>ULSW01035074.1_pt1 | contig 24313 bp, 32 predicted proteins | sample 1957051 | NCBI WGS metagenome assembly ULSW01 (sample SAMEA4835719, study PRJEB28245) | human gut metagenome | biome: gut microbiome; material: fecal sample | place: Denmark | collected 2008 | reverse complement strand
CCGCCATACTTTCCCCGTCTGCGGTTACTTGCAAATGTCCATACGCCACACCCTCTTTATAGAATGGGGCTTTGTCCTCGTTCATATCCTGGCCGTTGTATAAGCGGTCTTTATTTACGGAATTGTAAAAAAATCCTCTTACTGCCATTTGCTTTTCCTCTCCTTTCCTAATTGTCCCAATTTATTGTTGTGGGTAGGGCATCCCCAAAAGTAGGAACAACATACATTCCGCCGTATTCGTAAACCTCGCATAGTTCCGTAATGCGTAAATTTAATACCTTGTTCCATTTCGCCTTTTCTACTGTCACAATGTCCCCTAAATCGTAATCCGTGCCATAGATAAAATTAACCTCGGCTTCCACTTCGGCTTCTATGTTCTCAATCACGGCGTTTTCCGCCTTGTACTGCTCCCCACGGATGCGTAACGCTTCCAGGTATTCCGCATTGGTCGAAAAATCATCTTTGTTTATGTCTTTGGCATCCAAAAACTCTTCCCGTAAATCAAACCCCGTTCCGCCGCCTACTGTTACATAAATACGGTCCGCACCGTCCCCGGCCCCACCTACAACAATCTTTGTTTTGGCGGTTTCGTCTGAATAGGTATGCTTTGCACGGTTTAAGTTGTTGTAACTCTCTGAAAAGATTACACGGGGCTTTGTGCCTTGCTTCGTGGTTCTGTCTATGCCTTTATATGTTTCAAAGGTCATTTTCTTACCCTTGAAGTCTGGCACTACCCTAAAGCCCAATTCACAATACCGAGCAATCTTAGAAAGATAGGTTAATACATTCTTATAGGTTGCCTGGAATGTTATTTTGGTTGCATCCCCTATTCCTGGGGCTACTTCCAACAACGGTACTGCTGCCATGCGGTTAATCATATAACGCATAGCATCTTCACACGTTCCGTTAAATGTAAACATGGGACCGGTCAATCTGTCATTAAAATATATAGGCAGAAAATAGCCGTTTCGCACAATCTCATTTACAAGGGTGCTTTCCTCTTCTGTCTGGTCCCCACGGATAACGGCGGCTTCATCCTTTCCCTTTGGCCTTATTACATTACCCGGCTGCAAAAGCCTTATGTTGTCCTCTGTTGCCGGGGCGTGTAACTCAAACGTGCCACACTCGTAATATTTTCTATGCCATTGTAAGGATGTATGGTTTTCAATCGTCCCCAGGCGGTACAAATTGCGGTCATATACAATAATTTCCATGCTCTTACACCCCCAAATATGAAATGCGGTAATATACGGACACGGATAAATAGTTAATGCCGCTTTCTGCATTGTATGTAATGGTGTTTGTGCCGTCCTGCAACTGTATAAAATCCCCGTCCTCGTCCAAATACTGATTTATGATTGTTCCGTACATAGAAACAACCGTTTCCCAATCAATCATTCCGTAACGGTCCTTGTGTTCCTCAATTTCTGCCTGGCTCACACCGTCCAAAAGGTATATATTTTTCTTTCCGGTGTGCGTGAAAATAACCACATATTGGCCGCTTTGCAATTCAAAATCATTTCCGGCATAACCGACTTTTATATATTTCCCGCTCTCTGAATGGTAAATAGCCGGATTTTTTACAATGCCGTCCGCTCTGAATATTGCAGTTATTCCGATATTGTCCGCACCGTTGTTATTTTCAATTTCCTTTACCAACTCGGCTTCCCGGTGTCCAAATTCCACGCCGTTAATATCAAACCCGTTTTCAAAGTACCAATCTGATACCCAACTTGCCATTACCACTTCCACATCTGACAGGTCCTTAAAATACGGGTCGGTACAAATAAGGCTAATTGTATAATCCCTTACAACGCCCGTTGTTGCCCCTGGTGTCACGCTTTCCACTCTGTAAGTGATTGTTTTTATGTCCCCGTCCTCGCTATATTCAAGCGTTCCGGTTCTGCCTTTTGGAAACACTCTATACAGTAATTCTCGGTTCTTTCTGTAATCTCCGTCAATCTCTGCGGTTATTACAATGTTTCTTTCCTTTGCCGTGCTTCCCTGGTATGTGCTGCCGTCTGTTGTGGTGTTTTCTGATGTGGTAACATTGCAATCATAACCATATATTCCGTCAAGCCCTAATAGGTGGAATGGGTTATTATCCCAATCCCACCTAAAGGCAATAGAAACATTTTTATCATTTGTGCAAGTAACTGTAATATCTGCCATAATTTACCCCCTCTGCATTGCAATAACCATTGCACGGGTCTGTATTCTCGTTTGTCTTGCTACTTCATAAGGGGATAAGGCTTTAGGACTTGTAATATTGATTTCTTGGCGGAAACCGCCATTGTTGCCCTTTAGGTTGTCTGCTGCCGTGTTTACCGCCGAACCCGTAAGCGGTGTTACAACTGCCTTTCCGTTTACCATGCTTAAAAGTTCCGGTCCGGCTTCTGCTACCATTGCCGTACCTTCTCTTAATATACCGCCCTTTGCAAGTCTCGGAAGTGAAAGCGTATCAATTTTTGAAAGTGAAACGCCCGGTATCTCATTGATAATTCCAATTACTCCGTTAATCATACCGATAAACTTATTTACAACGCCCTCTATGGTTGATAGGCAACTGTTGATTGCCGATTTAAAGGCATCCCCAACCGCTGAACCGATAGCCACGCCGACATTCACGAAACAACCTTTGATTTTCTCCCATAAATCAGAGAAAAAGGAAGTCACATTGGCAAATGCATTTTTTATGTTCGTCCATGCGTTATCGAACTGTGTTTTAAACCATGTTGGAACGGATGCAAGGGCGGTTTTTATCTCCGTCCACCTTGCCCCGAACCATGAACCGATTGCAGCGAATACATTTGTTACATTGGTGTATGCGTTTGTAAACATAGTTAAAAACCATGTGGCTACTGCTGCAAGGGCGGTTTTTATATCGTTCCACCTGGCGGCGAACCATGAACCAATTGCAGCGAATACGTTTGTTACATTCGTATAGGCATTTGTAAACATGGTAAGAAACCACGTTGCCACGGTCGCAAGGGCGGTTTTTATATCGTTCCACCTGGCGGCGAACCATGAACCGATTACCGAAAATACTGTTGTCACACCCGTATATGCTTCCGTAAATCTATCCGTGAACCACTGACCCACATTTTGAAATATCGCAACAATCCCATTCCACAAATTTACAAAAAATAGTTTTATATTCTGCAAAAGCGTGTCTACCGCCGCCCGGAAACTATCGCAATTGTCATAAATCAATTTGAAAGCCCCGGCAAACGGATTAACAAGCAATAGCAAAAGCCCTTGCCAATTGTTCTTCACAAAATTCAGTATGGTATTAAAAACATTTGGAATTGTTACGGTAAAAAATTCCTTTATCGCATTGAAAGCGGTAAAAAATGCGGTCTTAATTGCTTCAAAAATCTTATTAACCCCATTTCTGAACCACTCGCACTTGTTGTAAAGCGTTACCAATATGGCTATTACTGCCACAATTGCGGTAACAATCAAAATAGCCGGGTTTGCTGCTAATACTGCATTAAACGCCGCAAATGCCGCTTTTGCTGCCTTAATTGCCGGGCCTATTTTCCCAACAACCGTAATTATGCTTGATATTGCCGTACATATTTTTCCAAATATAATTAAAGCCGGTCCGATTGCAGCAACCACGGCGGCAACCTTTATAACGGTCTGTTTCTGCTGCTCATTCAGATTTTTAAACCATTCCGTAAAATCTTTTATCTTTCCAACTACACTTTCTATAATCGGTTGCAAACTGTCTAATATCGTTGTTCCCAGGTCCACGGCAACATTCTTTACTTGGTTGATTGCAATTTTTACTTTATTGCTTGTTGTATCAAGTTTTGCAAATGCTTCATCTGTTGCCCCGGTTGCATCTTGCATTTGGCTTAATGTATCGTTGAAAGTTCCGGCATCATCCCCCAATAATACAAGGGCTGCTTTTCCGGCTTCTGCACTGCTCCACATATCCGAAAAACTTTTTCCGTCCTCTGCTGCTGCCGTATTGATAATATCCAATACATCCGAAAGGCTCATTCCCTCTTCTGACAACTGCGAAAATGATTTTCCGGTCTTTTCTCTCAAAACCCCGTCAACCGTTGTTCCGCCTTTTCCTAACTCATTTAACATACTGTTGAGGTATGTTGTGCTTTCTGCTGTTGCAATTCCGTTTGCGGTTAATATTGCGTATGATGCACATAACTGGTCCATTTGTACATTATTGGCGTTTGCTGTTGGTATTACTTTACCCATTGCACTTGCCAACTCATTAACCGTTGTTTTACCTAAGTTCTGTGTCATTATGAGCATATCAGAAACATCTGTTACCTTGTCCGCTTCCATTCCGTAGGCGTTCATTGCGGTTGTTAAAATGTCCAATGCTGCCCCACTATCTGTAAATCCGGCTTTTGCTAATTTCGTAGCATTTTCCACAAATGAAACCGCATCCCCGGTTTTTTGTCCGGCTGAAATGGCATTGTAAACATTTTCCGCAATCTCTGCTGATGATATGCCCGTTTGGTCTGATAAATCCTTTATTTGCTGCTCTAACTCTTCAAGCGGCACGCCCGTTTCTTTTGATGTATCTGCAATTGTGCTTAATTTTGCAATGCTATCCTCAAACTCGCTCGCTGCCGCTACACTCGCCGTTCCAACTGCCGTAATTGCTGCCGTTACGGGCAACATCTTTTGCCCGGCGGATGTTGCTTTATCTCCGATAGTTCCAAATGCACTTCCCACTTTTTCAAGTGTTATGTTGCTACTTTTGGCGGCATTTTCCAGGTTCTTTAACTCTTCCTCTGTTGCCGCAACTTCTCTTTTGATTGCTCTGTACTGTTCTGCGGATGCTTCGCCGTTCTTAAACTGCTGCTCCACTTGGGCTTCTGCCGTCTTTAATACATCCAATCTATCTTTTGTTTCGCCTACTGCCTTTGTAAGCAACTGTTGTTTCTGTGCTAAAAGTTCGGTATTCTTGGGGTCTAATTTCAAGCCCTTTTCAACCTCTTTTAACTCGTCTTTCGTTGTTTTAACTGCTTTATTCACACTTGATAATGCCTTTTGCAGTTTCTCGGTTTTACCGTCAATCTCAATGGTAATACCCCTAATGTTGTTAGCCACTTGACTTTCCCCCTTTCTTTCCAAATCTTTCTCTTAATCCCTCACGGTCCGGCTTGGTCTGCTCCATACGGAAACAATCTTTTAAATACTTCCGCCCCTCTTCGGTCTGCGAATTTTCAAAAATCATTGCTTCCCGTAAGAAGAAAAGGTAAATATCTATTTCCATTTCCTGGACCTCGTAAATATTGATATGGCAATAGTCCATAACCAATTTTTCCGGGCGTGTAAGGATTGTATACGGGATTTCGCCCTTTTTATCCTGGCGTGGATAATAGGGCATTTTTAGTTTGGGTTTGCTTTTAATTCATCCACAAACTCCATGTATGCGTTAAGGATTGCCGTACACTCTTCAATGTCGTAACTCTCTACCTCTTCGGCGGAAACTCTAACATTTCCCATATTGTTGTTTAATACTGCTGCCACAAGGTTATAAATGGTTGATGTATCGGCATCCTCGCCCGTTCCGTTGGCTTCCACATCCTTTATTGCTTCAAAAACGCCCTTTTGCGGCATACGGACAATAATTTTCTTGCCCTTTTCAACCACATTTCCGTTTTCATCCTTTTTATCTTTCAGAGTAAACGGCCAAAAGGTACGTTTAATTTTGTTCATGTTAAATTCTTTTACTGCCATGTTGTGTTCCTCTCTTTCATGTAATAAGGCGGCTCGATTTTTCAACCGGCCGCCCGTTCTTATCGTTGGCCCGTGTTTTGGTTACTCTGTTTTGTCAATATCCTCTGTGTAAAGGATTAAAGTACCCTCTTTGTCCATAGGCTGTGCTTTAAATTCTGCATCAATAACGGTTTCGCTATCCTTTGCAAATGCAATTGTAAAACCGGCCTGGTTATTACCAACAATCGTTACACGGATATTTCCGTCCTGGGTATCTTTATGGACAAATCGCAAAAGGTATTTCTTACCCGTTGCGTTGCCGATACCGCCGATTTTGACCGTTCTAATTCCCTTTGTTTTATCTTCTGTCACTCTTGCGGTCTGACATAACTTTTCAAGCGTTGTTCCGCACCATGTCATAATTCCGCTTTTAAGGGTTGCTTCCTCTTCTGTAATAATTACTTTGGAAACCTTACCCATATCGTCTTTTGCTTCGTAAAACTCCGGTGCATACTCGATTTCCGCACCGCCCTTAATATGTCCCAGGCGGTTATCTTCTGTTTCAATCACTGTATCATCCGGGATTGCTTCGTTTGTTCCCTGGAAGTCTGTACAGTACAAATCTCCACTACCTAAAACAATGCTTTCTTTGTCCATTCTTATTTCCTCGCTTTCCTCAATAATCCCGTGACTTCGTAGGCCGTTTGAAAACATTCCTCACTATCCACATAAGCCACAAATTTAACATAGTCCACATCATGTAAAACCTCGTTTTCAATCCGTGTTCTGATTTCTTTCGCCGCTTCATCATCTGCAACGGTGTAAAGTTCCAATTGCCAATCATCCGCCATTAGATTATTCGGTCTACTATCCGCCCCGGCGGTTGCTTCCCGTGGCAAAAGGTAAACCATGTAAGGTAATGGCGGCACGGGGTTTTCTAAAGTCCCTTCAAAGGCGTTTTTCGTTATGGGTAGTCCCAGGCTTTCCGCCCTCTCTGTTAATACTGCTGCCGTTGCCATTTTTACCCCCTTAATTTGCTTTCAATCTTGCTTGCTATCATTTCCCCTATCTGTTCATTTACCGGGGCTATGTGTGCAAATTCTTTTACTCTTCCGCCATTTCTGCTTTGGTGTCCATGTTCCAAAAGGTGGGTTAATTGGTAATTCTCTTTGTTATACACGGTATATCCTTGTACTTCTATTACCGATTTACTTTTTTCACGTTGCCCAGTTGTCCAATCTCTGGCATATTTGCCCGTTCTGTTTTTATACGGTCCGCCTTTTTTTAATGTCTTGGCGGCTTCTCTTGCCGCTTCCTTAATGCTTTCATTGGTTGCCCGTACTACTTCCACATTGAAATTTTCCAATTCTTTTTTTATTTCTTCGTCCAGGCTATCAAGTGAAACTTTCAACCTTTCCCCACCCTTTCCGCAATATACAACTCCGTTTTTCCGTTGCTCTTCGGTCCGTAGGTTCTGTATACCGCATAACGCTTTCCGTCTATGGAAATTTCCGTTTGCCCGTCATATTCAAAGTCCCAAACTTCCAATTGTGATGTTGCTTTATAACCCAATTGCCCGGCGGCTGCGAACTCGTCACGCCCCACCGGGTTAATTGATGCTATTACTTCCGTTTCCTGGTATTCTGTTTGGTTCTTTTTAATCAATAGTTTTATTGGCTTCTCTATGATACCCACCGCCTTTTATCTTGGTACACATTGCATTATAGGATGCAAGTAACTGTGTCTGATTATCTGGGCTTCCAAAATTAGCGTGACAATATAACAAAACGGCTTCAATGATTAAGGGGTCTTTTATGTCTGCTTCATCCAAATAGGAACTATGCACACCGATACGTTTTAAGTCTGCAAGGGCAACTTCTACAAGCTGCCCCACATCTTCATCCAACATATCACTTGATGTTTTTCTAATTCTCAATTTGGCTTTCGCAATCAATTGTTCCTTTGTCATGCTTTAGCCGCCTTTCTCTTACGCTGCCGGGTTCTTTACACGGATAAATCCGTTTCTTGCAACGACATTTCCGCCCATGAATACGCAACCCTTGTAGCAAATCTGGCCGGACTTAAACTTGTAATCCGTAGATTTTGCCGTTTCAATATCAGAGAATACGGCAACCTCGTAATTGGATAACGGACCGTAAGCCATACAATAAGCATCTTTTGTTCCGCCAATTTCTGCACAAGCGGAGTTGATGATATAAGGCACTTCGTCAATTGTTCCGGTATTGCCATGGTTTACGATTGTATAAACCTTTCTGCCCTGTTTATCTCTTAACTTGGCAAACTTCTTTAAGTCTTTCTTACTAAGGATTAACACGGCTACATCCTCTACCTCTTCATCCCCACCGTAGGAATAAATAATCTCGTCCAGGGTATCATCTGCAACGGCGGTAATGGTTGTAATGTCCGTGTTGCGGTCAATAATATCATCACTTTCGCTTGCCGGATTATAGAAAATTCCCTTGAATTTTCCGCTTGTGCCGTCCCCTACCAAAATCTGACGGGATGCGTAACGGCGAATTGCTCTTGTAATGCTATCTTCAATAACGCCGTCATAATCTGCATCCGTTAATTTCTGCATTTCTTCCGGCTCTTCGGCGTATGCTGTGATTTTCTCTCTTGCAATCTCTGCGTAACCAAATTCCGGTTCAGATGTGTTGTAATCTGCTCCCTCTGCGGTGCTTCCGGCCCCGTCCCCGTATGACTTCACATAAGGACGGCTATATGTTTCGCCGCCTACAAGCGGAATAGTTGTAACACGGTCAATAAGGGATGATACGTTGTTAAATGTCGGTGTAATGTCCGGGCTTGTATGGTGTGGCATAACAACGCCCGTTGTGGTGGAAAGTGCCGCCATAGGTTTAGCAATCTTCTTTGCGTTGTATGTGGTCTTTGCTCCGGCTTTTAATGCCTTACCGCTCTTTGCTCTTGCCTGGTCTTTGACCTCTGCACCCTCTCCGGCGTTTCTGTCCGGTCCTTCGCCCTCTCCGGCTGCTGCCTGGGCTGCCCTTGCAAGTTCCTCACGGGCTTTAATCTCGTCCAGGATTTCCCCAATGGTCCTTGCTTCGTCCATGAGTGCGGTTAATTCCTCGCCGCTCTTGTCCTGGGCTTCTTTACCCACGGTAACAAGGCGTGCTTTTAACTCTTTCTTGCTCATTTTCATTAACTGTTCTCTGTTCATGCTGCTTTCCTCTCTTTCTTACTCCATGTGTTGAATTGTTAATGCTGCAATTTTGCTTCTGATTTCTTTTTCTTTGGCTGCTGCCTGGTCCTTGGTATCGTCCGGCGGATTTCCCCCGGCTAATGCTTCCGGCGTGTTCTTGCAATATAATTTCGTGTAGTCCTGGACTGCTGCAACGGCGGTATTTTCTTCTCCCACCGACACGTTAAAGTATTTTGCGGCTTCCTCGCCGCTCAACCATGTTTCCGCTTCCATTAACTCTTTTATCTGCTCGATTGTTACGCCCTCTGCTAAATGTTCCTCGTAGATGCTCCAAATTCCGGCTTCTATGGCTTCCAATGTGTCCGCCATTTTGCGTAATTCGTTAGCGTTGCCCTCGCAATCGCACCACGGCTTATGTATCATCAAATAGGCGTTCTTTGGAATTGTTGGTTTGTCACTATCCACAAACGGAAAAAGTGATGCTATCGAACCGGCCAGGGCATCCACAAAACAATGTTTCTTTCCCTGGTAGCGTTTAAGCATATTGTAAATAGCAATTCCGGCAAATACCGAACCGCCGCCGCTATTGATGTAAATGTTTAAATCTCTGCCGTTTGCTTCTGCAAGGAAATTTTTTATTGCATCCGGGTATTGGTCCTCTTCTTGCCATGCTCCCCACCAATCCGAAACAATATCCCCGTAAAAATAAAGGTCCGCCGTTGTATCTGTGATGTTTTTAATCTCACAAAACGGCTTTACGGTTGCGGTCTTGGCATTTTTGCACGCAATAAACTGTTTTATCTGTGGCATTTCCATTAACCCCCTTTCATAATCTGCATATAGGCACGGGCGGCCGCTTGCATTGCCCGTTTTTCTCTGTCATTTGCTCCGGTATCATCCGGCGGCTCGTTCTGCTGCCCTACCTGGTACAATGATTGGTCCCCAACCTTGACATAGTTTAGAGATACCAACCTTTGGTCCCCGTCCTCTACCGGGCCGTAATACATAAGTTCTCTGTATTCGTTAATTGTCAACGCTCCACGGTCAAACATTCCGCCGCCTATGGTTTCCCTTGTCTGCAATGTGGCATACTGTAAAAGGTTTGCCACAAAATCAATGCGGTTTCCGTAACCAATTTCACGGGGCGTTAAGAGTTTAAATGTAAACTCATAGGACAATTGCACGCTGATAGGTTCAATTACATTCTCGTAAAATGAAATAAACTCGGTATCGTTTAGCGTGGAAGTCAATATTTTGTCATTCACGCCGTAATAACGATATATGTTATCCCGTAAGAATGTAATTTGGTTTGTCGGTATGCTCGGCGTTCTCTGTGAGATTTCTTTAAACTCCACCGTGTTATCAATTGCGGCAATTCCCCCGGCGTTGTCCTTGTTCATATAGGCATCCTGGAAATTCCGGGCTATTTCTTTCAATTCTTCATCATCTGCGATATTGTTATATTTCAAATACCCGGCTAAAGAATTTGAACGGTTTACAATGTTCTTTATGGTTTCCCCGGATGTTTCTATGAGGTCCAGGCTTCTTTTTAACTCCATATCCGGCGTTGTTCCCAGGAAACGGCGTTTATTATATCTCGCCTTAACATGGATTACATTTTGGTATGGCACGGTGTACGTTTTTCCGTCATAATCCCAACGGAAGCGGAAAAGGATGTTATTTTTATCATCCTCAAAAATCCTATATGATGTTGTGGTAATCGGTTGGATGCTCTCAACCCTGGTAAAATCCTTGTTCCAAAAAATCACGGAAAAGGAATTGGATGTATAAACCAAATCAACGGCAATACGGTATAAAAAATCATAGGTTGACATTTCCGGGCATGGGCGTAAAGATAAAAGCCTTGCAAGGTAATCATTTTTAATTACCATGCCTTTTTCATCCTTACGGATTACCTGGGGTTTCAACTTGCCAACATTCTTTCCGATTGCATCCGCAATTGCTCCCACAATGTCATTATCCCGTAATGTTCCCGTTGGCTCATACTCTCCACGGCTCAATAGTAGGGGTCTGTACTTTGCCCGGAATGAATTTAATACATTTGCGATAATTCCCGTTTTCTTCTCCCCCTTTCTTCAAAAATAGGGCCAGTTTTCCCACACCAACATTCTATAATGTTTCGTGTTGAAATTCTGACCCACTTTAATACTGCTGCCGCAACGCATTTTCCCTTGCATCTATGCGGTTTCTTTGCTTATATTCAATAATTTCTTGCCTATCTCATTGTGGTACTTGGAAACCATTGTGAGGGCATCAAACACACTCATAGCCCCGTCTATCCTCATACGCTTTTCAATTTTTACGGGTTTCATTCTGCTATCGTTTAGGTTAATATCCACCGCCACGTTAAGGAAATGTGCCGCCAACATGGAATTGTCCCCAAAATCAAAAAGCCCGTCTTTTAAATTCCCCTCAAACTCATGTAATATAGGTGTGAGGTTCGTTCCCTGGTATACATCATCCGTGTGAAACCCGGCGGTTTTCAAATCTTCCACAAGGTAATTTGCCGAATACCTATCATAGCCGATTTTTAGCGGTTTGATTTTATACACTTTCACAAGTTCGATAAACCAATTGTAAACATCCTTATAGTCCACCTGGTTTTCCCCGGATATGAACAAAAAACCCCGGTCCCTATATATGTTGTACGGCGTGTTGTCCTCGTTAATTGCCACTTCATACCGCTTTTGTGGCATATAAAACCGTGTGAATATATGGTTTATTCCGTCCCGGTTTATTACAATGCTTGCTGCGGTTAAATCCGTGGTTCTTGATAGGTCGATACCGCCCACACAATAGCATCCTTTAAAATCTTCCAGGGATAACGGCTTTTCTTCGTGTACGCATTTCATAACATCCCAATAATCCAACCATGCCACGGCTGAATTTTGTTTGATGTTACAAAACTTTGTCATAAACTCAACCTTTTTCGAGATTGAATTTCTTGCAATCTCTATTTGCTCCAAATAGTATTCCGCCGATACGGACACGCCCAAATTTGGGTTGCTCTTCTTTAATTCCTCTATGCTATCCCATTTCTCTATATCGTCTATCATGTAAATAAAAGGCAAAAGCCGTTTTTCTCTGCTATTGCCCTTTAGAAATGCCGTTGCCCTTTTAAATAATTCATCAAAAATTCCGTCATTCACATATCCGGCGGTTGCAATGGATATTATTAACGGCTGCTTTCTCGCTCCCAGGGCGGAAGTCATAACCTCGTATTGCTTCAATCCCTGGTCTCCCGGCCACGCTTCCATTTCGTCATTGACTACCAATTGAGGGTTGAAACCGTCCGATTTCTTAGAGTTGAAAGCAATCTTTTTTACGCTTGTATTGAAAGCCTTTATGTAAATATCACTCCGGCGTTTTTTTGTGATACTGTCTAATTCATCATCTGATTGCACAATCTGATAAAAGGCATCATACACCAAATCCGCCTGGTCTAACTTCGGTGCAAGGAAATAAACCTTTGCCCCATATTCCCCGTCTACGTATGTCATGTATGCGGCTATTGCTGCGGCAAAAAGTGTTTTACCGTTCTTACGGGCAACAATTATAAAAACCTCTCTAAACTGCCTATACCCGGTTGTTTTGTCCATAATGCCAAATATGGCGGACACAATAGCCTTTTGCCACAATTCCAGGTGCAAAAGGTCACTCCGCCCCTCTGAATGGTGGCAAAAATTTTCTATGAATTTTATAGCCTTGTTCGCTTTTTTCTCGTTAAATTCCCACTCGCCATTTAATAGCCCGGTTGTCAAAATCTCAAAACACAACCGCACCCATACACCCACAATTACTTCTTTTTTTTGGATTGCTTCATGGTATTTAAAAATCCAATTATCCATTAACTATTCATCCCGTAACGCCGCCAAACGGTCCACTTTTTCTTTTTCTTTTGGCGGTAAATACTCAATGAGTGAGTGAATAATTGCGGTATATTGGCGTGAATATTTCTCGTAAATTTGGGTTGATGGGTGGGCTTTTACAAATTTCTGTGATGCGTTCACGGTTTCCGTTGTAAGGCCCTCTTTTTTCAATTCTTCTTTCGCCTGGAAACAAGCCACTTTTAAAAATGCCGCTTCCTCAATCAGTGAATTTATAAGGGTTTTCTTGTTTTCATCATCAACCCCAACGAACATTTTTTCTAAAAACTCTATCTCTTTTTTAATCCTCGCATTTGTTAATTTGTTCGGTCTTTTTTTCTTATTTTCTGTTAAATCATTCTTGCTTTCTGCCATAAATATACCCCCCTCATATGCGTGCGACCTTGCGGAGTTTTTTTGAGGTAACTCCCTCGGTTCTTTTACCCGGTGTCAAATTCTGTACCCCGGGGGTGTGGTCTGATTTATTATTTTCTTTCGGCGGTAATAAATTTCCGTTTGCATCATACTGATAACGCATTGGTGTATGTACTGCCTTGTGTTCTTTGTTGTGGCAATCCTCACAAACATATTCCAGGTTGTCCAGGTTCAATGTGATGTTTGGATTGCTGATATTGCCCGGCGTAATATATTCTTTGTGATGCACAATGTAACCCGGCTTATATATTCCTCTCGCCTTGCACCGCTCACACAATCCGTTGCTCCTGGTTATTACTTGCTGCCTTGCTCTCTTCCATGCGGCGGACTTATAAAAGCCCTTTGCATATTCTTTCACGGTCCCACCGCCCTTTCTGTAAATGGTTTATGGGTTATGTGTATTGCTACCCCATAACCCAATTATAAATTCTTTTGCCTTGCTATTATGTCCCCGTTGTACTGCTGCATCCGGTATTCCTTTTAGTCCTGCTGCCTGGCAACATTCCTAGCCCCTCGGCAACTGCGGTTATAAATTCATTGCGGTAATCGTAGAATTGACGGCGGCCACACATCACATCATAAATACTTTCATACGGCGTACAATGAACCACGCTTTTATATATTTGTTTTTGCATCTGCTCCCTTGCCGCTTCGCTATCTATGTTGTGGCATGAATTATTAAGGGCTTCATCTATCACGCTATAAGCCATGTGGTCAAATGCTGATGCGTTCCCGTTAAGCATCCGGCGTTTGCGTTTCTCGTTGCCCTGGATAATCTTTTTTACTGTGGCTTTAATATCATCATCAATTCTTTGCAATACTGCCCCCCCAATCCGCTATTCTTCGTAGGTGGTCTTTTTATTCTCCGACCGTTCAACCTTAATACTTTCTTTCGCCATTTTAGAAACCTTTGCTTTTACGCCATGCCCCACATCAACGGTAATCCCTTTCATGTGTTTATCCTCGATTGCATCAACGGTTGCAATTAAAAGATTAACCACATCTTCCGCAACGGGCTTTTCTGCACCGCTGCCGAATAATTCATTTACTCTTTTCTTTGCCTTGTCCTTTCTCTCTTTTGCTTTGGCGTATGCTTGTGCTTGCTCACATTCGCACTCGCACGTTACCGCTTCGTTAATCTGCCCTTGCTCCCACTCTTCCGGGACCTGTATTATTTTGGTCTGTCCACAAAAGGAACACGAACCCGTTTTATCTATTTTTGCACTCATGCTTTTACCCTCGCTTTCTTTCCTACCTCGTAGGCTTTCATGGCAACCGTTAATACTGCTGCCGACTGCTCCACGGTCAATTCTTGCTCTTTAACCAAATATGCCAAATTCTCATTGATACTTTCCAACGTATCTTCCAGGCTATTGTTGTATAAGCCTATGCCGCATGAAAGATTTATGATTTTCCGCTTTGTGTCTGCCGTGATTTCTTTAAGTTCCACCATGACATCCGCCAACGCTTCATTCATGGTTCTTTCTTCCTTGCCTGGGTTGAAATGTTTACATCCCTGGCACTCTTCCCGGTGGAACATATGGGACGGTAAATTGATACCGTCACATAATGTTGTCCCGTTTCCGGCAATCCATGATGCGTTTATGCACGCTTTCTTTGGCATCTGTCCCGGTTCTGTGAGATACGCCAATATTTCTTCCCTGGCTTCCTCTGCCCCATAGCACACCGCCGCTTTATAGCCTTGTGCATCAAGCATTGCCATATATTCTTCCTGGGCTTTGGTTGTCTTGTTCTTTCCAAACTTCAATTCGATATACAACCCGTGAAAGCCGTTTTTTGCAACGGGTAGGCATATATCCGGTACACCGCTTTTAAGACCGGCCGCCTTTAATATTCCGCCATTGCTCCTTTTTCCCTCGTTTGGCACATGGTACATCAACGCCAATTCCGGCAATATGTTTTCTGTCCATTTCGCCCAATTGAAAAGGGCTATTTGCTCCGTTGTTTCGCTTCTCTTCATGTTCTGCATATTCATTTGCCATATATTCCCCTTTCCGCCCTTTTAATCTTCCTCTAAGGCATATTCACGCTTGCGGCGTTTGCAATCTTCCAACATTCGTTCCAAAATGCCCGTTTCCTCTTCGGAAAGATAGATATAATATTTTTCAAGCATTTTCACGGCGTGTAATTTCTTGGCATTTGCCTTTTCTTCCTCGGATGTGTCGGTATCTGACACATTTTGTTCTTTGGCTATGTCCTCGGCGGTCTTGCGCTTCTTTTTCTTCTCCTCGGACATCTGTTTTATCTCTTCACTCTTTATATCTGCCCCGGCTTCAACTGCTGCCGCAACCTCTTTTTGTGCATCCTCGGATAATCTGCTTGTTTCATAGGCACTTGTAATTTTCATATTGCCTTTTTCAAACTGCTCTTTTACCTCTGCCGTGGCATTATTGTTAATTGCTTCCAACTGTGCAATCTTGGTTGGTTTCTCCCCCAGGACTGCCGCCACATAATCCCTAACCCTTTTTCCCTCTTCCAGGACTAACAATTTTTCCTTTCTCGCCTGGGTCAATACCTCTTTCCAATCCGCCGCCTGGTTCATTAAGTCGTAATCGGTCATTTTCCGGTTAAAGGTATTGCCGATTAACAAGGACAATCTAAACTGTGTTTCCGTCATGTCCTTAAAGCGGCACGGGATGTTCTGCGTAATCTCCGTGTGCCCCTCATTCTGTAAAATAACAAGGGCTTCACGCCGTCTGTGTCCGCCGGAAAGAAGATACTCCCCGTTTACCCGGCCAATGATTAAAGGCTCTTGCAATCCGTCCATGAGAATTGATGTTGCCAATTCTTCCAAATCGTCCATGCTATAACGGTTGTGCTTTGTAACTTTGATTTCGTCCAGGTTAAGGGTTATTGCTTCGTAGTTGTCCACGCCCTCAACTGCTGCCCTGGTTGCTCCGTTCATAAGGTCCATAATATTAAAGCCCATGTTATCCCCTCTCTTTCTGTTCTGCTGCCATGTGTGATTTATTCATGTATTCCAGGATGAAATTTTTATATTCTTGTGCCGCTCCGCTTCTCACGCAATATGCAATCGGTGTTTTGTGGTAAAATGTACTGTCTTTTACTTTCTTGGAATGGCGGATGATTGTATTAAATACGGGCAAACCGCTTTTTCCTCTCAACCATGTTTCCGCCGCTTCGCTTGTGTCTGATTTCTCATAGTCCGTAATAAGTACCCCGGCAATGTGGGCTTTGCGGTTCAACTGCCTAACATTGTTTACCTGGTCCACCAATTCTTCCAATCCGTCCAGGGAATAGCAATCTAAATTCACGGGTATAACAATTTCATCTGCTGCCACAAGGGCATTTATTACATTCATGCCTAAATCCGGGGCGTTGTCTATGATGCAGTAATCATAATTTCCAAATGGCGGCGTATTCTTTAATTCTTCAAACGCCCGGCGGTATCGGTCATGTTGTGGTGTTTCTGTGTCCGCCTTAATCTCCAATTCCGCCAACTCCATAAAGTAATTGCATGGTACAATATCCAAATTCTCACTTTTCGTGTGTCTTATGGTGTTCCCCCGGAATGTGGCGTTTTTTAATACTGCTGCCGCCGGGGCTTCTGTGTTCCCCTGGTATTGATTAAATAAGCGGCTTGCGTTTCCTTGCTTGTCATTGTCGAACAAAAGGACTTTTCCCGGCTCAACTGCTCCACGCTTTGATTTAAACCCGGTTGCCAACAACTCCGCCATACTGACCGCCGTTGTGGTCTTGGCGCATCCGCCCTTTAGGTTCAATGTGCAAATAATTTTCATGCTTTGTTCCCTCGCTTTCTTTTTTGTGGCTTACCTTTCGGCTTCTCGCCCTTTTTAACCATACGGGCGTATATGTAAAAGGCTGCGTTTACTCCATTGTGCTTTACCTCTGCATCCAGGAATGTAAAGCCCGGATATGCCTTTTCCATTTCTGCTTGTAACACGCTACTATCAAAGGCCATTTTCTCCACCTTTGCTTTTCTGAATTTTGAGTAACTGCGTTTTGGTTCATCCGGCTTTTTTAAATTCTTGGACGGACACCAACGCTTTGTCCCGTGTGGGTTCTGTGTTATGTAGGTGGCAAGTCCGGTTAATAAAAAATTCTCGTCCGGGCTTATGTTCCTGGTGTTTGGTCTATCGCACTTTCCCCACATTCTTTCTAACTCGTCACGGTCTATTCCGCCGGATATGAGTAAATGAAAATGTGGGCGTGTGTATTCCTCAAATGCGATTATGTAAATATACTTTGCATTTTCTAACCCCAACTTTTTACGCTTGCGGTTTATGCGGCGTATGAAATTAACCACATCTTTTTTTGCATCCTCGTAGGTTTCCGGCAATAACCCATTATTCCAACCGAATGTAGCCCATATATCCCCTTTTCCAAAATTGATATTGGCTAAACGGATTAAATACCGCCTTGCGTTCTTATCGTTGAGGTTTGATTGTGACGGGCTTGTTTCTCTCTTCTTTTCCGTCTTTGGCATATCTGCTTTGAATTTAAAGGACGGGTACACCATACTTTCAAGCAATGTTGTGTTGCTCTCTGTATTGGTGCTTTTGTATGTGGATGTTCTGTATAGGCAGTTTACCCACCCCTCTCTCATCCACCTTTCCAACTCTGCTTCCTCTAACTTCTTGCACTGTTCCTTGTATGCTTCCTCGTAATCGTAATTGTCATAATATCTTTTACCCATTGCCCCACCTTTTCGCTTATCTATCTAAAACCCACCTATCCAGGCAGATATAAAACATATATTTCTATAATGGTTGATATGTTAAGGCCCATTACAAGGACGGCTAAACCCGGTTGCACCGTCAAAAAAAATTAAAATCTACGGTCCCAATCTTCAAAAAGCTGCGCCCACGCCTGGCAGACTTTCAAAAATCCTATGAACCATAAAGCGGCAAGCGTGAAAAATCCCGCTGCCGTAACTGTTGCAATTATGGTAATAATCCTTGCGACCATGTAAAACCAACCTTTCCAATGTCGTTTCTTCCTATATATAGAAAAACCGCATTTACAAACACTATATATTGTGCTATACTCTCTTTGTTGAGTTCCAACCCCTATTGTTTTAGGTCCCCACCTTTGCAATAGGGGTTCGCTTTTTCTATGCTTCCGGTATTTTTTCAAACTCTGTTTCGTAAATATCCGGTGCATATCTCATTAAAAGGCTTTTTGCTTCCTCTTCCGTTATGGCGTGTCCTACTTTCGTGTTGTAGTCCTCTGTATGTGTCAAAAGCCAATTTCCCTTTTCACTTCTCCACAATTCACAATCGTATGTAGTTCCTACTTCTCTATTTCCGTAAATTGCCTTAACAAGTGGGCTATTACTTTCATACCATTTCCTAACATTTGCTATTTTCTTCATTTTGTCCGTATCGTACTTTAATCCCTGGATAACAAATCTCATTACTGCACCTCTCTTTCCGCCTTTTCCTCACATTTCCAATAATATTTATTGATAATCAACATTTCTTTGGATAAAAGCATGGACAACCCTAAAGGAACGGTTATAAATGCTATTGTTGCATCCCCTCTAAAAATCTTGATTGCTACGGCCGTAAAAATCAGCAACGCAACGCCGTTTAACTTCTGCATGGCAAAATACTTTTTTCTTTCCCGGCGTTCCCTGGCGGCTCTTCTGCGGCTTCTCTCCTGGTTCATGGCATCCATGTAACCTATCATATAGGCCCGGTCCAATGTTGCTTTATACGGGTGGTTCTGTTCGCTTATCTTCTGTACTGCTGCCGGGTTCATCATGTTGTGTTTCCTCGCTTTCTGTTTCTTCCGTTCCGCTTTCATCCCCACATAACAGCGGAATTAGTAATTTGCTTAATATTGCGTTTTCTGCTTCTCTGTTTTCTCTGATTACCCTTAATTCCTCAATCCGGTTTTTGCTTAAATCATCTATAAGCCTATGTAATCCGGCCGCTGCACTCTCAACGCCGTTTTCTTTCTCCCAGGCTTCAAAAATTGATACCACCGCCCCGGTTATCTGCTCATATTCCGTTCTAAATCCGGTTTTCTCTTCCTCTGCATCCAGGGTATTAAGAAAATCCGGCTTTTTCCCGGTAATCATTGCTTGGATGTAATGCCCCGGCACTTCCGCATTGACCGCATTTGTGATTAACTCCGCTTTGGCTGCTTCCTTTACCATTGCGTAATAATCCGGCTGCTTTACTGTTACCGGGCTATCTGATGTAAAATTGTCCATAAATCCCATTTATTTATCCTCGCTTTCTACTCTGTCATTTCTTCCATAATCTCTTTTATTTGGTTCATGGTGCTTTCCACCTGGGCTATTGTCATGTTCTTATCATCTATGTAATAATCCGCATAGATTTTTCTTGTATCATTTCCCCACCGCTTTATCTGCTCCGGTAACGGCTCATTCACGGCATCAAATACAAGCCCTTGCACTCTGCACCATTCCACGGCGTTTTCCAGGTCTGCCCCGGCTCTGCTTGTCCACAATATTATTTGGTGTCCCTGGGCTTTTACCGCTTTCGCAAAAGCAACCATTTTTTTGTTTGGGGCTACGATTTCCGGGAAACGGGTAATAGCCAATGTATTATCAAAATCAATTGCGTATATTGCCATTATTCGCCCTCGCTTTCTGCTGCCGGGTTAAGGCTTATTTCATATTTCATAAGCATGGCGGCCGTCTGTACGGCTTCACACGCAAGGTTAATTGCGTAATCTGCGATTTTAAGCGGTGTTATCTCTTCTTTCAGATAACAAGGCGTTTCTTTCCCTCTCACATCATCCCATAAGCACTTAAAGGATGTTTCCAACTCTTCAAGGGCTTCTTTGCTCTCTTCCAATTCCTCATAGGCAACCGCCACGCCCTCATGTTTTGATGTAAATAACGGGAATTGCTCATTTGCCCGGTTTAATTCTCTGTTGGCTGCTGCCGTGATTTCTTCTTTTAATTTCTGCATCATGTTGTGTTCCCTCGCTTTCTGTACTGCTGCCCCCTAAACCATGTAAGGGGCTGCAAATTCATATACCGGCCTATCTGCTGCCGGGTTCATCTGCTCCGGCTTGGTATAAAGTTTTAATGTGATTGCCGGGTTTCCGTCTGCATCCGTTCCCCGTGGGTTGAAATTATACTTAAATCCTAAATGGCTATTCATGGATGCGCCTTTTAAGGTAAAGGCAAAATTGCTTAATTCCCTTGCCCCAACCGTCACGCCCTGGGTGTTTAAATCTCTCCACCGCTTAAAGGTGCTTTTGATGTGTTCTAAAAAATCCGGCTCAATCTGATTGTTAATAGGCATCATTGCTTTTTCTTCCATGTGCTATTCCTCGCTTTTCAATATGATTTCCCGGTATATAGTCAACTGCAAATCCGAAAAACTGTAATTTGGTGTTTCTTCCGGGTGTAGTGGCTGCATTAGCCCCAATTCCTTATATCTTTTATGGGTTATGTCCACTTTTTCTTTTATCCGTGTGACCTCTTCCGCCATAATGGCTTCATATTCCGGCGTGCGTACCATATTCCCTAAATACCCGGCGTATAGTTCCGCTTTGCCTTTCATAATCCGCACACGGTCCGGGCCGGACATAACGCCCACAATGTCCGCCAATGTCATACGCCACACCTACCTTGTGGCTTCTACAATGGCGTTGTATAAATCCGGTGTTCTCTCTCCGGCTTCCAACCGCTCTTTTAATGGGGTAAGTAATGGATAAATGATTTTCCCCATATATCCGCCCGGTGCATATTTTGAAAGCATATCATTGACGGCGTTTTGTGCCGCTTCCCAATCTCTCAATATTTCCGGTGCTTCCCCAATCGTCATTCCGTCCAATTCCTCTTTAATGTGCTTTGCAAACATCTTTTCTGTTTCATCTGTCACGCACGCACTCGCTACAATTCCACTATCAAGAAGAAAATGTAACATCCCGGCGGCTAATGTGTCCGGCGTTATGGTTTCCTCTGCCGGAATTGTGGTTTTAGTTGTTTCTTCCTGGCCTGCTGCCGCCTGGGCTTCTGCTGCTGCCAAAATGCTTTCCGCCGTTGGCTTCTCTTCCGGCTCATTCATTCCGGTAAAATTCTTGTTTTCTGCTTCCATGTTTTGTTCCTCGCTTTCTTCTGCTGCATAAATGCTTTTTGCTATCTCTTCCGCTATTGCGGTAAATACCGTTGTGGTTACTGCATTACCAAATTGTTTATATGCCTGGCTATCTGAAACAACTTGTTTCCAATCGTCCATAGGGAACGCTTGCAAAATCCCGTATTCTTTTGGGGTCAACTTTCGCACCCTCAACCGCTTTGTATCAAATATTTTCACTTCCCTCTGCCCCCCCCGGATGTTGTAAGGGTCGGTGCTATTCCGTCCACGGAATACACCCGGCGGCATTGGTCTTGACCTTTTATGTCAAGCATCCCCACCATTTGGCAACCCTGGTTTTTGGTTCTTTCCATTGTCTTGTTCCTTTCGCTCTTCTATAACTGCTATCATGTCTTTCTTTCCGGCGTACCCTTTGTAATCCCTGGCGGTAAGGCACGGGGAAACATTCGTAATTTTTAAAACATTTCTTCCGCACTTATTGACCGTTACCGTTATGGGAAACTCGGTTGTCCTCTGCCCCCCCCTGGGTTGATGATAACGTGTTGGTAGTTATGTTTCTTTGTGATGCTTCCGCCCCCCCCCCAACTCGTAATGTTTTACCGCAACCGTTAGGGTCTAAAAGCCCGGTTTCCTCTGCAATGTCCGCAATAACGCTTTCTTCCGTCTGTTCATCTTCCAGGATGATAACGCCGTGTAAATCCTGGGCGGTAAGTGTAAACATTGGCTCGTCCTCTGCCTTTGCTCTTGGTCCGTTCTGCCGCTTATTGATACGGTCCGGCGTAATGCACGCATGGCACTTTCCTAAACCCTCTAATTTCTCTAATGCCTGGGCTATAATGGTTTGTGCCTTTTCGTCCGGCAAGTAATATTTTTCCGGCACATCTTTTTCCAGGTAATCCGATAACTTCGGTACAAATTCGTGTTGCTCTTTCGGAAATGTAAATGATAGGTTCTTTTTATCCCTGGTCCCTACTACTGCGTAACGGTCCCGGTTCTGTGGCACGTTCCAATATTTGGAATTAAACATTTCAATATGTGCCGTGTACCCGTGGCGTTCATATTCCAGGCGTAACACCGGAAGATACGGGCGTAACCCTCGCACATTTTCCGCAATGATAACGGCCGGCATGGCATATTCCCTTTCCCTCTCTGTTTCTTCAAGTAATCGCATCATTTCAAAGAAACATCCGCTACGGCTTGCCGCCTTAAAATTGTTACTGCTACACTTAGGGCAAATGGTGTTGCCTGTGTACTCTTCCGGGTTTATCTCTATTTCCTCGCCGCAATCCTCGCATTTTAAAATCATGCCCCGTTGCTTTCCGGCAACGCTCAAATCCTGGCACGGGAAGCCAAACGCCCACACATCCGCTTGCGGTATGTCTGCTTGATGCAATTCCTTAATGTCTGCTTTCTGTACATGGTCCCCTACGTTTGCCCGGTAACTCTCTACGGCGTATTTATCAAAGTCCCATGCCCCGGCTATTTCATACCCGGCATTTTTAAATGCAATCCCCATTCCGCCGCATCCACAAAAGAAATCATTAACCTTTAATTTTCTTTTCATCTGCTGCCACCTACGCTTCCTGGAATAATGGTTTTGCTTCCACTGTAACCATTGCCGAATACTCCACCTTATAACCCGTTACCTTGTCCCCTCGCATCTGCGGCACTACTGCCGTTTGATACTGAACCGTTGGCGTATGGAAAAGTGATTTTACCTTTTCTACCTCTCCCAACTGCTTATTTATCTTTTCTTCCAATGTTTCCGGGTCTGTCCCCCGTAATATCATCACTTCCATGTTGAGTTCCTTTCTATACTGCTGCCACCTGGCATTTATAAACTTCTCTGTGCTACTTCTGCCCGGTACGGTGTTCCCCCACGCTTCAATTCGTTATAAATCGTTGCTCTGTGAAACCCAACCGCCTTTGCAATATCTGTAACCTTTGCCCCGGTTCGCTCCATTGCTTCAATCTTCTGTCTGTCGGCGTATGTAATACGCTTATCTCCTTTTTTCACGTTTCCGCCCACCTTTCCTTAAAAATTGGCAAAATAAAAAGTGCTACAAGAGTTTTTAATTCTCTTGTAGCACTCATGTTTTCCACATAAAAAATCAAGTGCGATAGAGTTATTAACCCTTGTCGCACTTGATTTTACAACTTAGCGATTTTTTTAAGTTTTTGTTACAGATAATCCGCTATTTTACCATCTTTTTCCATTTCTTAAACTCTGATTTTTTTCTGCTTTTCCTGTGTTTTTACGGTTTTCACGGAAGAATCTACGGAACTTCTGCCGGAAATTTTCCCAACTTTTCATATTTTTCTTCGTTTTCTCTCTTTCTTATGGTATGATAAATCTATCAATTATTACAAATTCATTTCAACTCAAAACTATCAGAAAGGAGAGCTTTTGCCTCGGATATGAAACGAAAACTGAATGAAATCATCTATACGGTTTCCCGCTATACGGAAATTCTGTTGTCTGCAGTCATACTGCTTGTAATTGTGATACTTATCATTCCCATGGTACATAATTTTATCACAATTCCTCTTCTGGAAATCACTGCTGAGCAGTTTACCGCATTTCTTGGCGATGCGCTTACACTTCTTATCGGTGTGGAGTTCGTAAAAATGCTGGCCAAACACACGGCAGAAAACCTGCTGGAAGTTCTGATGTTTGCTATCGCCAGGCAGATGGTTGTGGAACATCTGAATATGACGGAAACCCTTATAGGCGTTGTGGCCATTGCCGTTATTTTTTCCATACGCAAATTCTTATTGCTGAAAACCAGTGACAGTGCAGAAAAGATGTACGACAAACTATAAGTCCATGAAACAGCAAAAGGCGGCGCTTCTGCCTGCAGCACAGAAATTGTGTCTGCAGCCAAAAGCGCCGCCCCCTCTTTTTTCGTTTTTATTTATCTCTCCAGATAATTCTTCCTTTGCTCAAATCGTATGGGGACATCTCAATGGTCACCTTATCTCCCGGAAGAATACGGATAAAATTCATTCTCAGCTTTCCG
>ULSW01015043.1_pt1 | contig 24932 bp, 14 predicted proteins | sample 1957051 | NCBI WGS metagenome assembly ULSW01 (sample SAMEA4835719, study PRJEB28245) | human gut metagenome | biome: gut microbiome; material: fecal sample | place: Denmark | collected 2008 | reverse complement strand
AGTTCTTCCGGTTCCGCGAAGCGTCCGCACGGTGTGTGCGCGATGATGGTCTTTGCGCGGTCTGTATACGAACCGTCGGGGTTGGTGAGGAGCGCACGGTTCTGGTTGGTGAGCAGGAATCCCGGAACGATGGCGTTCACGCGGAGCTCAGGGCTGAACTTGGTTGCCAGCTCGGTTGCCATATAGCGGGTATAGTTGCCGATGGCTGCCTTGGCGGAGCCGTAACCTACCACGCGCGTCAGCGGACGGAGAGCGGATTCGGAGCAGAAGTTAACGATGGCGCCCTTCTTGTTCTTTGCCATGACGTCTACGAACACCATGGTGGGGAGTACCGTACCGAAGAGGTTCAGGTCTACGACTTTGCGGAATGCGTCCACATCCAGGTCGAGCACGGTCTTGTCCGGAGCGATGGTGGCGCCCGGCATATTGCCGCCTGCGGCGTTCAGCAGCACGTCGATGGTGCCGAAACGTTCGAGTATGGCTTTCTTGTTTTCTTCCAGCACTTCCTTGTTCAGTACGTCGGTTACGAGGAACAGCGCTTCGGACTTTTGGTTAAGTTCGGCTTCCAGTTCCCTGCCCGCTTCTTCCACACGGTCCAGAACTACGATTTTGGCTCCTTGCTCGGCCAGATAGTTCGCGATGTTTCTTCCCAGAATACCGCAACCGCCTGTTAGGACGATTACCTTGTCTTTGATGTCGAATAAGTTTTTCATGATTTATGTATTTAGTTAATTATATGGATGCGCATTTCTTTTGGTTTGTGTTGCAAAAATAGCGAATAAATAGTTTCTTTGTTATCGGGAATATGCCAAAAATTATAGAAATTATACCAAGTTACCGGTATTGTTGCCATTACTTTGTTGTAATACCAATAAACTCTCCGGTCCCATATTGAACAGCAAATCGATAATGCTCAGATTAGGCAGGAAACCGTGTCTTTCTTGGAATACCTGATAGTAAGGTTGCGGGGAGAAATCCGGGTCTTCCAGGCGGAAGTCTTTCTTAGGATGAATACGCTCGCGGAAGTCTGTTTCGCCGGGAGCAAACTCGGTTTTATATTCTGAGGTACGTTTCATGACGGGCTGTATATCTATCAGCGAACAGATGAGATGGCAGAGTTCTTCGTTGAAATCGGCTAAAAACTCATATCTCTTTTCATAAAAAGGGCGGAAGTCATCTTTGTAATATTCAAAGAACGGGGTATGGTTGTATGCTGATTCAATGGCATTCCAGTGTAAATGGCGCCAATTGCCATGGTCGGAGATGCGGATATCGCGCATCGGGCATTTTAAAGTGTCGGGCTTGACCGTAGGGATGGAAAGGGCGAGTGCTCCGTCCGGTGCGGCAATGGTGCAGCGGTTACGATACGTTTGTTTGGTATAATGGTCGTGCTGTTCGATATACACCTGGCCGTATGCCAACAACTTGGTGTAGTATTCAACCGGAGCCAGATAGGCGGAAGAAAGATAGACAGTCATTTAAATTGAGAATTAAGAATTAAATATTAAAAAATCATCTCACCCTTTTCCACATCCTGTCCCAACGGTAACCATTGAAAAGCCCCGTTTCCTGTTCTTTGGAAAACCATATGAGGGCTGCCTTACCGATAACATGGTCTTTGGGTACAAGGCCGAACAGGCGGGAGTCTGACAGATTTATGGAGTTGTTAGCGCTAACCCAATAGTAATCTTTCGTAAAATAACAATGCTGTACAGGTTTTCCATCTATGTATAATGTATCGTTTTTGATTTCCGCCCGTTTCTGTTCATGCAGTACCAGTGTGTTTCGCAGCAGTGTCATATTCCAGGGATATACGCGTACGGCTTTTCCTTTACCGGGAATAATGAGCGGTTTCAGTGCTTCAACGGAATCTTCTGTATCGGCGGGTTCTATCCAGTTATTGGCTCCTAAGGCCTGTTCCAATAAATAATATTCATACCGGCTGAAACTGCGTACATTCTTTGCCGTATCTTGCCCCAACAACGTGTTGGGGCGGATGGAAAGAATGGTGAGTAAGGAGTCCAGCTGCTTTTCTTTTTTTCGGGGATACATATAAAGATATTTCTGGTCGGGGGCATTCTTTTCCGAAGGAATTACGGAAAATAGCGAATCTACCAACAAAGTATCTCCCGGTACTCCCAAACAACGGCTGATGAATATTTCTCTTTGATCGATTGCTGCTTGTGAAAGGTTGGCGGGATTGTTGAATACAAGAATATCGTCCTTGCGCACAGGCTTATCCGTCCAACGGTGATAACCCCATAAACTCATGAAAGGAAGCCGTAGCCCGTAGCTCCATTTGTTTACTAAGATACGTTCGCCGCGATACAGTGAATTCTCCATTCCCGAGGAAGGTATTAAATAGGAAGTCGCAACACAGCTCCGGAGCAATACCACTATCAGTATCACTCCTGTTATAGTAGCTGCAATCTTCCGGTTCCTTCCTCTCATGGTATGTACCAATCGCTAACTCTTAATTACTGTATCAATGTACCCATTTGAAGATTCGGTTCCAACGGATTTTTCCGTCGAACCAGCCGCGGTCTTTGTCTAACGACAGCCAAACGACGATAGGTTTGCCTACCACGTGGTCTTCCGGTACAAAGCCCCAATAACGGGAATCGAGAGAATTATGGCGGTTATCGCCCATCATCCAGTAATAATCCAGCTTGAAAGTGTAGGTGTCCGTCTTTTCTCCGTTGATATAGATGCCGTCCGGTTTTTGTTCCAGTGTATTGCCTTCATAGGCAACGATACAACGTTCATAAACCGGTAAGTTGTCTTTGGTCAAGGTAATGGTAGCACCCTTTTCCGGTATCCATATAGGACCGTAGTTGTCTCGCGTCCACTTTGTATGGAGATTTTGCGGATACATCTGTCCCGATAGGTTTTCCGGTTCCATAACGATACGGCTGATCAACTTTTTGTTGCCGATAAGCGTATCGTACATTTTCTTGGTAAGAGGCAAGTGATAAACGGGAGTCAGCCTGCCTTGGGCATCACGGTGGTCCAGTCCCATCTGCATAAGCCCTTCCTCATAATTGAAGTCATCGGTCATCAATATCTGGTCGTCATTGCTGATTCCCAGTTCGCGGAACATATTTTCCGGTATGTACGGACCCGTGGTCTGCACAAAATAGTTGAGCTGCATATCTTCCGGATTCTCAATGGCTTTTCCATCGATATACACTTGTGTATCCTTTATCTGCAAGGTATCTCCCGGCAAACCGACGCAACGCTTTACATAATTTTCGCGGCGGTCCACAGGACGTACTACAATATCACCATACATTTGCGGATTGGTACGGATCAGATTGCGACCGGCATTATAGTAGAGGTCGTAGACGGTACGCTGCTGGTCGCGCGTCAGGCTGTCCATATTGATTTTATTGGGATATACGCGTTGTCCCTCCCTGTAAGCCAAACTGTAAAAGTCTTCTTGCTGCCTGTTGAGCGCTACCGTATCGCCTGCCGGAAAGTTGAACACGACAATATCGTTCAGTTTCACCTTTCCGAAGCCCGGTACGCGTTTATATTTCCATTGCGGCCATTCAATGTACGATTTGGTATTGAATATCGGCAGCGTATGTTGTGCCAGCGGCATGGAGAGCGGTGTATTCGGTACGCGCGGACCGTAACTCATCTTGCTTACGTAAAGGAAGTCGCCTACCAACAATGATTTCTCCAGTGAAGATGAAGGTATCTGATAGTTCTGGAATATGTAGATATTTACAAAGTAGACCGCTACCAAAGCAAAAACAATGGCGTCCACCCAACTCATGATACCGCGTACTGCCGGATTCTTGGATTTCTTCCAAAATCCCCAAGGTATCTTTTTACTGATATAAATGTCAAATATGAAAGGAACGATAACCAGTCCCCACCAACTTTTTACCCAGACAAGGAAAATAAGATAAAGTAAGGTGATTATGCCGAACTTAATCCATTGGGCGCGTGTTGCTTTTCTCATACTACTTTAGTCTTTTAAAAATGGGAATAAATCGCTCATACCTAAGAAACCTTGTTTGCCGGCGGTATATTCTGCAGCCAATACGGCTCCTAAGGCAAAGCCGCTGCGGTTTTTGGCATCATGGGTGATGGTGATGCTGTCCGCCTCGGAATCATAGCGGATGCTGTGAATGCCCGGTACTTCTCCTTCGCGGATAGAGCTGACAGGCAGCTCGTCGGCTGCACATTCGGCAGAGCCCGATACGCTTCCGTCCGGTGCTTGCAGCGTGCCTTTCACCCAACGGTCTTTGCGGTCGAGATTTTCCAAAATACCCTCGGCAAGGGTAATGGCAGTACCGCTTGGAGCGTCCAGCTTATGTATATGGTGCGTTTCGCTCATCGTTACGTCATAAGCGGGGAAACGGTTCATAATCTTTGCCAGGTATTTGTTGACAGCCGAGAATATGGCTACCCCCAAACTGAAGTTGGATGACCAGAACAGTGTCTTGCCGCCTTCGGTACAGAGTTTCCTGACCTCTTCGCCGTGCTCCTCCAGCCAGCCCGTACTGCCCGAAACCAATTTTACGCCGGCTTTGAAAGCTTTCATATAATTGTTATAGGCTACCATTGGATTGGTAAACTCTATGGCAACGTCGGCGCTCTTGAATGCGTCCGATTCAAAATCCTCCTGGTTATTGATATCGATGATGCTGACAATTTCGTGTCCGCGGCTCAAGGCGATTTTCTCAATCTCCTTGCCCATTTTTCCGTAACCGATTAGTGCTATTTTCATTGTTTCTTTGGTTTTTATTCAGTTTATCAACAAACTATACGTCGCAAAGGTAATCTTTTTCTTACATTTGTACACAACATTAACGTCTTGTTAACAATGGAACAATTGCTGCATTACGTCTGGAAGCATAAGATATTTCCTTTAATGCCACTCCAGACGACCTCCGGACAGCCGGTCGAAGTGATAGAACCCGGTTTGCCGAATACTGATGCAGGCCCCGACTTCTTTAACGCGAAATTAAAAATAGACGGTACGCTTTGGGTAGGTAACGTCGAGTTGCATACGCAGGCTTCGGACTGGTTTCGTCATGGACACGACCGGGATAAAGCCTACGATAATGTTATCCTGTATGTGGTGGGTGGTTCGGACTGCGAGGTGTATCATACGAACGGTGATATTGTTCCTCAACTATTATTGCGCTGCACTGACAATGTCCGGCAGCGTTATGATGAGTTGCAACAGGCGGAGATATATCCTCCTTGCTATTCCATCCTTGCTTTCCTTCCGAAACTGACTGTTCATTCTTGGTTGTCGGCTTTGCAGGTAGAGCGTTTTGAACAGAAGGCGCAAGCCGTTACCGCACGCTTGGAACGTTGCAATAATCATTGGGAGGACGTATTTTTTATTACCCTTGCCCGTAATTTGGGTTTCGGGTTGAATGGTGATGCCTTTGAAGCATGGGCCAATCATCTGCCGTTTCGTGCGGTGGACAAACATCGGGACAGCCTTTTTCAGGTAGAGGCGTTCTTTTTAGGACAGGCGGGACTTTTGGAAGAAGATTTTCAAGGGGATAGTTACCATCAGAAACTTCGAAAAGAATTTCATTATTTGCAACATAAATTCGAATTGCCTGTACCTATGACCTGCGACTTGTGGAGTTTTCTGCGACTGCGTCCCGGTAATTTCCCTCATGTGCGTTTGGCGCAACTTGCCTGGTTGTATCATAAGGAACAGTCTTTGTTTTCACGCGTCATGGCGGCCGAAACGCCGGAGGATGTAAAGAAAATATTATCGGCGCAGACCTCAACTTATTGGGAAGAGCATTTCACTTTTAAAAAGGCTTCGCTTCACCGGGAAAAACGGTTGGGGGAGAATGCCTTGAACCTTATTCTTATCAACACCGTCATACCTTTTCTTTATACTTACGGAATGCATAAGGCAGACGAGGAGCTTTGTGAACGTGCTACCCGTTTCCTTGAAGCGTTGAAAGCGGAGAATAATCATGTTACCCGCTTATGGAGCGGTGCAGGGTTGCCCGTCTATACAGCGGCGGACTCGCAAGCATTGCTTCAGCTCCAAAAGGAGTACTGTGACAAGAAAGATTGCCTGCATTGCCGTTTCGGATATGAGTATTTAAAGAGTCAGCGGTAGCATGATATAAATTCCTGTCGGCTTTTCATTGTAAATTCCTGACTTGTTGTATATTTGTACCCTGAATCGAAATAATTCGTATCTATATGAAGGCAATTTACTTTGTTTTTTGTCTGTGTACGGCGCTTATGTTCTCGACTGTCAACAGTCTGGCGGCCGGAGAGGATTTCAAGACGTTTCTCCGGAAATTCACGTCCAGCGCTTCATTTCAGTACTCCCGTATTAAGTTTCCTTTAAAATCTCCTATTGTTTTGTTGAAAGACGATGGTGAGACGGAGCAAACATTTCCTTTTACCCGCGATAAATGGGCATTGCTGGATAGCGAAACTCTGCAAGAGGGAAGGATTACGGAGGAGGAAGGGGGAATCTATATTTCCCGTTTCACCCGTGATGAGCCGGCCCATAAAGAGTTTGAAGCGGGGTATGATGAGTCGGAACCTTCGCTTCGTGTTGTTTTTGAATTGATAGATGGTAAATGGTACGTCACCGACTGCTATAACGATTGGTATAACTTTGATTTGCCTGTCAGCGAACTGGAAGAAACTGTCCGCACAATGCAGGAAGAAAATAAAAGCTTCGAGGAACTTCATCCCTAACTGATTAACTTTTGCTTTTGTACGCAGAACAGTAATCGCTGTTCTGTACTTTGCAGGGAGAGGCTATAACATTTTTAGACCTCTTCTGTACGATTTATGCTCCTCTTTTTCCTGAAAGAGGGTTTTCTTTGTAAACGGTATTATAGTAACCTTAAATGAATAAATATGATGCAATTTAGTAAATGGACAATGGGAGTGGGGATGCTCCTTGGAACTTTATTGCCGGTAAGTGTAGAAGCTCAGGTAGTAAAGAACGAAAAACTACTTTCTTTTGAAGACCGGCAAATACCGGTGTTTATTTCGGGAACGGAATCCCGTTTAGAAATCAGTGACGAACATTATAAAGACGGTTTGCATAGTTTGAGCTGGACATTTAATCCGGGGGCTGTGCTCTCTATCAAAAAGGATTTGAAGTTCGAGAAGAAAGATCCTACCGGGAAGGATACCTATCTCTCCGCTTTCATTGTATGGGTGTACAATGAACAGGCACAAGACAAAAAGATAGAGTTTGAGTTTTTAAAGGACGGAAAGAAATGCACTTCTTTCCCGTTCGGAATCAACTTTACCGGTTGGCGTGCAGCGTGGGTATGTTATGAACGTGATATGGAGGGGACACCGGAAGAGGGGATGAACGAAATCCGTATTATTGCTCCCGATAGTGAAGGGAAGCTGTATTTGGATCATATCATACCCGCCAGCAAGGTGGATGCCCGCCAGCAGACGGCTGACGTGCAAGTTCCTTTTGTGAATAAGGGAACTACCAATCATTGGCTTGTTATTTACGAACATTCTTTATGGAAACCGGATATAGCCTTGACTCCGGTAAGTGATGTGCAGAAACAGGAAATGAGGGTGATAGAGAAACGCTTCAGAGATATGCTTTATACACCCGGCAAGTTGTCGGATAAGGAAATGGCGGCTATTCGTAAGCAATACGACTTCTACAAGATTACATATAGAAACGGTAAGGTGAGCGGTCTGCCTATCTTCATGGTACGTCAGTCGGAAGCTTACGAACGTATGATACCGGATTGGGATAAGGATATGTTTACCAAACTGGGCATGGAAATGGATGAATACTTCAAACTGATGAAGCGCATAGCCGTTGCTTATAACAATGCGACGGATGTCGCTATACAGAATGAGTTGAAGCAAAAGTTCCTCGCTATGTACGATCATATTACCGACCAGGGTGTGGCCTACGGCAGTTGCTGGGGAAATATCCACCACTACGGTTACAGCATGCGCGGTCTGTATGTGGCCTATTTCTTGATGAAAGAGGTATTGAATGAGGCCGGTAAGTTGAATGAAGCCGAACGTACCCTGCGCTGGTATGCCATCACTAACGAGGTTTATCTTAAACCTACCGTAAACGGTATAGATATAGACTCTTTCAATACACAGACTCAAGGACGTATGGCAAGTATTCTGATTATGGAAGATACCCCGGAAAAACTGCAATATCTGCGTTCTTTCTCACGCTGGTTGGATTATGGATGCCGGCCGGCTCAAGGTTTGTCCGGTTCTTTCAAGAAAGATGGGGCTTGTTTCCATCATCGTAACAACTATCCTGCCTATGCTGTTGGCGGCTTGGACGGGGCTACGAATATGATTTATCTGTTGAGCGGAACTGAGTTCAAAGTTTCCGAACTGGCACACTCCACGGTCAAGAATGTATTGCTCACGATGCGGTTTTATTGTAATTTGAAGCAATGGTCTCTTTCTATGTCCGGTCGTCACCCTAACGGAAAAGGAGAGCTGATACCTATTCAGTATGCCACTATGGCTATTGCCGGTACACCGGATGGCAAGCAGAAATACGATACCGATATGGCGGCTGCCTATCTGCGTTTGACGGCTTATTCCAATACGTCGGATAAGGATGCTCCCGATTATTTGCCAAAGGCTTCTACCCGGCAGGAGTTGAAGATGAAAGAATTACTTGAAGCGCAAGGCTTTCGTCCTGAACCTGACCCGCAGGGTAATCTTGCATTAGGTTACGGTTGTGTTTCTGTACAGCGCCGGGATAATTGGGCGGCTGTCGTACGTGGACATTCCCGCTATTTGTGGGCTGCCGAGCATTATCTTCCTGCCAATTTTTACGGTCGTTATCTGGCGCATGGCAGTATGCAGATACTGACAGGCAAACCCGATGAAATGGTGACTTTTGCTACCGGTGGTTGGCAGGAGAATGGTTTTGATTGGAACCGTATTCCGGGTACGACGAGTATTCATCTGCCTTTTGAACAGTTGCGCGCCAACGTATTGAACGTGGACATCTATTCGGGTATGGAAGAAATGCTCTATTCCGATGAGGCTTTTGCCGGTGGCTTGTCCCAAGCGCGCTTGAACGGTAACTTCGGTATGAAATTGCACGAGCATGACAAGTACAATGGTTCGCATCGTGCTCGTAAGTCTTTCCACTTTTTTGATGGTACGATAGTATGTTTGGGTACAGACATTGAGAATACGAATGCAGAGTTTCCTACAGAGACTACCGTTTTCCAGTTAGCGGCTATTACTCCCGAAAACCATCAATACTGGAATAATTACAAGAGTGACGGGCAGACTTATATTGATCCGAACGGGGTAGGGTATTACCTTGCCAAAGCCTCTGTGGCAAGCGCGAAATATGAAAAGAATTTTCCGCAAGTTACCGTAGGAGAACGCAGTACGAAGCCTACTTCAGGCGATTGGGTTTCTTTGACGTTGCAACATGGCAAGGCTCCGAAGGGCGCTTCTTACGAATATGCCGTATTACCTCGTACGGATGCCGTTTCTTTGAAAGCATTTGCGAAGAAACCTTCTTATAAAGTTCTTCAGCAAGACCGTAATGCGCATATCGTTCGTTCACTGACGGATAATCTTACTTCTTATGTTTTGTTTGAAACTCCCCAAACGCTTCCAGCGGACGGTTTGTTACAAAAGGCGGATACTTCCTGCTTGGTCATGATTCGTGAGAATAAAGAGAAATTGTTACTGACTGTTTCTCAACCGGACTTGGCATTGTACCGTGGTCCGAGTGATGAGGCCTTTGATAAAGACGGCAAACGGATTGAACGGAGCATCTATTCACGTCCGTGGATTGATGATGAGAGTGGAGAAATTCCTGTAACCGTTACATTGAAAGGCTTGTGGCAAGTAGCGGAAACGCCGTATTGCAAACTTGTTTCAGCAGATAAAAAACAAACCGTGCTACGTTTTACATGTAAGGATGCGGCAAGTTTTGATGTAGAGTTATTACGTAAATAAACTTTAATCGGTTTCTTTACTATGACAGAATTAAAAAATATCATGTTGTGTGCAACCGCCTTTGCCCCTTCTCCGGTAGGGGCAAAGGACTTGCCGAATATCATCTATATTGTAACCGACCAGCAGACTGCTTCCGCCATGAGCTGTGTGGGGAATACGGATTTGCATACACCTAATATGGATCGTTTGGCACAGTCGGGGGTTCTGTTTAGGAATGCTTATTGTTCCGCTCCTTTGAGCGGACCTTCCAGAGCATCTATGTTTACAGGGTATACATCTCATGAGGTTGGTCTGTCCCGCAACAATGTACCTATGGCCGACTCTTTGCGTACCAATAGTTTAGGCTGGTTGATGCAACATGCCGGTTATGAATGTGCTTATGCCGGGAAATGGCATGTACATACTCCTTCTATGCCTGATAAAGAGTTCGGGTTTTCTACTATTCATCCGCATAATGATAATGGACTGGCGGAGGCTGCCGTTTCTTTTCTTGGACAGAAACATTCCAAACCTTTCTTTTTGGTGGTAGGTTTTGATAATCCTCATAACATCTGTGAATATGCACGTAGTCAGAATCTGCCATTCGGTAACTTGCCTGAGCTTCCTCAAGATGAATGGCCCGGGCTACCGCTTAATTTTGCCCGTAATCCTTATGATGCCGATGTCATCGACTATGAGCAAACATTGAATTATCCGGCTTATCCTACCCGCCACTATTCTCCTGATGATTGGCGGCGTTACCGTAGTCTTTACTTTCGGTTGGTAGAGAAAGTAGATGCCGAGATTGGTAAGATTGTTGATGCTATTGATAGGCTGGGATTGTGGAAGAACACAGTGGTTATTTTTACGAGCGATCATGGTGACGGCGTAGGGGCGCATCATTGGAATCAGAAGTCAGCCTTATATGAAGAAGTGGTGAATATACCTTTGATAGTGACTCTTCCCGGAAAGCAAAATGCAGGTAAAGAGATGCCCCAACTCATTAATGGAGGTGTTGATTTCTTTGCTTCCGTATGTGATTGGGCAGGTATCTCTCTTCCCGGAAACTTACATGGCGTTTCTTTTAAGTCTTTAGTTGAAAGTGCTGATCCTCAGCAAGCACACCAGCCTTACGTAGTTACTGAAACAATATTCGATAAGGGTATTGCCCGTGGTTGGGCTTTGCGTACTTCACGTTATAAGTATGTATTATATGATAAGGGGCTCTATCGTGAGCAACTTTATGATATGGTCAATGACCGCGGAGAAATGCGGAATTTAGCCATAGAAAAAAAGTATCAGAAGATTCTATTACAACATCGCGTTTATTTGAATGAGTGGATGAAGCTGCATCGTGTAGCCCAAATTCGTCCTGAGGTACATTTGATTCCGGGCATGTAAATCGGTAATGAACCCTAAAAGCCGGATAAAAACTTTTAGGGTTCATTGCTGATTCTGTTCGTTTTATTTGTATGAGGCGAGTAAACTGTCTACTGCCGCCTGGTAGTTGGCCAATTTACCGGTCTTGTGTATGACTTTCTTCGCTTTGCGATCACCGTCGGGTAGCAAATATTCCCAAAAGCTTTTCATTTTCATTAATAACTGCATTTCACCGCCTTGCAGTTGCTCTTCATAGCTATTATACACTGCTGTATGCAGTTGTTTTACTTTAGCTGCCATTTCACCGGGAGAAAGTTTCCTTCCTTGTCGATATTCCCATGCCAAGGCCGGGTTGGCGAGCAAGCCGCGTCCGATTACAAGCCCTGCCAGCTTCGGGAAACGTTCGGTAATAATCTGTATATCTTCTATTGTATGCAAGTCCCCATTATATAGCAAGGGTTTGTCGCATCCGTCATAAAAAGCCTCAAATCCGTTTAAATCCACCTCTCCTTTATATTGTTGTTTTCCCAAACGCGGGTGCAGAATGATGTGGGCCAGAGGGAGTGCGTTCAATAACGGTAAGAGCGCAATACATTCGCTGGCATTTTCCCAACCTAATCTAAGTTTGACGGAGAAACGGATCTGGGGATATTGTTCAATTGCGGCGGTAAGCAGGTCTTTTACTTCTTCGGGATATGGCAGCATGCCGGCACCGTTATGTCGTTTGGCTAACATGGGGAAAGGACATCCCAGATTGATATCTGCTTCTTGATAATTATGCTCGGTAAGAAGAGACATTATCTGCTCCAACTTATTGGGACACGACGCAATCAGTTGGGGAATCAAGTGTATGTTCCGGTTATTTTCCGGATGTATATCACGTGCGTCTTTCCGGCGTATTTCACCGTGCTCCACACGTACGAAAGGGGAATAATAGGTGTCTATTCCACCGAAAATGCGGGCATGGGCTTGCCGATAGACTGCGTCTGTGTAGCCTTGAAGCGGAGCGAAATGGATGGGTAATAAATTGTTCATAAGGGCAAAGATACGCTTTTATTCCTTATCTTTTATAGGAATAACCATATTCCAGGAGCGCGATGCATTTTCGAATCCACCGGGACCATCCATGGTGGCGAAAAAGATATAAATGGGTTTCCCGTCTTCGAAAAGGATAAAAGGACGTTCCAATTGCCCTTGCATCTCTATCTTTCCATCTTCCCATTCCACACTGCGGGAATAGGCTTTGGGAGCTTTATCCACGGTCCATTGGATGCCATCCTTGGAATGTGCCATGACTCCACCGCCTTGTTCACCTGTAAATTTGGCTACGTGGTCTTTAAAGATGATATGATAACCGTTAGAATCTTTCCAAAGAAAAGGGTCTTCGGCCTCACCTTGGCCGTTTACTTCAAAGATAGGCTGGTTATTATTCAATACTTTGTACGGACCTTCTATTTGAGGAGCATAAGCTATTCCGAGGCTCATCGCTGAATGTTGATAGCCGTTGATGTAGCGGCGCCCTTTGAAAATCATGATTATCGATCCGTCTTCCTGTATGATAGGAGAGGGATTTGAGGTAAGAAAACTGTAGAATGTACCGGGTTGGGTCTTTAGGATTGGTTCGTCCAAACGTTTCCATGGTCCATAAGGAGAATCGGAAATAGCCAGCCCTATCCGTTTATTGGCGCGGGCGACCGTACACCAAGGGCTGTCCAGGGTAAGTTGGTCATATTCCGGCTCTGCAAACGGATGAGTGGAACCCATGTAAATAAGGTAATATTTGCCGTTTTGTTTTAAGATACGCGGGTTGTGTGTAGAACGTCCATCCCAATATTGTGCGCCGCGTGCGGGCAGAGCTACATCGCTAAAGTGGTAGGGCCCCTGTGGTACATCGGATACCGCATGTACAATCTCGGAGGCTACCATCCATCCCGGATGGAATGGCAATGTTTTAGGAAAGCGAGATACAAACATGTGGTATTTTCCGTCATCACCTTTTACCACCGAACTTCCCCAAACCCAATAGCCTTCAGACTCGAAAGCCGGTGTGCGGGATGCCTTATCCAAGTGATGAAATAAGCAATTGCCGGATTCTTTTTTTAATTCCACCAGGTTTTCTATTTTTTGCGCAATTGCTGTTATAGATATACATATACAGCAAAGAAGGGATAAACCGTATTTTTTCATAAATGTGTATTGTTAGTGAGGATGTAAAGTTAGAAAAAAGGGAAGAATTTCACAACTCTTCCCTTTCTGCATGTTAAATTAATTAAGGTCTGTTTTTTTGATTACCGATATAAAAAATAAGGTTAGAAGTTTTGTGGTATAATTAGTATCCTGCATTGTTTGTCCAACCGGCAAGGTCTATTTGCTGGTAAGGTACAGGGAAATAATAATGATGATTCGCGTTGAAAAGAGAAGCATCCCATTCCTCGGCACGCACGTCCTTTACTTTCTCCAGACGAACCAGTTCGAACCAGCGTTTCATTTCAGCGAAGAATTCCCAACCACGTTCATTGGATACGGCTGTCAGGAAGGTAGCCGCATCGGTAGTCGTAGTTAATGCTATCCCTCTATCCGGATAGTCTGCGCGTTTCTGTACTTCCTGAATCGCATTCAAAGCATCTGTATTAACCGTATTGGTTGCGCGTGTAGAAGCTTCGGCGTACATCAGGAGTACTTCGGCATAACGGTAGATACAGGTTATACCGTTTGCCTGCGCGCTTTTGCCGGGATCTCCTTCGTCATAATTGTAGTATTTGGAGATAGCGGGTAGCTTATCTGCGCTTTCAGTATAAGGAATTGTTTTAAGAATGTCTTTGCCATCCGTATCTTTTTTTCCGCTTTTTACAGGCCATTCCGTCATATAGTTCCAATCCTTGCGTGCATCCTCAGGATAACTCAGGAAGAAATCCTCGTCACCGTAGTAATCAGACCAACCGGCGTTGGGAGCATAATCACTCGGATAATAAGATTTGCCGTAATTACTTGCTATTTTATGCTTAGAACTGTGTTGCAAGGCAAACATTACTTCATTGGTCTGCGTTTTGTTGGCTTCCAGCCATAAATCGGAATATTCGGTTGTCAGTTTAAGACCAGCGGTATTGGCGTTGTCTATGATATCTTTGGCCTCGGTTGCTGCCAGACCGTAATATTCGGTTCCCTTGTTCAAGGGCCATCCGGCCATTGTCATATAGACGTCGGCCAAGCAAGCTTTTGCAGCCCATTTGGAAGGTGTGGAGTTGTTACTGCGTCCTTTGTTAGGCAACCATTCCGCTGCAGTTTTAAGACTGGGAACAATGGCTTTGTCATAGATTTCGGCAACGGCAGTTCGTGGCATGGTAATGGTTATTTCATCGTTTTCCATCAACAAAGGTACGTCACCATACAAACGGGTTAAATAGAAATAAGAAAGACCGCGCATAAAGTAGGCTTCACCTAAAATCTCTTTGAATGCTTTGGCTTCTTCTTCTGTTGTCGGAATTGTTGTTCCTTTAATGATTTTATTGGAACTGCTGATAACTTTATAGAACAGTGTCCAGGTGGTTGAGAAATCAGCATCATTGGCCGTAAGATTAGGAGTTAATCTTCCGTAATATGCCAATTCGTTATTGGCTTTGGCCGCACGGTACGTAATGTCGTCCGCACATACGTTAAGACGTTGCAGGCGGCTGTTAAATCCGTAGTTACCTTGCCATAAATCGCTATAAAGAGCATCTGCGGCTTTTTGAAGACTTGCTTGGTCTATTGCAGTCCAATATTGTTCTTCTGTGATAAATGATTCTGGTTCTTGGGTAAGGTCTACACAAGAAGCCGTCAATAGCAAACTACCTGTGATTGCTGTTAAATATATTAATTTCTTCATATTAGTCTTATTTAGTAGGTTAATCATTAGAATGAGAAATTCAGACCGATCAAATAGTTACGGCTGTTAGGATAGGAACCCCAATCGACACCTTGTACCAAAGGACTGCCCATAGTAGCTTCCGGATCCAGTCCTGAGTAATTGGTAATATGGAATGGATTTTGTACGGAAGCATATACACGCAGGTTTGTGATACCTAATGCACGGCAAGCTGTTTCCGGGAGAGTATAACCCAAAGTGATACTTTTCATTTTGATGAAGCTGCCGTTTTCAACAAAGCGTGTGCTGAAGAAATCTTTATTTTCTGTTCCGCCGTTGACGAAACCCGGTATATTGGTGTTGGTATTGGTAGGTGTCCACCGATTCAATAATTCGCGCATAGGCGTTACCCCGGCTACTTGTTGGCTCTTAATTAAGTTATATCCCATTTGGTGAGTGGCATTATAAATATCGAATCCGTGGAAACCTACAACGAAGAACGAGAAGTCAAAGTTCTTATAATTGAACGTATTGTTCCAACCCCAGTTAAAGGTCGGTTGTCCGCAACCTATAATTCCTTGGTCCGCGTCGTTATAAACCCCGTCTTTGTTGATGTCTACATATTTGGAGTTACCCGGTTTTACTTTATAAACTTCACCGTTGGTCTTACCGTTTGTTTGTCCGTTGGCGTCTACGAAAGGAGCGTTTACTTCATCTTCCTGCCATATACCTGCGAATGTATAGCCCCAGAACGAACCTAGTTTTTCTCCCTCAATCATCTGGAATATCTGGTTTTGATAGTTTCCGGCTTGTTGTTGGCGGTGGTTGGCTGTCGGAATCTTATTGAATGTACCTTTGTTGTGAGACAAAGTTAAGTCAGTGTGCCAATTGAATTCTTTACCGGTAAACGGATCTGCACTGATTGTAAATTCAACACCGGTGTTTTTGATTTCTCCCGCGTTGTCAAGAATAGAAGTATAACCCATGTGAGAAGGACGCGCTACTTCCAGCAGAATATCTTTGGATAATTTGCTGTACCAATCTGCGGTTAAGCGTATGCGGCCGTTGAGGATTCCGAAATCAACTCCTACATTGAATTGGTCGTTACGTTCCCATTTGAGGAAAGAAGCGGCCGGGCGGTCTATTTTATAAGCTGTGGCAGAGTTTCCACTTGCATTTGTTACAGTCACCGGAGCCATTTTGGAATAGATACGGTACGCTTCTACCGCCTGGTTTCCTACAGAACCATAGCCTAAACGAAGTTTCAATTGGTCGATAAAACTATTGTCTTTCAAGAAGCTTTCTTGTTTTAAATCCCAAGCCAATGCGGCAGAGGGGAAATAACTCCACTTGTCTTTCAAGCGTGAAGAACCGTCGGCGCGGATAGAGGCGGTAAGCATGTAACGGTTCATGAATACATAGTTGACGCGCAACATACCGGACATCAAGGTGTTGATTGTACGGTCGGATGCAATAGCTGCCAAATCTGATGCGGACCATGCCAGATTGTTGATGCCAATCATATCGATATAGTCTAAATTGTAGGCTGTACCGGTGTGGTTGTAGTTGTTATCATACGATTGTTCAAATACCGCCGTAGCGTTGATACGATGGTTTTCATTAAACTCTTTTACATAGCTTAGCGTGTTGGTGTTTAACCATGAAGTATTCCAGTAACTGCGTGCCTGTCCTTGCGTCAGACTATTCTTGTAAGAATAATAGCCTTGTTCGTTTTCTACTGATGTGTTCAGTCTGTTGTCGAAGAGTACACCCAATTGAGAGCGGAAGCTCAAGCCATCTATAATGTCAAAATGAACATAGCCTTGTATGCGGTTATTTATAGTTTTGTTGGAATTGTCGGCTTCCCATATGTACCCCATCGGATTATATGCTTTACCGCCATCAAAGAAGTTGTTGTTATATTCTCCCTCTTCATTTTTAGGTTCGATGGTACTTGGAAAATACATACTTTGTTGTATCAATCCATCATATTCACTGATACGGGGTTTGCTTGTTTCGCGGTAGTGACCATACATATTCAAACCCGCTTTCAACCATTTCTTAATTTTGGTATCTACTTTTAAACGCCAGCTATAGATTTGGCTGCTTGATTCTTTAATGATACCTTGATCGTCTTGGTAACGGAGAGAGGCGAGAAATGTTGTTTTTTCACCACCGCCGGCAATAGAAAGTTCATAGTTTTGAGTAACGGCAGGACTGCGGAATATTTCTTTCGAGTAGTCAAAGCCTGCTTTTCCGGACTTGAAAGCCGCAAGTTGTTCCGGACTGTAATAATAATTATCTCCCTTACCGAAATATTCTTTTCCGTAATCATTTACTAAGTTGGCATATTCATAGGGAGATAGGTTGTCCGGATATTTGGCAACGGTTTTGATATTGGCGAATGCATTGAAAGATACGGTCAGTTTATCTTTTTCAGGATTTTTGGTAGTTACTAAAATAACACCGTTGGCACCGCGCGAACCATAAACAGCTGTTGCGGAAGCATCCTTCAATACTTCTATGGAAGCAATATCCGCAGGATTCAATGATTGAAGGGAACCACCGATGAAACCGTCGATAACAACCAGCGGACCGGTTTCTGCGGTAATAGAGTTAATACCACGGACACGGATTGTATTGTCACCGCTCGGGTCACCGGAACCGGAGAGAACAGACACACCGGCCATACGTCCTTGGAGGGCATCGGATACGTTACCTGTCGGAGTACTCTTTAACGCATCTGCAGTTTTCACGGAAGCTACCGCGCCTGTCAGGTCGCTCTTGCGCTGAACGCCGTAACCTACTACTACAACTTCCTGCAGTAATTGGCTGTCTTCACTCAGTTTTACATTGATTTTTGTTTTTCCGGCTACTGCCACTTTTTGTGTCTGATAACCGATGTACGAAAATACCAGAGTTGCGTTGGAAGGAACATTGGGTAAGCTATAATTACCGTCAATGTCCGTGATACATCCGTTGCTGGTTCCTTCCACTTGTATAGAGGCGCCGATGACCGGGCCCAGATTGTCACTTACTGTACCTGTTACTGTAATATTTTGCGCATTTGCTTGGGTGGCAAATAATACAAAAAGTAACATAATACCTAATGTCTTTAGTAGCTTAGATTTCTGTTTCATAAATATTAATTTAATTGGTTATTGAAAAAAGGTTGTTTTTTTTAGTTGGATTTACTCGAATCAAAGTGAAAATCACCTCGCAAATGTATAGAGTATTCGAGGCGAAAACATTCACTAATTGTCCGCAAATAATCTGATTTCGTACATTATCTACGGACAGATTGAATTCCTGTTATTTGCTGTCCTGCTGTTCCTTCGCACCTTTTACTTCATTCAACAAAGCGGACAGTTCTTTCACCTTATCCGGATGAGCTTCGGCTATATTCTCCTTTTCTGAAGGATCGGTAGATAGATTATAGAGCTGAGGCTTAGGACTATTCCCCATTTCCATTTTTGTCCAATATTCCAAAGCGGGTTTATCGCTTGGCTCGATGTACTTCCAATTATTTTGAATGATGGATAGGGTGTTATTCAGGTTTTGTTGTACCACATAGTCACATCCGATGGTATCTGTGCCGAGGAAGTTGTTTAGCTGGTCACGGCTGTCGGGAGCTACACCTGCGGGAAGTTCATGATTTAACAGGGCTGCGAATGAGGCATACACATCAATCATGGAGAATAGCGCTTGTTGTTTGCCCGGTTTGATTCCATTCGGCCAGCGGACGATAAACGGAATACGGGTTCCGGCATCGAACGCGCTGTACTTGCCGCCGCGATAATGCTTCATGGGGGTATGTCCGTTCAGGAGCTCAAAGGCTTGGTCTTGATAGCCGTCGTCGATGACAGGGCCATTGTCGCTGCATAATACGAAGATTGTATTGTCGGCAATATTCAGGCTGTCGAGGGTATGCATAATTTCTCCGACAGTCCAATCCAGTTGCAGAATAACGTCACCGCGCGGACCTAAGCCGCTCTTTCCGGTAAAACGCGGATGAGGAACGCGGGGAACGTGCACATCCTGCGTGCCCATATACAGGAAGAACGGTTCGTTTTTATGTGAAACGATGAAATTTTTTGCTTTACCGGTAATAACATCCGCAATATCCTCATCCACCCAAAGAGCGGATTTTCCACCGGTCATCCAGCCAATGCGGGGGATACCGTTGACAATGGTGTTATTATGTCCCTGACTGGGTTTCATCTTTACCAATTCGGGGTTTTCAAGTCCGGTGGGCCAGTCGCCTACTTTATGGTCATAATTGACGGTGATGGGATCTTTGGGGTCAAGTCCTACAACATGCGCGTTTTCTACAAAAACACAGGGAACCCGGTCTACCGTAGCCGGGATAATAAACTCATAGTTGAAGCCGATATCCTGCGTGTTCGGCTTGATTTCATGGTTGAAATCCGTTCCACCCTTAGGGCCTAATCCCAAGTGCCATTTGCCTACGGCTCCGGTGTAATAGCCTTCTTCTTTGAACATATCGGCCATTGTGACACAGGCTGTATCGATAATCAGTTCGGAGTTACCGGGGGCAATACCTGTATTTTCCTGTCTCCAGGGATACATGCCTGTCAGCAGTCCGAAGCGTGAGGGGGTACTTGTGGAAGAGGTGGCATACGCATTGGTAAACTGCATGCCTTGACCGGCAAGGCGGTCGATATTCGGAGTACTTACTTTAGTGGCGCCATAACAGCTAAGGTCGCCGATGCCTAAGTCGTCAGCGATAAGATAGATAACATTAGGCTTTTGGGGTTGGTCGTTCTTCGCCTCCTGTTTGGATGGGCTGCCACATCCTATCAGAAGGACCGTACTTGGAAGATACGGTAAAAGATTAGATAAATGTTTCATAGCCTTTGGACTTTAAAGTTTGATTCTGTGTCCAAAGATATGCGCTATCTTCCGGTCTGTGTGTATAAAGGAGTACACACGGAAGCATAAAAAGTACAAAAAGATACGCTCCTTACCTTCCGCTTGTTACTTCTTCCTCGTCTTTATCGGATTCTTCCCCCTTACGATAAGCCAGCGGACTGACATGATAGATGTCCTTAAAGCACTTACTGAAGTAGCGTGAGGAACTGAATCCTATCTTATCGGAAATTTCCGTAATGTTCAGCTCGGGATTGTTGCGCAGCATCAGAGCGCCTTTTTTCAAGCGGATAGTCAGTATAAAGTCGTTCGGGGTCTGTCCTGTAATCGCTTTTAGCTTGGTGAACAAATTGGTGCGCGCCATAGCCATTTCCCTGGCAAAGACGTTGACATTAAATTCCGTATCGTCCAGATGCTGCTCAATGATAGCCATGGCACGGTCCAGAATGTCTTTGTCAATCGGATTGGTGGCAAGCATTTGTGCGGCTGTTTGCGGCTGTTTGCTGAACTTTTCCTGCAAGAGGATGCGGGAGTTCACCAGATTGTTGCAACGGGATATCAGTAAGTTCGTGTGGAACGGTTTGGTGATGTAATCGTCCGCGCCGATACGCAAGCCCTCGATATTCAACTCGACGGCGGTACGTGCGGTGAGCAATACCACAGGGATGTGACAGGTGTTAAAATCGCTCTTTATGAGTTTGCACAACTCTGTTCCCGACATTTTGGGCATAACCACATCGCTCACCACAATGCAAGGCATCTCACCGCGTACCAGCTGCCAACCTTCTTCTCCGTTGGCGGCCGTCAATATCTGGTAGAATGGCTTAAAGATATTGGCGAGCATCTCGCGAATGGACTCATTGTCTTCTACAATCAACATTTTGGCATCCGGAATGCGTATGATGGGCGCATTTTCTTCCAGTTCTGTTTTCAGGAAGGCATCTGTTTCCGGCTTGGGAATTTCAATCTGACGCACACAATCCGGGTTCCGGCTGATTTGTTCTTCCGTAAAGAGCTTATTGCCTAAGCGAAGTGTAACGATGAAACTCGTGCCCTTACCCAGCTCGCTTTCCACACGAATAGTACCATGATGTAATTCCACAATACCTTTGGTCAAAGCCAGTCCTATACCTGTACCGCTCTTGCCGGCATCGGTGGAGTTAATCGGGTCTATCTGATAAAAACGGTCGAATATCTTATCGATTTCCTTGGCATCGATACCGCTTCCCGTATCTTTCACGCGGATTACGACGTTGTTCTCTTCTTTCTTCACGCTGAGCGTAATGGTATCTTCCGCTTCCGTATGCTTGATGGCGTTGGATAAGAGGTTATTGATGACTTTCTGCATCTGCTTTTGGTCGTACCACACTTCCAGTTCATCGGTTCCTTTATCGAAATTGAAGTTAATTTGCTTTGCGCTGGCATATTCAAGGAACAGTAAATAGTTTTCATACAAGAAATTCACGATATTGTGCGGGCCGACTTTAATTTTCATATGCCCTTGTTCCTGCTTGCGGAAATCGAGCAATTCGGTGATTAGCTCACGTAGCTGGATACTGTTCTTATAGATACCCAATATCTTATTATAGATAGCGGGGGTGAAGTTCTGTAATTGCAGCAAAGTCTCCACTTGAGCCACGATAAGAGTCAGCGGAGTGCGGAACTCATGCGAGATGTTGGTGAAGAAGCGCAATTTGGACTGGTTCAGCGCTTCTACATCCTGAATATGCTTCTGTTCGTATTTCAAAGACTCACGCAGCTTGATTCTTGACTTGTAGGCGCGCACCGAATACCATAAAACCACTCCCGTTATGATAAAATATATAAAGTAGGCGAGCGTTGTTTTATAGTATGGCGGTAATACATGGATGATAAGCGGTACTTGCGGACAAAGGCTTTCATCTTTTCCTTCCGGTTTAATGAGCAGTTTGTAGGTGCCCGCATTCAAGTTGGTGTAAGTAATGGTATGCAGTCCGCGCGTGCTTGTCCATTCATTGGAGAAACCTTCCAGTTTGTAAATAATATCGTCTTTGTTGGCCGGAATGTAATTGGATGTGGCGAACTCTATGCTGAACATGGTCTGGTCTGCATCGAGAGTTATCTCTTCGGTATGGCACAAGGAGCGTTGCAGGATGCCGGTTTCGTCTCCTACATGGATTTCCTGCCCGTTGACGATGAGGCGTGAGAGGATAATCTTATAGGGTTTCGGGGTGAAGTTCAGCTCCATTTCGTGGAAAGAAATCATACCCTGTACACCACCCAGGAAAATCTCACCGTCACGGGTTACGCAGAGCGCGTTCTCATTGACGGCTGTCAGCGGGAAGCCGTTCTCGGCGCTGTAATTGTTAAAATCTTTATTCCGGTAATCAAAGATGGAAAAACCTTCGTTTGTGATGAGCAGCAATTTACCGCTGGTGGGAGATTCCTGCGTTTCATAGATACAGTCGCTGGCCAGGCCGTTTTTCCCTTTGTCGAAATTCTCGAAGTCATTGGTTTCAGGACGGTATAAATCGAGGCCGCTACCGGAGGTGGAAAACCATAGGTTTCCTTTGCTGTCTTGTGTTATGTTGTTCACGTTATTATTGCTGAGGCTGTTCGGATTGGCGGCATCATGACGGTAGTTCGTCAGTTTGCGGGTATCGAAACGATAGCTGAATACTCCCTCTCCGGTGGCGGCAATCCATAATGTACCTTCCGAGTCGAATACGACATCCGCTACCATTTTAATGGATTTTCCCTCTTTACTGTCTTTAAACAGTTGCCGGCATTGCCCGTTGGCGGGGTTAAAGAGGCATACGCCGTTTTGCGTGGCAATAATCAGAAGGTCTTTGTAGGGGGTGATGTCGCGGATAATATCCGACGGGAGTGATTGCGGATTATTCCCTTCCATGCGGTAATGGGTAAAATGTCCTGAACGTATATCCAGTTTGTTAAGACCGCCCAGATGAGTACCTATCCATATAATTTCTTTATCGGCGTCATAATAAAGCGCTTTCACATTATTATGCGAAATGCTGTTGCGCCCTTCCTGAGGGCGGTACCATTTGAATTCGCGCGTGCGGCGGTTGTAATAATTCAGTCCGCCGCCCTCGGTACCTATCCACAGATTACCGTTTTTATCTTCGATGGTACGTCCTACAACCGGATTGCTCAACCCTTTCTTTTCGTTGGAGGAATAGGAGTAGCGGGTGTAGATTTCATATTCCGGATTGAAGTAGTTTACACCGCCGAAGTAAGTTCCCAGCCAGAGCGTACCTTGATTATCCTTTACGATGCACCAGATGGAAGAGTGGGTGAGGCCATCGGTCTGTATGTCATTGGCGGTGTGGTTCTGGAATAATCCGGTACTCTTGTTGTAACGGTTCAGTCCGTTGAAAGTACCTATCCATATATTGCCCAGATTGTCCTCACAACAAGCTCGTACGAAGTTGGAAGAAAGGCTGTGCGGATTCTTGGCGTCGTACCTGAAGTTCTCGATTTTCCCGTCTGTTTTTACATGGAACAATCCTTCCTCCCAGCTGCCAATCCAAAGTTCTCCTTCGCTGTCGCGATAGAAACTGGTGATATTCCCTTTTTTAATGGGGTGTGTCAGTTCTTTTTTATCTATGTCCAAGCGATACACGCCGTTGGTGGTAGTGCCCATCCATAAGTAACCTTTATAGATGTGCATGCAAATGATTTCCAGGTTTTCGCCGGGCAATTGATAGTAAAGGTCGAAATTGCCCGTCTCCTCGTTATAGCGGTAGACTTCATTTTTCTTACCGATGAAAAGGCCGTTATTGTAGTAAATGCTGCTGATATTACCTTGCAGCAAAGTTGTGAATTTCTGGGTGGAAAGGTTGAATTCGGCCACTCCCTCGGTGCAGAGCAGATAGATTCTTTCGTTGTGATTGCCTACAATGCGCGATACCGTATTACAGAAAAGGCTGTTGGGGTCATTCTTCCGTAGCTTGTAGGTTTTTATATCTTCTCCGTTGTAGCGGTTCAGCCCTTCGCGCGTACCAATCCATAAAATTCCGTTTTCATCGACATACAGGCTGTTTACAGAGAACTGCGATAGTCCGTCGTCGGTGGTAAGATGATTGAAGGTGATGTTCTGCCCATGTACATTTGCGAAAGCCGCGCTCGCTAAAATGAAGAATAATCTGATGATAAGCTTCTGCACGTTGAGTTGTTTTTAAGGTTTCAGTCACAAATATAAGAATATTTTATACAAAGATTCTCATTTATTATTTGGATTTTGCGGTTATGTCTGCTTAAATGTATATTTTTGGATGTTCATCGAACAATAATAAACTTATTATATGTGGCAAAGAACGTATATTTGTATCATAAATTAATCTATTTATTATCATGAAAGACCTTTTATCTATCGTATCTCATTTTCAATTGCAGGGTACAGTTCAAGAAATCAAGCCTTTAGGGGCCGGCCTTATTAATGACACCTATAAAGTAAGCACGCTCGGAACCGATGCCCCCGATTACGTATTGCAGCGTATCAATCATGCCATTTTCCAAAATGTGGAAATGTTGCAGGCCAATATCGATGCCGTAACCACTCATATCCGTAAGAAACTGGAAGAGAAAGGCGAGAAGGACATTGAACGTAAAGTGTTGCGTTTCCTTCCTGCCGATACCGGAAAAACTTATTGGCATGACGGAGAGAATTATTGGCGTGTCATGGCGTTTATTCCCAATGCCAGGACATACGAAACGGTCGACCCCGAATATTCGTATTATGCAGGTGTAGCTTTCGGCAATTTCCAGGCCATGCTTGCCGATATTCCCGATGAGCTGGGCGAGACGATCCCCGACTTCCATAATATGGAATTCCGCCTGAAACAGCTTCGCGATGCCGTGGCGGCCGATGCTGCCGGAC
>ULSW01027755.1_pt1 | contig 25262 bp, 18 predicted proteins | sample 1957051 | NCBI WGS metagenome assembly ULSW01 (sample SAMEA4835719, study PRJEB28245) | human gut metagenome | biome: gut microbiome; material: fecal sample | place: Denmark | collected 2008 | reverse complement strand
TATATATCATACTCCGCAACGATCTCGTGAATCTGTCAATAAATATCATTCTCTAGAACGGTCTCGCGAAACCGCTCGAATCCTCATTTCAAATTATCTACCGCTGCTTTTAACTTATTCAAGGCTAGCTCCAGCGTAGCTTGGGGGCAGGCGATGTTCACACGCTGAAAAGCGGCTCCGCTGGGTCCGAACATGGATCCTCCGTCCAGCCAAAGTCCTGCTTTGTCCAAGATGAACTGATCCAGCTCCTTACCGGTGATTTCCAACTCACTGCAGTCCAGCCATACCAGATAGGTACCTTCCGGCTCCACCAGATGAATCTGTGGAATCTTCTCCTGTAAAAAATTCCGTAAGAAATTCAGATTCTTAAGCAAATAAGCTCTTAACTGATCCAGCCAGTCTTCTCCTGCACGATAGGCTGCTTCACACGCCACGATCCCCAATGCATTAGGTTCATCATAACCGGTCTTGTCAATCTCTGTCTGAAATGCTTTACGAAGCTTTTCATTGGGGATAAAAATATTGGATATCTGAAGTCCCGCCAGGTTAAAGGTCTTGCTGGGCGCCGTACAGGTTACGGTAAACTCCGCAAAACGAGGATCCACGGTGGCAAACACCGTATGCTCATAACCGGGATAGACAAAATCGTTGTGAATCTCATCGCTGACCACGATCACGTGGTGGCGCAGGCAGATCTCTCCCAGCTTCTGCAGTTCCTCTGCCGTCCACACTCTGCCCACCGGGTTGTGAGGGTTGCACAGAATAAACAGTTTTATATGTTCCTGCTCAAGCTTACGCTCAAAATCTTCAAAATCAATCCGGTATCCATTATCTCCACTCTGCCCGGCCGTTTTCTCATAGATCAATGTATTGTCAACTACTCTCCGGTCATTGTCACGGATAATATTAGTAAACGGATAATACACCGGATTCTGAATCAGTATAGCATCTCCCGGATCAGTAAATGCCTTAACCGCTGCACCGAGAGCAAATACCACACCCGGAGTCTTCACGATCCATTCCCGCTCCGTCTTCCAATTATGATTCCTCTCCATCCAGTTCATCACAGCATTGTAATAAGCATCCTTCGGCTGGCTGTATCCGTAGATTCCATGTTCTACCGCAGCATGAAGACTCTTCGTGATCTCTTCGGATACCGGGAAATCCATATCCGCCACCCACAGGGGCAGCACATCTGCCGGCTTTCCTCTCTCCACCGCAAAATCATATTTCAGACAATTCGTTCCCTTCCGGTTCGTAATCTTATCAAAATTGTATCTAGTCATACGAATTCACTTACCTTTCGTCAACCTGCAAACTTTCTGCCTGTGGCTCCAGGCTGCAGATTAAATTTTATCGGTCGCATGCATTCTTCCAGACCTTCTGCACGCCCTGACACGTCGCATCGTTGCCAGCCCTCTGTGAAGCTTTCCACAGAGCTGGCTGAACTACTATGTATACCAGGTTACACCCACACTAAGCAAATGCCTGCTCTAAATCTTCCAGCAGATCGTCGATGTTCTCAATTCCCACTGACATTCTCAGAAGCTTCTCATCCACTCCCAATGCTTCACGTACCTCAACCGGTACATCTGCATGTGTCTGCTTCATCGGATAGGTCAGAAGACTTTCCACGCCGCCCAGACTCTCCGCAAAGCGGATCAGCTTAACACTCTCCAAGATTTTAACAGCTTTCTCCGGGGAATTCAACCGGAATGAGATCATTCCGCCGTATCCGCTGCACTGTCTGTCGATCAGCGCCTTATCCGGTCTCGAATCCAGACCGATATAATATACCTTCTCCACTTCCGGTCTCTGTTCCAGCCAGTGCGCGATCGCAAGAGCATTTTTCTGATGCTGTTCCATACGTACAGCCAGAGTCTTGATTCCTCGAAGCAATAGCCAACTATCAAACGCAGACAGACAGGCTCCTGTCGTCTTATAAATATTGTTCAGCTGCTGATACAAGGCATCATCCCTTACTACCAGGAATCCGGATAATGTATCGTTATGTCCTTCCAGGTATTTCGTACCGCTGTGCACTACAATATCCGCACCTAACGTAAGCGGCTTCTGAAAATACGGGGATAAAAAGGTATTATCAACGATCAGAATACAACCATGCGCGTGTGCCAATTCTGCGATTGCCTGAATATCTGCGACCTTCATCATAGGGTTGGAAGGTGTCTCGAGATAAATCGCTTTCGTCTCCGGACGTATCGCCGCCTTCACATTCTCCACATTTGAAGTATCCACACAATCTACCGATATTCCATTCTTATGGCTGATCGTGTTCCAAAGTCTTAATGTACCGCCATACAGATCATCCGTAGCAATCAGATGATCCCCGGGAGAAAAAATCTCCATCAATGCGGTGATCGCTGCCATACCGGTAGAAAATGCCAAAGCTTCCGTTCCCTGTTCCAACAGGGCAACCGTCTTCTGCACTTCATCTCTTGTAGGGTTACCGCAACGGGAATAATCATATCCTGTGCTCTTACCCAATCCCGGATGCGCATACGCTGCATTCTGATAAATCGGCATGCTGATGGCCCCAAACGGATCCCTTCTCTCATTACTTCCCTGGACACATATGGTCTCTGCTGCAAATGCCATCTTTTTCTCCTCCTATGCCTATGCATAATACTATATTTATATTCCTACTGTTCCAGTAGGTATAGTATATTTTTAGCATAGTGAGAAATAAAAGTCAATATCTTTTTACCAATAAAGCTTCATCTGTTCTTCTGCTTCCTTTTCTGAAATTCCTCGTCTCGTATACTGGTCAAACAATTCACACATGCTGATCTTCTCATCCTCTTCTGTAATATCTAATCCTTTTAATATTTCTTCGGTATCATCCACATTTTTATCCCCGGACAATACCCGAAGCATTTTGATAGTAGCTTCTTTATGAATTACTTTTCGGTCTGAACGATATGCATTTCCTTCTGCAAGATAATCTTCCATGGTATTTTGCGACATCTCCCAGTTGATTGTGCAATGTATTCGTGCTGTCTGCATATAGACTCTCCGTTGCAGCAGTAAATTTGAATATTTCCCTTATCAAATTCCACACTGAACAAACGGATATTTTTCTACCAATTCCGTGTCCATTTCCATCATATTCAAAATTCTGCTGGCTGCACCGGAAGGATGATTTGTCCCCGCTTCCCAAGCTTCCACTGTCTTCTTGGTCACACCAAGATAGCCTGCAAAAGTGCTCTGTGACATTCCTACAGAATTTCTAATATTTCTAACCTGCTCCGCTCCATATTCCTTAACAGGGATAATCGTCACTGTTCTCCTGTTTAATTTCTTGCCTTCTGATTGTGCATCTTCTATAGCTTCATTTAAGCCAGTCATGATACTCTCATATACACTCTTCATAGTCACAACTCCTCGTATTATATATTGTCACGAAGTCTGTCAATATATATATTAATGTTATTTCGTTCCTGTTTTGACAAATTATCCTTCTGTTTTTTTGAATATACCGTAATCAAGTATATGGTTTCTTCTATGACAAAATCGACATAGCACACTCTCACACCTCCACTTTTCCCATGGTGTTTAAATGCAAATCTTGCCTTTCTGAGCCCACCTGTACCCTGCATAACTGGATATTTGTGAGGGTTCATCATAATATCAAATTCCAATCTTCTCAAATCATCATCTGTAAATCCAAATTCATCCCAATTTCGAGAAAATTCATCTGTTTGTATAAATGTTCTAGTCATTTTCCTCCTTTATATTACCCTATATAATAGGGTACGTCAATAATTTGTCCTATTAACATTGTAAAAAGTGAATTTCACGGCGATATGCCTCGAACTGCACACAGGGTGCGATAAAATGATGCCCATATATGATGCTATCCTAATATATGGTATCTTCGAAATCTTATCTATACAGACTTTCTGTAGATGTGATTACTATATCACAGAGGTATCCATTCTGCAAGGAAATCCGGTAAAACAAGTGCTGAAAAACTATACAAAAACAGAGCTGTGGAAATTGGTTATTTCTCACAACTCTGCTTTTTGTGCAATATTACTTTTTAAAAGTTTAATCCAGTTCGAACAGCTCTTCTGCGCTGATGGATAACTCAGCTATTCCGCAAGGAGTTACTTTTGATCCATTATCATACACGGTATAGACTCTTGCGTAGATAGTAGATGCCTGCGCTCCTTCATTCAAAATCTTCCCGGAAGTGTCGGTACGAAACAGTCCCATCTCATCCGAAGAATATTTCAAGGTATAGGTCGCGCCGTTTGTAATCGGGTAACAATTCATAACTCCATTGCGTTCTATCGGTAAAATTACATTTCCATTGCTATCCGTGATCTTGAGGCCATCCTCTCCATCCGTCTTTAACCGCAATACCTTTCCTGTAATTCCGTCCACACTGATGGCTCCGGATGTATCATCTGCACAGGATTTGTAAAATTCAACGCATAACTGCTGTCCACCTGCCAGAATATTGTAGTCATCTGCCTGGAAGTTGACACTGATGGTTCCGTTATTCTTATCATCCAATACAATATGGTTGACCGGATCATACAGCATATACACGGATTGGATCTTGCTACCGCTTTTATCCTTAAAGTTTACGGAAGGTGCCGTCACACCGGCATTATACGCTGCAATCATCGTATTAACAAACAGTTTGATCTCCGCGTCCTTAGTGGGTCTGGAATGTCCCGCTCCGGAATATGTCACATTTCCCATGGTATAGATATAATAATTATTTACCACATCATTGGGTGTGATGTTATAAATATTAGTATCTTTATAGTTACCGCCAGCCACACCGGAAATACAGTACCACACCACAATATCGTTTTTACCGTCTCCATTACGATCCAGCTCCATATTCGGCTGTAACCACTGGTAATGCGTATTACTGATCTCCAGCTGTTCATCTGCAGATATCTGATAAGGATACTGCGTGATCTGCCCTTCATTTACCTGTGTTGCGATCAGAGATTGCCCTGCGTAATCACCCATCAGCAAATTACTGGGGTGGTTCCATTCAGGACCGTTTCCATTGTCATATCCAGCCTGTTTCAGCAATGAATTCTTAACAGGGAACAATACTTCCGAACTGTTTTTTGTCCGCAGATCTTCCAGATAACTTCTCAGGAAACGGACTACCGTATATTTGGTCACACCTTCCTTTTGCCAAAGCTCATTATCCGAATTCGGTTCCTTGATCTCGTCAAATGTATAGGACTCTAATGTTTTAAGATATTCCTGATCCCTCTTCTGTTCCTCTCCCGTGGAGTTTGCAACTCTCTGCTTATAATACTCTTTCAATGCTCCATAGCGATCCAGACCTACGGATGCACGAATGGTCTTATTAAATTCATATCCCCAATACCAGTAGTTTGAATGATAGGTTTCCGCAGTTCCATTATCGTTATACGGGATCACACTTTGAATATTATTGACATATGAAGTAGTATCATGGGTGAACAAAATGCTCTTGCCGGATTCTATGTAGTCTCTGACAGCCCAGCCAACAGCCAGATTCCTCTTAACATTCGCCATAATTTCTGGAGGAATTTCTTTGCTAGGATCATATGCGCCATAGGTATACCCAAACTTATAGGCGTCACCAAAGCCGAGTATCAACATATCATATTGCTGGAACAGATTGTAGGATTCCTGGTATATCTTCTGTATATCAGTATCCGAAGTCCCGCCAATTTTCAGCTTATCATTTATAAGGTAGGTTACAGTCATACTGTCAATGCTCGTGGACGGAATTACCGTTCCATCCCAGTTGACTTGATCCAAGCCTACTACATTCCAGTCAGTTAATCCTTTAATGTACTTGGAAAAATTAGTATCCCCATTCTGTTCGTCATGAAGATTCCAGTTATTATTTTTATCAGACAACAACTGCAATACACGGATTGTCTTTTTACCACTTTGCTGCGGCACAGATGTATACCCTGACTTGGCAGTTCTCACCAGTCTGTCCGCATTATCGTAAAATACCAGCTTCCATGGAATAACTCCTACATATTCCTCCGGCAGAGCACGGATCACACGATAGGTCTCCCCGGTACGCAATTCATATCTGTTTCCGTTTGCCGTTGCAATCGGATCAACCTTATTCCACTCATCTCCCTTTCTTATATACACAGTAAGACCGCTGACTTCTTCCGATGACGTATATGTCTTACCTTCTACATAATCAGAGCCGGAGAAACGACCATCAGCATTTTTATCTACGAACAGTTTACAATCATAGGTAGTACCTGTCTGTGATATTGCAGCATCATTCTGCAGATTAAAAATATATTGCAGCTGATATTTTCCGTCTATCTTCTCCAGAGAGCCACCGTTGCTGGCACCGTTCTGATTAGAATTATATTTCAGTTCCTGCGGATATGCCGCTCCGTAAGTAGTTACCCAGTTGACGGAAAGCTTTGACAGATTCAGATAATTACAAAATACGGATCTACGTGCAGATAATGTGGTTCCTAATTGAGTATCTGCTGTATTATTTGTCAGCTGACTCTCTGTAAAAATATTTTTCTGCCAGTATAAGTACTGACCATTTTCATCTTTCGTCAGAGCGAACTGAACCAGCTTGTAAAAATAAGAATTTTTGTCCAGCGTAGCTGTTGATGCCACAGGTATTTTATCGTCCCCATATTTAATAAACGTATCCGCAATGACCACCGGATATCCCGCCTTAATGAACTGACAGAATTCCTCATATCGGGTAGAGTTCATATCATTGCCGGGACCACGATAGACATCTTCACTCTTATTCGTTGAATCATCATCGTTAGTCTTACTGTGATTCAGCGAAGAATCCTGCAGTCTGTGCCTTGCATTATACGTCTCCCTAGCCAGCGTAACATTCTCCGTTTTCGTTTCGGTGGCATAGTCATAGTAGTCTCCTACATGAGAATAAATCAACCCTTTCATCTGTGGATCATTATACACAGTCACACCATTTTCTGTGTTCATCTTGCTGACCCGGGCTCCGAGATAGATCATGTCGTACTGTTCATTCAAGTCCTCGATCTTACCTATAAATTCCGCAGATGACATTTGTGTAATATTGATCTTGGTTACAGATTCCTCATATTTTCCGGTCATCCCCGTCATTTCAAATACTTTTTGGGGGGTTAGCACTGTATTCTCATCATCAAAATCATAGCAGGGTTCCAGATCCAGTACACGGATGGAGGATTTCACCGTGACTCTGTGCATATACCAGTTCAGAATATATCTGGTAATAGACGCCTTACTGATCTCTTCATCCATCTGTGCTGCATTGCTGTTGTTTTTCTTAGCCAGGAAATTCTCGTACTGAATCTCTTTTAATACTGCTTCGAAGGTTGCCGCTTTCGCCGCATTCCCTTTCCAGTCAGCCATGAAGTCAGAGGCAACATAAGGCGTCGCACTGTCATCATTCAGATAAACATTGTCATATAAAGCCTCTTTCACGGAATCGTCCAGGCTAAGCGAAGCTGCCGTCTGACCGTTCCAGTAAGCATCTCCCTGTGAAGCAACTTCTTTGGCAATATTATCATCGGAAACCTTCAAGATCGTCAGTGCCATCTGTGTCAGTATCTTATTATTCTGATTATTATTCGGTTCCTCAGCCAGCGTTTTATTTTTGCTGTAAAATCCGTAATCCATGACCACCGGTACTCTGTCTGCATTATTCCGCTCACCGGTAGTATCCTTAATACCGAATATCATCTTCGTCAGAGCGGTTGCTGCAGAAGTCATATTCACAGATTCCGCTGCATAACTTCCCCTGCCGGAGAGATAGATCAGATCCACATCATCCAAATTAATTCCATAATATGCCTGTGAATCTGTGGCAGTCAGCTCTGCCAGCTGTGCCAGGGTCAAAGTCGTCACTTCGATATTAAAATCATTGACTTCTCCACTGTAATCGGTATCCTTCTCATAGCGGCTGCTTCCGGACAGATTTAAAACTTCCTTCTTAAACCATTCCTTATTATAAAAGCCACCACTGTAAGTCACCGTTTCAAAAACATTCTTACTGTTATCACCGATAAAGTCATAGGTATCCTGTGCGCTAAAATCCGCATCAATATCCTTAACCTTTACCGTTGTCGTACCGTTTCCTACTTTTACATACCGGCCGGCGGAATTCTCTGTATAGACATCACTAAGGCGGAAATCCGCATCGGACACACAACTCACCTTAGAAACATAATAGTCACCATTCGCATCCTTATCAAAATGCAAAAATTTTCCATCTGTAATCGGTTCAAAGGTATAGGTCTCCCCTACTTTTTTCGCCCATAAAACGGATGATGCTGTTGAACTGTTATAAACATACAAATTGGCTGAAGTGCCACTCCCGGGATCATTGCCCGAAGCCGTTGCCGCTGCCGGGTCATTATCAGATAATGATCTGGTAACGCCGGAAGCATTTTCAGAGTTCTCTACGGATGCGGAAGACTCATCCCCCTTTACAATCGTTCCCAAATACGTATAGCTTGTGATACTACCACTTACTTGTTCTGCATACACCTTATGTCCAATATATTTGTCAGGTGCAAAATCAGCCGGATTGGTAATATTCATACTACCGTCTTCGCCGTCATAATATTGCAGAATGTAGCGGTCAGCTGCATACGCCTCTGTTACTTCCGTGCCATTCTCCACACGCATGACCATCGTGGCCGAAGTCCATTTAGTAAACGTAGGGATTACTCCCTGCATTACTGCATTCGTATCATTTGTAGCCTCCACTGTACTCTTCCGGTCATAACGGGTCTGTCCCCGAGTATCCTCACCATCCTGCAGCATTCTATAATCGGAGCCGCCGGTCACATAATTATATCTTCCTTCCGTGCCGCGGGCGACAAAACTGCCCCGAATATCTTCTGTCCGGGAGCCGCTTTCTTCCTGATAGGGATCCAGACGGCTGACAGGACCATTTCCGATCAGATCCTTGAAATTCTCAGTTCCCACCTGGCTCTGCAGCTCCTGCATGGTCTTATTACGTTCCGATGCCGCCGGCAATTCCGATAATTTTCTCCCCTCGCTTACCGGTTCTTCTCCACCGATCAGATAACCGATGGATGCATTGCTTTTATCCGCAACAATTTCCAGAATATGAAATGTCTCACCCTGCGTCTGTTTCTCCTGTACCAGCTGCTGAATCCCCGGCAGTGTCATCTCCTGTGCACTGGCTTCTATAGAGCCATAGCTCTGGCAGACTCCGGCTGCTAAAGCTATGGTGAGAACTCCTGCTATGCACTTTTTTACATAACTATTTTTGTGTTTCATTCTTTCCTCTCCAGAGTATCATAGTGACACGATTGCCTATCGTCTGACCGGAACGGCTGTCAACAAATTTCAGATATAATTCTTCGTTCTGTTCTTTCTGATCTATGATCACCGGTACTACATAAGTCTCTTTTCCATTCAAAACTCCCGGTTCATATACCGCCATTCGTCTCTCAGTTCCATCGGCATTTGTAACAACATTTTGGGCATTTCCAAATGTTGTTCCATCTCCCAGTTTCTTATCTGCGAAAATAACAGCCACCAGGGGAACCGGTTTCCCACCGAGCCCAAATGCACCTCTTCCATGATCATATCCATAGATACTTACATAGTAAACATTATAGTAACTCGCGTTAGACCCCTGACTGATATCGTAGGATCTGTTACCATCTGAAAAATAGAATTCACAAGCCGGAATCAAAACATATGTTTCCGCGATCAATCCGTTCTTATCCCACGCTTGAAGTTTTAATTCGTATTTTCCGAAATCAATATACCACTTTGCATACATTGAGGCATTGATTCCTGTCGTCGTTGCATACAGATTACTGGTATATGCAGGTGCAGAATATCCCAAAACACTTTCTGGAATCATTGTATCTTCATAATCTCCAAGACTGCCTGCCGCATTTGCGAATCCGACTCTTCGATCCATCCCCTTGTCTGCACCCTTGTTATCCAGTGTAGGATTTGCCACAGCCAATCCCACCTCTACATCATTGACAATCTTCCAGGTTACGTCCTCTGCCTTTCTTTCAGGATGATCCTTGGTTATATAGTTCTTTAATGTAACATCTATTTTCCCATTTCGATTCAACACGAACTGCGAGCTGTCAATATACGGATCCTTCGTAGCATCTTCCACATTCAATTCTGGAATGACGATATCAACATCCGGATATATGAAATCAGTGGGTGATAACTGCACAGTTGCAATAACCCGGATCGTCTTTCCTGTATTATAGGAACACTTTAAGCATTGTCTATAAATAGACGGATTTTTTGCTGTTTCCTCAAAGGTATATCCATCAGGATTTCCTGCCACTTCCCAGGTTATGATCGGATATGTATTTCCATCCGAGCCCTTGGCTTTTACTGCACCGGTCAGGCATTCCAGATCTGCACACCATCCTACTTTTTCTTTTCCGGTAACCGGATCATTATAGGTATATGTCTTCAACGCATCACGGATCAGCGTTGCGTCATACAGTCCCCTGGCTTTAGTCACCGTTACATATCCATAGGCTTTCCAACTATTGTCTGCATTGGCAGTGCAGGTGACTTTTAAGGCTCTGACGCCTGCCCGTTCGTCCGCTGCGATAGTCAAAAGTCCGGTAACCGGATCGATACTGGTGCCGGAGGATTTCGCATATCCATCCACTCTTTCCACATCACTCCAGGTCACGCCTAAAGCCTCTGCCGCCGAAGAACCGACTAATGTATAGGTATACTGTTGCGTCTCTCCTCTTAATAGCTCTACATATTCCGGTGACAGTGTCAGTGACTTGATCTCCAACTGCTTGACATTGATGGTGGTAGTTGCTGTGAAGGTAGGATCTGCATTCAGCACACAGGTAACCCTTAAAATATCATTTCCAATAGTTTCTTCTGCACCAACGGATACCGTACCCTTATTATTAATAGAGCTCTTATCACAGGCTGTACCATCTACACGGCTCAGGCTCCAGCTTACCCCCTGTTTCTTAGCCAGTGCAACTGCTTCCGGTTCGCCTTTCAACTCATAGTCGAATCGTTTGGTAGCTCCCTGGTCCACCGTAGGATTGGTAGGAATGATCGTCATTGCCTCCAGCCAGATATGCTCTGCGGTATCCTCCGGCAGTGCATTTCTCAGCTTAATTGTTTCGGAAATCTGATAAGTTTTATCCTGATACGCAAACAGCATGTTCAGAATAACTTTTCTCTTAGATCTGGCCTCACTTAAATCCACCTGGAAAGAGCTGACGTGCTCGGCCATCAAAGCAGGTGCCGCTGTGGCGAGATCTGCTTCTGTTTCTGCTTCATAGAGATATACCTGATTAGCATTTTCATACTCTGTTCCGGCATTACTGTTCCCCTGCCAGCGGATCATATATGCATTATCATTGTTGACCAGGTGGAGTTCGCTGACCTGTGCCTGCACCTCATTGCCGGCATCATCCTTCGCCGGATTACCATCCAGATCCACAGCGGTTCCGGTAGTGTTTGTGAACTTGATATCCTTCTCCACATCAATGATCAGATCGATCATCTGATTGGCTGCCAGCTGCGCTTCTTCCTGTAACGTCAGTTCCTTGTTGCCACGCAGATACGAATTATTGCCGGCCACGATAAACGCGCCTACCGATCCTGCGACAATGGTCATGATTGCCAGACACACGATGATCTCTACCAGTGTAAATCCCTTGTTTTCCATTTTCTTTCGTATGTTCTTCATGGTCAACCTCCTTACACAAATCCGCTTATTTTGTCACAATCTTACCGGTTCTTCCCACTGTTGTAATTTCTATCCTTCTCGTTCCGTCACTGTTGCTGACTACTATTCGCTTACAGAAGTTCTTCTTGGTACCTCCCGCCTCACAGGTTCCCGCTTCGAAAGCTCCCGATGCACGGTTAAACACCAGATGCAGTCCTTGTGTTGAAGAAGCATAGGGCAAGGCTCCCTTTAATTCCGTCAGGGAGTAAGCATGTGTGTCATCATCGAAATACACCTGAACCTGAATGGGATCTCTGCCCACCACACGGTCAGACACTTCCGTCGGGGTTCCGTTTATCACCTGATATACCATTGCATGATATTCCTTATCTGTACTGTCATAGGAAATCACACATTCCACATTATTCTGTTCTTTTCCCAGCGTCAGCACCCTGGCTCTCTCTATCGTAGATACGATCTCATCCGCACACTTTCTTACCCTTCGGCCGGTCAGTGTACCCACGGATAATCCCGCCACTGTCACCACGATTGCCATAATAGCAATGACAATGATCAGCTCCACCAGGGAAAAACCGCTGTTTTTATTGTTTCTGCCAATTCTCATATACGATCAGGTCTCCCAGATTGATTTCTGTATTTGCATAGGTCTGATGATCCGGCTGCAGGTAGCCTTCGCCGCCTTTCAGGAAATCCACCACATGATATTCCACCGTATTGCCGCCGGCTGCGGTAATCTCTTTGGAATAGGTCAGTGCCTGTAACACCGCATCTTTATCTGCATTCACCTTTACATTCTGTCCCAGACGGATATTGCCGCCGGCGATAATGATTCCCTGAAACTCCTTCTCCACAGTTACATCACCGCTGACCAGGATCAGTCCCTTGGTAAATTTCGCATATTCCGTTGCGGAATAGGTATAATCCCCATCTACGATCACTGCCTTACATTTCGGATCCGCAGAACCCTCGAAATATTTGGAAGCATCTATATCCGAACTGCCACCGTGTAATACGCCGCCAAAGGTTAGCAATGTGCTGTGATCCACCAGGTTCGTGTATGCATTGGCACTGTCCGCTCTCTCAGCCTGTGTCACTTTCTCATATACATCCAACATTTTCTTGGTCAGTGCCTTGAATTTATTCTGATCCGCTTCCAGGATCGCCTGATATCCACTGTTGGAAGCATCTGCTGTCAGCGAATCCTGACGCACATTTTCGCGACTGCCGGTGGTCTTCGCATCATCATACATGACCACATTGCCTGCCAGGTGCATGATATACGCTCCGGAGCCCTCCTCCCGCAGTCTGATCGCCTTTGTATAAATGCCGGTATAGGCTTCCATGGTACTCTGATTCATACTGTAATAATCCCGGAAATAACGATTAGCATTACTTCTGGAGCTGTCAGAACCCGCGTCAAAATTTACATAATAATAAACCAATGTGATCTTACTGTTCAACCGTTTAAAATACTTCTCTATATTTCCGGATGTGATTCCGTAGGAAGCCAGTGTATTTCCTTTTAACGCCTCACAGGGTACATCCAGTGCCACATCGATTACATCATCACGAAGCCTGTTATTATTAACATCCCAGATTTTATCATTGTACTCTTCTAAAGTGATAGGATTGCTCTTCTGTGACAGTACAGACCCACCGGAAGTACTTCTGCCGATGCACTCTGCAGGTACCAGATAAGCCAGCTGATCGCTCTTCACGGCAATAGACTGTCCCATCATAATGTCACTGACATTCTCTCCTGCGGTATTCGTAGCTGACCCGGAGGTACCGCCGCCCGTTTTCAGGGATATGTAAGAATTTCCTGCCAGCGTCAGGTTACGCAGCTGATTCAGATAAATCTCAGTATTGGTACCGTTGACAATGATCGCACTGCTGTCACCATTACTGCCATCTCCGAATCCCACATATTCCCCGGTATATTCTTCATTCAATAACGCTCCCGCGGAAAAAACATTATCTTTACCGCTCATGATCAGATCATTCGCTACATATACACCATTTCCGTTAAAATTAATCGTTCCTTTACTGCCGGCCTTGATCGGACTGCCGCCATGCATGGTGATCGATCCCGCCCACAGTTCGCCATACTGATCGGCATTCAGGGTTGCTCCCTTCCCCAGATACAGTTCTGACGCAGTGATCATACGCTTGTCCGGGTTCTCCTTGCCAGTCGGTTCCTTCAAATCTACAGTAACATTACTGCCTTCGCCCTCTTTGGTACTGCCTACGACGAAACGATCTGCATAAAAGCTTCCACCGATCTCATTTTGGCTTGGCAGATTCGGATCTGTAGGTAATGCCTGGATGGAATCCTGCGCGATCATGGAGATTCCTGTAATGGAAGGTACTGTCACTGCCTGGGAGAAATCAATCTCAGGCACTTTGATCCGCAGATCCGTCTGAATAACAGAGACATAACCGCTATCATCGGTATATGTCACCCGCAGAGCACAGATTCCCAGACCATCCTTATACAGTTTCATTCTACCTTTGGGATTTTCTGCAGCGGTTATTTCCAGTCCTTTGCGGTCCGTCACTTTTACCGTGCCACTCTCGTCCAGATAGATTCTCCGCCAGCCACTTTCATCCGACAGATCGTCCAGTGAGGTCGTCTCCAAGACGGTACGGCTGCGTACCTCTGGAGTCAGACAATCTGTTCCGAAAAATTTCGTCAGATCATAATAATTTGTATCCGTAGATCCGGCCAGCATATATTTTGACTGCATATCCGTCAGAAAATAATAACGCAGCTTGCTTGTCTTTTCCTCTGCACTGGTACTGCTGTAATTCTGTAATACATTTTCGTACGCATTTCCCACTGATTCCGAAATCTGTGTTCCCATATAAGACCGTATCTCATCCAATACAGTCTCAGCAGAATAAAAGTTGTCTTTTGCCTTCAGATTGTTGACCTTCATCTGATAGTTTAACAGCGACATATACATCAAAACACTGGCTAAAATGCCAATAAAGGCCATAGCTATGATCACAACGACCAAAGCCGAGCCTTTATTATCTGTTTTTCTTCTGCCACGTATTTCCATGGTTCTACTTCCTTCCGGTTCCTAATCTAACGTCCTCTTACTCGATCGCAGTACCTGTCATAGTTACAATCGGTCTTCCGGTACTACTGTCTCCCTTTGCATATACCTCAACCCGCATATCATATATGCGGTTCTTCTTCTCCTTTGGTGTCAGACTATCTACATCCATAATACTTTTGGCAGTATTTCCATCCACCTTGTTATTCGTTCCGGTCATACTCAGATTTCGGAAAGTATATACGGTATTTCCGTTTGTGATCAGATTTGTCCGTAATCTGCATGCAGAACGGAAATCAGATCCTCCTAATTTGTCGCCATCTGCCGGATTCCAGGCAGGATATGTCTCCCGCAGTTCAAACGAAGCTTTATAAGACATCAGCAACGTATCATAATAAGTCCTGCTCCCGAAACTATTGACCCATTCATCGGACGGTTCCTGAATTGCCAGGAACACATTCACCGGCACATTCCCCGGATTATTTACAATAACACGGTCTACCGGTTCTGCCGGAATTTCGCTTTGGACACATTCCACGCGAGGCTGCAGACATACAATAATATTCGCCAGTCCATTCTGTATCTTGTCTTCTGTCGTATATGTCCCGTCCGCCTTCTTCGCACGGATCCGGTCTGCCTGTTCCCGCAATGAATTCTCATTGGAAAAAATCACATAATCCTGTCCGTTCTGCGGATAATCTCCGGATTTTCCACCCAGATCCACAATGCCGGTATTGCAATGATATACCGTAGATGCTGTCACCAGATACGTATCTGCCTCGGTTATCTCGCCTAGTCCAAGATCCAGGCTGATCTTCCCTGTCATGATATTGATCTGAATTGTCTTGGTCGTATATCTGGCAATCGTCGGAATATCTTTATCCGTACCCGTTTTATAATACAAATAGGCATCTGTAGCAGAATCCTCCGCTTCAGCATAGACAGCATTTCTTCCTCCCGACAGATTCTCCAGCTCCACAATATCCTTATCGTTGAACATATCATATTCTGTACGCGTAGGATCCATGGTGATCACCACATCATACGTTGATGACGGGGTACTGTCATCCCTCACGGTATATTTCCATATGCCGGTTCCGTCGCCATTCACATCTCTGTTTACCGTGTTGGTAAACCCTTCCGGAGTTTCCCCCTCATAGATTTCTGCCATTTCCTCCAGCGAATGTGCTTCAAACATTTCCATCACATCTTCCGCGATCGCTGTGGCATGCATAGTGCTGCGGGATTTGGCATTCGTTCTGGCACTGGTGACAAAGCTATGCAATAGCGGCACCACGATGATCGCCAGAACTACCATTGCGATCAAAAGCTCCACAAGGGAAAAACCTGCATTATTCAATTGTCCTTCCTTTGTATGCTTCTGCATTGTGACAACTCCCAATTAAAAAATCTATTAGTTCATGTTTCCGAAAATAGTATCCACACCCATCTCCATGGCAGGGATATACGGCTCACTGTATTCCTTATCCGTTCCCATCAGATAATACGTATTCAGCGTCATGTTGCCGGACAACATCCCTTCTTCTGAATTGTAACTGATGCTGACACTCTGAATACTCTGTCTCTCCTGCTGATTATAGATATATCTTACCAGTCCCTTGAAATCATTATAAGTGCAGGAAATACTGATACCGAGAGGTAATTCATACATATGTGTATCCGCATAAGCCGTTCCCTCGGTGGAAACGGGACTATTGGTTACAATTGTGGTCGTATCCGTCCCGGACACTGCGGCATCCGCTTCCGCTGCGGCGGTATCTGCCGGTGCATCTGCTGTTGCATTATCCAAAGCAGAGCTACTTTCCGCCTGCGGAGTATATGGAACCTCTGCCTCAGTTCCAAAGGAGATATTCGCCACCTTGGTTCTGGTAGCATCCTCCATGTTCTTTACCATCATAATACTGTCTTCCGGTAATATATCTACCGGAAAACGACTCTCAAAATTAGTGATGTATGACTGCATTTTCTCAGTAGCTGCCAGATAATCCGCCTTGCGCTGATCCAATACCTCCAGTGTAGACACCTGGGATCTTAAGGACATATTCTGGCTTTCCATAGAATCTGCCAGATCATTAAATTTTGCATATACCAAAAAATAAGTAACCACAGCAAGGAGGATTCCGAGTACTGCGATCAAAAGTTGAATTTCACTCTTTTTCACCTTCATTTTATTTGCCTCCTACTGTACGGACTGGGTGGACTCTACGGTCTCCCCGGTCTCTTCTGTCTCATCACTCAGTTCTCTGTATGTGCCTGTCATGGAAAACATTACCCAGGAGCCACCCATCTCGTCCTGGTTATCTGTAATATTACTGATCTGTACATCCTCGATACTTTCCATATTGCGGATATTGAGGATTGTACGTGCTGCCGCTGCTTTTCCCTCTACATTGACGGTCATGCTGATGCCGGTCTGATCAGAAGAAAAGCTGTCAGTGTAAAAGCTGTCCGGTAATATCTGCTCCAGCTCATTGATGAACTCTACGAGATTCTCATTGGGATTCTCGGTATACTCATACAGATATTTGTATTTATCATACTGTGCTGCCGCTGAGAGATATTCATTATATACCGTCTGCGCGGGCTGTAATTCCTCAACTCTCGCCTGTAATGCCACATTCTCCGCCACGGTGCCGAAGTATCTGGTCAGGGAAGTGACTGCCATGGCGATGGACAGGATCACGCCCAATACCAGGACCGCCACACTGACGAAGGTGTAGTTCGTACCACTGACTACGGTCATGCCCTTGGCCTTCTGCTGGCTCTTATCGATCAGTCCCACGGGGGCAAGTACTGCACCCAGACAGGAAATATAGGCTGCGGGTCTGGTAGAACGGATGGCCTTGCTCATGCCGATCTTGTCATCCATATCGGACAGAGTATGTACCTTGCGCTCCAGGCAGTTGGTGAACAGCTTGCTCATACCGCTGAAGCTGCCGCCGAGGCCGGTGACGTAAGTCCTCTCAATAGGTGTATCACCATTTCTGGAATCATAGAAATCAATGACACGGCTGACGCCGACGATCAGGGGCTCCAGGGAAGCGGTGATTTTCTGTCTGGCTGCTGTGACTTCCACATTGCCGGCATCTTCGTCTTCCCAGCGTCCGGCATTTTCTTCCCAGAGCTTATCTCCCTGATGGAGTACTCTGTTCAGGCAGGTCTTCTTCTGGAAACGCTCTACCGCGCTCATGGGATCGTTCACGGCATAGGCACCGGAAGCGATCATAGTCTCGATGGCATCCTGCACGCCGTATGCCACGGTTCTCTGCAGCAGCACCTTGCCGGCGGAAAGCACGGTCACGATGGTGCTGTTCTCATCGATCTTGATCATCATGGTAACTTTTTCAGACTTCTCATCACGAAGGATCTGGTATAAGCTGTTACTGCTATAATCGAAGCACTCAACCTCCCAGCCGCACATCTGTGCCAGCTGGTAATAGCTGTCTAACAGTGCCTTGGGCACTGCCAGTGCCATGACACGCAACTTCCCTTCCTCGGTCAGTCCGCCTGCCAGATAATGTCCGATCTCATACTGGGTCAGATCCACGGGGAAATAATCGTTCGCGTTGGTCTTCACCAGTGCCTCGATCTTGTTCGCCTTCACGTTCGGGATCTGTACCTCACGGCTTGCCACTCTGGTAGAAGAAATGGTGAAGATCACTCTCCTCGTGTGGATGCCGTTCGTGCCCAGTGCGTTCACCAGGTGATCCGCATACTCCTGCGTCGGCTGCAGCATACCGTCCACCACGACGCCTTCCGGGGTCTCGACGGTCAATACCTTATAGACCTTCGGTTTCTTCACCTTATAATCGATCTCGCAGATCTTCGTAAAGGAGTTACCGATCTCAATACTCAATACGCGATTGTTCATTGCCATGCTTCTACCCTTCCTCTTATCGGTTCTTTTCTATCTGATGCTGATATTCTTTCTTATCAGCTGATCAAGCAGAAAGCTTTCGCATTTCTGCATTTCATTCTACTTCATTTTGTTATTTTTGCTGTATTGCAATCTTAAAAGCCTTAGTAATTTTAGCGCTATCATTTTAATGGTACAGACCAAGATACCAGTTCAAAAATTCATTGCCCCACAGGACAGCGACTGCCACCCCTGCGGAGAGATACGGTCCCATAGCGAGGACATGCCCTTCGCCGCTTAGTTTCATACGGATCAGATGGATCACGGAACCGATGATACATCCCAGTAAAAATGCAAAAATAATCAGTTTCCAGCCGAGTAACAGTCCGCAGACCGCCATCAGCTTCACATCACCGCCGCCAATGGCTCTGCCACCGGTAGCATAGTACAGAATCAGCAAAAATACACTGACACACAGGAAGCCGATCAGGAAATCCTGCCACTGTGTATAGTGGAAGGCTCCATGGATCAGCCCCAGTGCCAGTATAAATAAGTTAAATCCCACAGGGATCTCATATGTTCTGAAATCAATCACACTTAAAGCAAGAAGTGCACTAAATAACAAGCAGTAGACTAGGGAATCCACGCTCATCCCATATTTCCAGAATACGATCAGGTACAGCACTCCGTTCAGTGCCTCGATGACGGGGTACTGAGCGGAGATATGTGCCTTACATTTCCGACATCTGCCTCCCAGCGCCAGGTAGCTGAACAGTGGTACGAGATCGTACCACCGCAGCTGGTAACCGCAGTTCATGCAGTGAGACCTGGTCGTTACAATATTCTCTTTTTTCGGGATACGGTAGATCAACACATTGAGGAAGCTACCGATCACGATTCCATAAAGGAAAATCACTATGTAGAGAAGAATTGTTGGGAGCATATCGAGTGCCTTTCAAAATTACTGTTTATCTTCTTAGAATACCTGAGGATTTGCTGAGGTGCTTGCAGTTGCCCCAATCTTAGAAACATATCCAACAGCAGTAACCTTTACGACACCACTAGTTTCCTTTGTAACAGTAATAGTAGGTGCTGTAGCAGTATATGTATTTGAGGTAAGTTTAACGTTCTCTCCTACAACTGTTGAAAGCTCTTTTACAAGTGCATCAGTAGATGATGCAGAAAACGTATAAGTTCCGCTAGCAGGTGTAATGGTAAAAGGCGATGTAGTACTGCTATTAATTGTTTCATCAGCCATTGCTATTTTAACTGCATTTGCAATTTCAGAAATTGCCTGATTATCTTTCTGCAGTCTAGAGCTTTCTACGTACTTTAAGTACTGAGGTGCTAATACACCAATCAGAACTGCCATAATGGCAATAACGATAATCAGCTCTACCAGGGAGAAACCTTTGTTTGTTAAGCTCTTCTGTTTCTTGTTCATAATTACATTCTCCTTTTTATGTGTTTTTTAATTTCAGGGTAGTAAGTTTTCCGCCCCATTTATTAATTATCGTCCTGTCCCTACACAGGACGGATAATCCATCTTACATATTATCCAATGCCTCATACATGGACATCATAGGCATCATACATGCAGCAATTAATCCACCAACCACTACAGCCAATACGACAATAATAATCGGTTCCATAGCAGCCATCAGAGATTGCACTTCCATCTCTACTTCTTCATCATAATAATCTGCCAGTTTATCCAACATAGCCTCTGTATTACCGGACTCTTCACCAATCCGAATCATCTGATATACCATCGGAGGAAATAATCCACACTCTTGTAATGGTCTGGATAGTGGCATACCAATAGTTATTTCTTCCCTGGCATCTTCCAATGCTTCCTTGAAATAAATATTGGTCATAACGTTTGAAACAATATCCACTGCTTCTATTAAAGGAACTCCTGCGCCCATCAGTGTGCTTAAAGTTCTTGCCATCATAGAAGAAGCAGATTTGATTGTTAAAGTTTTTAACAATGGCAACTTTAATGCTATTTTCCCGAAGAAATGTTTTCCGGCATTTGTTCCAGCAAAGGTCTTAATCCCGAAAACAATTGCGATAATAATAGGAACAATTATAAACCAGTAATTAATAATACCATGGCTTAAATTTACATAGAACTGTGTAATCCAAGGTAATTCTGTATCTAATTGGGTAAACATTTCCTCATAAGAAGGAATTACTTTAACCAGCATTACAACTGTAACAATTATGGCAACCACACACACCGCAATAGGATAAATCATTGCTTTTTTAACCATAGCCTGTGTCTTATGGGATTTTTCCAACTGCGTTGCCACACGATCCATAGCCGTTTCCAGACTACCGGATGCCTCACCGGCAGCCACCATATTCACCATGATCGCCGGGAATACCTTCGGATGCTCTGCCATCGAGTCTGCCAGGGTCTCACCTTTTTCCACGCTGATGCGGACTTCTTTTAACGCATCCTGTAATCTCTTGTTCTCTGTCTGTTCGCAGAGCATTTTCAGGGATTCGAGGATGCTTACGCCCGCTTTGGTCATGCTGACGAACTGGCGGCACATGACGCTGAGATCCCTGGCCTTGGGCCATCCGCCGATCTGGATGTCGATGTCTTTCGTCAGGAAGCTCTGTTCTCCCAGATCGATAACGGTCAGCTCCTGCCTTCTCAGTTCTGCCATTGCGAGATCTTTGTTATCCGCTTCCAAACTTCCCTTTACTTCTTTTCCAGCCTTTGTGATGGCCTTGTAACCATAGGTCGCCATGTGCCTTCCCTCCAATTACGTCTCTATCTTTAACTATCTCCCCAACTATGCAAGACGGGCCCCTGTCCTAAAAAGGTCCAGGTTTTTGAAAAATTTTTATAAATTTTGATAAATTTCTATAAAATATTGCGGTTTTTATAGAATTATACGTCAAATGATACCTTTACCATCTCGGAGAAGGAGGTGGTGCCGTCCAATACGTAGTCCGTGGCACTCATGCGCAGGGTATGCATTCCTTCTTTTAATGCTTCTTCCTTTAAGATATCGGCACCTTCCCGCTTGCTGATAATGGTTTTCAGCTTCGGAGTGATCTGCATGATCTCGTAGACACCGATACGACCCTTGAAGCCGGTATTGTCGCATTTGCTGCAGCCGCAGGGTTCGTAGATGGTCACGTTTTCCTCTTCCTTCAGACCCATGAATTCTTTTTCATCCCTGGTGGCCTGCTTCGGCTTCTTACAGAAGGGGCAGAGTCTGCGGACCAGTCGCTGTGCGATAACGCCGATGACGGAATCTGCGATCAGGTAGGGTTCGATCCCCATATCCTCCAGTCGGGTAATGGTGCTGGCGGAGGAGTTGGTATGCAGGGTACTTACGACCAGGTGTCCGGTGATGGATGCCTGTACGGCGATGCTGGCGGTCTCCTGGTCACGGATCTCACCGATCATGATGATATCCGGGTCCTGTCGCAGAATGGAACGCAGTGCCGTCGCGAAGGTGAGGTCTGCCTTGGTGTTGACCTGTACCTGGTTGATACCGTCGATGTTCGCTTCGACAGGATCTTCGACGGTGATGATGTTCACGTCTTCTTTGTTCAGCTCGCTCAGTGCGGTATACAGGGTGGTGGACTTACCACTTCCGGTAGGTCCGGTTACCAGGATGATACCGTGAGGATTTTTCAGAATGTAGTCAAACTGTTCTAATTCGTAGGGTTTGAAGCCTAACTGGCTCTTGTCGCGGTTCAGGGCACTCTTCGCGGCAAGACGCATTACGACTTTTTCCCCGTATACGGTAGGCAGGACGGATACACGGATATCGTATTCCACGCGGTCTACGATCTGGGTGATACGTCCGTCCTGGGGTTTTCTCTTCTCGGAGATATCCATGCCGCCGATGATCTTGATACGGGCGATGATGGCGGACAGTACGTTGACACCGTATCTCGCTCTCTCATAGAGGGCACCGTCGATACGGTAACGGACACGGATGATATTTTCCATAGGTTCGATATGGATATCGGATGCACGCTGGCGGACGGCCTTTTCGATCATGTCCTTGACCAGCATTACGATGGGGGAGCTGTTGATGTTCTCCTCCGTGGCGATATCTTCCACCACATCCAGCTTTTTCTCTTTGGCATAGGCAGCCAGTGCCTCGGTTACTTCTTCCTGACCGAAATATTTATCGATCGCCAGCATGATGCTGCGGGTGGTGGCTACTACGGGCTCTACCTGAAAGTTGGTGATGATATTGATGTCATCGATGGCGTTGTAATCCAGGGGATCCGCCATGGCGACCATGAGAACGTTGAAGTTATTTTCTTTGTAAGCGAAGGGGAAGATCTTGTTCTTCTTCAGAACGTTGACCGGTACCAGATTCAGTACTTCCTTGTCCACATTGATGCTCTGGAGATCGATCATATCCAGATCCAGCTGTTTGCTCAGTGCCTTCGCCAGGTCATCCTCCGATACGATGCCTTCATCTACGAGGAATTCTCCCAGCTTCTTACCCTGACGGGCGGGATTGTCCAACGCCTGCTGCAGCTGTTCATTCGAGAGAACACCGCTGTTTACCAGCAATTCACCTAAACGGACCTTTTTTCTGCCTAATTCCATGATCATTCACCTGTTACTTTTACATATTTGGGTTATCTGTATAATTGTAGCATTTTTCGTTACAACTTACAATTTTTTTGGCTCAACACTAAAATATTATAGCATATTTTAGATTTATGTAAATTGTTTTTAGTACTTTTGTTGCAATTTCTGCGAAAAATTATATTCCCAGCTCCTGATGAAAATAGATAAGCGGCGAATATGTATATCTTCTTTTGAATTCCCGCGGATCCATTTTTCTGCTTCCTGATACATGCTGTACATATTCTTCTACAAACGTCATTGCCTCTTCTTTGATACGGTCGAGATATTTTATTGTCTCTTTAAATTCATCCTTATCAATAAGAGCATCTTTTGTATCAATATATTCACTTTTGGTTATGATAACTATTTTGGTGTAATCAAGACCCGATCTATGGCTTTTGGATCTCTGAGTTTTTTTGAACTTAAAAGAATATGGATGTGATATTTCGCTTCTGTATGGCACACATATATAATAATCATAATGTGATTGAAACAGTAAACAATTGTATGCCCGTTGGTTCTTTTTCAATATTTCATGGTATGGTGGATCAGGATGTTCCTCATAGAAACGAGTGGTTAATTTTAAAATCTGATAATCATTTTCCGGTAAATTCATTTTTCCTCCTTCGTAGAATGTAAAAAACGAGAGGCTATTCAGCCTCTCGCCAAATTCTTCATCACTCGGTCAATTTTTATTTTACCGTCCTGTCGGAACCGTTACAGGACTCATCGCTCGGTCAATTTTTATTTTACCGTCCTGTCGGAACCGTCACAGGACTCATTTGATAGATGAAGAAGAACATCTCTGCTCTTAATAATAGTATATACACTTTCTGCTGAAAAAGCAATCCATTTCAATATTTTTTATAAAATAGGCTTTTACAGTGTCACCGCGTATTCACTGTCATACATTTTCTTCAGATTTTCTACACGGTTATATTTTTCACCAATGCAGAATTCCTTGGACCAGGTCATGTAGTAGGCCCAGGGGATTCTGCTTTTTTGCAAAAGCTCCACATCGGGAAGGTATCCCACTTCTGCCAGGGCAGCCACTTTGTCACGGGAGGTGGCTGCCACCAGTTTCTCATAGGCATCCGCATAGTCTGTGGACTGATACTCCGGGAGGTAGACATCTATGGATACTACATCCACGTATTCATCTCCGGGGTAGGCTTCCTCTATATCGCAGTTCCAGACCCAGAGCAGGTTATGCAGGTTCTTTTCTCCGGTATAATAATCGAACATCAATCGGTATAAGTCTCTTGCGACTTTCGCGCCCTTTGCTCCCCACCAAAACCATGTGCCGTAGGATTCGTGGAAGGGGCGCCAGAGGATGGGGATGTTCTCGTCCTGGAAACGTCGCAGGATGTCTGCGATCACATCCATGTCTGCGTAGAACGCTGCGCGCTCCGGGGTTCCTTCCTGTAATACTTTCGTCGCATCGAAATCGGTATGCTCGGTGTAGAAGCTTTTGTCTCTGCCGCCTAAGGGCGAGAACCAGTGGAAACTGAAGGTGAGGATACCGCCGGTGGCATAGTCTGTGCTGTTCTCTGTACCCGTGTCGTTCACTTTATCCGGGCGGTTCGCTCTAGCCCACTGCAGGGCGGTCTCTACCGTGCCTTTATTCTCTTCCACTTCCTTCAGGCATTCTGGGGAAGCGTCTGCATAATTGATATTCGGAGAATACGCCAGCAGTTCAAAACCGCGCAGCTTTGGCTCTTTTCCAGTGGTCTGCCGGATATAGGCAATCTCCTCACAGGGGATGGTCTGGGTGTGCTGACCGGTGATGATCTGCTGTCCCGCTGTATTTTTGAGGTATTCCAATAATTCTTTTGCTTCTTGTGTAGCTTTTGCATCCGCTGTTGTCATATATTATATTTTTCCTTTCCATGGGCACAGATTGAGCTTACGGCGGCTGCTGTGCCCTTCCCGATCTTTTTCGTGGGCACAGATTAAGCTTACGGCGGT
>ULSW01016426.1_pt1 | contig 25343 bp, 25 predicted proteins | sample 1957051 | NCBI WGS metagenome assembly ULSW01 (sample SAMEA4835719, study PRJEB28245) | human gut metagenome | biome: gut microbiome; material: fecal sample | place: Denmark | collected 2008 | reverse complement strand
CAGCCTGTAAAAGAATGTTGTTCTTTGTATAAGCTGTGATCTCATCTGCCATATCAGTATCACGGATACGGCTTTCCGCTGATGTAATATTTTCAGAAGTTACCTTCAGGTTGTTTACCGTATGCTCCAGACGGTTCTGGGCAGCACCAAGGTTCGCACGGTAAGTAGATACTCTCTCAATTGCAGCATCTACAGACTTCATTGCCTTGAATGCATTAGTTGTAGTATCTACCGCAATCTTGTCAATAGTCAATGCTGCCGCTGTCATAGTCATCTGTCCAACGGTCATTGCGTTGGTCTTATCTGCAGTAGCACCGATGAAGAAAGTCAGGTTCTGCCCTTTCTTCGCAGGATTTAAAGGTTTCTCACCGTTGAACTCTGTAGTAGTAGCGATACGGGTAATTTCTTTATTCAGTGCATCAATCTCAGCCTTGATGTTGTTTCTTGCAGTTGTGGTATAAGTACCATTTGCTGCCTGGGTAGTCAGAGTCTTCATACGCTGAAGCATGGAGTGGGTCTCTGTCATAGCACCTTCTGCTGTCTGGATCAGACCGATCGCATCGTTTGCGTTGTTTACAGCCTGGTTTAAACCATTGATCTGGGAACGCATGGTCTCGGAAATAGCCAGACCTGCTGCGTCATCGCCTGCACGGTTGATCCTATAACCGGAAGACAGCTTCTCTAAGTTTTTGCTCAGTGCGCTCTGGTTGGTGCTTAAGTTTCTGTAAGAATTGATCGCTGCAATATTATGCTGGATTACCATAATGAATTCCTCCTTTGATAAAAGAAAATATGGCAGTGGACTCCTTTCCTCTGTCTTCTATTGTCCCAAGGGCCCTTTCTGGAACAGCAGAATTTTCTTTCTATATATATATATCGTCTTATGTTAAAAAAACATAAGCCTGTTTTTCATTATTTCTTTCATTTTTATTTTAAAAGTTCAAGTATGGTCTGAGGGAGATTATTTGCATTTGTAAGCATCATATTAGAGGACTGGAGGACGATGTTACTGCTGGTATATTTTGTGATCTCTTCTGCCATATTGGTATCACGGATCTGGCTTTCTGCCGCCTGCATGTTTTCACTTGTAACGCTTAAATTATTGTGGGTGTGATCCAGATGCATATAAGCAGCTCCAAAGGATGCCCTGACTTTAGAAACAGCCTCTATCGCGTTTTCAATGTATCCCACAGATTCTTGTCCCTTTTTTACATCGGAAAAATCTGTCTTATCCAGCTGTAGTTCCCTGCTTCCTATATAATAGCGTTCTACATCCAGAACTTCTCCATCCTGAGTAGAACCGCCGATCTGGAGCGGGATCTTATCGTCCAGCTCTGGCGGCTGCCAGAGCTGTGTATTTGCATTGGCATCTGCCCTGGAAAACAGGGAGATCTCTCCAAATTTAGTGGTAGAACCAATCCTGTCAATCTCCTCAAGGATATGGTCTTTTTCCATGTTCAAGGTTTCCCTGTTGGATTGATCGTAAGTTCCATTTGCAGATTTTAAAGCCAGAGTCTTCAGTCTCTGGAGCATGGAATGAACCTCTGTCAAAGCGCCATCTCCTACATTGGTAAGTCCGATGCCGTCATCAATGTTTCTCATTGCCTGGTTCAGGCTGTTTATCCTGCTGCGCATACCTTCCGAGATCGTCAGGCCAGCTGCATCATCTCCTGCACGGACGATCCTAAAGCCGGAAGACAGCTTTTCAAGGGACTTTTTCAGCTTTCCTGTTTCGATCCCCTGATTTCTGGCAGCATTTATGGATGCTATGTTATTCTGCACCTGCATGATGTTTCACCTTCCTTAAATAACCATTTGTTTTTATTATCGGCAAAATGCCTTATTTTATTGATACCAGGGTCAAAAGGCCGAAATTGCGGGAGTGCAAAGCACGCAGCAATCCAGTATCTGTCTGTCAGATCAGCGTACCCGTATCCTTACCCATATTCATCATCATCTGAAGACGGAGGATCTGCACCATATTAGACCAGTCTTCCCCGGAAAGGTTCTCTCCCTTTCCTGCTGCCAGAAGTGTACCAAGGCTGCTTCCTGTAAGGCCACTTCCTATAAGGCTGCTCACTGCTGTACTGCCGGATGTTTTCCCATATGTCCCGGTACTCACCGTACGTCCTGCCAGGATCGTATTGTTTCCCGTATAATCTGCCATGATCTTTTTTACATAATTCTGGGTTTCTTTATATGGTGGGATGCCTCCGTATTTGGTCACACTGCCCGGTCCAGCGTTATAGGCTGCCAATGCAAGGCTTACGTCTCCTCCGAACCGGTTCAGATTTTGTTTTAAGTATTTTGCCCCTCCAAGGATATTTTGTCTGGCATTGTAAGGATCGCTTACTCCAAGAGAACGGGCTGTTCCCGGCATCAGCTGCATCACGCCCATAGCCCCTGCTTTGGATACAGCCTTTGGATTAAACCCTGACTCCGCCTTTGCCACCGCCCTGAGAAGTTTAGAAGGGATCTGATATAAAGCAGAAGCTTCTTCAAAAATAGAATCCATATCTTCTTTTATGGTACTCAGCCCATTTTTCAGTATCCCCTGAAATTCCTGGACCGGTGTTGTCTTCTGTGTCTGATCAGCTGCCTGTGCAGCTAACTTTCCCCCATCTCCTGTTATCGGTGCTAAACTCATATTTCTTACTCCTTTCGGCCTGCGCCGTCTGCTCCAAGGTACCAGCCGTCCTGAGAACGGTTTACTGCCATAGATCCATCGTTATTTAAATAATACCAGATATTTTTATCATACAGCCAACCGGTCTTCATATCCCCATCCGGGTTTAAATAATACCAGGTTCCATTTCCAGTATCCACCCAGCCGGTCTTCATACATCCATTTCCATCAAAATAATACCATTTTCCGCCATACAGGAACCAGCCCCGGGTGCGGTTTCCTTCAGCGTTAAAGTAGTACCATATACCTCCCACCAGCTTCCAGGTATTAACTGCCACAGTCCCATCGGGCATAACAAAGTTGTCTCCCTTCAGAGAACCGGCTGCGCCGGGACCTGTACTGCTGCTCTGGGAAGTTGCTGCATGTTTTTTTTCTTTCTCCTCTTCCTCACTGTCATCTACATCCTGTTCCTGTGATGTAACAAATTCCCCTTCTTTTAGGTATTTTTTCTGTTCTGCCGTAACAGGGACCGCTTTTACCTGATAATAGTAGATCTTGTCCGGATCTGTCATGTACTCCTTTAAGCTCACAGAGTTATCTGTAACTGTCATCCGTTTTACCACTTTATCATTTCCATATAAAGTCAGGGTATAGCCCGGTGCATAGTCTACCTTCTTCCACACTGCCTTTTCTGAGTCAAGTGAGCTCCAGCCTGCTAAAGCTGTGTCACCCAGAACAGTGACCGGCGTATAGTCCACTTTTACCTGCATGGTGGTATTATCCAGGGCTTTCGCCGATACAAGATCCGCCCCGGTCACACGGCATTTGGATCGTCCAAGGGACACAGGAAAATACTTTCCCTGTGCAGCATCCACAGTGATCTCCATCCGTACCTTTTTACCAGGTTTCCAGTTTTCATACTCTGTTTTGTAATAAATATCCCCAATGGATACCCCTGATCCGCTGATGGTGATCTGGGGCTGTGGTATTTCCTCCGGATCTCCAAAAGTGGTGTCAAATTTAATACTCATGGTCTCGATGATGCTGCTCTCTGCCCCATAAGCTGTATACACTGTGTACATATGAAAGATTCCCCCTGGTACAGACTGTAAACTTCCTGTTCCAAGCAGCAGTCCTGTTCCGGCACAAAGGAGTATTTTTCTGATCATTTTCATATCCATTCCTCACATATCTTTACCTGTACCAGATCCCGTCCTCATTAACATAGAATCCATTGATATACTGGTTTTTTGCCATTTCACCTGAATCCGGCCAGAAATAATACCAATTCCCGTCAACCTGATACCAGCCGGTAGCCATAACTCCGTCAGCATCCAGGAAGTAAGTTTTCCCGTCCCGGATCAGCCAGCCGGTAAACATGGCTCCCTGAAGGCTGTTGTCCAGTGTGTTTAAATAATACCAGGAACCATTCTGTTCCAGCCAGCCGGTATATAAGGAGCCGTCTTCCCTGAAATAGTAATAATCCGCCCCTATGATCTTCCAGCCTCCATAAGCCATGGTTCCCTGTGTATGTCCATTTTCCGTTAACGGCCAGAAATAATACCACTGTCCATTGATCTTTGCCCATCCGGCCGCCATTTCCCCGGTATCATACAGGTAATACCAGTCATTTGCTGGCTTCTGCCAGCCGGTGAGCATCGTGCCATTGACATCAAAATAATACCAGTATCCGTTGACCGACTGCCATGCACCCCGGCATATAGAGCCATCGGGAAATCTGTAATTCCATATATTGTCTTTTTTTACCCAGCCTACTGTATCTGTGGTTCCGGGCTTTGCAGAAGGATTTTTTGTCTGCTGGCCTTTACCATCTGATACGTACCTGTCTGTAATGGAAAGCTCACCGGATTCTGCCCATTCGCTTTTTCCCCCATATTTTTTCTGTGCATCTGTTCCCGGTACTGTGCGCACCTTAAAGGTATACTCTCCTGTTTTTGTCATATACGGATAAAAATTATACTGGTCTGCACTGGTCTGGGAAATGCTGTAAACCTTCGTTTTTCCTCTGTATAGCTGTACCTCGTAATAACCGGAGGTGTTATCCGGCTTTTTCCATTTAGCCTGTCCCAGGCTTTTTTCATTCCACCAGGCATCTTCCGGAGCAGCATAGTCTCCTTTGATCCCGTTTACCCGCAGGGTGACTACCAGATCATCTCCATCCCGTCTGGCAGAAACAAAGGTTCCCCCGCTGATCTTTACATTGGCTTTTTTGTAGCTGGAAACAAAATAATCTTCGCTGACATCTTCCGGTTCCAGGGTGACTTTCATCTGAGGTTCTTCAGAAGCCTTCAGTTCATTGGAGCTTTTATCCGTCCATTCAGCCTCAGAAACGCTGTATTTACTTCCCCCTGCATCTACTGCCACTTCTCCATCTGAAACTGTGGTCGTTTCCAGTTTTATATCCGGAAGCTTGCTGCCTGCTTCCAGTTTGGATGTAACACGGATATTTACTGTTTTAATCTCTTTTGCTGCTGCAAAAGCATCTATCTTTCCCCACTGAAACAGCAGGGCTCCTAAAAGGAGGAGCAGAAGCATTTTATGTCTGTGTCTGAACTTTCTGTCAGGTATTTTCGGCTTTTTCTTCATTTTCTTTTTCCTCCGGTGACGGCACATATCCTAAAAAGTAAATATAGATCTCTATGATCGCCTGATATAATTCTTCCGGCACTGCCGCTCCCAGCTGTAACCTGCTTAAAAGGGTTGCAAGGGAATCATCCTCATAAACCGGAACCCCAGACTTTCTGGCTGCTTCCGTGATCTTTTCTGCCATATATCCCATTCCGGAAGCAACGATCACCGGGGCGCTGTCCTTTTCCGGTGAATATTGAAGTGCAACTGCTTTTTGTTCTAATAACCGCTCAAACGCTGACATTAATACCATTCTCCTTTTTTCTTATCTTTGGGAAAACATCCAGCAGACGGTAATGAGCTTTCCTTTCCTGCACCTGCATCATTTTCACGCGCATCCCGTTTCTGGTACATATTTCCTGAAGCTTTGCCTGTATCTCTCCGGCGCCGGCAGAAAGATTTTTCGGAACTCCCAGCTCCATGGATATTTTATGATCCTGGAGATCTGCCAGAAGCTGGAAATCTCCCAATCCCCTGATCTCAAAGTCCACCAGAAGGCGTATTTTCCTGCCTCCATCTTTCTCTTCTTCTTTTTTCTCTGCATCCGGATCGATCCAAAATTCAGATACCGCCTCTTTTCCCTGATATTGAAAAGGAAGGATAAAATGATTGACAGGCATATATACGCTTTCGTTTACCAGCATCCCACGCATCAGCTGGTAAAAATCCTGTACCTGTTCCAGCCCAGCTTCTCCTTTTGCTCCTCTTTCCACAAGTGAGCCAAAGAGATCCCCATAAATATTTCCTTTTTTTCCTTCCTGGCCGGTAAGTACAGCATACAGTTCTTCAGGCTCTGTTTCAAAAAAACGTTTAAAATCCCTATTAGCTGCCATTTGTTCAAAAAGGCTCCTGAGAAGGGCACTGCTTCCGTTTTCATAACGTGCCCCATAAAGGATCAGCTGGATCACGCTGCTTCTTACACTGCCATAATCATGGGTACGGGAAATATATTTTGAAAGAAATGGAACCAGCTTCTGAAACAGAACCTGGGCATTTTCTTTCGTTTTCCCATTTTCTGCCTTCCAGTCCAGCTGATCCAGAATTGATGCATATTCCTGTCTTACAGAGGTGTAAAGCATTCCTTTTATTTCATCTGTCAGTTCCTGCATCTGCCCTAAAAGATGCTCACCGCTGGAATAATTATTGAATACCTGAAGGAATTTGAGGGCTGTTTCCTGCAGGCCTCTGTTTCCTTCCTGCTGCAAAAGATTTCTCAGGTTTTCAAAGAAAGTACCGGAAAATTTAGTCTGTCCCTGCATTTTTAAAAAATCCAGCAGCTGGCCAGGATCTTCAAACCTGGCAGAATCCAGCAGCTGCTGCACCATTTTTCCCAGGTCTTCATCACCTTTAGCCATAAAGGCTCCATCCCGGAACAGGATCCGGCCCAGGGAATCCTTTATTTCATTTTCCTGCCCCAGCTTCTGAAGAAAGTCAGTATAATTCCCATTATAATTGCGGATGCTGAAGCCACTTTCATTTTCCTGGTCACCAGCGGTACCGCTTTTCTGTCCGTCTGCCCGCACTACACGGGATGGGTCAGAAGGATTCTGGATCTGGGAACTGTTCAGGGCGCTTTGCTGCTCCTGACCTGTATGGACATTTCTATTATCTATATATGTAGAAGGATCTGTTACCTGTAATATATTAGACATGATTTATTCCTTTTCTTTTTGATTCTATATATTATGATGTTGGGGTCAAAAGCTTTTGACCCCTCTGATACCGAATTGCTCTGCACTGCGTGCTTCCATATGTATATTTAATCGGCGTTTTCCCGTTTTTTATAATTATTATTTTTCTTATATTTTCAAGAAAAAAGACGATAATTTATATAGATTCAGTTAAGTATGTGAAAATCACAGGATACTTTTGTGGTCCTGCCGTTTATTTTAAGGGGAGGAGTAATTGTATGAAAATTCAAAATTTTATCCAGGAGCAAATACATATGGAACATGTATCAATGAGACAAAGCAATATTGCTTTGTCTGATAATATTTTTGCAAAACCGGCTGATCTTGACCGAGCCAGTTTTGAATACACCGAAGGTATTTCGGCGGATGAAACACTTTTCGCACGCTCTCTGGCCCACAGCATTACAGAAGATGTCTGCCGTGAGAGGGGCGTTTCCGTTGAAAAGGTTGCCCAACTGAAAAAACAGGTTGGGGAAGGAACCTACGAACCGGATCCCATGGCCATTGCAAGGGCCATGTATAATCTATGAGGGCGCCTGAAAGCCTGATCCCGGTATTAGAACAGCTGTGTACTGTATTAGAACAGCTATGCCAGGTTGAGGCTGATAAACTAACCGTTATTTCAGCTGATCATCCCGATCAGCTGGAATCTCTTTTAAATGATGAAAACATGCTTTTGCTGCAGCTGCGCGGACTAGATAAAAAACGGAGTGATCTTCTTCGCAGGTCGGGCCTTGAGGGCCTTACTTTCCGCCAGATTTTGATGCAGGAGGACAGCGAGGAGGCTGTGGCACTTCTCTCGCCGCTCCTGGAACGGTTATCCATCCAGGCTGAAAAGCTGAAAAAGGTAAAAGGTGGCACAGACCGTCTGATACGGATCCGCATGAAGCAGTTAGAACAGCGCCTTTCCGGTGCGAAGCAGAGCGATCCTCATGTTTATGACAAATATGTCTGATAAAACTGTGGGGACTGCAGGATATTTATATTTTGGAGGTAATAATATTTTATGGTAAGAGCAACTTTTTCCGGTTTTAATACCGCTCTGTCCGCTCTCCAGGCCAACCAGAAACGTCTGGATATTACTGGACAGAATTTGTCAAATATGAATACTGCCGGATATACCAGGCAGCAGTTAGAGGCATCCAGCCTTAATTATACGAATCCTGTTTCCCATTATTCTAATGGGAATGAAACTGCAGTAGGCTTTGGGGTAAGCATGGACCGGGTCTCACAGATCAGAGATCCTTATCTGGATATCCAATACCGCAGCCAGTCTGCTGACTGCAGCTATACCAATCGTTTACAGACTGCCCTTAATTCCCTGTCAAAGGTACTGGACGAAACAACCATTTCCGGCATCCGCCAGGCATTTGATGATGTTCTGTCTACCCTTACAAGCATGCAGGATCCTGCAAAGGTATCCGATCCCATCTATGAAAGTGAGCTGCGAACTAAAATGCAGTCTGTATGTAATCTTTTTAACCAGGCATCCAGACAGATCACACAGGCAGAGCAGAATGAATTTCAAAGGCTCACAGGGGAAGGCAGCAGTGAACAGGGCGATGTGCAGAAGATCAATGACATCCTCCGCCAGATCGGCGACCTGAACGTACAGATCAAACGTAACCAGGTTGCCGGTCATCCTTCCCTGGAACTGCAGGATAAACGTAATCTTCTCCTGGATGAGCTTTCCGGTTATATTCCTGTTGAAACAAGATATTACAAGGATGATGCCCATTCCGGGAATAACGCCTATGATCATGATGCAAATGGTGCTGTGATCGGCAAAAAGGACTGGCCTGATGATCTGGAAGTGAGCATGAATTATATTGATGCCAAGGGAAAGAGCCAGAAGCTGATCCTGGTAAACGGATCTGACCTTGGTGCTGACGGTCTCACAAAAAACTACGGTCAGTTAAGTGTGTTAAAAGGCGATCACCAGACAGCTGCTTCTGTTTCTGATCCTGCAAACATTTCCATCAAGTTTGAAAAAGCCCCCAGCTATAAAGGGAATGGACAGGCAGCTGCCAATAATGTATACGCAGAGTTAAAAGGGATCCGTTTTGAAGGCGGCTCTCTTCAGGCAAGCCTGGATATGCTCCAGAAAACAGGTACCGGCAATGTGATAAATGGATCTACTGCTGTGGATGATGTCCGTGGATACCAGTATTACTCAGGAAAACTGGATCAGTTAGCTTCAACTTTCGCAAAATCCATGAATGACATCAACAATGGCAAAAAACACACGGATAAGAATCTTTTATCTAATTCCACCAATGACTCAACAACTGGTATAACAGCCGGAAATATCGGTATCAGCAAAGGCTGGACCAGTGGAACGGTCCATATTTCTACAGACGGCACCAACCGCACAGATACAATCCTTGATATGATCACAGCTATGAAGGATACCAAGAAATTGAACGGGAAAACATTTGCTGATTATATGAATAACCTTTCCACCCAGCTGGCCTCTGATTCCAGTTCCAACCAGACTGCATTAAAAACAGACACAACTGTTTTAAACAGTATCCAGGACTCCAGAGATTCTCTTTCCGGTGTCAGCCTGGATGAAGAAGCAACCAATATGATGGCCTACGTTTCAGCTTATAATGCTGCTTCCCGGCTGATGACTGCCCTTGATGAAGTGTTGAATACCCTGATCAGTAATACTGGTGCATAAATATAAGGAGGATTAATAAATTATGAGAGTTGTACGTTCATCTGTTTACCGCAGGTATACTTCTTCTTTAAATGATCTTCAAAGCAATCTGAATAAAAGCATGAACAAGGTTTCTACCGGCGCTGCTTATGAAACAGCTGCTGATAATCCTCTTGCTTATTACCAGGGAAAGAAAATGGATCATTTATATCAGGATGCAAAGAGTAAAAGTTCTATTTTAGGTGATATTAAAAACCGTCTGTACCAGCAGGAGCAGGGCGCAAGGGATATCCAGAAGACTTTAAGCAACAGTAAGACTTCCATGCAGTATCTGCTGGATTCCTCCCACAACAGCTCAAAAACTTCTGTCCAGACAAAAAGAGATGCTCTTCTTCAGGATGTGCAGAGCATGGTCAGCAATCTGAACAGCCAGTATCAGGATTTCTATATTTACGGCGGAAATGATATTACAACAGCTCCGTTTTCTTTAAGCGGAGATGGAAAAACCCTTACTTATACCCATAAGTATTCAGACGGCACCACAAAGACGGTCAATATGACCATGGCATATAATAAAGATACAAATACTTACAGTTATCATTTAAGCGATGATGACCTGAACAACCTTGTGACAGCTATGAGAGAACAAGGCCGGGTAGATATCGGTTATGGCGATATTTCCAACCGCCAGTCTCTTTTAGACACCTATACCGGAGGACTGAATATGCTTACGGGGCTTACTTCAGATTCCTTAAATGCCATGTCTGATGCGGATGCAAAGAAAGCGGTCAAAGCTGCCCTGGAAACAACTCCTGTGGCACTTCTCAGCCGTTCGGTTATGGCCTGTGATAATTATATCAATGATACTACGACCGTTGATCAATTTACAGATACTATTGGCAGTGTACTTAAAGATGCAGCTAATACAGAGCATACCATCAGCACCGTTTACAGCGACCTTGGCAATAAATATTCCCTGGTAGAAACTACAAAAACCCGTCTTGATACTTTAAGCGACAACCTGACAGAGGAATACAAAGACATTCTCGGAGCTGATCCTTATGAGGCCATTACAGAAATGTACTCTTACCAGTATTCTTATTCTGCTGCTTTAAAAATGGGGTCAAACCTGATGCAGTCATCTCTTTTTGATTTTATAAAATGATACCGGTACATTGTTTACAAAAAACAAGCAAAAAAATAACTTTCCATTTTCAGGTCTGAAGAAGGTGAAGATATATGAAACCTGTGATTGAAGCAAATTTTAAACCTTTTGAATCTGTCCGTTTCCGTCAAAATGCCAGTCTGGTTTCAAAGAACCAGCTGGCAGCAAGACAACATCAGGCGATTTCCCAATACCGCCTGAAAGTACGTCAGGCTCAAAATTACGGGATCAGTTCTCCGGAAAGCATGACCTGTATCCAGGATATCAGACAAGCTTTTGATCTCCAGGATACTGTCCAAAGAGTACATGGCACAGCAAACGTCTCTGGATCAGGAAACAGCTTTTGTGATCCATTTTCTGGCAGCCCTGACAATAATGGGCTGTATACCCTTCAGAGAGGTGAATTTGAATTTCGTGTGGCATCTGGCGATCTGGAATACATACCAGCCCTGGAAATGACTATCATAACCTCTTACCCTGAAGTAGAGTTTATATATACCGGCACCCCCAATTATGTTCCACCAAAAAAAGAGCCGGATCCCCCTGCTCTTAATCTTACCATATAAAAACTGACCTCCGGAGGCTTATACAATCATGAAGATTGATACAAAATATTACGGCGAGATGGATTATACCAAAGATGAACTGGTTGTATTTCCAGATGGTTTATTTGGTTTTTCCCAGTACCATGACTATCTTCCCCTCTCTATGGAGGAGGATGACAGCTCCATGCTGATACTCCAGTCTGTAGACGAACCGTATGTGGCATTTTTCCTCATTGATGCAGCCACACTCTTTCCTTCTTATTCACCGGTTCTTCTACCGGAAGAATTATCCTTTCTGGAAGTAGATTCCAGTGATGAATTATCCTATTATGTCATATGCACTGTAAAGAAGGATTATCTGGATGGAACCGTCAACCTGAAATGTCCTCTTGCTATTAATCCGGATACCCGCAAAGGGATCCAGGTGATCTTATCCAACGCTGACTATGATTACCGCCATACCTTACGTTCTCTTCTTGGTAAAGAGATAAATGAACAGGACGCTAAAAAGGAGGTAAATAGCCATGCTGATACTGAAACGGAAAAAAAATGACAGCATCCTGATCGGGAATGACATACGCATCACTGTACTTGACTGCGACAATGGATCTGTCAGCCTGGCTATAAATGCCCCGAAGCATATTTCTATTTTGCGGGAAGAACTGACAGAAGCAGAGCGCAGCAACCTGGATGCCCTATTATCTGATACAGATTCACTGCACTCTATAGAAAAAGAACTGAATTCTTATATAAAAAAATAGACCATAAGCTTAATGACCAGCAAACGGGTGAATACTGATAAAATGACTCTTATCGGCTAAACAAAATATCATATAGCTCTTTCAGTTGCCGGTGTACGAGAGAAAAAAACTCTCTCAGACGCCGGCAGAATAATGCTCTTTTTTCCATGCGGTTTTCCCGCTCTTCTTCTTTTAATATGTCTGATCTAAGATCCAGCGCCTGTTCATCTGCTTCCGGCCCAAATTTCCCTGTCATGCCGTAGAATACATTTTTCTCCAGTATATCAAATACCTGCAGTTCTTCTTCCTCTGTCTCCATGCTGACACATTCTTCCCGTGTTCCAAACCACATATAGCTTAAATGCAGAAGCTTCTGCGCCAGTATATTTACTTTAAATTCCTTTAACCGGTTCTCAAGCTCCTGAAGCTGGTCTTCTGCTGCTGCTTTTCTGTAAAATACATATAAGTCTGCCAGATGGCGTATCTGCAGATGTCCTGTTACATATAGGTAAGCAGACTGGATCATAAGATAGACTAGCTGGTCTATGGCATTCCATTCATAAATGTAGTTATCATTTTCTTTCAGGAAAGTACGCTGGAGCAGCTTTTCCATCCCCCTCTGGTATACCTGGGTTTTAAAAGGAAAGCTATCATAGATCTCCACAGAAAAACGGCCTGGTATACGCATCTTTTCACCCACTCCCGGATAGAGAGTATCCGTTTCGTAGCCTATATTGACCAGATACCCTTTTGCAAAAAGATAATCTTCCGGGTCAAGAAAAAAAAGCTTCAGAGAGCTTTCCCCCGCCATTTCCTCTCTTGGATACAGCTGTCTGCGGCTGCTGGAGGAAAGGACGAGTACCGGGATTTTTTTTAATTCCAGAAGGACCAGTATCTCCCGTTCTCCTTCTGTACAGCTTTCGTTGAATTTCAGAATATCACTGTAGCGCTCATAAAAGCGTGTTTTCCACCGTTCAGGCATTTTTTCATTATTTCCCAGGATTGCAAGATAGATCAGGTTTGAAATTTTGTTATAATCTGCAACCCGGAACAGCTTTTCCCAGTCCAGATTTCCATGAAGCGGCTTAAAATCATCCTGGCGCATAACAGATGCAGCCATATTTACCAGCATGCGGCCTTCATAAAAGTTTTGGTTTTCCATTTAACTTCACCTTTTTTTTGATATTCTTCTGTTAAGTCCCCCATCGATCCTGCGTATCTTATCTAAAAGCTTTTCTGTGCGGCAACGCAGATCCTCAATACGCTTCTCCAGCATTCTTTCGCTCTCTGTCTTTCCTTTAAAACAGCTTTTTATATTCTTTAATGGACCTTTTGCCAGATTGCGCAAATACCGGGCCTGAAGGCTATTTCCCACAGTCTGCAAAATGATCTGTTCTTCACAGTCTGCATGGCGCTGCAGCTGTTCTCCCCTCATATCTAAAAGAAGAGAAGCGGAGACTGTGTCGCCGCGCTCCACTGCCTCCGCCAGTTCTTCCGTCAGACTACAAACTTCTCTTAATATATTATATCTCCTTTGAAGATATATCACAATTGTTTCCAAGTCTGTACTCATGTATTCTCCTTTAACCGAAAACACTTCGTTCTCTCACAATGTGCTGATCACCGGAAATCTTTCCCGCCTGGTTAAATGCATCTCTTAATTCAGAAAGTATGTGGCTGATCCTTGGAATCTCTTCTGCCCTGCGTTCCCTTCCTGCTTTAACACGGCTGATATCATAGATCAGGTACTCATAGATACGTTTCAGATCCTTGCTGATGGGATACTGCATATCCAGTATCTGTATTAAATACCGGACGATCCGTCCTGTTTTTTCGAGACATTCTTCAAAAGTCTCATATTTTTTATCCTCAAGTGCGATTTGTGCCATTTTCAGACGCTTCACTGCTTCATCATACAATAAAAGCAACAACTCCAGATTGCTCATAGAATAGATCGTACTTTCCTTGTACTGCTTAAACTTTTCATACATGTTTCCTTACCCCCATCAGCCACCTAACTGTGACAGGTAGCTGGACTGTGAATTCATCTGATTGATCAGCGTTTCCATCTGCGTAAACTGGCTGATATAACGGTCCTGCTCAGTTGACAGCTGGGACTGCAGGTTTGTGATGGTTTCCTGCATATCCTTTAATTCTTTATAAATACTGTTGTTAGTCAGGGTCAGGCTTAGTTTTTCAGATCCTGCCTCTTCAATAAGCACACCATAGGAATTTCCATTCTTGCTTGCATATCTGGTGGCATAAGTAGAAAGAGTACTGTCTATGGTGTTTACAATACCATGCGTGCCTGTGAACAGGTCTGATACCTTTTCCGGATCACTGTCCATGGCAGTTTTAAACTTTTCTTCATCAAATACGATCTTTCCACCTGCTGTGTAATCATCTGAGAAGGAAATTCCGATCTTTTCAAGATCGTCATAAGAAACACCATTCATCATCATTGAAGAGAAAATGCCCTGGGTAGCATTGTCCAGATCTTTTAAAGCGCTGCTGTTGTACAGAATACCCTCTTTTGCCTTATCCTCCCAGTTTTTAATGGAGGTTTCATTCATTTCATTTTTCTGGTCTTCTGTCAGAGGCTTATAGTTACTGTCCGGCTTGGTGGTTACCTGGGTGCGGACCTCATCGATCATGGCATTATAAGCTTCAATGAATTTCTTTACAGTCTCTGCCACCTTTTCTGTATCTGCTGATGCAGTAAAGCTGACACCGCCTTCTGCTGTTGCAGAGCCTGTATCAAATGTATTGGTGGCTCTAATATCCAGACCATCAATGGAGAAGGTATTGCTGCTGCTGGTAATGGTGGTCTTTACACCATTATAGAGAATACTCATCTCACCGTCTGTACCATCATGGCTTTCCTTCTTATCACCGCCGAAAATGATATTTGCTGCATCAGTAGTATCTTTTGGATCTGCACCAAGGCTGATTTCACGGCCCTTACCTTTTTCATTGGAAGAAAGAACAAATTTGTTTGCACTTCCCAGATAGGTGGCAGTTACTCCTGCATCTTTATTATTATTGATCGCAGTAAGCAGTCCGTCTACTGTGGTATCTGCAGTAATGCCTTCTATTTTTGTACCATTGACTGTAAAGTTCTCTAATGCTTTGTTTAACTCTTCTTTTGTATTGTACTTTTCCAGTCCCAGTTTGGCCCTGTTCTCCCACAGGCTGCTTCCTGTACTGATCTTGTTTGACTGGGTAGATGTGATACCCAGGGCATTCTGGAGTTCCTTTGAGTCTGCGGATATCTGTAATGTCTGTTTGTTGTCTGTTGCAGTAAACGTCAGTCTGCCCATTGAATCCTTACCTACAGTAACCTTTCCTGAACCGAAGGCTTTATCCATTTTTGCCTGTAAGCTGGACTGAAAAGCTGAAAAATCTTTTATCTCTTCCTTATCGCCGATCAGTTCAATATCCTTTGTCTGTCCGCCATAAGAAACAGAAATTGATTTTCCCTTAAGATAGCCGGAAAGGGGCTGCTTTGTTATAGCTGCAGCCTCGAATGAAGATGTATGGCGGTTAAATTCATCAAGTGAAATGCCGTTATCTATATCATCCTTATTCATGTTGCCGGAATTAAAGCCAAGACTCTTTAAAGCAGATGATGTTTCCCTGATCACATAGCTTTTTCCTTTATCGGTAATACTGTCTGTCTGGCTGATCTGGATCTTATCACCATTCAGTGTAAATTTAATGCCGCTCTTTCCATCTTTTCCGAGAAATTCCTGGGAATCAAGGGCTTTATTCAGCTGTTCTACTATCTTGTCAGAACTAGCCGTATAATCAATGGTAACTGTCTCTGTTTTTCCATTGTCCAGCTTTTTTTCATAACTGGTGGGGAACGTAAAGGTTGCTTCCGTTGTAAACTGCTTATCTGTAATACTGTAGGTTCCAAATGTCAGCTTCGTTCCGGAAAGATTTGAGGTCTTTATTTCCTTATTGCTAAAATCAGACTCGCTGATGCCGCCTAAGGTAATAGCTGAATCTGTTTTCTTTTCGCCGGAGATCAATGTGGCAGATGTTGCTAGTTTGTTTACTCCCAGAACTGATACTCTGGATGCAGTGTCTGCGTTTCCTGTCGCTGATATATATTTTGTATAGTCAGGATCTCCCTGTACACTGACCTGGTTTTTTGCAAAGAAATCACTGTTTTTTAAGCTCTTTGTTGCTGAATAGCTAAGGTAATTGTCCTGAAGATCTATAATCTTATTGCTGACAGAACGATATGCATCCCGCTTCCATTCCAGTTTTGTCATAGCCTGCTTCTTGGCTGTGATCTTGGATGTTGTTCTTGCTGTCATCTGTTCGATCAGTGCATCACGGTCAATACCGGAAGCTAAACCACCATATCCTCTTAAAGCTGTATTTCCAAGACTGCTGCTTGTTCTTGATACACTTGACATATCTGCTGCTCCTTTCAGTCATGTGATGTCGCGGAGTACATAAAATGCGCCGCTTCTGTATACTTTATCCCTGTGATCCTATAGATTCTATATACATATTTCGGCGCAGCATGAAAATTTATAAGATATGGCGTGGATGTTCTTTTACATCCATACAGGCTCTTATGGACTGACTTAAAACAGCCACACGGAATTTATTGTGGTAATAGGTTAACAGCATAGGAACTGCTGTATTATCCGCTACAATATATTTTGGCGGCAGCCTGGTAAGCATCAGTGCCTTCACATCTGCCTGACAGCGGCTGCAGGTACAGGTATCATTACTTTTCAGTGCGTCAAGGATCAGTTCCGGAGTAAGGATCTCCTCCATGATATTTACGACCCGGTAACTTGGACGATCTTCCTGCTTCTGCTCTTTCTGTTGTTCCGGTTCTTTCTGTACAGGTGTCCCTGCGTTTGTTTGGGGCTGCTCTGTCTGCTCTTGTGTCTGTTCTGCCTGCTCATTTGGCTGCTCTGACTGTTCTTCCTGCTCCCTGGGCTGTTCTGCCTGCTCTTCTGTCTGTTCTTTTTCCAGCTCCCGGATCAGATTCTTCTGGATCTCTTCTGCCAGCTTTCCTTCTTCTCTTGGATCAACTACAGTTACATTAGCGGAAAGTACTCTTACCGGTTCTTCAGCAGTTGATCCTTTCTGCTGTGTTTCACCGGAAGCTTGGGCAGGCGGCTGTGTTTCACCAGAAGACGTGACAGGCGGCTGTGAACCTGTGATCAGGTTCAGAACATGTGAGGTTTTATTTGTTTTTTTTGCCATATTATTTCTCCCTGAAACCTATGATCTTTTCTACCTCATCTAAAAACTTTCCATAGTCCTTTACAGCTGATGATCTTGGGCTGTACTCAAAAATACTTTCTCCATGGGCCGGTGCTTCTGCAATAGCCACTCCGGACCTTATTTTTGTGTCAAATACCCGGGTTTCCAGCTGCCCGGCCAACTGCCCGGCCATTTCCAATACATCCCTGCAAAGACATGTTCTTGGATTAAAGCGGTTTAGCAGGATACCCATGATCTTAAGGCCGGGATTGATCTGTATGCGGACAGATTCCACTGTTTCCTTTAACTGTGACAGACCAACCAGACTGAGGATATCCGATGCCATTGGTATAATGAGATAATCAGAAACTGCATATGCATTAACTGTAAGAAGATTTAATGCAGGCGGAGTATCGATCACAATATAATCATAAAAATCAATTACCGGCTTTAAAACATTTTTCAAAATAGATTCTTTTTCTTCTCCCTGCTTATATTCCAGGCCGCTGCTGCTTAAGGTAATATCGGAAGGAAGGATATCGATCCCGTCTGTGCGGCTGATAGCCTTTTGTATGGATACATCTCCTTTTAATACATCCAGTATGGTAGAGCCTCCTTCGGTATCCAGACCAAGGCAGAATCCAAGATTTCCCTGGGGATCCAGGTCTATGCACAGAACCTTTTTACCTGCCATCGAAAATCCTGCAGCCAGCGCTGCTGATGTTGTGGTCTTTCCAACTCCGCCTTTTTGATTTGAAACCGTAATGACCATTTTATGTATCTCCTTTTATCCTCTCTTCTGCATACAATATTTTCTGAAAGATCTCCACGTATTATTCTCCAAGACGTTCCATAGATTCCTCTACCTGTTTTACCAGTTCCTGGATCTCCTGATATACAGCGGCTGACTCATTTGCCATACGTCCGATCTCATCTGCTACAACACCAAAGCCTACACCTGCTTTTCCGGCACGGCCTGCTTCAATGGCTGCATTCAGGGAAAGCATTTTTTCCATCGTAGCCGTCTGCTCCAGTCCCTTTGCCTTATACTTGATCTGTCCTACTGCATCCCGTACTTTCTTTTCCTCTTTTGCAAATGCTTCTACGCTGTCTGCATTGCTCTTCCGGTAATAAAGAGCATTAGCCCACAGATTCAGCATCTCAGCTAAAAGCTGTCCACCGGCACTTACTACTTCCTGGCCCGGGGCTGAATCACCCGGGTAATCTCCAAGGACGATACCGCCGATCACTGTACCTGCACGGAATCCTCCTACTGTAAGATCCTGGGTAAACTCTCGCAGCTCATTGTGTTTTCCATTGGTATACCTGCTGTAAAAGCTGGTAAAGGAGCTTCCTCTCGTAATGTATTTTCCTTTCATATCCACTACTGCTGCTGTCATGCCTGTAGCTGTCAGGAACAGATCCTGGATCCGCTGAAGTTCTTTTATATCCAGGATCTGGCGGATATCCAGATTTTCTGTACTTTCATCTTTTGTAACGGTATCCATATAAGAAGTTTTCCCTGATACTGCTGATCCTGTTGCTGCTTTAGAAGCTGTATCTTCATTTTTGGCCCCATTCTGGATCCACTGGGCCAGCTTGCGGTCTGTTTCCCGGATATGCTTTACCAGCACGCTTACCATATAGTTGATCTCGCCCATAGAATTGATCGTCGGGCCTTCCTGCTCCAGCTTTATAATGGCATCACCCAGTTTCTGTTTATACCATTCATGAAATTTATGATGTTCGGTATATTCCGGATATTTTGACTGCTTCTGGAGATCCTCCTCATCTGAAAAGTGTTTCGTTACATATTCAACAAGAAATTCTCCCAGACTTGAGATCTTTTCTCTTCCCTTTCCTTTTGAGCATGCATCCAGAAGGGTATTGACTTCGTCAAAAATCTTCCTGTGCTCACTGTCGATCAGTTCATTTCCTGTTAAAAGATCCTGTGTTAATACATATTTTTCCATCCTTAGAGTCCTCCTTACTGCTGACTGTGCTGTTCTTTGAAACGGGCAAGCAGTTCATCCATTACTGCGATCAGATGCCCGATCTCCGGCTTTGAAAGCTGCTCATCTGCCCCTAATTCTTTTCCCTTCTGCCTCATCTGATCATTGATCAGGGAAGAGAAGATGATAACCGGGATTTTCTTTAAATGTTCGTCATCTTTGATCAGCTTTGTTAGCCTGTGACCATCCATTTCCGGCATTTCGATATCTGTAATGACCAGATTGACCTTATCATACAGATCAGAATCATTATGTATTTGTGAAAGATAATCCCATGCCTCCTGGCCATTGGAAAAATTCTTTATATTGGTAAATCCGGCCCTTTCCAGGGAATCATCGATCATTTTACTTAAAAGAATGGAATCTTCCGCGATCACAATAGGACTGTTGCAGATAGGGCGGTCTCCCATCTTATCTACATCTGTCACCTGTATAGTTGTTTCCGGTGCAATCTCTGCCACGATCTTTTCAAAATCCAGGATGATCACCAGTTCTTTTCCGCACTGGGCAATACCGGTAGCAACACTGTCAGCTCCATTTGCAATGGTCTTATCTGGCTTCTGTATATCTTTCCATGAAATCCTGCTGATACCTTCGATACTGTCTACCCTGAAAGCGACCGTCATTTTATTAAAATTTGTTACGATAAACAAATCTCTTGGCCCATTTTCCCGGTCATTTCCTGTAAGATATTTTGCCAGGTTGATCACTGTGATCAGCTCATCCCTTGGTTTAAAGATGCCTTCTACTGCCGGGTTTGCATGAGGCATCGGTTTTACCTTTTCACTCATGATGATCTCCTGGACTTTTGCCACATTAATGCCATAAAATTCACCCATAACTGTGAATTTCATTACTTCGATCTCGTTTGTTCCTGATTCTAAAAGAATCCCTTCTTTTTCATTTTTGACCATGATCTTCTCTCCTTTTTTCTGTAAACAGGCATGTCACCTGATGGTGACACCACCATAAATGAAAGCCCTGGCTATAGATGGCGTTCCGGTCGTCCCACTGTACGCACGATCACATCACCTGTTGCAAGATCTAAAAGCATGGTACGGGCATAATTTCCTCCTGTATCCTCTGCCGAGATACAGATTCCTTCCTGGGCCATGACTTTTTTCACACTTTCCGCATTTCTCTGCCCAATGTTTCCAAAGCTGCTGTTTCCGCTGATCTCAAACATCTTGGCTCCCCCTGCTATCTTGACTACCATCCGGCTTTTTACCATACCGAATATTTTCAGCTTTCTGAGAGTTTCCCTGATGCCGCTGTCTGCAAATTTAAATGGATTGGAATCCCTTCTTTCAAACTGGGCCGGAAGCATGATGTGCAGAAGTGCTCCCAGGCGGGTGACTGGATCATAAAAGGTTATCCCGATGCAGGAGCCCAAAGCATAGGTTATGATCCTTCCTTCCCCTCTTGAAAACTTCATATCACCGATTCCCACTTTTAATTCTGTGCCTCCGATCATTATGAAACTCCCAACCTCTCTAAAATATCGTTTAGAGAACGAATATCCGGCAGCATGAGCAGCCAGTCAGAAAGTGCTTTTCCGCCGATCACAAAATCTGCATTGCAATACATCAGTTTATCTGTTTCATATCCATACTCAGCAATAGGTACCATTAAGATTCCACCCAGCATATTGATGGTAGCACTTGGAACAGACAGTTCCACATCTACATTTACCAGCTGTGAAAAAGCATTGATATAAGAACAGATGATGATGTTTCCCACTTCTACCAGCGCGGATCTGGCCATTTCGTCCATATCCAGAAAGGACTTATAACGGCTTCCAAGCAGTTTTTCCAGCACTTCGTTAGCAAAATCCAGATCAAAAAGGAACAGCATCAACCCTTCAATGTCCCCTGACATTTTTACAAGAGCTGCAGCAACAAGCTCCTCCGCATCACCGATCCGGTTCATGGCATCATTGTATCCCAGGATATTCACAGATGGGATCGAGATCCGGACTTCTTTCTGAAGGAGCTTTGAAAGAGCAGTTGCTGCATGACGGGTACCGATACTGCCGATCTCCCGCATTACATCCAGTGCCTGCAGGTCCATATCTTCATATCGCTTTATTTCCATTTTTTACCTTATCCTCTCAGTGAATTAATCGTTCCTTCTATATCATCTGATGTAGTGATCATTTTTACAGCATAAGAAAAGGCTCTCTGACATTCGATCACATGAACCATTTCTTTTGCCATATCTGTGCCTGAATTCTCCAGTGCACCTTTTTGCAGGGCTGCATCTGATTTTAGGGACGCTTCCATTCCATCCTGTGTTTTGTATTCATTATCCCCTACGCTTAACAGACGGCTTGGATTTGAAAACGTATATACACTTACCTTAGGAAGGTTGGTATCATCCTCTGTGCTGTCTGTGTCATCTGTACCGGAGTCATTGTCTTCTGACTCTGATTCCTCCTGCAGCTTCTCTACATCTGTTACCTCCAGTTTAAGAGGTTGCTGGTTCTGGTCCAGCACCAGCTTGCCATCTTCTGTTGTAAGATAAAATCCATCTTCACGTTCTCCCCTGTGAAAATGACCGTTTCTTGTATAGGTGATCTCACCTGATGTAGGATCCTGTATCATAAAAAATGCATTAGGCTCCATAATTGCATAATCATATTCTTTTCCGGTCTGAGTAGCACCGGCTGTACTAAAATCCGTCCATGTGCGTTCTACCCTGGCTCCTGCACCTGTCTGCAGCTCTGTCTGGGCATTTTCAGAATCATTGAGATTATAGTGGATCAGTTCAGAAAAAGCCGCGGTTTTAGGTTTAAAGCCTGTATTGTTGATATTGGCCAGATTATTGGATACAACTGACAATTTTTTTGTAAACTGTCCGGCTCCTGCTGCTCCTGTATAAAATGACATATTCATTTCCTTATCCTCCTTACAGCTTACCGACATCTGACACAGACTTACTCATGATCTGATCATACATTTTCAGTGACTGGGCTGCGCTTTGAAGCGCTCTCTGGGATGACATCATAGCCGTCATCTGCTCCACCATGTCTACATTGGATTTTTCCAGCATTTTCCACTGAACAGTTGTATCTGCAGGTGTTGTTTCTGCCTGCGCAGTAGAGAAAAGTCCATTATCCTCTGCATGAAGCTGCCTCTGATCTGGAAAATCCACTACTTTCAAAGTTCCATAATCCTCTATGGTAACTTCCTGGCTGCCGCTTTCTTCACCATCAGACTGATTTGTAATAGCAGCAGTAATATGTCCTCTGGAATCTACTGTAAAGTTCTCATTTTTGATCTGGACAGGCTGTCCTTCTTTGTTTAAGACTCTGCCTGCCTGGTTTAAAACCAGATATCCATCTTTATCTACTGAAAATGAACCATTTCTTGTATACCGGATGCCCTGTGATGTCTGGATGCAAAAAAAGCCATTTCCATTTAAGGCAAAATCATAAATTCCATCTGTCTGTTCCAGACCGCCCTGGTCATAATTGGTATAAACCTGCTTTGCTGTCTTTATTTTTGAAACAGAGGCTAGCTGGGTTGGATTTTCTTTGTTATATTGTCCTGTACGGTAAAGCATTTCCTCTTTAAAAGTACTGCTTACCATTGTCTCGTTCTTATATCCAGGAGTCTGGATATTCACCATATTATTGCTGATGGTATTTAAGTTCCTGCTCTGGGTCAGCATGCCTGACGCCAGATTATAAAATCCCTGATACATCTGACTTTATCCCCTTTCCGTTTTTCTTTTCTATAAACTGGCGCAGCTTACGCAAGGCGATCGTGTGGATCTGGGATGCCCTGGGCTGGCTGACACCTATGACCCGGCCTACCTGTTCCATTTTCAGTCCCTCCATATAATGTAGTGCCAATGTTTTCTGCTCTTTCTCATTTAACTGGGCTATGCCTTCTGCAAGCACCCGCATATCCTCTTCCCACAAGCATGCATCCTCAGGCTGTGTCTGGGTTTCATTGTTTACATTGTTTATGATCTGGACTCCATTAGTTGTATTATGGTTTTCCAGCAGAAGATCAAGAGACTGGATATTTCCCCTGTTTTTCATAGAAATGATTCTCTGGCAGCGTTTTTTTTCTATTCCAAGATGCTTTGCCAGCTCATCAACTGTTGGTGTTCTTCCTAATTCCAGCTTCATGTCCTCGCATGCAGATTCTATAATACCCAACTGCTTGTAAAATCCCCGGGGCATCCACTCCTGTTTCCTTACATAATCCAGCATTGCTCCTCTTACCCGCGTTGTGATGTATGTGGAAAACTTAATATTCTTATCCGAATCATACATATCGATCCCTTTTATGATTGCCACCACACCTTCGTTCACTGCATCTTCCATCTGCATGGTGGTAGAATAAAGATCATATAGTTTCGTTGCCATGGTTCTTGCTATGTACAGATACCTCATGGTAATCTCTTTCTTTATTTCTGGATCTTTCGTTTTTTTATAAAGCGCAAATAACTCCTTCTCTGTCTTTTCCTGCTTATCTTCCATAACTTTACTCACTCCTGTTATCTGCTGTTTATATCATTTGCTCGTGCACTTATGATCCCTTTTTCATTGTACTTATATTTCCAATTGACTGGATCTGCACATTATTTGCGATCTCATTAAATGAAAGCACCCTGATATTAGGATAAAAGGGTTCTACCAGATGGTAAAAATGGATCCTCATAACCTGTGAAGTCAGGATCACCGGGTTCTGTGATAAACCACTGAACTTTTTTATCTGCTCTGCCAGCTGCCGGATCACATGCTGGAGCATTTCCGGGTTTAATGCCAGATATAAGCCATTTTCCCCTTTTGACAAGGATGCGACCATTTCCCGTTCCAGCTGGGCATCCAGTGTGATCACTTTCATGCATCCATCTGTACAGTACATGCGGGTAATGGTACGTTTAAGAGCTGTCCTGATCTTTTCTACTGTCTGGTCCAGCTCTCTTGGAGGAAGACCTGTTTCTGAGGCTGTCTGCATCAGATTCTCTACAATGGTCTCCAGGTCACGGATCGGGATCCCTTCTTTTAGAAGATTTGTAAGGACTCTCTGGAAATAACTGTAGCTGATCATCTGTGGTATTGCCTCTTCCACCAGCTCAGGAGCTGTTTTTTTCAGATTTTCCGTAAGCCTTACCACTTCCTGTCTTGTAAGCAGTTCGTATGAATGCTGCCGGATCACTTCTGAAAGATGCATGAGCAATACAGACAGAGGATCAATGACCGTATAACCATATAATTCAGCCCGATCTCTGTTTTCAGGCTTGATCCACCTGCTGGGTATACCGTATGCCGGTTCAATGGCCTCAATACCTTCAATTTCTTCTTCCACCTCCTCTGGTTCCAGAGCAAGGAAATAATCAATCAGGATCTCTCCTCCTGCAATTTCTTCTCCTTTTATGCGGATACTATACTGACTTGGTCCCAGGGAAGAACTGTCCCGGAGCCGGATGGATGGGATCACAAATCCCATATCCTGGGCATATTGGCGGCGGAATATAACGATCCTGCTGATCAGCCTTCCGCCTACTGACTCATCTGCCAGAGGGATCAGACTATAACCAAACTCGATCTCCACTGGCTCCAGTGTAAGAAGGCTGTATACATTATTTACATCTTTAAAATATTCTTCCTCACTTACCTCCTCTTTTGCAGCAGCTGCCTGGGCCTGTGGGGAATCCTGAAGCTGGGTAGAAGGATCCATTGCCATTTGTGACAATGCCTGTGGCTCTTTTTTTATCTTTCCGGAAAGATAAAATCCGCTTCCCATAAGACATGCAGCCACAACCAGAGTCCTTACTGCCGGCATTCCAGGTATCACAGCCATAACCGCCACTGCTGCACCACTAACGATCATAGCATGAGGCTGGGCCAGAAACTGCTTTGATACATCTTCATTTAAGCTGCCTTCTGAAACAGCTCTTGTAACGATCATTCCTGTTGCAGTAGAAATAAGAAGAGCCGGTATCTGGGATACCAGACCATCACCTACTGTCGCAATGGAATAGGTACTCAGCACAGCTGAG
>ULSW01012786.1_pt1 | contig 27575 bp, 20 predicted proteins | sample 1957051 | NCBI WGS metagenome assembly ULSW01 (sample SAMEA4835719, study PRJEB28245) | human gut metagenome | biome: gut microbiome; material: fecal sample | place: Denmark | collected 2008 | reverse complement strand
GGCGGCCAGTATGGCGGCGGTGTTGCTGGTGGCCGGAGCGGAAGGCAAGCGTTCTGCGCTGACGCACTCGCGTGTGATGATTCACCAGCCGATGGGCGGTGCGCAAGGACAAGCTTCGGACATTGAAATCACGGCGCGTGAAATCCAAAAATTGAAGAAAGAACTTTATACTATCATAGCCGACCACTCGCATACGTCTTTCGACAAGGTGTGGGCCGATTCCGACCGTGACTATTGGATGACGGCGCAAGAGGCCAAAGAGTATGGTATGATAGACCAAGTTTATACGAAGAAATAAATATGGCAGACTCTAAACGAAACAAAAACAGATGCAGCTTCTGCGGGCGTTCGGAAGATGAGGTCGGCTTCCTCATAACGGGAATGAACGGTTACATCTGTGACAGTTGCGCTACCCAGGCCTACGAGATTACTCAAGAGGCTTTGGGTGCCAAGAAAGGCGATGGCGCTACGAAACTGAATCTGAAAGAACTTCCTAAACCGGTAGAGATTAAGAATTTTCTCGATCAGTATGTTATCGGACAGGATGATGCGAAACGTTTCCTGTCGGTATCTGTGTACAATCATTATAAGCGTCTGTTGCAGAAGGCGGGAGATGATGATGTGGAGATTGAAAAGTCCAATATCATCATGGTGGGCAGTACCGGAACCGGTAAGACTTTACTTGCCCGTACCATTGCCAAACTGCTGCATGTGCCTTTCACTATCGTGGATGCAACCGTACTGACGGAAGCCGGTTATGTAGGCGAGGATATCGAAAGCATCCTTACCCGTCTGTTACAGGTGGCGGACTATAATGTGGCGCAAGCGGAGCAAGGTATCGTGTTCATAGATGAAATAGACAAGATTGCCCGTAAAAGCGACAATCCTTCCATTACCCGTGATGTAAGCGGCGAAGGTGTACAGCAGGGATTGCTGAAGTTGTTGGAAGGTTCTGTCGTGAACGTTCCCCCTCAGGGCGGACGCAAGCATCCCGACCAGAAGATGATTCCGGTGAACACCAAGAATATATTGTTTATTTGCGGCGGCGCGTTCGACGGTATCGAGAAAAAAATAGCGCAACGCCTCAATACCAATGTAGTAGGTTATGGCGCGGTGCGTAATACGGCGTCCATTGACAAGAATAACATGATGCAGTATATTGCTCCGCAGGATTTGAAGTCGTTCGGCCTGATTCCCGAAATCATCGGTCGTCTGCCGGTATTGACCTATTTGAATCCTTTGGACCGTACGGCGTTGCGTTCCATTCTGACGGAGCCGAAGAATTCCATTATCAAGCAATACGTCAAGCTGTTTGAAATGGACGGTGTAAAGCTGACTTTTGAAGATGCGGTGTTTGAGTACATTGTAGACAAAGCTGTTGAATACAAGTTGGGAGCCCGCGGTTTACGTTCCATAGTAGAAACTATTATGATGGATGTGATGTTTGAAATCCCTTCCGAACACAAAGATAGTTTTGTCGTAACCTTGGACTATGCCCGCCGCCAGTTGGAAAAAGCGAATATAGCGAGACTTCAAAGTGCTTAAAATCAAAAGGTAATACAAATAAGGCTGACTTTTTTGTGTTTTATTGAAAAATATTCGGCGGATTATGCTTGAAATTTAAGAAGTTGTTTATAACTTTGTTAGAGTTCTTGAAAATAAGAAACGTCATGTAGCGGCGTTATTAATTGCTTAACTCAATAAACAACCTAATGAATCATGGCAGGGAAGAAGATTAATTTGACAGACCAGCTGAAGAACTACTTCGGGTTCGACACTTTTAAAGGAAATCAGGAAGCAATCATACAGAATCTGCTGGCAGGTAACGATACTTTCGTGTTGATGCCTACCGGTGGCGGAAAGTCTTTGTGCTATCAGTTACCTTCTTTGTTGATGGACGGCACGGCTATTGTGATTTCCCCCTTGATTGCCCTGATGAAGAACCAGGTCGACGCGATGCGTAACTTCAGCGAGGAAGACGGGATAGCCCATTTCATTAATTCTTCCCTGAACAAGAGCGCGATAGACCAAGTGAAGTCCGATATCCTTGCAGGACGGACAAAACTGCTGTATGTAGCTCCGGAATCTTTGACAAAAGAAGAAAACGTGGAGTTCCTGAAAACAGTGAAGATTTCTTTCTATGCCGTAGATGAGGCTCACTGTATTTCGGAATGGGGACATGACTTCCGGCCGGAATATCGCCGTATTCGTCCTATTATCAATGAAATCGGAAAAGCTCCGCTCATTGCGTTGACTGCGACGGCTACACCGAAAGTGCAGCACGATATCCAAAAGAATCTGGGTATGGTGGAAGCGCAAGTGTTTAAGTCATCGTTCAATCGCCCGAACCTTTATTATGAGGTACGTCCCAAGACTGCAAACGTAGATAAGGATATTATCAAGTTCATCAAGAATAATCCGGAAAAGTCGGGCATCATCTATTGCCTGAGCCGGAAGAAAGTAGAGGAACTTGCTGAAATACTTCAGGCGAACGGGATTAATGCCCGTGCCTATCATGCCGGAATGGATTCGGCCACACGAACACAGAACCAAGACGATTTCCTTATGGAAAAAATCGATGTGATTGTGGCTACTATTGCTTTCGGCATGGGTATTGACAAACCTGATGTGCGTTATGTGATTCATTATGATATTCCGAAAAGTCTGGAGGGATATTATCAGGAAACCGGACGTGCCGGAAGAGACGGAGGCGAAGGACAGTGCATTACTTTTTATACGAATAAAGACCTGCAGAAACTGGAAAAGTTTATGCAAGGCAAGCCTGTTGCAGAGCAGGAAATTGGCAAGCAGCTTCTGCTGGAAACCGCTGCGTATGCCGAATCATCCGTTTGCCGCCGAAAGACGTTGCTACACTATTTCGGTGAGGAGTATACGGAAGAAAATTGTGGAAATTGTGACAACTGTTTAAATCCGAAAAAACAAGTGGAAGCTCAGGAATTATTGTGCACCGTGATAGAAGCTATTCTTGCGGTAAAAGAAAATTTTAAAGCAGACTATATTATAGACATTATACAAGGAAAAGAAACTTCGGAAGTGCAGGCGCATCTGCACGAGGACTTGGAAGTTTTCGGTTCCGGTATGGGAGAAGAAGACAAAACTTGGAATGCTGTTATCCGCCAGGCATTGATTGCCGGTTATTTGACTAAGGAAGTAGAAAACTATGGCTTGTTGAAGGTGACAGAAGAAGGAAAGAAATTCTTGAAGCATCCTAAGTCCTTTAAGATTACGGAAGATAATGATTTCGAGGAAGTGGAAGAAGAAGCGCCGGCACGCGGTGGAGGCGCTTGTGCGGTAGACCCTGCACTCTACTCCATGTTGAAAGACTTGCGTAAGAAGCTTTCCAAGAAGCTGGAAGTGCCGCCTTATGTTATATTCCAAGACCCTTCTTTGGAAGCGATGGCTACTATTTATCCGGTAACCTTGGATGAATTGCAGAATATTCCGGGTGTGGGAGCCGGTAAGGCGAAACGCTATGGCGAGGAGTTTTGCAAACTGATTAAACGCCATTGCGAGGAAAACGAAATAGAACGTCCTGAAGATTTGCGTGTACGCACCGTAGCCAATAAATCCAAGATGAAGGTGGCTATTATTCAGGCTATTGACCGTAAGGTGGCGTTGGATGATATCGCTATGTCGAAAGGAATCGAGTTTGAGGAGCTGCTGGATGAAATAGAAGCTATTGTTTATTCCGGCACGAAGCTGAACATCGACTACTTCCTGGAAGATATCATGGACGAAGACCATCTGTTGGATATATACGATTACTTTAAAGAATCTACTACGGACGATATCGATGACGCCTTGGATGAACTGGGAGATGATTTCACAGAAGAAGAGGTGCGCTTGGTACGTATTAAATTCATCTCCGAAATGGCGAATTGACCTTCGGGCTGTGATTTAAAAAAAAGAAAAAAATATTGCGTGTAAATATACGAAATGGAATAAAAACCGTATATTTGCACGCAATAAATTTTAAACGCATAGCCCTATGTCATTTATTGCTGATAAGATTGTAATGGACGGATTGACTTACGACGACGTTTTGTTAATCCCTGCTTACTCTGAGGTACTTCCTAAAACAGTCGAACTCTCGACTAAGTTTTCACGCAACATTGAGTTAAAAATCCCGTTTGTAACAGCCGCTATGGATACTGTTACCGAAGCGAAAATGGCTATTGCCATTGCTCGTGAAGGCGGTATTGGTGTGATTCATAAGAATATGTCTATTGAAGAGCAGGCTCGTCAGGTCGCTATCGTAAAACGTGCCGAAAACGGTATGATTTATGATCCGGTGACTATCAAGAGAGGTTCTTCGGTTGCGGATGCTCTGGATTTGATGTCCGAGTATAAAATCGGTGGTATTCCGGTAGTGGATGATGAAGGATATTTGGTAGGAATTGTTACCAATCGCGACCTTCGTTTCGAGAAAGACCGTAGCAAGCGTATCGATGAGGTAATGACGAAAAAGAATATCGTTACCACCAATCAGACGACAGACTTGGAAGCTGCCGCTCAAATTTTGCAGGAATATAAGATAGAAAAACTGCCGGTAGTCGATAAAGACAATAAACTGGTAGGCTTGATTACTTATAAAGACATTACCAAGGCTAAAGATAAACCGATGGCTTGCAAGGATAGCAAGGGCCGCCTTCGCGTAGCTGCGGGTGTAGGTGTGACAGCCGATACCTTGGAACGTATGCAGGCATTGGTTGATGCCGGAGCGGACGCTATCGTAATCGATACGGCTCATGGACATTCCAAAGGGGTTATTGAAAAATTGAAAGAAGCTAAGGCGCATTTTCCTCATATCGATATTGTTGTCGGTAATATTGCTACCGGTGAAGCTGCCAAGGCATTGGTTGAGGCCGGTGCTGACGGAGTGAAAGTAGGTATAGGTCCGGGCTCCATTTGTACCACTCGTGTCGTTGCAGGTGTGGGTGTTCCCCAGTTGTCTGCCGTTTATGATGTGGCAAAGGCACTGAAGGGCACAGGTGTTCCTCTGATTGCCGATGGCGGTTTGCGCTATTCGGGTGATGTGGTGAAGGCTTTGGCGGCCGGCGGTTACTCTGTGATGATCGGTTCGCTGGTTGCCGGAACGGAAGAATCTCCGGGCGATACGATTATTTTCAACGGTCGTAAATTTAAATCCTATCGGGGTATGGGCTCTTTGGAAGCTATGGAAAATGGCTCTAAAGACCGTTATTTCCAGAGCGGGACGAACGATGTGAAGAAACTCGTACCGGAAGGTATCGCGGCCCGTGTTCCTTATAAGGGAACTTTGTATGAGGTGATTTATCAGCTGACCGGCGGTTTGCGTGCAGGTATGGGATATTGCGGCGCTGCCAATATCGAAAAGCTGCATGATGCCAAATTCACTCGCATTACTAATGCCGGTGTGTTGGAAAGCCATCCGCATGATGTCGCGATTACCAGCGAGGCTCCGAATTATAGCCGTCCTGAATAAAGAATATTCATCCATGAAGATATATGCCCGGAGAGTAATTTATACTTTTCGGGCATTATTTGTTTATGAAATTGTATCTTTGTGATATTACCTGTTGTTTGGTTTTGCTTATTTGGATAGATGATTATGATAAGAAGTTGTTTGATGATGGTTTTTCTCGGGCTGGGTTGGAGTGTTTTCTCTCAACAAGACCCGGTGTTGATGCGCATCGGCGGGAAAGATGTATTGCGTTCTGAATTCGAGTATAACTATAACAGGGATAAAGCGTCACTTGCTCCTGAGTATGCCGCACCTGAGAAGTATGCAGAGCGGTTTGTGAACTTTAAGCTGAAAGTTGCTGCCGCCGAGGCGGCCGGGTTGGACACAGCTCTTGCTTTCCGTGAAAGAGTGGAAGATTACCGCAGCCGGTTGATAAAATCGTACCTGACCGATACGGTTGTAACCGAAAAAGCTGCCCGCAGGTTGTACGACAAAATGAAATCCGGCCATCGTGCAGGGCAAGTACGTGTAAGCCATATTTTTAAATACCTTCCTCAGAACGTATCCGGTGCCGCATTGCGTGATGCGGTTGCCCGGATGGACTCCATTTATGAGTATCTTCAAAGAAATCCGGATAGCGAGGCTTTTGATTCCTGTGTAGAGCGTTTCTCCGATGAGAAACAGGCATTCTGGGTGAGTTGGCTGCAGATGCCGGTAGAGTTTGAAGATGTGGTCTTCGGCCTGTCGGCGGGAGAAATGTCTCAGCCCTTTTTTACTCCGCAAGGTATTCATATTGTAAAAGTTCTTGAACGATTGGAGATGCCTTCTTTTGAGAGTGTGAAAGAAGAGTTGATGGCTCGCCGGGCACATCGTCACGGAGTGGATTCGGGTGCAGAGGCACAGGTGGAGAAATTAAAGAAAGAATATCGGTATACCCCCGACAAAACAGGTGTGGACGAGCTGATAAATACAGGGAGAACAAACCGTACTTTGTTTACACTGGCGGGAAAAAACTATACGGGACGCGATTTTGCCCGTTTTGCGGCGGCGTATCCGGCCGGTGTGCGCAGGCAGTTGGATGCTTTCATAATGAAAACCGTGCTCGATTATGAAAATACGCGTTTAGAGCAGAAACATCCGGATTTACGTTGTTTGGTACGGGACTACGGGAATCGGTTGCTGGCGGATAAGATTACGGAACAAGAGATCCGTAAACGGGCTGCGACGGATGAAGCCGGACTGCAAGCTTACTTCGAAAAGCACCGTTCCGATTATCAGTGGAAAGAGCCGCGATACAAAGGCATTGTACTGCATGGCGTGAGCAAACGTATTGCCAAGCAGGCCCGTAAGTTTTTGAAGAGCCTGCCGGAGGCGGAATGGAAGGATGCGATTCGTCTGACGTTTAATGCCGGTACGCAGCCTCAGATTTTTGCGGAACAGGGATTGTTCGCTCCCGGTGACAATGCGTATGTCGATGATTTAGTGTTCAAAGGTAAGGATGCCGCTCCGATGGTGTCATTCCCTTTTACTGCTGTGTTAGGTGAAAAGGTAAAAGGCCCGGACGACTATCGGGAGGTAAAAGACCGGTTGGTCGCGGATTATCAGAACTATTTGGATAATCAGTGGACAGCCCGTTTACGAGCCTCGGCTAAGGTTGAAATTAACCAAGAGGTTTTAAAAACCGTTAATAATCACTGATGCAACCGATTAAAGCCGTATCTTCGTACCTTAAAATATAGTAAATATCAGTTGATAATGCGAACAACCTGTTTGGGGCTTTTAATTCTTCTTTTCTGCGGATCATGCAAGGAGCGGCACGATCACGGAGGACGAACGCCGCTGGTGGAATTAGATGGCAACTTCCTTTACCATGAGGACTTGCAATCGGTGCTTCCCGCGGATTTGTCGAAGGATGACAGTCTGTTGTTTGCCGAACATTATATCCGTAACTGGGCGGAAGATGTATTGTTGTACGAGAAAGCTCAAAGCAATATTCCCAACAGCGATGAAATAGACAAGTTGGTGGAGAATTACCGGAAAGCGCTGATTATGCACACTTATCAGCAGGAATTGATAAATCAAACTCTTTCCGAAGAAATCTCGGAAGCGGAACTGACCGGTTACTATGAGAAACATCAGGAACTTTTTAAGGTGGAGCGTCCTTTGATGAAAGGATTGTTCATAAAAGTCCCTCTTACGGCTCCTCAGTTGGGCAGTGTCCGCCGTTGGTACAAGACGGAAACCCGCGAAGCTGTGGAACATCTGGAAAAATACAGTTTGCAGAATGCGGTGAGGTACGAGTATTTTTACGACAAGTGGGTGCCGATAACCGAGGTGATGGATTTGATGCCGCTGAAAGTGCCCGATGCCGGAGAATATCTGAATAAGAACCGCCACGTGGAATTGAAAGACACGGCCTTTCATTATTTCCTGAATGTGAGTGATTATCGTGCCGTGGGAGAACAGGAACCGTATGAGTTCGCCCGTACCCAAGTAAAAGATATGATGCTCAATATGAAGCAGGTGGAGTTTATGAAACAAGTGAAAGAAGACTTGTATCGACGTGCGGAGAAAAGAGACAAAATTAAATATTATTAGTATAAGACACCAAGAATGAAGAAGTGTATGAACTTTAAGTTTGTAGTTTTATTTGCCTTGACGCTGTTAGCCGGTTCTACCGTTTATGGACAAGACAATGTGATTGACGAGGTTGTGTGGGTAGTAGGCGACGAGGCTATATTAAAGTCCGAAGTGGAAGAGGCGCGTATGAGCGCTTTGTACGAAGGGCGCAAGTTTGACCGGGACCCTTACTGTGTGATACCGGAAGAAATTGCCGTACAAAAGTTGTTTCTGCATCAGGCCGCACTCGACAGTATTGAAGTTTCCGAAGCTGAAGTTATCCAGCGTGTGGACTATATGACGAATATGTACATCACCAACATCGGTTCCCGCGAAAAAATGGAGGAATATTTCAATAAGACCTCCAGCCAGATTCGTGAAACCTTGCGTGACAATGCGCGTGAGGGTTTGAAAGTACAGAAAATGCAGCAGAAACTGGTCGGTGAAATCAAGATAACGCCTGCCGAGGTGCGCCGTTACTTCAAAGACCTTCCGCAAGACAGTATTCCTTATATTCCGACCCAGGTAGAGGTACAGATAATCACTCAGCAGCCGAAAGTTCCTTTGGAAGAAATAGAGAACGTAAAGAAACGTTTGCGCGACTTTACCGATCGTATTACGAAGGGCGAAACCAGCTTTTCCACGTTGGCGCGTATGTATTCGGAAGACCGCGGAACGGCTATCAACGGCGGCGAAATGCCGTTTACGGGACGCGGATATCTGGACCCTGCTTTCGCAAACGTGGCGTTCAATCTGCAAGACCCCAATAAAGTATCTAAGATTGTAGAGTCTGAGTTCGGTTTCCACATTATCCAGTTGATGGAGAAGCGGGGCGACCGTATTAAAGTGCGTCATATTTTGCTGAAGCCGCATATACCCGAAGAAGCGTTAGTTTCAGGTATGGCGCGTCTGGATTCCATCGCCGATGATATCCGTAACGGAAAATTCTCTTTTGAGGAAGCGGCATCGGTACTTTCGCAAGACAAGGATACGCGCAACAATCATGGTTTGCTGCCTAATCCCAATACCAACACTTCCAAATTCGAGATGCAGGAGTTGCCGCCCGAAATCGCCAAAGTGGTAGACAAAATGAAAGTAGGGGAAATCTCCGAAGCCTTCACCATGATTCCGCAGAAAACAGGTAAGGAGGAATGTGTTATCGTGAAACTGAAAAGCCGTACAAACGGTCATAAGGCAACCGTTGCCGACGATTATCAGAACTTGAAGGAAATCGTATTGGAGAAACGTCGTGATGAAATGCTGGACAAGTGGATTCGTGAAAAACAGAAACACACTTACGTTCGCATCAACGAAAATTGGAGAAACTGTACATTCAAGTATCCGGGATGGATAAAAGACTGATAATTGGTTTGATATGCCTGTTCGGCGTTTGTTTGTTGAGCGCCCAGGACAGGAAAAGTGAGCCTGACAAGAAAAAGAAACGTGTGGATTTGCTTTATGCCGATGAGGCGCAGGCGGATAAACAGTTGCGCCCCGATGTGCAGGTGTTGATTGGTTCTGTCCGGATGAAGCATGACAGTATGTACATGTTTTGCGACAGCGCTCTGATTTACGAAAAAATCAATTCCGTAGAAGCGTTCGGCAATGTCCGCATGGAGCAGGGAGACACCTTATTTATATACGGTGACTACCTGTATTATGACGGGATGTCGCAGCTTGCCATGTTGCGTGAGAATGTCCGCATGATTAATCGTAATACGGAACTGACGACGGATAGCCTGAATTACGACCGTCTTTACAATTTAGGATATTACTTTGACGGCGGTACGCTGACCGATGAGGAAAATGTCCTTACTTCCGAATGGGGAGAGTACAGTCCGGCAACCAAACTGGCGGTGTTCAACCATGAGGTGAAACTGGTAAATCCCAAATTTGTCCTTACTTCCGACACGCTGAAATACAGTACGGAGTCCAAAATAGCCACTATTCTGGGGCCTTCCGATATTGTCAGCGATAAGAATCATATCTATTCGGAGCGCGGAGAGTATAACACCGTTTCCGAGCAAGCGGAATTATTAGACCGTTCCGTATTGACTAATGAAGGCAAGAAACTTACCGGCGACAGTCTTTTTTACGATCGCAAATTGGGATATGGCGAAGCCTTCGATAATGTACAGATGAATGATACGGTAAACAAGAATATGCTTACCGGTAATTACTGTTTCTACAATGAACTGACCGGCAATGCCATCGCCACCCGGCGCGCGGTTGCCATAGACTATTCCCAGGGCGACAGCCTTTTCATGCATGGCGACACCTTGCGATTGGTAACTTACCATATGAATACCGATTCCGCTTATCGTGAAATGCGTGTTTATCATAAAGTACGTGCCTATCGGACGGATGTGCAGGCAGTGTGCGACTCTTTGGTCTACAACTCCAAAGATTCCTGCATGACAATGTACACAGACCCCATCCTGTGGCATGGTGCGCAGCAATTGCTCGGTGAGGAGATAAAGGTCTACATGAATGACAGCACCATCGATTGGGCGCATATCATCAACCAGGCATTGGCTGTCGAACAAAAAGATTCTGTCCATTATAACCAGGTGACGGGCAAGGAGATGAAAGCCTTTTTTCAAAATGGAGATATGCGCCGTGTGGATGTGAACGGTAATGTTCTGATTATCTTCTATCCGGAGGAGAAAGACAGTACGATGATCGGAATGAATTATGCCGAAGGCAGTTTCCTTCGTATCTATCTCAAAGACCGCAAAATGGAAGAAGCCGCTTTAATAGGCAAGTCCAATGGTATATTGTATCCCATGGACCAGATACCGGCGGACAAGATGAAACTGCCGTCCTTCGTGTGGTTTGATTACATCCGTCCGTTGGACAAGTATGACATCTTTGAGTGGCGAGGTAAAAAAGCGGGTGAAACATTGCAAAAAAGTGACCGGAAACCTTTAACTTCGCCAAGAGATATGCATATAAAACGAACTAAAAAATAACGCTATGGGAATGTTTACAATGCGTAAGCCGCGAGGTTTTCACCATTCATATATCTATGTGGATGAACGGAAAGAGAAGCTGGCTAAAATGGAAGAAGATGCCAAGCGCGAATTAGGCATGTTGCCGGAAAAAGAGTTTTCACCCGAAGATATCCGGGGAAAGTTCGTTGAGGGTACCACCCATCTGAAGCGTCGCAAGGAAAGCGGGCGTAAACCCGTTCATCTGGGAGTACTGCTGCTTATCATAGCTTTGCTGATATACCTATGGTACGCTATAACCAACGGTATCATCTGAATTTTTCCGTACCTTTATATTTCATACTTTATACTTACTACTTATCATGAGCGATATCATTCATTTGCTGCCCGATTCGGTTGCGAACCAGATTGCTGCCGGAGAGGTGATTCAGCGTCCGGCATCTGTCATCAAAGAATTGGTAGAAAATGCGATTGATGCGGAAGCCGGAGAAATACATGTTTTGATAACGGATGCCGGAAAAACCTGCATTCAGGTTATCGACGACGGAAAGGGAATGTCCGAAACGGATGCCCGTCTGTCCTTTGAACGCCATGCCACCTCTAAGATACGTGAAGCGTCCGATTTGTTCGCTTTGCGTACGATGGGTTTCCGCGGCGAGGCATTGGCTTCTATTGCCGCGGTGGCAGAGGTGGAACTGAAAACCCGTCCGGCTGATGAAGAGCTCGGTACGCGGCTTGTGATTGCCGGTTCCAAAGTCGAAAGCCAGGAAGCCGTATCTTGTCCTAAGGGCAGTAACTTTTCCGTAAAAAACCTGTTCTTCAATATTCCCGCCCGCCGTAAATTCCTGAAAGCGAATTCAACGGAGCTGAGCAATATACTGACCGAGTTTGAGCGTATCGCTTTGGTGCATCCCGATGTCGCTTTCTATCTGTACAGCAATGATACGGAGCTGTTCAATTTGCCCGTCATGCCGTTGCGCCAACGTATTCTTGCCGTATTCGGTAAGAAACTGAACCAGCAACTGCTCTCGGTGGATGTAGATACGACGATGATAAAGGTTTCCGGTTTTGTGGCGAAGCCGGAGACATCCCGCAAGAAAGGCGCGCATCAGTACTTTTTCGTGAACGGACGCTACATGCGTCATCCGTATTTCCATAAAGCGGTTATGGATGCCTATGAGCAACTGATTCCCGCAGGGGAGCAAATATCCTATTTCATCTATTTCGAAGTCGACCCTGCCAACATAGATGTGAATATACATCCTACGAAGACGGAAATCAAGTTCGAGAATGAACAGGCTATTTGGCAGATACTTTCGGCCGCCGTTAAAGAATCGCTTGGCAAGTTCAACGCTGTACCGTCCATCGACTTTGACACCGAGGGTATGCCCGATATTCCGGCATTTGAGCAAAGCCGCCCTATCGAACCGCCTAAAGTGCATTATAATGCGGACTTCAATCCTTTCAAAACTTCATCTGCCTCTTCCTACGGTGGCGGAGGTAATTATTCCCGTCAGAGCGTGGAATGGGAGGGGTTGTACTCCGGCTTGGAGAAAGCGAGCAAGATGAACGAGCCTGTTATGGCGGAAGAGCCTTTTGATTTCGGGGAAACGGCTTCTGCCGTGGCAGAACCGGTTGCGGCATCTTCCCAATCGTCTTTGTTGTACTCCGGTGAGCCTTCTTCGATGGAGAAGGGAGCGCAGCATCTGCAATTCAAGGGACGCTTTATTCTTACCTCCGTAAAGTCCGGCTTGATGCTGATAGACCAGCATCGTGCGCATATACGTGTGTTGTTCGACCGGTATATGAATCAGATTCGCCAGAAACAAGGGGTATCTCAGGGAGTACTGTTTCCGGAAATGATTCAGTTGCCGGCTTCCGAGGCGGCGGTACTGGAAAGCCTGTCGGATGATTTGGCGGCAGTGGGCTTCGACCTCAGTCCTTTGGGCGGAGGCAGTTACGCCATCAACGGTATTCCTTTCGGTATCGAAGGATTGAATCCCGTGGAGCTGGTGCGCAATATGGTACATACCGCTATGGAGAAAGGTAATGACGTTAAGGAAGAAGTCCGGACTATCCTTGCGCTGACACTGGCGCGTGCGGCAGCCATTGTCTACGGACAAGTGCTGAGTAATGATGAGATGTCCAATCTGGTGGACAGCCTGTTTGCTTGTTCCACTCCCAACTATACGCCTGACGGGCGTACGGTTCTTGCCACTATCAAGGAAGAGGACATTGAAAAGCTGTTCCTGAAATGACGATTTGCGTACTGTTCCTTTTATAAAGCATAGAGGGTCGGTATAAATTCCGGGCACGGATTATATGGAACTTCACAGGTGACGATAAATAAATCCCTGATTTTCCGTATAATCCGTGCCTGCTTTTTATATTATTTGTCCACAACTATTAAAAAAAATCTTTTTTTCAGAACCTTTTAGTCTTGCCGGCGTTAATTAATCAGTTTGAATGATAAAGAATTTAATTAACCAACTTAACTATTTAAGGTATATGAAAAAGATTCTAATGTTGCTGGCTTTGGCCGGCGTATCTTCTGCCGCTATGGCGCAGCAAAAACCTGTTGTTGTAGAACAGGTAGACATTATTCAGGTACAGGATAAGTACCAAGTAATCACAAATCCGTTCTGGAGCAACTGGTTCTTCTCTATCGGTGGCGGTGCATCGGTAATGTATGGGGACAACGATCAGGAGTTGGGCGACTTCGGTAAGCGTATCAGCCCTACGATGAATATCTCTGTCGGTAAATGGTTCACTCCGGGGCTCGGATTGCGTTTGCAGTATAGCGGCCTTCAGGCAAAAGGTTTCACGACAGACCCGTTAGCCGATTATGTAAAGGGTACCCAACGTGAAAACGGTTCGTACAAGCAACGCTTTGACTATATGAACTTCCACGGTGACGTAATGTTCAACCTGAATGCCCTGTTTGGCGGATACAACCAGGACCGTGTATACGAAATCATCCCTTACCTGGGAGCCGGTATTACTCATAACTATACAAAGCCTCACCGTCAGGCGCTGTCGGTAAACGCAGGTATTATCAACCGCTTCCGTATCTCGAATGCGATAGACATTAATCTGGAGCTCAGTGCGATGGGTGTTGAGGATAAGTTCGACGGAACAGTTGCCGGCAAAGGTTATGACGGCGTATTCAGTGCTACGCTCGGTTTGACTTACCACTTCCCGAAACGTGGTTTCAACCGTCCGATGCCACAGTTGATTTCCGCTCTCGAATTGTCTGCCATGCAGCAACAGATGGCTGAAATGGCTGCCGCCAACCAACAGTTGGAGTCAGCTCTGACCGCAGCGCAGAACAGACCGGTAGAAGTTACCGAAACCGAAGTTGTCGTTACCGATCCGAACATCGCGCCGCGTACCGTATTCTTCAAGATAGGTTCTGCCGAATTGTCTCCGCGTGAGGTTATGAACATCTCTTACCTGGCAAAACAGATGCAAGAGTTCCCGAATGCAACTTATACGGTAAACGGTTACGCCGACTCTGCAACAGGTACTCCTGAGTTCAACAAAGAGTTGAGTTTGAAACGTGCGCAGGCCGTGGTAGATGTTTTGGTAAAGGATTACGGTATTCCTGCCAACCGCTTGAAAGTTTCCGCCGACGGTGGCGTCGACAAGTTCGGACAACCGATTCTGAACCGTGTGGTATTAGTAAAATCTGCCAACTAACAGATAAATGGAAAAGAACAAGGGCTGTATCCGGTGACGGGTACAGCCCTTTCTTGTATGCTTTTCTTTATTCCGCGCTGAATTTCTTTACCTGTTCCGCGATAAGTTCCGCGTCATCGAAGTAGTTAATCTTCATGGCTCGACGCACGTCGTCCAATGTCGCTGCGGCTGTTTCGCGTGCCGTTTCACAGCCTTTCTTCAGCATATCGTAGATGGCCGGAATATCTTTCTCGAATTCCTTGCGGCGATTACGAATCGGTTCCAACGTTTCCTGCATGATATTGTTGAGGAAACCTTTCACTTTCATATCACCCAAACCGCCACGTTGATAGTGCGCTTTCAGTTCTTCCAAAGAAGGATAGTCGGGCAGGTAACGCTCGAAGTGTTCGGGACGGCAGAAGGCATCCAGGTAAGTAAATACGGTATTGCCCTCAATCTTACCCGGGTCTTGTACGCGCAGATGGTCGGGGTCGGTGTACATGCTCTTCACTTTCTTCTGAACCTCGTCGGCGGTATCGGAAAGGTAGATACAGTTGCCCAAAGACTTGCTCATCTTGGCTTTTCCGTCCGTACCCGGCAGGCGCAGACAGGCTGCATTGTCCGGCAGAAGGATTTCCGGCTCCACCAGCGTGTCGCCGTAGATGAAGTTGAAGCGGCGTACGATTTCACGGGCCTGTTCAATCATCGGTTCCTGGTCTTCGCCGACGGGAACGGTGGTGGCGCGGAACGCTGTAATGTCCGCGGCCTGGCTGATGGGGTAGGTGAAGAACCCTACCGGAATACTCGTTTCAAAGTTGCGCATCTGGATTTCCGTCTTTACCGTCGGGTTGCGTTGCAGGCGCGATACGGTGACAAGGTCCATATAATAGAAAGTCAGTTCGCACAGTTCCGGTATCTGCGACTGGATGAAGATGGTACTCTTCGCCGGGTCCAGTCCGCAAGCCAGATAGTCGAGGGCTACCTCGATAACGTTTTGACGTACTTTTTCAGGATTCTCCATGTTGTCTGTCAATGCTTGCGCATCGGCGATGAACACGAATGTCTTGTCATACAGTCCGGAGTTCTGCAACTCCACTCTGCGTCTCAACGAGCCTACATAATGTCCGATGTGCAGGCGTCCTGTGGGGCGGTCGCCCGTAAGGATGATTTTTTCTTTTGCCATATCTGTATTTATTATTTTTTTCTTATAAGTAAATACGTATGATTTCGTTTATACCGTCTGAATGACAGATACTCTTGGTATAAACCGAATTTCAACATATACTTAACATCTTGTCTGTTATAACGGAATGCAAAGATACCATTATTTTCGTCGAATACAGTGCATCGCTTTAAAAATTAAACGGTGAAAGCTCCGCCCTGTCCTTATTCCTTTATATATATGCGGTGGCTGCCATAGCCGCTGATGCCGATTCCGCTTTCGGGCGTATGCGCCCATTTACGCAATTCCGTGGTAGCGGAACTTTTCAGCAATCCGGTCAGCCGGCAATAGATGCGTACGGTGAGGTACGGATTCTCTTCCAGGTATTTCCGGGCTATGTCCAAACGTTGTTCCGGAACGTATTTTTGCGAAGAACGGCGCGGACGCCAATGAGCACGCTCCAAACGACATTTCTGGCGGGTTTCTCCGACCAGTCTTTTATCGGCCCGGAAGTTGATGTTGCCCACAACGATGCTTTGGGCGTTGCGGTGTACCGCATTTTCATCGGTCTTTTCGCGTTCTTTGTCCTCACGCAGGGCAAGCGCGGGTGAGAATACGCCTATCCCTTCTATCTTAACCGAGCGTCCCATGGCCATTTCATGCGCCAATGCTTCTCCAAGCTCCAGTATCACCCCTTCGGTGACCCCTTTGGCGAAAGCGCACTTCGCGGATATGTATTCCGCCAGTTCACGAGTTCCCGTTTGTCCCGTCATAACCATTTGCGGATAGGTGATTTCCTCGCCCGTTCCATGAATATCGGGCATTTTCTTCATTATATACTGTGCAGACATGATTTCCTTGTATTATAAAGTGGATATTGTTGCAACGCAATCTTAGAATTAAACTTCTGTTCTTAAGAATTAAATCTTAGTTTTTATAAATGATACTTTAGTTCCTATAAATCAAAGTTTAATTCTAAGATTGCGTTGCAACAAAAGTAACTATTCTTTTCGGATAAGAAATTTATTCTTTTGATTAATTTGCTCAAATCGTAAATAAGTCGTTACTTTGCAAAAATTTTAGAGATAACTATGCAACCGCAGGAAAAGAGAAGTACATACAACCTACGTTCGAATGAATTTCATTCGCTGGCTGTCGGTTTCTCTTTTTTCGAAAACGATATTTTTAGTTCTTTGGTAATGCGTTAATCCTTATTCGGGTAACGCATTTTTTTTGTGCCGGAACGTGAAGAATGAACTTAATAGACAACAAGAGAATATGGAAAAGAATTTGAAGAAAGTGCTTGTCTTGGGCTCAGGTGCGCTCAAGATCGGTCAGGCCGGGGAGTTTGACTATTCCGGCTCGCAGGCTTTGAAGGCTTTGCGCGAAGAAGGTGTGGGTTCGGTATTGGTTAACCCGAATATTGCTACAATCCAGACGTCGGAAGGTATTGCCGATAAAGTTTACTTCTTGCCGGTAACTCCTTATTTCGTAGAAGAAATCATTAAGAAAGAGCAGCCGGACGGTATCCTGTTGGCTTTCGGCGGACAGACTGCGCTGAACTGCGGTACGGAACTTTACCTGAACGGTACTTTGCAAAAATACGGCGTACGTGTATTGGGTACTTCGGTAGAGGCTATCATGTATACGGAAGACCGCGACCTCTTTGTGAAGAAGCTGGATGAGATTCCTATGAAAACTCCGAAGAGCCACGCCGTGGAAAGCATGGAAGACGCCCTGAAGGCTGCCCGCGAAATCGGCTATCCGGTAATGGTGCGTTCGGCATACGCTTTGGGCGGCTTGGGCAGCGGTATCTGTCCGGACGAGGAAGCGTTTGTCAAGCTGGCTGAAAGTTCTTTCACGTTCTCCAAGCAAATTCTGGTGGAAGAATCCCTGAAAGGCTGGAAGGAAATCGAATTCGAGGTAATCCGCGACGCCAACGACCACTGCTTCACCGTGGCAAGCATGGAAAACTTCGACCCGCTGGGCATTCATACCGGTGAGTCTATCGTGGTTGCTCCAACCTGCTCTCTTACCGACGAACAGGTGAAAATGTTGCAGGAACTCTCTACCAAATGTATCCGTCACCTCGGCATCGTGGGCGAATGTAACATCCAGTATGCGTTCAACGCCGTGACCAACGACTATCGCGTAATCGAGGTGAACGCCCGCCTGTCCCGTTCCTCCGCATTGGCGTCCAAAGCCACCGGTTATCCGCTCGCTTTCGTTGCCGCCAAGATTGCATTGGGCTATACGCTCGACCAAATCGGCGAAATGGGTACTCCTAATTCCGCTTACGAGGCTCCGCAGTTGGATTACCTGATTTGTAAAATTCCCCGTTGGGACTTGACTAAGTTTGCGGGTGTGTCTCGCGAAATCGGTTCGAGCATGAAGTCGGTGGGCGAAATCATGTCTATCGGCCGTTCTTTCGAGGAAATTATCCAGAAAGGTCTGCGTATGATAGGTCAGGGCATGCATGGCTTTGTAGGCAATGACGATGTGGAATTCGATGATTTGGATCACGAATTGTCTCATCCCACCGACCTGCGTGTGTTCGCTATCGCCCAGGCTTTGGAAAAAGGCTATACAATCGACCGTATCTTCGAACTGACGAAAATTGATCCCTGGTTCCTCGGCAAGCTGAAGAACATTGTGGACTATAAGAATAAACTCTCACAATATGATAAAGTGGAAGACATTCCGGCCGATGTGCTGCGCGAAGCGAAAGTGCTCGGTTTCTCCGACTTCCAGATTGCACGCTTCGTGCTGAGCCCGGAAGGCAATATGGAGAAGGAAAACCTCATGGTGCGCGCCCGTCGTAAGGAGCTGGGTATTCTTCCGGCTGTGAAACGCATCAATACCATCGCTTCCGAACATCCGGAGCTGACGAACTACCTCTATATGACGTATGCCGTACAGGGGTATGATGTGAACTATTATAAGAATGAGAAATCGGTGGTTGTATTGGGTTCGGGCGCTTACCGCATCGGTTCTTCCGTAGAGTTCGACTGGTGTTCGGTGAACGCCATCCAGACTGCGCGCAAGCTGGGTTACAAATCCATCATGATTAACTATAACCCCGAAACAGTGTCTACCGACTATGATATGTGCGACCGCCTGTACTTCGATGAGCTGTCTCTCGAACGTGTGCTCGATGTTATCGACCTCGAACAACCGCGCGGCGTAATCGTGTCCGTGGGCGGACAGATTCCCAACAATCTGGCTATGAAGCTTCATCGCCAGTCTGTTCCTGTGCTGGGTACTTCTCCTATCTCTATCGACCGTGCGGAGAACCGTAACAAGTTCTCAGCCATGCTCGACCAGCTCGGTATCGACCAGCCGGCTTGGCAGGAACTTACCAGTCTGGAAGACGTGAAGGGCTTCGTTGAGAAAGTGGGTTATCCGGTATTGGTGCGTCCGTCGTATGTGCTTTCCGGCGCTGCGATGAACGTATGCTACGATGAAGAAGAATTGGAGAACTTCCTGAAAATGGCTGCCGAGGTTTCCAAGGAATATCCGGTAGTGGTTTCCCAGTTCCTGCAGAATACGAAAGAAATTGAGTTTGACGCTGTTGCTCAAAACGGCGAGGTGGTGGAATATGCCATCTCCGAGCATGTTGAGTTTGCCGGTGTACACTCCGGTGACGCTACACTGGTATTCCCGGCGCAGAAGATTTACTTCGCTACGGCGCGCCGTATCAAGAAAATCAGCCGCCAGATTGCAAAAGAGCTCAATATCTCCGGTCCTTTCAACATCCAGTTCCTGGCACGCAACAACGAGGTGAAAGTTATCGAATGTAACCTGCGTGCTTCACGTAGTTTCCCGTTTGTGTCTAAAGTGCTGAAACGCAACTTCATCGAAACTGCCACGAAGATTATGCTGGATGCTCCTTATTCCCGTCCGGACAAGTCGGCGTTCGACATCGACTGGATCGGCGTGAAGGCTTCCCAGTTCTCATTCTCCCGCCTGCACAACGCAGACCCTGTATTGGGTGTGGATATGTCCTCTACGGGTGAGGTGGGCTGTATCGGTGATGACTTCTCCGAAGCGTTGCTGAACTCCATGATTGCTACCGGCTTCAAGATTCCGCGTCCTGAAAAGGGTGTGATGTTCTCTTCCGGCGCGATGAAATCGAAAGTGGATTTGCTGGATGCCAGCCGCATGCTTTTTGCGAAGGGGTATAAGATTTACGCTACGGCAGGTACCGCCGCATTCCTCAATGCGCATGGCGTAAGCACCGAAGCCGTGTTCTGGCCGGATGAACGTGCCGATGCGGAAAATAATGTAATGACAATGATTGCCGAGCATAAGTTCGACCTGATTGTAAATATTCCGAAGAATCATTCCAAACGCGAGCTGACTAACGGTTACAAGATTCGCCGCGGCGCTATCGACCACAATATCCCGTTGATTACGAATGCCCGTCTGGCAGGCGCTTTCATTGAAGCTTTCTGTGAGATGAAAATGGAAGATATCCAAATCAAGAGCTGGCAGGAATATAAATAAGCCGGTTGGTATGTTATTGTAATAAAGAGGTTGTACCAAACTCGAATCCCACTATCATTCTGTCGTGCAGAGCGTAGCTGATGACAGAATGATATGTTTATCAGAGTTTTGTACAGCCTCTTTTCCTTAAATAGGCATTGGTGTATGATAAAGAATCTATTATTTGATATGGGCGGTGTGATATTCCGCCAGAATTCGGAAGAGGCTTATCGCCGTTTTCGGGCGATGGGAGTGAATACGGATGATTACATGGGTGAATATGGCCAGAAAGGTTTTTTCCTGGATGTGGAAACGGGAAAAATCGACGCCGGCGAGTTTTGCCGGAGAATGGCTGAGGCTGCCGGACGCGAGTCTGTCAGTTGGGATGAAGCGCAGCATTGCTGGTTGGGCTTTATACGTGATGTTCCGGTGGACAGGCTTCATAACTTGTTGAAGTTGAGGGGTGAATACCACGTCTGCCTGCTTAGTAATACCAACCCGTTTATTATGGCTTTTACCCGTAGCGATAAGTTCAGTGACGAACACAGACCGATAAGCGATTACTTCGATACACTGTTTTGCAGTTATGAAATGCGGGCTTACAAGCCTGAACCTGATATTTTTCTTAAAGCGTTGGCCGCTGACGGTATGAAAGCCGAAGAAACGATATTCGTAGATGACAGCTTAAAGAATATCAAGGCTGCGGAAGCGCTTGGCATACGTGGGTTGCATGTAGCTCCCGATGAAGATTGGATGGAAAAGCTGACAGCGTTGTTGCATACATGTAATGGTTTGTAGTATATTTGCAATGAAAAGCAATTAGGATAAGAATATGAGTGAGGTAGATAAAATGAGAAGCTCGCAATTGGCGAATACAGCTTCTCCGGAAATTCAGGAGCGTTTTAAACGTGCGAAAAAACTGTTGCTGAGACTGAATGCCACGAGCGGTTATGATGAAGAATGCCGGAGCGTATTGGAAGAATTGATACCCGGTATTCCCGCTTCCGCCACTATTTGGCCGCCTTTCTGTTGCGACCATGGTGACGGTATCCGTCTTGGGGAACATGTCTTTATCAATTCCAATTGTACTTTCCTGGACGGTGGTTACATCACTATCGGAGCGTATACGCTGATAGGACCTTGTGTGCAGATTTACACCCCTCAGCATCCGTTTGATTATCTGGAACGGCGTGTGGAGCAGGAACACGCCTATCCGGTGACGATAGGTGAAGATTGCTGGATTGGCGGCGGTACTGTTATTTGTCCCGGGGTAACCATTGGCGACCGTTGTATTATAGGTGCGGGGAGTGTAGTGACAAAAGATATTCCGTCCGATTGTGTAGCCGTTGGGAATCCGGCAAGGGTAATCCGAAAAAATGAAGTAAAAAAGTGATGAGGCTAATTGCTTGAATTTCAATAACAGTCGGTATTGTGTGAAAAAAAACTTGCAAAATAGATGGCGAAAGTTTTGGTAGTTTCAAAATAAGCTGTACCTTTGCATCGCTTTTGAAACGGAAGTGTACGGGCGTTTAGCTCAGCTGGTTCAGAGCATCTGCCTTACAAGCAGAGGGTCGGCGGTTCGAATCCGTCAACGCCCACACAAAAATCCAAACACTTCCGTTCGTCAAAAGGGCGTTTAGCTCAGCTGGTTCAGAGCATCTGCCTTACAAGCAGAGGGTCGGCGGTTCGAATCCGTCAACGCCCACAGTGTAGTTTTTATTGAAAATAGCTTTGCATGATATATGCAAAGCTATTTTTTTGTCCTGCGACTTCATTTTTGTAATTTATTTCTTCTTTATACCTTATTACTCGGAAAAAAGCCGTAATTTTGCAGCCCGATAATTATCATAAATACGACGTATGGAACTTGATTTACTTACCGCAATCTCTCCGATTGACGGTCGATACAGGGGCAAGACGGATGCTTTGGCCGCCTATTTCTCAGAATTCGCACTGATAAAATACCGTGTACAGGTTGAAGTGGAATATTTTATAACCTTGTGTGAACTGCCTTTACCCCAGTTGAAAGGGGTGGATAAGGGTGTGTTCGAAACATTGAGAAACATTTACCGCAATTTTTCAGAAGCCGATGCCGGACGTATCAAGGATATTGAAAGCGTGACTAACCATGACGTGAAGGCTGTTGAATATTTTTTGAAAGAAGAATTTGATAAGCTGGGCGGAATGGACGACTATAAAGAGTTTATCCACTTCGGACTGACTTCACAGGATATCAATAATACTTCTATTCCTTTGTCTGTCAAAGAGGCATTGGAGCAGGTGTATTACCCTCAGATAGAGGAACTGATAGCGCAACTCCGTGCTTATGCGGAAGAGTGGGCGAACATTCCTATGCTTGCCAAGACACACGGACAGCCGGCTTCTCCTACTCGTTTGGGAAAAGAGGTAATGGTGTTTGTATACCGTTTGGAACGCCAGCTGGCTGCACTGAAGGCTTGCCCGGTTACCGCCAAGTTTGGCGGTGCTACGGGAAATTACAATGCGCATCATGTGGCTTATCCGGAATATGACTGGAAGGCTTTCGGTAATAAGTTTGTTGCGGAGAAGCTGGGATTGGAGCGTGAGGAGTATACGACCCAGATTTCCAATTATGATAATCTGTCCGCTGTCTTCGATGCGATGAAGCGCATTAATACGGTGATGATTGATATGAACCGTGACTTCTGGCAGTATATCTCCATGGAATACTTCAAGCAGAAGATTAAGGCGGGCGAGGTCGGTTCGAGCGCAATGCCGCATAAGGTAAATCCGATTGACTTTGAGAATGCCGAAGGTAATCTGGGGATAGCGAACGCTATTCTGGAGCATCTGGCCGTGAAGTTGCCGGTGTCACGTCTGCAGCGCGACCTGACGGACTCTACCGTATTGCGTAACGTGGGTGTTCCGTTCGGGCATATCGTAATTGCCATTCAGAGTTCATTGAAAGGATTGCGTAAGCTGCTGTTGAACGAAACGGCTATTTACCGCGATTTGGATAACTGCTGGAGTGTCGTGGCCGAGGCCATCCAGACAATCCTGCGCCGTGAGGCCTATCCGCATCCTTACGAGGCGCTGAAAGCGTTGACGCGTACCAATCAGGCTATCACTGAGAATTCTATTAAAGAATTCATCGAAGAATTGAATGTAAGCGAAGAGATAAAGAAAGAATTACGTGCAATTACTCCCCATACATATACGGGGCTTTAAGAAGCGACAAGAGAGTCCGGAATATTCAACTTTTTAATCCGGAATTTGTTTATAAGCTAAAATAAAAGAAAAGGTAATCAGAGATAAAGAAAGAATGGCCGTGAGGCCAGTAGGTTTAATTTTATTCGAATAAAAAACAATGAGTACAGAAAATGAAACTTGGCGTGATGCTTCTTCCTCAGAGGAGAACTCAGGCGCCGGCCGTGATGGTAACCAATTTAACAGAGAGGGAAGCTATAGCCGCCCGTCTTATAACCGTGAAAATGGGGACCGCCCTTATCGTCCGAAATTTAATGGTGAAAACGGCGATCGTCCGCAACGCTCTTACGGCAGTGACCGCCCTTACCGTCCGCGTTTTAATCCGAATGCGGAGAATGGCGACCGCCCTCAGCGTTCTTATAATACCGACCGTCCTTACCGTCCCCGCTATAACGGTGAAGGCGGCGACCGCCCCCAACGCTCTTACGGTAATAATGCCGGCGGTGACCGTCCTTACCGTCCCCGCTATAACAGCGAAGGCGGCGACCGTCCCCAACGTCCTTACGGCAATAATGCCGGTGGTGATCGTCCTTACCGTCCCCGCTATAACAGCGAAGGTAGTGACCGTCCTCAGCGTCCTTACGGCAACAATGCCGGTGGTGACCGTCCTTACCGTCCCCGTTATAACAGCGAAGGCGGCGACCGTCCTCAGCGTCCTTACGGTAACAATGCCGGTGGCGACCGTCCTTTCCGTCCGCGCTATAACTCGAATGGCGACCGTCCTCAACGCCCTTATGGCAACAGGGATAGTTACAGCCGTCCGATTCGCCGTACGGGGGATTACGATCCCAATGCCAAGTACAGCAAGAAGAAACAGATAGAGTATAAGGAACAGTTTGTCGACCCGAACGAACCGATTCGTCTGAATAAGTTTCTGGCTAATGCCGGTGTGTGCTCGCGTCGTGAAGCGGATGAGTTTATTACAGCCGGTGTAGTGTCTGTAAACGGAGAGGTGGTTACGGAATTGGGTACTAAGATTAAGCGTGGCGATGAAGTGAAGTTCCACGATCAGACGGTCAGCATCGAACGTAAGATATATGTTCTGTTGAACAAGCCGAAAGATACGGTGACAACTTCCGATGATCCGCAGGCGCGTCGTACTGTAATGGATTTGGTGAAAGGCGCTTGCGACGAACGTATCTATCCGGTAGGTCGTCTGGACCGTAATACTACGGGGGTATTGTTGCTGACGAACGACGGTGACCTGGCTTCCAAGCTGACTCATCCCAAGTATCTGAAAAAGAAAATATATCATGTACACTTGGATAAGAATCTGACTAAAGCCGATATGGAGCAGATTGCGGCCGGTATTCAGTTGGATGACGGTGAAATCCAGGCGGATGCTATCAGTTACACTGATGAATTCAAAAAAGATGAGGTGGGCATAGAAATCCACTCCGGTAAGAACCGTATCGTGCGTCGTATTTTCGAATCGCTGGGATATAAGGTTGTGAAACTGGACCGTGTATTCTTTGCCGGCTTAACCAAGAAAGGCTTGCGTCGCGGCGAGTGGCGTTACCTCACTGAACCGGAGGTAAACTTCCTGCGTATGGGCTCTTTCGAATAATATATATAATAAGGTATAATAACTGTTTTATGGAAAAAATTAGTAGAACAAAGATTGTTGACCTGTTGAAGCGCGAGGATTTTGGCGCTATGGTCAACGTGAAAGGCTGGGTTCGTACCCGCAGAGGTAGTAAGCAAGTTAATTTTATCGCGCTGAACGACGGTTCTACAATAAATAATGTGCAGATTGTGGTGGATTTGGCGAACTTCGATGAGGAGATGCTGAAAGATATTACCACAGGCGCTTGTTTGAGCGTGAACGGTGTGCTGACGGAATCGGTAGGCTCCGGTCAGAAAGCCGAAATCCAGGCTCGTGAAATCGAAGTGTTGGGAACTTGCGACAATACATATCCTTTGCAGAAAAAGGGACATTCTATGGAGTTCCTTCGTGAGATAGCCCATCTGCGTCCGCGTACGAATACGTTCGGCGCTGTGTTCCGCATTCGTCACAATATGGCTATCGCCATTCATGAGTTCTTCCATAAGAAAGGGTTCTTCTATTTCCATACGCCTATCATTACGGGTTCTGACTGTGAAGGCGCCGGACAGATGTTCCAGGTTACTACGATGAATCTGTATGATTTGAAGAAAGATGAAAACGGTTCCATTATCTACGATGACGATTTCTTCGGCAAACAGGCCAGCCTGACGGTTTCCGGCCAGTTGGAAGGTGAGCTCGCCGCTACGGCATTGGGCGCTATCTATACGTTCGGACCTACGTTCCGCGCCGAAAACTCCAATACTCCCCGTCACTTGGCGGAGTTCTGGATGGTTGAGCCGGAAGTCGCGTTCAACGACATTGCCGATAACATGGACTTGGCGGAAGAATTCATCAAGTTCTGCGTACAGTGGGCTTTGGATAACTGCGCCGATGACGTGAAGTTCTTGAACGATATGTTTGACAAGGGCTTGGTAGAACGTCTGCAGGGTGTTCTGAAAGAAAGCTTCGTTCGTCTGCCTTATACGGAAGGTATCAAGATTCTGGAAGAAGCCGTAGCGAAGGGACATAAGTTCGAGTTCCCCGTATACTGGGGCGTCGACCTGGCTTCCGAACACGAGCGTTATTTGGTGGAAGAGCACTTCAAGCGTCCGGTTATCCTGACGGATTATCCGAAAGAAATCAAGGCGTTCTATATGAAACAGAACGACGACGGTAAAACGGTACGTGCCATGGACGTACTCTTCCCGAAGATTGGTGAGATTATCGGAGGCTCCGAGCGTGAGTCCGACTACGCTAAACTGATGAACCGTATTGAGGAGCTTCATATCCCGATGAAAGATATGTGGTGGTATCTTGATACCCGTAAGTTCGGTACGTGTCCGCACTCAGGTTTCGGATTAGGCTTTGAGCGTCTGTTGCTGTTCGTAACCGGTATGACTAATATTCGTGACGTGATACCGTTCCCGCGTACTCCGCGCAATGCGGAGTTCTAATCGATGGAGAACGGAATAGAATATCTTTAACGGATAAGCCCGCATAAACTTTGGTTTATGCGGGCTTTTTTATGCGATAAACTGTTATTTTCTCAAAATAAATCTTTATATTTGTGTCAACAGGAATGACATAGCGTTAACCAATATCATACGAATATGAAAAAGAGTTATTTCTTTACCATGCTGGCGGCGGTGCTGCTTGCGGTAACAGGAGTCCGGGCGCAGGATAAGGCTGTTTTCGAGCCGGCGCATCTGGAAGGTATTTGGCAGTTGTGTCATTATGTGTCCGAAAATCCGGATATTCCCGGAATATTGAAGCCGAGCAATACATTTAAGGTGCTGAGCGATGACGGCCGTATTGTTAATTTCACGATACGACCCGGTGCGGACGCCATTATTACGGGGTATGGCACCTATCGGCAAATATCGGGCACGGCCTATAAGGAAAGCATCGAGAAGAACATCCATCTGCCTATGTTGGATAATAAGGATAATATCCTTGAATTTGAAATGGGTGAGGGCGGTGTGATGTATCTGAAATATTTTATCGCAAAAGATTTAAACGGAAATGAACTGAATACATGGTTTCATGAAACCTGGAAACGGGTGAATATGCCATCCGCGTTTCCGGAGGACATTGTCCGGTAACAGAAAACAAATGCCATTTCATACCCCTTGCGCAAATCCGGGAATGTCCTGTTTACAGGTGTTTGCATGCGCGGGCGGGAACTTTTGAAATTATCTTCCGGGGATATTTTTATTTCTTCGGAAGATAATTTCTTTTTGTTGTATATCAGCCAAGTGCAATTTAAAAAAAAGAAGAAAACGTTTGCCAGTTATAAGAAAATCCGTACCTTTGCAAGCCGATTATTATCTCATAAGGATAAGCATTTAATTCATAGCGAGTTAATCTCCCTTTGTCCGAGGCGGTTAATTCGTGGTGAAGCAAAACATTTAGTAGTAACATTTA
>ULSW01011018.1_pt1 | contig 27653 bp, 20 predicted proteins | sample 1957051 | NCBI WGS metagenome assembly ULSW01 (sample SAMEA4835719, study PRJEB28245) | human gut metagenome | biome: gut microbiome; material: fecal sample | place: Denmark | collected 2008 | reverse complement strand
ATGTAGGGAAAACTGCTGCGCCTGTGATCATGGAACAGGGCATAACATTAGAAGAATTCTGGGAGGAATATGTAGAAGATGTATCGATTGATTAAACAGGAAGGACGCGCCAAAAGAGGAGAATTTACCACAGTGCATGGCGTGATCCAGACCCCTGTATTTATGAATGTGGGAACGGTAGCGGCGATCAAGGGTGCCGTATCCACAGCAGACTTAGAGCAGATCGGAACCCAGGTGGAATTATCCAACACCTACCATCTGCATGTCAGACCCGGTGATAGGATCATCAAACAGATGGGCGGACTTCACAAGTTCATGTCCTGGAACAAGCCGATCCTGACAGATTCCGGTGGATTTCAAGTCTTTTCCCTGGCGGGACTGCGTAAGATTAAGGAAGAGGGTGTTACCTTCCGTTCCCATATTGACGGGCATAAGATCTTCATGGGACCGGAGGAGAGCATGCAGATCCAGTCAAATTTGGGTTCTACTATTGCCATGGCTTTTGATGAGTGTGCTCCCAGTAAGGCGGACCGGATGTATGTACAGAATTCCGTGGAGCGTACTACCAGATGGCTGCAAAGATGCCAGGTGGAGATGAAACGCCTGAACAGTTTAGAGGATACTGTGAACCCGCATCAGCTGTTATTCGGTATCAATCAGGGTGCCATCTATGAAGATATCCGTATCGAGCATGCCAAGCGGATCGCTGAGATGGACCTGGACGGTTATGCGGTAGGCGGTCTGGCAGTTGGCGAAACCCACGAGGAAATGTACCATATTCTGGATGAAGTGGTACCTTATCTCCCGGTGAACAAACCAACCTACCTTATGGGCGTGGGTACCCCGGCTAATATTCTGGAGGGCGTAGAGCGCGGTGTTGATTTCTTTGACTGTGTATATCCGACGAGAAACGGACGCCATGGACATTTATATACCAACCATGGAAAGATTAATCTGTTCAATGCAAAATATGAGCTTGACAGCAGACCGATTGAAGAAGGCTGCGGCTGTCCGGCCTGCCAGAGATACTCCAGAGCTTATATCCGTCATCTGTTAAAAGCGAAGGAGATGTTGGGCATGCGTCTTTGTGTACTCCACAATCTGTATTTTTATAATACCATGATGACGGAGATCCGTGATGCCTTGGATGCAGGCCGCTTTGCAGAATATAAAAGACACAAGCTGGATTCCATGGCTACACCGTTGGAATAAGCTGTAACTGTCGGAGCTTAGAGGAATTTCATACAATTTTATGCAAAAAGACTTGCCCCTTAAGCTATTTTTGTGTATCATACTTACTTGTACAGAAAGTTTTACAGGCGTAATACGCCGGAATGGAGGAACAAATGGGTATTTTATTAACTGAGTCAGAGGCTGCTGCAGCAGGTTCCGGAACCAGCATGATCGTTATGCTTCTTGTATATGCAGTATTGATCGGTGCAATGTGGTTTTTCTTTATGAGACCGCAGAAGAAGGAACAGAAGAGAGTAGCTGCAATGCTGTCCAACTTAGAGACAGGTGACTGCGTTCTGACCACTTCCGGTTTCTATGGTATCATTATTGATATTACTGATGATACCGTTATCGTAGAGTTCGGTAATAACAAAAACTGCCGTATCCCTATGGAGAAATCTGCCATCAGCAAGGTTGAGAAGGCTGGAGAGAACTAAGAAGCAGTGAAAAAGGAGCAATGCCGGGATAAGGTATTGCTCCTTTTTACGTGTATGACACACTTGATAATTTGATCTATTTTAATGTGCATAATTGCATTTATGTTAATTTTCAATGTTGAAATTTCATATAGTATCAGTTATTATGAAATAAGTATTTTACGTAAAAATACAGGAAATATCACAGGAAACGAGGAAAATAACACTATGGAGTTACATATTACCTGTATTCCCGGCGACGGCATCGGACCGGAGATCGTCAGGGAGACGAAAAAAGTTTTAGACAAAGTTGCGCATAAATATGGTCATAAAATGATCTATAAGGATATTTTAATGGGTGGAGCTTCCATTGATGTCCATGGAGTCCCTCTGACAGAGGAAGCTATTGCGGATGCCAAAGCGGCAGATGCGGTGCTGATGGGATCCATTGGTGGTAATACCACCACTTCCCCCTGGTACAAATTACCTCCCGAGAAGCGCCCGGAAGCAGGACTTCTGGCAATGCGCAAGGCGTTGAATCTGTTTGCTAATTTAAGACCGGCAGTGCTCTATGATGAGCTGGCAGCGGCGTGTCCGCTGAAGGAGGAAATCAGCAAAGCGGGATTTGATATGCTGATCATGAGAGAATTGACCGGCGGACTTTATTTCGGTGAACGCAGGACCATCGAAGAGAACGGCGTGAGAAAAGCTATCGATACCCTGACCTATGATGAGAACGAGATACGCAGGATCGCCATCAAAGGCTTTGATATTGCCAGAAAGCGCAGGAAAAAGGTAACCAGCGTGGATAAGGCTAATGTATTGGATTCTTCCAGACTGTGGAGAAAAGTCGTGGAGGAGGTAGCAAAGGACTATCCCGATGTGACACTGGAACATATGCTGGTAGACAATTGCGCCATGCAGCTGGTGAAGGATCCTGCACAGTTTGATGTGATCCTGACAGAGAATATGTTCGGAGATATCCTCTCCGATGAGGCAAGTATGGTGACCGGTTCCATCGGAATGTTAGCCAGTGCCAGCTTGAATGATACAAAGTTCGGCCTCTACGAGCCCAGCCACGGATCCGCTCCGGATATTGCCGGCAAAGATATTGCAAACCCTATCGCCACTGTATTAAGCGCGGCTATGATGCTTCGTTACAGCTTTGATCTGGACGAAGAAGCAGATGCTATCGAGGCAGCGGTGAAGAAAGTATTGCAGGACGGCTTCCGCACCGGTGATATCATGTCTGAGGGCTGCACGCGGGTAGGATGTACCGAGATGGGCGACCTTCTGGCAGAGAGAATCTGATGCCATTTGCCCCGGAAGCACATTTATCCGGTATAGAGAAAATAAGGAAGAGAAAATAAGGAAGAGAAAGAGAGATATAATTATGAGAAGTGATTCCGTTAAGACAGGAACTGCCCAGGCACCTCACAGAAGTCTGTTCAATGCCCTGGGATTTACCGAAGAAGAGAGAAGACGCCCCATGATCGGTATCGTCAGCTCCTTCAATGAGATCGTACCCGGACACATGAATCTGGATAAGATCACAGAAGCTGTAAAAATGGGCGTAGCCATGGCAGGTGGTATGCCGGTAGTATTCCCCGCCATCGCTGTATGTGACGGTATTGCCATGGGACATGTGGGAATGAAGTATTCCCTGGTGACCAGAGATCTGATCGCCGACAGCACCGAGTGCATGGCTATGGCACACGGATTTGACGGTCTGGTATGTATTCCCAACTGTGACAAGAATGTTCCCGGACTTTTGATGGCGGCAGCCAGAGTGAATATCCCTACTATCTTTGTATCCGGCGGTCCCATGTTAGCCGGACATGTACACGGACAGAAGAGAAGCTTATCCTCTATGTTCGAGGCAGTGGGAAGTGTGGCAGCCGGTACCATGACTATGGATGAACTGGCTGAGTTCGAGGAAAAGGTATGTCCTACCTGCGGCTCCTGTTCCGGTATGTATACCGCGAACTCCATGAACTGTCTGACCGAAGCCATTGGTATGGGACTTCGCGGCAACGGTACGATTCCCGCCGTATATTCCGAGCGTATCCGTCTGGCAAAGCATGCCGGCATGAAGATCATGGAACTGGTAGAGAAAAATATCCGTCCCAGAGACATCATGACTCCGGAAGCCTTCAGAAATGCCCTGACCGTGGATATGGCACTGGGATGCTCTACCAATACCATGCTGCATCTGCCCGCTATCGCAAGAGAAGCAGGTGTGGAACTGAACCTGGAGATCGCCAACGAGATCTCTGCCAAGACTCCGAATCTGTGTCACCTGGCACCTGCCGGTCCTACTTATATGGAAGACCTGAACGAAGCAGGCGGTGTCTATGCGGTAATGAATGAACTGTCCAAAAAGGGACTTTTGAACCTCGACTGCCTGACTGCCAACGGTACGACCGTAGGAGAGAATATCAAGAATTGTGTCAACAAGAATCCGGAAGTTATTCGTCCTGTGGAGAACCCCTATTCCCAGACCGGCGGTATTGCCGTACTGAAGGGCAACCTGGCACCGGACAGCGGCGTGGTCAAGAGATCTGCTGTGGCACCGGAGATGTTGGTGCACGAAGGCCCTGCCAGAGTATTTGACTGTGAAGAAGATGCGATTGATGCTATCAAGTCCGGTAAAATCGTCGCAGGCGATGTAGTAGTGATCCGCTATGAAGGACCTAAGGGCGGTCCCGGCATGAGAGAGATGCTGAATCCCACCTCTGCCATTGCAGGCATGGGACTGGGCTCCAGCGTGGCACTGATCACTGACGGACGTTTCTCCGGAGCTTCCCGTGGCGCATCCATCGGACATGTGTCTCCGGAGGCAGCAGTGGGTGGCCCGATCGCACTGGTAGAAGAGGGCGATATCATCCGCATCAACATCCCGGAGAACAAACTGGATGTACTGGTATCCGACGAAGAACTGGCAGCCAGAAGAGCAAAATGGCAGCCCAGAGAGCCTAAGATCACGACCGGCTATCTGGCAAGATATCATGAACTGGTGACGAGCGGCAACCGCGGTGCGGTACTGGAAGCACCTTCTCAGAAGAATTAAGCAATCATTAAAATAACCGGAGGGATTTTGAAATGCAGTTAACGGGATCGGAAATTCTGGTAGAATGTCTGAAGGAGCAAGGGGTAGATACCGTATTCGGTTACCCCGGCGGAGCAATCCTTAATATTTATGACGCACTTTATAAGCACAGTGGGGAGATCAGACATATTCTGACTTCGCATGAACAGGGAGCGGCACATGCGGCGGACGGCTATGCGAGAGCTACGGGAAAAGTAGGTGTCTGCATGGCTACCAGCGGTCCCGGCGCCACGAATCTGGTCACCGGTATCGCTACGGCTTACATGGATTCTGTACCGATGGTAGCGATCACCGCCAACGTTACCTTGCCTTTACTCGGTAAGGACAGCTTCCAGGAGGTGGATATCGCCGGCGTGACCATGCCCATTACGAAGCATGGCTATATTGTGAAAAATGTGGAGATCCTGGCTGATACCATCCGCAAGGCATTCCATATCGCCAGGAGCGGAAGACCCGGTCCTGTCCTGATCGATATTACGAAGGATGTGACGGCAGCTGCCTGTGAATATACTCCCATGACGATTCAGCCGGAGGAGAGAGTGACCCGTTACACCAGGGAAGAACTGATGCTGGTAGCGGAGATGATCCACAAGGCGAAAAAACCATACATCTATCTGGGCGGCGGAGCCATCATTTCCGAGGCAAGTGCCGAGGTGGCAGAATTTGCAGAACTGATCGATGCACCGGTATGTGATACTTTGATGGGTAAGGGAGCCTTTGATGGGAAAAGTGAGCGCTATACCGGCATGATCGGCATGCATGGTACCAAGACTTCGAACCTTGGAGTCAGCGAATGTGATCTGTTGGTGGCACTGGGAGCCAGATTCTCCGACCGTGTGACTGGTAACCCGAAGAAGTTCGCGGAGAATGCAAGGATCATTCAGCTGGATGTGGATGCAGCGGAGATCAATAAGAATATCCGTGTGGACGCTTCTCTGGTAGGAGATCTGAAGAAGACTCTGACAGAATTAAATGCCTGCCTGTCCAAACAGGAACATCCGGAGTGGATGGCGCATATAACGGAACTGAAGGAAAAATATCCCCTGAAATACGATGACGAAAATCTGTCCTGCCCTTATATCATGCAGGAGATTGACCGTGTAACGAACGGAGAAGCCATCATCACCACAGACGTGGGACAGCATCAGATGTGGGCGGCACAGTATTATCATTATACGAAGCCCCGTACCTTCCTGTCTTCCGGAGGATTAGGTACCATGGGTTACGGTCTGGGAGCCTGCATCGGTGCGCAGATCGGACAGCCGGATAAGGTCTGCATCAACATTGCAGGCGACGGATGCTTCCGCATGAACATGAACGAACTGGCTACTGCCAGCCGTTACAACATTCCCATCATCCAGGTGGTCATCAACAACCAGGTGCTGGGCATGGTAAGACAGTGGCAGACACTGTTCTATGGGAAACGCTATTCCCAGACAGTACTGAAGGATAAGGTGGATTTCTGCAAGGTGGCAGAAGGACTGGGCTGTACCGCCATCCGCGTGACCAAAAAGGAAGAAGTGGCACCCGCTATCGAGAAAGCCATTGCCCTGAAGGCACCGGTAATGATTGAGTGCATGATCCCGGAGGATGATAAGGTATTCCCCATGGTTCCGGCAGGAGCCCCCATCAGCGAAGTATTTGACGGAGATGATTTGAAAAGGCAGTCCTGATGAATAAGACGACGAAGAGATTACTTTTTGCGGTGCTGATATTACTGCTGTTTCTGCTGACAGTATATTTTGTACTGGCATTATACTACAGGGAAGGTTTTTCTCTGAATACCTGGATCAATGGAGTATACTGTACCGGGAAAACGGTGGAAGAAGTGAATTCGGAGCTTTTGTCACATACAGAAGCTCCGGATGTTGTCATCGTGGATAAAGCGGGAGAAAAATACACGATTACTCTCGCTGATGTGGATTATCACGCGGACTTTAGCAGCGCACTGGAAGCATACAGACAGGAACAGAATCCTTATCTGTGGGTGGACAATGTGCTGTTTCATTCCAGGCGGACCCTGGCACCTGCGGTGACTGTGGATGAGGAGGCGCTTCGCAGAGCCTACAACGCCCTGGATTTCGTACAGACGGAACAGAAGAGAATAAAAGATTACAGCCTTACCAGGGATGCGGAGGGTGCCTATGTCTTCACGGACGGACTGAGCGACCGTATCGATCTGGAGAAGGCTTTTTTGGCGTTAAAACAAATCGTGGAGAATGGGCAGGAAACACTGAATCTGCAGGAGAGCGGATGTTACTATGAGATAACACCGGATGAGAGTCAAAAAGCCCTGCGGAATCTGTGGAAAGAGATCGAGAGATTTCAGACCTGCGATATTGTCTACTGCTTCGGCGAAGAGAGACATCCGATGACAGCAGCGGACTGTGCTTTTTTTCTGACAGCGGAGAACGGACTGCCAGTGCAGGATGAGAAGGGAAGCTTTGTACTGGACGAGGAGGCTGTGACGGCGTATGTGCAGAGCCTGGCGGAAGAATATGACGGCTATGGACGAACCAGACAGTTTCACAGTACCCGTGGGGATGTGATCACCATCGATGGCGGAACCTATGGCAGCAAGATGGACCGGAAAAAGGAGACTGCCTACCTGCTGGAGCATCTGCTGGATCCCGGTGTACATACAGGCACGCCGCAGTCACATATCCCTAGTTATGAGAGAGAAGCCTTCTGCTATGGGAAAAATGATATTGGTGACACCTATATCGAAGTGGATATGACAGAACAGAAAATGTACTATTACGAAAAAGGTGTATTGAAGCTGGAGACGGAGATTGTGACAGGCAATATGCGGCGGCGCATGGGAACGCCGGAAGGCGTCAATTTTGTCTATAATAAGCAGAAAAATCGTGTCTTACGGGGACCGGGGTATGCATCTCCTGTGAAATTCTGGATGCCTGTGAAGGGCGGTATCGGTATTCATGACGCCGGATGGCGCAAAGAATTCGGCGGGGACATCTACCAGACTGCCGGTTCCCACGGCTGTATCAATACACCAAAGGACAAAATGGAAGAATTGTTTGATTGCGTGCAGATCGGCACCCCTGTCGTAATGTTTTATTAATAGCACAGACATTTTCAGACAAATTGTCCTTGATAGACGAACAAATTGAAAATAATTTAACAATGTAGTTGACTAAAGCAAATGAAAAGCTTATTCTATACCTATGCTTTTTATAAAAAATTTAGAAAATATCGAGGAGGTCTTTGAAAATGGCAAGAGTGTATAACTTTTCCGCAGGCCCTGCAGTACTCCCTGAGGAGGTATTACAGGAAGCAGCCGATGAAATGCTGGATTATAGAGGAACCGGCATGTCCGTAATGGAGATGAGCCATCGATCGAATGCCTATGATACGATCATTAAGGAAGCGGAAGCTGATCTCAGAGAGCTGATGAATATCCCGGACAACTATAAGGTACTGTTTTTACAGGGTGGTGCGAGCCAGCAGTTTGCCATGATCCCCATGAACCTGATGAAGAACCGTGTGGCAGACTACATCGTAACCGGTCAGTGGGCGAAGAAGGCATACCAGGAGGCTTCCCTGTACGGTAAGGCAAATAAGATCGCTTCTTCCGAGGATAAGACTTTCTCTTATATTCCCGATTGCTCCGATCTGCCCATCAGCGAGGATGCAGATTACGTGTACATATGCGAGAATAATACTATTTACGGTACGAAATTCAAGACCCTGCCCAATACCAAGGGTAAGCCCCTGGTTGCAGATGTATCCAGCTGCTTTTTATCCGAGCCGGTAGATGTGACAAAATACGGTGTGATCTATGGCGGCGTACAGAAAAATATCGGACCTGCTGGTGTGGTTATCGTAATTATCCGTGAGGATCTGATCACCGAAGATGTACTTCCCGGTACACCGACCATGCTTCGTTATAAAATCCATGCAGATGCGGATTCTCTGTACAATACGCCTCCCGCATACGGCATCTATATCTGCGGCAAGGTATTTAAATGGCTGAAGAAGATGGGCGGTCTGGAAGCAATGAAGGAGCGCAATGAGAAAAAGGCGAAGATTCTGTATGACTATCTGGATGAAAGCAAGCTGTTCAAGGGTACCGTGCGCAAGGAAGACAGATCCCTGATGAATGTTCCGTTCATTACCGGAAATGAGGAGCTGGATGCCAAGTTCGTAAAAGAAGCAAAAGAAGCCGGTTTCGAGAACCTGAAGGGTCACAGAACCGTAGGCGGCATGAGAGCAAGTATCTACAATGCAATGCCCATCGAGGGTGTGGAGAAGCTGGTAGAGTTTATGAAGAAGTTTGAAGCGGAGAACGCTTAAGGGGGGAGAAAAATGTTTCAGATCAATTGCCTGAATCCCATTTCCAAAGTGGGACTGGATCGTCTGACAGCAGACTATAAAGTAACGGATAATATGAATGACGCAGAGGGCGTTCTGGTCCGCAGTGCTTCCATGCATGAGATGGATCTGCCGGAAAACCTGCTGGCAGTAGCGAGAGCCGGTGCCGGAGTCAACAACATTCCTCTGGATAAATGTGCCCAAAAGGGTATCGTAGTATTCAATACGCCCGGTGCCAACGCCAATGGCGTGAAGGAACTGGTGATCGCAGGCATGCTGTTAGCTGCCCGTGATGTGGTAGGCGGTATCGAATGGGTCAAGGCATCCAAAGACAACGCTGACATTGCCAAAGCCGCAGAAAAAGAAAAGAAGAAATTCGCCGGTACGGAAGTAATGGGCAAAAAGTTAGGTGTCATCGGTCTGGGCGCTATCGGCGTTAAGGTGGCAAATACAGCAGTAAGTCTCGGTATGGAAGTCTATGGCTATGATCCTTATGTATCTGTCAATGCTGCTTGGAACTTAAGCCGTTCTGTCAAGCATGTGATGAATGTGGAAGAAATTTATGCAGACTGTGATTACATTACGATACATGTACCGCTTCTGGATTCCACAAAGGGCATGATCAACAAGGAAGCCATCAGCAAAATGAAAGATGGCGTGGTTCTGTTGAACTTTGCAAGAGATCTGCTGGCAAATGAGGCAGATGTCCTGGAGGCATTAAAGAGCGGCAAGGTAGCCCGTTATGTATCTGATTTCCCGAATCCTACGACAGCAGGACAGCCCGGCTGTATCGTGATCCCTCATCTGGGTGCAAGCACCGAGGAATCCGAGGATAACTGTGCGAAGATGGCTGTGGAAGAGATGATGGATTATCTGGAGAACGGCAATATCCGCAACAGCGTAAATTATCCTGCCTGCGACATGGGCGTATGCAGCCAGGCCGGGAGAATTGCTATTTTCCATAAAAATATTACTAATATGCTGAATCAGTTTACCGCAGTGATCGGTGAGAAGAACATCAATATCTCCGATATGACCAACAAATCCCGCGGTGAAGTGGCATATACCATGCTGGATATTGAAAATGCGGCAACACAGGATCTGGTAGAGACTTTGCAGAAGATTGACGGCGTCTTCCGTGTACGTGTGGTAAAATAGAATATCAAATAAAACAGGCATTGGGTGGAATACATCCGGTGCCTGTTTTATTTTTTCGTAAAATCGTTGTATGCTATGAGGGAATCTGTTATACTTGGCATGGACCAGAGATATAAGCCACAAGAGAAAGAGGGAACAAAAACAGATGAAATTTGATATGCATTGTCATACAAAAGAAGGATCTATGGATGGAAAGGTTCCTATTGACGATTTTATCGCGGAATTGATCCGCAAGGGTTTTGACGGTATGTTGGTCAGTGATCATAATTCATATAATGGTTACCGCGCGTGGAAACGAAACATCAAGGATCAAAAATATAAAGATTTTGTAGTGCTGAAGGGAATTGAATATGATACCATTGATGCCGGACATATCCTGGTGATCATGCCTGAGAATGTTAAGCTAAAAATTCTGGAGCTTCGGGGATTGCCGGTACAGATCCTGATCGATATCGTGCATAAGAACGGTGGGATATTAGGACCGGCACACCCCTGCGGAGAGAAATATTTAAGCTTTACCAATACCCTGAAGAAGCGGAATCAGATGGCTGTGATGAATCAGTTTGATTTCCTGGAAGGCTTCAATGCCTGTGAGAGTGTAGAGAGCAACCATTGCGCCAAGGTACTGGCGGAAATGTACGCGCTGCCAACCTTCGGTGGAAGCGATGCTCACAAAACGGACTGTATCGGTATGGCGTATACAGACATTCCGGAGCAGATCCACTGTGAATCCGATCTGATCCGGGCGGTGAAGCTTGGAGAAGGGATCAAATGCGGAGGATCTTATTACCGGGGCACTACCAAGGAGAAGATCGGAAAAGCCAATAATATTCTGGTACAGTCCTTCTGGTTCTACAACAGACTGGGAAGCCTGTACCGGCATCACAGAAGAAAAACGGAAATGCATAAGATGGTATAGGTCCTCTGGACCTATACTTTTTTGTAACTATTCAGAAAAGCCTCGCAGAGGCGGTTTTGCGAATGGGGTTCTGAATAGTTACTTTTTTTATACAAATCATAATCTGAGTTCATAAATTCTTAAGATGCTTTTACTATGGAAATAGGGTATAATATGCATAAATAAGTAAGCAATGTGGAAGGTCCGTAGAACTTGCTTTTAGAGGAAGAGCGTAAGGCGCTACCCATAATTAAGAGGAGAGAAATATATGAGAAAAAATTTAAGGGGCAGAAAAGCAACAGCGATCGCGCTGGCGTCCGTTATGGCAATGTCACTTGCAGCATGCGGTAAGCAGGAAGGATCGAATCCGGGGGGACAGACAGAACAGAAGGAATATGTATATGTTCCCGAATACCTGGAGCTGGACGATAATACGAATTCCAGCTACAGTAACATGACAGTACAGGGGGATAAGCTGTATTATACAAATTACCAATGGGATGAAGCTTCCGGTGAGAGCAAGGTCGTGATTGGAGCTTATTCGCTGACAGACGGTTCCAGGGAGGACCTGCCGATCACCATTAATGCGGACGGCGGTGGAATCTATTCCATGCAGGCAGATGCGGAAGGTAATATTTATACTGCGGAATTTGAGTGGAATGCCACAGAAGGTGATGACGCTTATACACAGCAGACGACGGTATTGCACAAGTACGATACATCCGGTACGGAGCTGATGGCACAGGATATCACAGATATCATGCAACAGGATGAGAACAATTCCTATGTGGGCAGCATGTGCCTGGACGACCAGGGCAGATTTTATATCAGCTCTGATTCACTGATCCGGCTGTTTGGCAGTGACGGACAATTTCAGGGAGCTGTGCAGACGGACAGCCAGTGGATCCAGGGCATGGGAAAAGCAAAAGACGGCAAGGTATACCTGGCTTATTACGATCAATCCGGCAATGTGAAGCTATCCCAGATCGACTTTGACGGCAAAGCATTGGGACAGACATATGATAACTTCCCGAACACAAACGGCAACGGAGGATTATGTGCCGGAATAGACAATGATCTCCTGGTGAATACGGATACTGCCCTGTATGATTATAGTCTCGCAGACCAGAAGACTACCGAAATACTGAGCTGGCTGGACAGTGATATTAACGGCAGTTATGTTACCTATGCAGCAGCCACCACAGACGGTAAGATCCTGGCAGTGGTCAATGACTGGAACACAGGGGAAACTGACCTGGTGAAGCTGACCAAAACCAAGGCCAGTGAGGTGGCACAGAAGTCCCAGATCACGATCGGAACCCTGTATACCTCCCAGAGCCTTCAGGCAGCAGCCGTAGCTTTCAACAAGCAGAGTAATGAATATCATGTCAATATTAAAACATATATCGATGATAATAACTGGACCGAAACTTCCTGGGCGGATGGCATTACAGCCATGAACAATGATATTACCTCCGGAGCCGGGTGCCCGGATATCCTGGATCTGTCCAACCTGGATGTCAAGGAACTGGCTTCCAAGGGTGTATTTGAGGATATGACACCCTATCTGGAGAAGAGCAGTGTATTAAGCAAGGACGATTTCTTTGAGAATATTGTAGACAGTTATACCTTTGACGGAAAACTGGTGGGAATTCCGAAGAGCTTCACCTTAAACACAATCGTCGGTAAGACCTCCGAAGTAGGCGATAAGAAGGGCTGGACCATTGACGATATTATAGCCTATGCAGGCCAGCATGAAGGTGCTTCCCTGTTCGAGGGCATGACCAAGAGCGGTATGCTGTACACACTGTTAGCCTATGATCTGGACAGCTATATTGACTGGGAGACGGGAAAGTGCAGCTTTGATTCGGAAGATTTCCAGAAAGTACTGGAATTTGTCAATACCTTCCCCGAAGAGTATGACTGGCAGAATGACGACAGATCTACACCGGCGAAGATCCAGTCCGGTGAAGTGCTGTTAAATATGACAGGCATCTATCAGCTGAACAGTATTCAGGAGGAGGAAGCTATGTTCGGCGAGCCGGTAACCTATATCGGATATCCTACCTCCGGCGGTGGCAGCGGTACTTATATGCAGGCCAGTGAGCTGTATGCGATTACCGCCAAATCCTCCAACAAGGACGGGGCATGGGCATTTATTGAGAATTATCTGAATCAGCCGTTTGATGATTTATATTCCTATGGACTTCCCGCCAGAAAGTCTGCACTGGATGATATGGTGGAGAAGGCACTGAATGTGACATATATGACAGATGAAAACGGTGAGCAGATCCTGGATGAGAACGGGAATCCGATTCCGGAGGACGGTACTTCCGGCATCAGCTACGGAGACTGGGAGTACACCTATCACACTCCTACCGAGGAAGAAATCGATATTCTTAAAGATCTGATCAGCGTGGCTGAGCCTTCCAGCGCAACCGGTAATGATGAGATCACCAATATCATCACGGAGGAAGCGGAAGCATTCTTCAAAGGTCAGAAATCCGTAGCGGATGTGGCGAATGTCATTCAGAGCCGTGTACAGGTCTATGTAAATGAAAACAGATAAGGAAAGGCTTGATTATCGTGAGCAGGCAGCAGGTGGATCAGAAGCGGAAACGGCATCACAAATTGGATAAGAGAATGCGGAAACTGAAGAGAAGCTCGGGGCTTTTTATAGCCCCAAGCTTTCTTGGGGTACTTGCTTTCTTTTTCCTTCCTTTTCTGGTTGTGATATTTTATTCGCTGGTGGATAACCCTATCAGCATGAACTTTGTATTTTTAGACAACTTTGTAAGTGTAATAAAAAATGCGGCATTCCGTACGGCAGTGCATAATACAATGGTATTTTCCGCAATTGCGGTGCCACTGGCCGTGGTTTTGTCCCTGCTTCTGGCAGTGGTACTGGAAGCAAAGCTTCCTTTCCGGAGTCAGTTCCGTACCTTTTTCTTAAGTCCCATGATGGTGCCGGTGGCATCCATTGTATTGATCTGGCAGGTATTGTTCCATTATAACGGTGCGGTCAATGATCTGTTGGGAGTCTTCGGTGTGGAGAAGATCGACTGGCTGAAGTCTGGCTACTCTATTATTGTAATAGTGATCTTATTCCTATGGAAGAATCTGGGATATAATATGATCCTGTTTATGGCAGCACTTGCCAGCATACCCAGGGATCTGCTAGAGGTGGCGAGACTGGAAAATGCCACATCGTTACAGACCTTTTTCTATATTAAGATCCGGTATTTGTCTTCCACCTTTTTGTTTGTGACGATCATGTCCCTGATCAGCTCTTTTAAGATCTTCCGTGAGATCTATCTGCTGACAACGGATTATCCTTACGATTCCATCTATATGCTGCAGCACTTCATGAACAATAAGTTCAAGAGTCTGGATTATCAGACGCTGTCTGCAGCAGCGATACTGATGTCTCTCGTCATGGTCGTGATCATCGGACTTCTGTTCGCAGTGGAAAATCATTTCGGAAAGGATGTGGAAGGCTGATGGAGCAGAAGCTTAAAAAACCTGTTCCGCCTGAACTTAGAAGGGCGATCCGGTTCAAGAAGAGAAAGAAGATATTTGAGAATATGCGCATCAGCATAGCAACAGTGATCGCAGCCTTTTTTGCCATACTGTTCCTGATGCCGATCGTTCTGACGATCACCAACTCTTTCATGTCATCTTCGGAGATATCAGCGAACTATGGTTCGGTATTTGCCACAAATGATAAGGGCGGCAAGGTCTATATTTCCGAAAAAGTGAATTTGAAATTTATTCCGGATATTGTATCCTTCAGCCAGTATACTACAGTGCTTTTGAAAAGCCCGGAATATCTGCTGAAATTCTGGAATTCCGTGATCCTGGTGGGACCGATCGTACTGTTTCAGCTGATCGTGGCATCGCTGGCGTCTTATGGATTTGCCAGGTACTCGGGGAAGCTGAGGTCATTGGTATTTTTCTCTTATGTGATATTGATGCTGATGCCGTATCAGGTAACGCTGGTACCCAATTATCTGGTGGCGGAAAAGCTGAACATACTAAATACGTACTGGGCCATCTGGCTGCCCGGGATCTTTTCACCCTTTGCAGTCTATCTGCTGACGAAGTTCATGAAGAGAATTCCTGTGGGAGTCATGGAAGCGGCACAGATTGATGGTGCCGGAGAGTGGCAGATCTATCGGCTGATCTGTATGCCGTTGTGCAAAGGAGCGCTGTGTTCCGCGGCCATCCTTGTATTTATCGATTACTGGAATATGGTGGAACAGCCTCTGATCCTGTTATCCGATGCGGAGATGCATCCATTGTCCGTATTCTTAAGCAAGATCAATTCCGGAGAGATCGGACTGGCATTCGCCGTGGCTACGATCTACATGGTGCCCAGTCTTCTGGTATTTCTCTACGGAGAAGAATATTTGGTAGACGGAATTACCTACCAGGGCGGTGTCAAAGGCTAGGAACACTGATTTTTGATGATATACCGGCATGGATCCGACTGTCGGAATACAGATAGAAAGTGAAGTATAGAGGAGAAGCAAGATGAACGAGAACGGTGGAAAAAAGAGAAGAGAATGGGTAAAGAATGCAGCCATTATATTCTTGTCTGTAATGTTAGTGCTGACATTTTTCTCCAACACATTTATGAACTATTCCCTTCCGGAAGTGGCGGCACAATATGTACAGTCCGGTACCATCACGGCGAAGATCCGCGGAACCGGCACGGTGGAGAGCGGAGATCCCTATAATGTGAAGATAAATGAAACGCGTACCATCTCAAGCGTCCTGGTGAAGACCGGGGATAAGGTGGAGAAGGGAGCCCCCCTACTGTTACTGGAGGATAAGGAAAGTAAGGAACTGACCGATGCCCAGGCAGCACTGGATAAGGCAATGCTGGATTTCGAACTGGCGCTTCTGTCCGGGGATATTTCCAATTCCGCCTTCCAAAATGTACAGAACGGCAATGTGTCTTCCCTCAATACCTATCAGAGCCGGATCGTAGCAGCGGAAGCGGAAATAGACAAATGGCAGAAGCAGGTGGATGAAGCTACGACAGCTATCAATCAGTTAAAGACCGCACAGGTGAATGTGGATGCCGGCGGAGCTCCCGACACCAGCTCGGAACAGAATAAGGTGAACGTGGCCCAGGCAGCATTAAACAGTGATGAGATCAAGATCGCGAAAGACAAGATTAGTGAATGGCAGGCAGCCCAGGCCACCTGTCAGGCAACCATCGATAAATACAATGAAAAGATTGCAAGTTCGGTATCCGGTAATGGCTTTGTCAATCAGGTGACAGAGGACGAATACCAGCTGGCAGTGAAGAACAGGGACCAGTATCAGTCTCTGATCAATGAACGTCAGGCATTCATCAATAACAATACGGACAAAGTGAAAGCATATGATGAGAAGGTAAAAGCGCTTGCGGATGCCAACAAGGCACTGACAGAGAAGCAGAACAGTAAAACGAATAGTACCAATTCCCTGACAGTGCAGACCCAGAACTGGCAGACCGAACTGGATAAACGAAATATTCAGCTGAAAGCAGCTCAGGATACCAAGGCACAGCTATTGAAGGATATTTCCACAGAGTTGAATCTGGATTACCAGTTAGACAGCCTCAAGAAGCAGAGAGACGATATCGCAAAATTGCAGGAGAATGCGGTAGGCGCCAGCATCGAAGCCCCCATTTCAGGAACCATTACCAGCGTAACAGTCAAGGCAGGAGACGAGGCACAGCCGGATACTGCACTGGTGACCATGCAACCGGAGGGTAAGGGCTTTACCATGAGCTTCTCCGTGACCAATGATCAGGCGAAGAGACTTTCCGTAGGAGATAAGGCAGACCTGGTGAACTCCTGGAGATACAGTAATATGGATATTACCCTGGCCAGCATCAAGCCGGATACCACAGATCCCGGACAGAAGAAGCTGCTGACCTTTGATATCACCGGAGATGAAGTGACACCCGGACAGTCCTTGAATGTATCCGTAGGACAGAAGAGTGCCAATTACGATCTGATCGTACCCAACAGTGCCATCCGTGAGGACAGTAACGGCAAGTTTATCCTGATCGTGGAATCCAAGAGCAGCCCCTTAGGTAACCGTTATGTGGCAACCCGTGTGGATGTGGAGGTACTGGCAAGTGATGACACCCAGTCCGCAGTGAGCGGAGCTTTATATGGCTATGAATTTGTCATTACGACATCTACCCAGCCGGTAGAGGCAGGAAAGCTGGTCAGACTGGCAAATAATTCATAAGCGTTTAATCTTACAGGAAGGAAGAAACAGACTATATGTTTCGGATGCAGATACAGAGTAAAAAAAAGTGCATATGGTATTGCAGTGCGGCAGTATCCTTCCTACTGTTCCTGCTATTGAATCTATGGTGTGATCATCTGGTCAATATGCAGGACGCCCAGCAGATGGCCGGACGCTGGAGTGAAAAAAAGGATGTGGCACAGGTCAGCTGCTTTTTCTCCTCCAAAGCGGAAGTGACGGAGGATACCATTCAAAGCTTTGAATATTCACTGAAAAATGTGCTGCAGGAGGCCTCTATTACAGAGACCTCAGAGAATCCAAGTGCCAGACTCTGGGTGGATGCTTATAGCGCAGACGGTAAGATCACCCTGGTAAACGGAAGGAATACACTGGATGCCAATGCGATTGGGATCGGAGGGGATTTTTTTCTGTTCCATCCGTTAAAGCTGATCACCGGCTCCTATTTTTCCGGTAACGATCTGATGCAGGACTATTGTATCATTGATCAGGATGCGGCATGGCAGCTGTTCGGCTCCAATGATGTGGTGGGAATGACCGTATATATTGGCAATGTTCCGCACATTGTGACCGGAGTGGTACGCAGACCCCAGGGCAGAATGGAAAAGGCAGCAGGCTTAACTTCCACGGTAGTCTATGTATCTTATGAGACCCTGGAGGCCTATGGGACCAACAACGGTATCAATCATTATGAGATCGTGATGCCGAACCCTGTGGATGAGTTCGCCTACGGCAAAGTAAAAGAAGGGATCGGTATAGACGAGAAAAACGTCGAGATCGTGGAAAACAGCAGACGTTATTCCCTGCCCAACCGGATCAAAACAATCCTTGCCTTCGGAACACGTTCCATGAACGGCAAAGCCATCATCTACCCCTACTGGGAGAATCTGGCGAGAGGCTATGAAGACATTATTGCATTACTTACAGTATTTATGCTGTTTCTGTTATTATATCCGGTAGTGACCGTTATCTGGTGCTTTGTACACTGGTGGCGCCATAAGGGCTGGACTTTGAAGGATGTATGGCATACCGGTAAGGATAAGGCAGAGCGGGCTGTGGAACGCCGCAGGGAGAAAAAACACCCCCACAAAGAGAGGGATGTCCTGGAGGAACTGGAACGGGAGCTGGAGGAAGACCCTTATGCTGACAGTGAATTCTCCTGGCTGACGGATGAACCGGCGGAGGAAGCAGAGCCTGCGGATGCAGCTTCGGAAGAGCCGGAGAAAGCGCAGACAATGAAAATGCAGACGGAGGAACCGAAGACACCGGAGGAGACAAAAGAGGAACAGCAGTCGTAAAACAACAGACACAGACAAGAAAAGGAGAGGGAGAATGAAAAAGAAAGGGAAAAAACTGATCAGTATCGCGTTGACCGTGGCAATGATCGCAGGTCTGACTGCCTGTGGAAAGGGTAACGGCGGGAACGGAAACGGTGGCAGCAGTGCGGCCGATGCCAGCCTTGCAAAACAGTATGTATTTAAGGAACAGGCGCTGGATCTCAATATGGATTCAGACAATATGAATATTGATCTGCTGACCAAAAAGGGAGATACGATTTACCTTCTGTTTGAGACCTATGACTATTCCGAGAACGGCAGTCAGAGTAAGCTGCATCTTGCTACAATGAAGCAGGACGGTACCGTCATCGACACCGTAGAACTGCCTATGTGGAAGGAAGGAGAGGCTCCGGCGACTCCGGCACCTGCACAGGACGGTGAGGATCCTGTAGATACACCTGCGGATGGAGCGGACGGAAGTGAAGCAATGCCGCTTACAGAGCAGGAGACCAGCACACAGGATATTACGGCAGCGGATATGCATGTGGTAGATGCACCGGCAGGGAACAGCAGTTATACTTACACATCGCTCAACAATTGTACGGTCGGTTCGGATGGGAATGTTTACGGAATACGTAATTACTATAGTGAGACATATTCCGAAAACGATTCCAGCAGTACAAATGATTATGCATTACTCTGCTGGAGCGCAGATGGGACCATCGTATGGGAAGCTGATCTGAATGATATGAATACAGAAGAAAGCTATTCCTGGGTATATAGTATCATCCCCAATGAGGATGGAACCCTGACACTGCTGTTAAGCGGTGATAAAATAGAGAAATGCACTGTGACGGAAGAGGGTATCACAGACCGGAAGGATCTGCCGGAGGCAGTCGCAACACTTTTCAACAATGCAAGCTCGAATATCATTACACCGGATGGCAAGGTACAGATCATCTATTATGATGAGAGCAATTACACGGATATGTATATCGCAACCTATGATCCTGCAACCGATGCGGTATCGGAGGGAATAAAGCTATCCTCGACACTGACCAATGGTGGTTATTACAATATGGTGCCCGGAGACGGTGACATCCTGTACTATGCCGATAGTAACGGCCTGTTCAGCTATAATGTGCAGACACAGGAGTCGAAGCAGATCATGAGTTATATCAATTCGGATCTGGCTGCCGGCAGCCTGAACAATTTCCTGGTACTGGACGAGGAACAGTTCTTGGGCTTCTACTATGATTACAACGAAGGCAAAATATGCGGCGGTCTGTTCACCCACGTGAAGCCGGAGGATATTAAGGACCGGATCGTCCTTACACTGGCCGGTAACTATATCGATTATGATCTGAAGAGAAAAGTGGTAGAGTATAATAAGTCCGGTGACACCTATCGTATTGTGGTCAAGGAATACAATACCTACAACACTTCAGAGGATTATACTCTCGGTGTGAAGCAGTTAAATAATGATATCATCTCCGGAGGAATGCCGGATATTCTGATCGTGGACAGCAATATGTCAATGGACAGCTATATTGCCAAGGGACTGGTGGCAAATGTGGATGACCTCATTGCGGGGGATGAGGAATTATCGAAAAACGACTATCTGCAGAACGTCTGGGATGCGTACCGTGTGGACGGTAAACTGTACTATGTGATTCCTTCCTTCTATATCTCTACTATGGTAGGTAAAGAATCTATTTTCGGAGACCGTACCTCCATTACTATGGAAGAGCTGCAGACGATCCGGGATACCATGCCGGAAGGAACCGCACTCTTCAGTGATATCACCAGAGACAGCTTCCTGTATACCATGATGAACTATTGCGGCAGTGATTTCGTGGATGTATCTACCGGAAAATGTGCATTTGATACGGATAATTTCGTGGCAATGCTGGCCTATGCAGGCGAGCTGCCGGTAGAATATGGAGAGGATTACTGGGGAGAGGATTACTGGAATAATTATGAATCCCAGTACCGTGAGGACAGAACCCTGCTGGATACCATCTCCATCAGCAACATCCGTGACCTGAACGGTACGATCAACGGTGTCTTCGGTGAGGATATCTCCTTTGTGGGCTTCCCGACCGATGGAGACATGGGCTCCGTATTATGGGCAGGCAACAGGATGTATGCCCTGTCTGCAAAATCCAAGAACCTGGATGGTGCATGGGAATTCCTGCGCTACTATCTGACACAGGAATATCAGGATAAGATACAGGAACAGGAATACAATCTTCCGGTACTTCGCAGCACCTTTGAGAAGAATGTGCAGGATGCTACAAAGAAGCCGTACTATATGGATGAGAACGGCAACAAAGTGGAATACGATGAGACCTATTACATCAACGGTGAGGAAATACTGCTGCCGCAGCTGACCCAGGAGCAGGTGGACAGAATCGTAAGCTTTGTGGAAAGCGTGAACAAGAGGGGATACTATAATGAGGCAATCTCCAACATCATTTCGGAAGAAGCCGGAGCATACTTCTCAGGACAGAAGAGTGCGAAGGATGTGGCAGGTGTCATTCAGAGCCGTGTACAGGTCTATGTAAACGAGAACAGATAAACGGAAGATAGCACTGCGTAAAGCAGAATAGTAAAAGATGGCGGTCTGTTGAAAAACAGGCCGCCATTTATAGTAAGTTGCTTCAGCTAAGGCGGATGGGAATGCCCTGCTTTTTCAGATGTGTCGTCAGGGTAAGCTCCTGTCCGTGCTCCCTTAGCCACTGTTTATAGATCCGGTAATCCGGCATGATGCGCTCGACCATGTTCCAGAAGTCCTTCGAATGGTTCATATGAGTCAGGTGGCAGAGCTCGTGGACTACCACATAATCCAGAGGACCGGCAGGACCGTAGATCAGGCGGTAATTGAAGGATAAAGTCCCTCTTGAGGAACAGCTTCCCCAGCGGGTCTTCTGATCTCTTATGGTGATGGAGGTATAGTGCCCACCGGTGAAGCGGTGGTAGTATTCCACACGGTTCGTAAACACTTCTCTGGCAGCATTCCGATATCGGTTTTCCAAAGCCTGCAGCCTGCGGAGCTCCGCAACGGTCAGTGGCTGATTTTCATATAGATTCATGAGAGTGCCTTTCGCATACAGGGGTGTTGATCCTCTGGGTATCTTTGTAAGTTTGAACAGATTAAATATACTGCGTATGGCTTGAAAAGTAAACGCAGAAATTGTAGAATAGTGCGTGACGGCTCGTGGACGGAACCGTTACAGGAAAGGAAAACAGTAAATACTATGGGTAAATGTATTTTGATCGGCGCAGGAGATCTCACGATGGGAGAGCTGTCTGTGACAGAGGAAGATTATGTGATCGCGGTGGACGGCGGCTTAAGCTACTGCGGGATCCTGAATGTGGAGCCGGACCTGATCATCGGAGATTTTGACTCGATGAGCGAACAGGAGAAGCTTGCTGTGGAACAGTTACAACAGACCGTTCCGGAGAAGATCTGCCGCCTGCCGGAGTGTAAGGATGACACAGACATGTTGGCAGCTATCAAGCGGGGGCTGGAGCTGGGTTATAACGATTTCCGTATTTATGCGGCCACCGGTGGGAGATTTGACCATACCCTGGCGAATATCCAGTGTCTGCTGTATCTCAAAAATCACGGTGCGGTGGGGTACCTGGTAGACGGTACGGGAATGGTGCTGGTACTGCAGAACGAAGCCGTGCATTTCCGGAAGGAGCTGGAGGGCACCATGTCGCTGTTTGCCCTGACGAAGGAGGCAAAAGGCGTGAATATCCGCGGCATGAAATATCCTTTGGAAAATGCCGTGATCACCAATGATTTCCCCATCGGGATCAGCAATGAATTCCTGGGAGAGGAAGCGGAAGTGTCCGTAGAGGACGGCGAACTGGTATGCATGATCCGGTACTATGAGGATGAAGTATAACCATGTAAGCCGGAATGTACGCTTCGAAGATGATCAAGGAGGTGGCACCGAATGTCCACCTCCTTGGTGTTTTTACGAAAAAAAATCTTTAGAAAATCTTTCGTTTTTTCAGTAGGTGAAATTAGAAATTATAAATTAGAATCAGAAACAGACAGGGGAGAGGATCCCCTTGCCGCATGTGGCAGAATGAGAGGGAGTCATGGAGAACAATAAATATCATATTCTCATCGTGGAGGATGATAAGGAAATCCGGGATGGTGTGGAAATCTATCTGAAAAATCAGGGGTATCAGGTGTGGAAAGCTGCCAACGGTAAGGAAGGACTCGAGATCGTAGCACAGGAGGAGATCCATCTGGCTATCCTGGATATTATGATGCCGGTGATGGACGGTGTGACGATGTTAATGAAGCTGCGGGAGCAGAATCACGAGTTCCCGGTGATCATGCTGTCCGCCAAGTCCGAGGAAGTGGACAAGATCATGGGATTAAATATGGGAGCGGATGACTATGTTACCAAACCCTTTACACCGTTGGAACTGTTGGCGAGGGTAAATTCCCATCTGCGCAGATATTCCAAATATCTGACGGCAGTCAGTGGGGAAGAACAGGAGAAATCCCATGTGTATACCATCGGCGGACTGGAACTAAACGAAGAAACCGTAGAAGTGACGGTGGACGGAGAAGCGGTGAAGCTGACACCCATGGAATTCAAGATCGTACAGCTTTTGATCAAGAATCCGGGCAGAGTATTTTCCGCGGATGAGATCTATGAGCGTATCTGGAACGAGAAAGCGGTCAACACCGATACCATTATGGTACATGTGCGGAACATCCGCGAAAAAATCGAGATCGATCCGCGAAATCCCAAGTATCTGAAAGTGGTATGGGGCGTAGGATATAAGATTGATAAACAATAAATACGGATGTGGGGAACAAAGTGTTTCGGCAGGCAGAGGAAAATGGCCGGAGAGGTGTAAGAATGGAACAGGTAACAGAGGCTGTGAAAGCGGAGACAACAGAAAACAGGGAAAATCGAGGAAACCGAGGAAACAGAAAGCCTGCAGTCAAATGGCTGATCATCGGACTGATTGTCAGTCTGGCAGCTTCCGGTATTTTTACCGCCTGCTACGGAATCTTCGAGCGTAGAGCGGAGAGCAGGAGGAATGAACAATACATTGCGGATCCGCTGGAGACGTCGAATACGATTACTTATCTGTATCAGAACTGTTATCTGCTCTACCGCGATCTGTACAACAAAGAACACCAGACTTCCTTAAGCTATGGGGAATTGTATATGCAGCCCACGGAGGGAAACGAATGGCTCAATGATGACCGGAAACGGGCGGAAGTGGCATATGGAGATACGGAGGAGCTCACGATACCGGAAGGAGCAGATCCCGAAAACTATGCGGCCCAGGGAATCTTGGCGGCGCAGACCGGGGAATACTTGGAAGAACATTTCAATACCCTGGAAAACTCCTTTGGTCAGTTGAATAATTTGTATGATTATAGGATCCGGGATACTCAGACCGGAGAGACCCTAAGTAATCTGGCGGATACGGATATCGTGGCGGAGGAACAGAGCTTTTATCTGACTTTTGTATTTGATGCCTATGGAAATGATGCCACCTTAGGAAATACGGTGATCGGATCGGATACGACAACCCTTCGTAAGACAGCGGCGGAAGTGATCCGTAATTGTGGTCTTACGCGAATGGTGGATGCCAATATGGGCACAACGATCGATGCCGGTCATAATACCATGTTCCGGCTGGAAATGCCGAAAAATTGTGAGATCACCTTCTGCATCTCCAGACAGGCGGCACAGAGCCTGGGACAGAACGGTCAGTATATTTATTATGATCAGGATATGAACAATGTCAGTGTTCACTTTTCCATGGGAGAGCAGTATGCATCCTATTATCTGTCCGGATGTCAGCAGATGTTTCTGATCCTGGCACTGCTGATCTTCCTGCTGGCGCTTGTATTTCCGGGACTTGGGGAAGAGAGAGCCTGGGAGAAGGTAACGCTGCTGAAGCTGCCTGTCGAGGCGATTGTTGTGATCCTTGTGGTGATCGCCGGCATTGGAAGTGAACAGGTGGTAGGACTGGTATCCTGGGTGAGAAGCGGTCATGCGCTGGGCACAGTTTTACGTGGAAACAGTGCGCAGATACAGTTATTAACCATAATACTGACCTATGCATTAAATGTTCTGGCGGTGGCAGCCTTGTTTTTCATTGCCTGGTGCTTGGGAGTATCCCTGCGGGCAATGCGGGTTCAGGGAGCCAGAGCGTATTTGAAACAGCACAGCTTGTGCTATCTGTTAGTGCCTTTCTGGAAAAAACTGTGGAGAGGAATGAAGAAGGGATTCTCCATTGGCAGGGATAAGGTGGTGGATGTCTATCATGATGCAGAGCATTTTGATGTGACGAAGGATGCCAAAAAACTGATCCTGCGGATCGTATTGTGGAATGCCCTGATTCTGGTGATCGTATGCAGCCTTCCTCTGGGAGGAGTGACGATCGCAGTCATTTACTCTGTGGTACTGTATTTTGTACTGCGGCGTTATGTCAGCAAATTGCAGAAAAAGTACGGATTGCTGTTAAAAGCCACCAATGAGATCGCGCAGGGTAATCTGAACGTGACCATAGAGGAAGATCTGGGCGTGTTTGAACCCTTTAAACCGCAGATCTACCGGATCGAGGAAGGCTTCCGTAATGCGGTGGCGGAGGAAGTGAAGAGCCAGCGGATGAAGTCGGAACTGATCACGAATGTATCCCACGATCTGAAGACGCCACTGACAGCTATCATTACTTATGTAAAGCTGCTACAGGAGCCGGGAGTGACGGAAGAACAGCGGAAGGAGTACTTAGAGACGTTGGATCGTAAATCGTTGCGCCTGAAGGCATTGATCGAGGACCTGTTCGAAGTCAGCAAGGCAAATTCCCAGAATATCACGCTTGATATCCGCGATGTGGATATCGTAAGCATGGTGAAACAGGTCGAATTCGAGATGGAAGATAAGCTAGCGGATGCCGGACTGGATGTGCGGATGAGCATGCCGGAGGAGAAGGTCATCGTGCCGTTGGACAGTCAGAAGACCTTCCGGATTTTTGAAAATCTGTTTGGCAATATTGCAAAATATGCTTTGCCCGGGACCAGAGTCTATGTCAACGGTTTTACGGCAAAGGATGAGGTGACCATTATCTTAAAAAATATCGCAGCGCAGGAATTATCCGCATCGGGAGAGGAACTGACCGAGCGATTCGTCAGAGGGGATGCTTCCCGTAACACGGAAGGAAGCGGACTGGGACTGGCAATTGCAAAAAGCTTTACAGAAATTCAGGGCGGAAAGTTCCGGATCGAACTGGACGGAGATTTATTCAAGGTGGTGCTGATCTGGAAGGTAAAGCCAGAGAGCGGGAACTACGACAATTCCGGGGACAAAGTGACGACCGGAGACAAAGAAAAACAACCACTACAATCATAAAAAATATTACATTACAATATTAAAATAGATCAATAAATTAGAACAAAAACATCCACATTTCCGTAGAAATACGTTAATTGTGGATGTTTTCAATTACAAATGAGTGTGCTACAATGTATCTATTCCAAAATCCGGAGAATAGCCTGAAAGAGGCAGATTTTGTTCCCGGGTTCTGAAATAGAAAAGCTGTATGAAGAGAAAAAGGAGCAGTAAACAATGGGAATGACAATGACACAGAAGATACTTGCACAGGCAGCGGGCCTTGCGCAGGTACAGGCAGGACAGCTGATCGAGGCACAGCTGGATCTGGTGCTGGGCAACGATATCACCAGTCCGGTGGCAATCAAGGAAATGGATAAAATGAAGGTACAGGGAGTGTTTGATAAGGATAAGATCGCACTGGTACCGGATCATTTTGTTCCCAATAAGGATATTAAATCTGCGGAGCACTGCAAATGTGTCCGTGAGTTTGCAAGACGCAATGAGATCTCCAATTATTTCGAAGTAGGAGAGATGGGTATCGAACATGCACTGCTTCCCGAGAAAGGACTTACCGTAGCCGGAGATGTGATCATCGGTGCGGATTCCCATACCTGTACTTACGGTGCGCTGGGTGCATTTTCCACCGGTGTGGGAAGCACGGATATGGCAGCCGGTATGGCTACCGGCAAGGCATGGTTCAAAGTACCTGCGGCGATCAAATTCAATCTGACCGGCAAACCCGCAGAATGGGTCAGCGGTAAGGATGTGATCTTACATATCATCGGCATGATCGGTGTGGACGGTGCACTGTATAAGTCTATGGAATTTGTGGGAGACGGTATTGCTAATCTGTCCATGGATGACCGCTTCACCATTGCCAACATGGCTATCGAAGCCGGCGGTAAGAACGGTATTTTCCCTGTGGATGAGAAGGCTATTGCTTACATGAAAGAGCATTCGAAACGCCCCTATAAGGTATTTGAAGCAGATCCGGATGCACAGTACGATGCAGAATATACCATTGATCTGAGCACTTTACGGCCTACTGTGGCATTCCCGCATCTGCCGGAGAATACACATACTATCGATGAGATCCACGAGATGGAGCCCATCGACATTGATCAGGTAGTGATCGGATCCTGCACCAACGGACGTATCGACGATCTGCGCACCGCAGCGAAAGTACTTGCAGGCAGACATGTGGCAAAGGGAATGCGCTGTATCGTGATCCCCGCCACCCAGTCCATCTATATGCAGGCAATGGAAGAGGGACTTCTTAAGACCTTCATCGAAGCGGGAGCAGTGGTAAGTACACCTACCTGCGGACCCTGCCTTGGCGGATATATGGGTATCCTGGCGGAGGGAGAGAGATGTGTCTCCACGACTAACCGTAATTTCGTGGGACGTATGGGACATGTAAAGAGTGAGATCTATCTGGCGAGCCCTGCAGTGGCAGCAGCCAGCGCTATCACCGGCAAGATTTCCTGCCCTTGTGAACTGAAATAAAATAAAAGAGGTAATAGAAAATGAACAACGCAAAAGGAATAGTTTTCAAATTCGGGGATAACGTGG
>ULSW01016141.1_pt1 | contig 30949 bp, 28 predicted proteins | sample 1957051 | NCBI WGS metagenome assembly ULSW01 (sample SAMEA4835719, study PRJEB28245) | human gut metagenome | biome: gut microbiome; material: fecal sample | place: Denmark | collected 2008 | reverse complement strand
AAGAATTCTACTACTTCTTCTAATTCTTGTTTTGCTTCTTCAGCACCTGCTACATCTTTAAAGCTAACCTTTACGTTACCTTCACCCATCAATTTAGCACGGCTTTTACCAAAGTTCATCACTCGGCCACCGCCACCTTGAGTTTGTTGCATAATAAAGAAGAACAACACCACCAAGATGATGATAGGAATAGCAGAACCTAACAGGCTCATCCACCAAGCTGGTTGCTCAGGTGGAGCTGCTGTAATTTCTACGCCATTATCTTGTAATGTTTTAATTAATGTTTCATCACTTGGCGCATAAGAATTGAACTCTGTTCCATTTTTTAGTTTACCTTTAATACCATGATCATTGGTAATCGTTACGGACTCAACCTTTTTCTGTTGTACTTGTTGAATAAATCCTGTGTAACTTAGTTCAGATTTATTCGCACTTTGACCAGAGAAAGCGTCAATGGCGATAACGAAAGCGGCAATGATAAGTAAGTAAAGGACGATATTTTTTGTAAATCGACCCAAAAGATTACCCCTTTCAATAATAATTTACTTGTATAAACGAATTGAGTACATCTCATTAAGAGATGCACTCATATATTATATCATATTTTTAATTTTGATACATTTCTTCCTTTAAAATACCGATATATGGTAAGTGACGATATTTTTCTGCGTAGTCTAAACCATAACCGATAACAAAATAATCAGGAATAATAAAGCCCACATAGTCAACGTCTACGTCCATCTTACGGCGATCTGGTTTATTCAACAATGCTGCAAGGCGTACGCTTTTAGCACCACGAGCATGTAAATTTTCTAATAAGTAATGCAATGTTGTGCCTGTATCTACGATATCTTCCACAACGAGCACATGCTTCCCCTCTACAGAGCGATCCAAATCTTTTAGAATTCGAACTACCCCTGTACTAGTTGTGCCACTACCATAGCTAGAGCAAGAAATAAAATCAAAACTTACATCTACGCTATCATCAATAGCGCGAGCTAAGTCTGTAAAGAAAACGATGGCTCCCTTTAACACCCCTACGAGCACTACAGATTCATTTTTATAGTCTTCGCTAATTGCTTTACCTAACTCGGCTACACGAGCCTGTAATTGTTCTGCTGTATATAAAATCTCTTTTGCGTCTTGATGCATCTATATGACCTCCACGATTCATATTAATGTTTGCAATATACCTTTATTGTATCACATTGAGCGATTACTTTTATACTTTTTATAGTGAAAGTTTTCTTTTCCCCTGTGTTAACAATGTCCAGTAATTGCTCTTGATGAGCTGATGTAAGCGTTAGATCAGAGTCAATGGTACTTACTAAACGCTGCCATAATCTCCGCTGTATTGCCAGTGGCTCCTGTCTCAAGGCACGGCGAGAGATTCTCACCTCGTCATCACCAATCGACACTAATTTATCAAAGGTTCTAGACGTTAAATCAGAGATAACCATTACATCTTCATTTACAGAACTTCCTAGTCGAACTATAGCATCTACCACAGCAGGGTTAACAGCTTCCAATTCAGGTATAATGCGATGACGAATCCTATTTCGCTGGTATCGTACATCCTCATTCGTAGAATCTACACAATACGAAATATGTTTTGTCCCTATATAGGCTAGTAAGTTTTCTTTTGTTACGTCTAACAGTGGTCTAACTACAGGAATAGCATATTCAGATTGTACTACAGACATGCCAGTTAAACCATTTAGACCAGAACCCCTAATGATATGTGCCAAAATCGATTCTGCTTGATCGTCTTTGTGATGAGCTACTGAAATATAATCATACCCCTCAGACTGGGCAATTTCATTTAACCATTGATAACGTACTTGGCGGCCTATAGTTTCTTCAGACTTTTTATGTTCCTTACTTAGGCGCGGTACATCAAAGGTAGCGGAATAAAATGGCAGACCTAATTCTTCCACTTGATGTTGGAGCCACAAGACCTCCTCCTTACTTTCAGGGCGAATACAGTGATCCACAATGGCTACACCTATTTTGTACGTTGTATGACGATGCGTAGCAATATCTTGTAACAAATACAATAGAGCCATTGAATCGGGGCCACCAGAGCAAGCTACTAGAATTCGACTATTTTCAGGAAATAGATTATGTGATTTTAAGGTGTGATTAATGGTTCGAATAAGTTCTTTCACATTCACGAGCCATCGCCTCCATACCATCTTGGTCGCTCACAAATACATGAGGAACCTCATAAGCATCCATAAAGGACGTTAAAATTTCTGCACCAGCTACGATGATATCGGCACGTCCTGCAGGTAAACCTTTTACGTGTAATCGCTCATCGCGACTCATGTAACGTAAGTTTAGAATGATGCCCTCTACTGTTTCACGACTTAATTTATGACCTTGTACCTTCGTACCATCATAGTTTTCAAGGCCTAAATCAATGGCCGCTAGCGTCGTTAGCGTACCACCGATACCAATGAATTCACCAAATTCACCTTGAATCATCATGGGATCCCAAAGGAATCGAGTTTCTTCCCATACTCGTTGAGGACCTTCATCAGACATAGATTGAAGGCGTACAGCCCCTACAGGATAGGATCGACTCCAGTAAACGCCGTCCTTATTGCCTAATGCTAGCTCTGTACTACCGCCACCGATATCGATAGTTGTATAGTGACGACCATCATTCAACTGATCTCCTAATGCACCATTAAATCCATAAATTGCCTCTTCATCACCTGATAAAATGCGCCATTCCATAGGACAATATGTATTGATACATCCCATAAATTCAATGCCATTTGGTGCTTCTCGAACGGCACTTGTCGCGAAGCCAAAGCAGTAGTCCGCACCATATTGATCTGCAAGTTTTTTTATATCCGTGAAAGCTTGATAGGATGCTTCCATCGATTCAGTGCGCAATGTACCATCTGAATTACGTTGGCCTAAACGAGTAGTCCACAACTGTTTTGGCTCATAGTGCCATATATTATTTTCATAAGTAGCCAATAATAAGCGTACTGAATTTGATCCAATATCAATAATAGCTAACTTCATAATTGCTCCTTACATAATTAGTATGCCTCTAACACTATTATACTGTTAAGACCTATACATAAGTAAAGAGATGGCTCAATGCCATCTCTCACTATTAATCTCGACGACCGCCTCGGCCTCCGCGTTTACCTTCTGTATTGCGTTTTAAATCGTGTAAGCGTTCATTGCTATCGCGCAAGAATGATTTCATCTTTGCTTCAAAAGCCTCTGTGCTTTGTTTAGATTGAACACGACGAGGACGTCGCTCTTCACTTGGTGTCTCTTTAGGTTGTGTTTGACGAATAGAAAGGCCTATTTTATTGCCTTCAATAGATAAAACCTTAACCTTTACTGGATCTTCAACCTTTAATACGGTATTAATATCTTCGACATACCCATGAGCTACTTCAGAAATATGAACTAGACCGGTTTGCTTCTCTCCTAAATCAACAAATACACCGAATTTTGTAATACCAGATACGGTACCATCAATAATGTTACCAACTTCGATTGCCATGCAACCTCCTAATTAATGCGGAAACCTCAAACTACAAACTAATGCGAATCTAAATTACTACAGTCAAACCTATTTTACATAAGGTACTTCACCAGGTTTTACAAGGCCGAGCTCCTCACGAGCCACCCCCTCAATGGTCTTTGGATCTTGCAACTTAGCCTTTTCCTGTTCTAATTCTTCATTTCGCTGTTTTAATTCTTGCAATTGTTGCTCAATATGTTGTTTTTCTTGATATACAGCCACCAAGCGATAGGCTTGCCCTAATAATAGCAGCACCATAATCCCTATACCAATTCGCTTGATCCACATGAGGATAATACGTTGATCCTGCGCTTTGCGATTAGGTCTAACCCGTTTGCGCGGCTTTTTTGGACGTTGTACTTCCATAGTGTCTTGAGTCATAATATCCCCCAAAAATATTCATCATCTGTATACTGTCATTTTTTAATTATATCACAGAACCTCGTTAGGGACTAAATAAAATTATCTATAGTTTACCTTATATCTATCATATAGTTAAAAAGGTCTTATCAGAGATAGATTTATTAGTAACAGCCACTATGGCCTTATAAAGACTCTGCTTTATGAGCATATTCACGAATTACTGCACAAGACTTTTTAAATAAAGCTAATTCATCTTCAGTAAGCTTCAATTCAAATACATCTTCAATACCATCTTTGCCAATAACTGCTGGAGTCGATGCAAAGATTCCTTCTTCACCATATTGGCCATCTAGATAACAAGAACATGGCAACACTTTCTTTTCGTCATGGAATACAGCACGAATTAATTCTGTTGTTGCACTAGCAATGCCAAACTCTGTAGATCCTTTACCAGCCAATACATGGTAACCACCAATTTTTACATCATCTAGCACTTGAGTATGATCAAGTGTAGGGAATCTATGAGGCAATTCTTGTTGTAATTGTACTAACGGCTTTCCTTGTACATAAACATGAGACCATGGCGCCATAGCACTACCGCCATGTTCACCTAAACAATAGGCTGTAATTGTACGGTTACTAATATTAAAAATGCGCGCCAATTCTTTTTGTAATCGCGCTGAATCTAAAGCTGTACCACTGGAAATAATACGTTTTGGATTCCAATTTAAATGTTTACATAAATAAGTAGCAACAACATCAGCAGGATTAGAAATAGAGATAATAAAACCATCAAAGCCAGACTTTTTAATTCGAGGAATAACATCCTTTAAAACCTCTACTGTATCACCAAGACTTTCTAAACGATCTTGATATAAATTTGGTAAAGGACCAGCGCTAAATACGAGAATATCACAATCCCCACAATCTTCAATAGGACCTGCAGTAGCTGTTACTTTATGAGGAATATAGCTAACAGCATCATTTATATCCATTGCTTGTGCTTTAGCTTTTTTCTCGTCAATATCCATCATATATAGTTCATCTACTTCACCTTGTAGAGCAAGAGAAAATGCTACATGAGAACCTACATGTCCAGTGCCAATAATACCTACTTTACGTAACTTCATAAGGGCCTCCTACGATTCGCACTAAAAGATATACATCTTCTAATACAATTCCACTTAAACCAGCGATTGCCATTATATGAATCGACAATGTTAAGTTATATTAAAACATATTGCTTGTAAAATACATAAACTATTATATACCTATTTTCTCATAGGTATATAAGAAAATAGATTTATAGCGATAAAAAAAGACTATTATAGGAAATCCTATAATAGCCCTTCTATTATATAGTTAGTCTCGTCCAGTAAAGAAGCTTACTACAGCAATCACTATAACTGCACCAACGATGGATGGAATTAATGCCATGCCTGCAAGACTTGGGCCCCAAGTACCAAGCAAAGCTTGACCTACAGAAGCCCCTACTAAACCAGCAATAACACGAAGAATAATCCCCATGCTTTGCGCCTTTTTAGTAATACGACCAGCTACAAAACCAATGAATCCGCCTACAATAATTGACCAAAGCATAATATACCTCCTATAAAGTCATCTCATCAAGATTAAGCGGGAATAAATCCTTATTCTCCATCACTTGCGGTGACTTTTCTAAATATTGTTTTCGCATTGACCATAAAATCTCTAAATCCTTTGGATCTAACTTGGACAATGCATATATCATCGTGAAATCTGAACCATAATGGCCACGCAAGCTATCGGGTACTCCTTTGGGTCCTTCTCCACCTAGACGATTATTAAAGAACCCTTGAATACGGCGACTATCTAAATCAATGATAATAAACCCTGACGCATCATATACATACAATGTATGATTTATACGCTTTAAAGCTCGTACCGTATTCGTTATAAAATACTGGTCCTTCATGTCAATGAGGGATGACTCATAACCTGAATGGTAAAAGTCCCCATAATAATGAGCTCCTCTATCTGTAGATTCCAACAAATCCTTGAGTATGGATTGTTCTGGGCCACTAAAATCAGAGAAAGTTTTTACCATAGTAATCTCTCGTAAACCACGTTGGTAATTCTCGGTCTTCGGTGGCTCTATATGTTGACCACGAAAGGTAATAGACATCAACCGAAGTGTATTATCAGCTAAATTATAAATACCATACCCTTCATAACCTAGAAAGTACACTTGTGAGTCGATGGACTTCATCGCTAATATTCGTTTTGAAATGATGGCATCACTAGAATTTACTAATGTATGCTCTTCTGGGTCTATGCGTACTGTTTTACTGTCGTAATTGCCACCTACTGCAAGCCAATAGGACAGCCCCACTACTATTAATGCTAGTATGCACAAACCGATACGTTTTATATTCATTTATACTCCCTATGAATCCCCAAGCATAAAACGTAATAATATATTGCCATTACAGTAAGTCCCTATTAATATAATCCCAATTCTAGGTATAACTGTAAATTTTATTTTTAATATCTTTGTGGATTTCTATGCCAAACTTAATGTAGCTAATCGCTCGCTAATTGACATACCCTTATAGGTAAAAGTTGGTAACAACTCATGTAAAGGTTCTAAGACAAAGGTTCTATCCCAAAAATAAGGATGCGGTATAGTTAGAGTTTCATCACAAATGGAAATCATAGAACCGGCCTCATCAAAAGCCAAAATAATATCTAAATCTAATGTACGTGGTCCCCAGTGAATGAGTCGTTCACGACCAGCCTCTTGTTCTAAGGACTGAAGTACACTTAACATTTCATGAGGATTCAAAGTACTTTTACAAGACCACATGCCATTAATAAATGACGCCTGATCTGTATATCCCCAAGGTTCCGTTTCTATCAAAGAAGAACTAATAACCTCTGAAACTGTCTCATGCCCTTGTAATAGCTGAAAAGCAGAATTAATATATCCTCTTTTATCACCTATATTTGAACCTACACTGATGTAATAGGTATACATCAAATTTGACCTCTTGTAGTGACAACCTCAACATAATCTAGGATACCAGCAATAGGTACAGATGGTTTGCGCACCGTTACAGATAAGCCAACGATACCTTGATAATGTTGGTATAAAGAGTCGGCAATAAGTGCACCTAAACGCTCTAATAAATTATGTTTTTCTCCAGTCATAACAGATTCTACAAGCTCATATACTTCTACATAATTGATAGAATCCTCTAACTGGTCACTTTGACCGGCCTTTGTAAGATCCGTAGTAATTTCAACATCTACAAAAAAGCGCTGTCCTTGCTCTTGTTCAGATGTCAAATTGCCATGGTATCCATAAAATGCCATGTTTTTTAAAACGATTTTATCCATTATTCACCTCGTAATAGGCCATCTGCTACGGCCAAGGCGCGTTTGTGCATTTTCACATTATGAACACGCACCATATCAACACCTTGGAATACACCCGTAATACAAGCCGCTACCGTGCCTTCATCGCGCTCTTCTGGAGGCAAACCGCCCAACATAGAACCGATAAAACGCTTACGGCTAGGGGCAAGTAAAATAGGGTATTCATAAGCCGTTAATTCCCCTAAACGTTGCATAACTTCAATATTTTGTTCTTCTGTTTTACCAAATCCAATGCCTGGATCAAGCCAAATTTGTTGAGGTGTAATCCCCACTTTCAATGCTTTATCCACGGCATAGAAGAAGTATGCTTTCATATCTTCAATGATATCACCGTAGTTTGTATCATTGCTATTATGCATAATGATTACAGGCACCTTGTATTTTGCGGCTATTGCTGCCATATCAGGATCATAATGTAAGCCCCAAATATCATTTAAAATATGAGCGCCCTTTGAAAGTGCATAATCAGCAGTTTTAGCATGATAGGTATCGATAGATACAGGTACTGTAGATGCATGTAGTACAGGGTCTATCAATTGGGCTAAGCGTTCAATTTCTTCATCTGCTGTCAATGGTGTGCAACCAGGGCGCGTAGATTCTACGCCTAAATCAATGATATCAGCACCATCTTCAATCATTTGCGTTACATGTGCTGCTGCCGCTTCTGGAGTATTGAATTTACCACCATCAGAGAAAGAGTCAGGCGTACCATTTAGTATCCCCATAATAAGGGTACGATCGCACAAAGATAAACTTTTGCCATCATTCCATGTGTAATTTCTACGTTTAAACATTTGCCTGTCCTCCACCTAACATTGCCAACGCTTCATCTCGTAATGTGCCAGTCTCTGCTAACACACCACGGCTTTCTAATGTAATAACCTTTGAATCTTGCTGCATGGTTCCTTTGATAAGCATACATAACTGAGTCGATGTAATGCGTACGAATACACCATGAGCAGATAAATCATTCATAATTGCATCTGCTAATTCTGATGCTAACCGCTCTTGTAGTTGCGGCCTCCGGCTAAGGATATTAACAATATCTTGAAACTTGCTAAGCCCTGCCACACACCCATCCTTAGGTTGGTACACAATATCTACGGTTCCAAAGAATGGCAACAAGTGGTGCTCACACATAGAATAAAAAGGAATTCCTGTAACTGCCACAAGCCCTTTATAATCAGTACTAAATGTTTCACCCCAGGCTGACTTTGTATCTAATCCTACGCCACTGAATAATTCACTATATAATTCTGTTACACGACTTGGTGTTTTCTCTAGCTCTGGCGCCTCTGTATCAACAGATAAAGCCGCTAAAAATTGCTTTATCCCGTCCTTTGCACGTTGATTCATCGGTCCTCCTAAACGATTTTCGTCGTCCAATCCTCAATATTCCAAATATCCGTAACCCAATCTTTATAAAATTCAGGTTCATGACTTACTAAAACGATAGTTCCTTTGAACTCACGCAAAGCACGACTCAATTCTTCTTTTGCATAAATGTCCAAGTGATTCGTTGGTTCGTCTAATACGAGTACATTGTACTTATTTTGCATCAATTTACATAAGCGAACCTTTGCATTTTCACCACCAGATAACACGCGCATTTGTGATGTAATATGCTCGTTAGTAAGGCCACAACGAGCAAGCGCTGCACGCACCTCTGCATTAGTCATTGCCGGATATTCGTTCCAAATATAGTCTAGTGCAGTTTCAGAATTGGATGGTGTATCCTCTTGAGCGAAATAGCCTATTTGTAGGAATTCACCTTTTACCAACTCACCGCTTACCGGTTTTAATAAACCTAAAATTGTTTTCAACAATGTCGTTTTACCTAAACCATTAACACCGCGAATGGCGATTTTTTTATTTCTTTCAATTTGAAAGTCTACAGGTCTAGTCAACGGTTCATCATAACCTAACTCCAGACCAAAAGCCTCTACGATAAAACGACTTGGCGTACGGCCTTCTTTAAAACCAAAACTTGGTTTAATGTACTCTTTTGGCTTTTCCAAAATTTCCATTTTCTCTAACCGTTTAGCTCGAGAATTTGCCATACCACGCGTTGCTACACGAGCCTTATTGCGTTGGATAAAGTCTTCCATGCGTTCAATTTCTTGTTGTTGACGCTCATAAGCCTTAGCCGCTTGTGCTTTTTTCACTTCATAAGCCGCTTGGAACTGATGATAGTCGCCAGTATAACGCGTTAAAACTGCTTGCTCGATATGATAAATCACGTTGACTACGGAGTTTAAAAACTCCATATCATGAGAAATCAAGATGAACGCATTTTCGTAGTTTTGTAAATAATTTTGCAACCATTGGATATGCTCTACATCAAGATAATTTGTCGGTTCGTCCAAGAGCAAAATCGTTGGTTTTTCTAGTAAAAGTTTTGTAAGTAAAACCTTTGTACGCTGGCCACCGCTGAGCTCCGTAACATCTCGGTCAAGCCCAATATCCATAAGGCCCAAACCTGCAGCTGTACGCTCAATAACCGCATCAATTTCATAGAATCCACGTTGCTCTAGAATTTCTTGCCATTCACCAACTTGTTCAAGCAGTTTATTCATCTCATCTTCGTATACGTCACCCATTCGATTATAGGCATCGTTAATCTTTTGTTCCATGACGAATAAATCATCAAAGGCGCGTTGCAATACGTCGCGAATGGTCATGCCCTTTTCAAGGACCGCATGTTGATCCAAATAACCTACAGTTACTTGGTTAGACCATTCAATTTTACCTTCATCAGGAGGTATTTTACCTGTAATGATATTTAGGAATGTAGACTTGCCTTCACCATTAGCACCAATTAACCCTACATGTTCACCTTTCAACAAGCGGAATGATGCATCATCTAAAATTTGTCGCGCTCCAAAACCATGGGTTACATTTGAAACGGTTAAAACACTCATATCTATCTCCACCGGAATAAAAGCCGTCTTGTTGAAGACGGCTTGTTTCATACTTACTTAAATATTATATCTATTGTACCTTTTTGACCTCTATATGTCAAAAATTGAACATCACTTACCTACTGCATAACGCAAGGCTACCACAGCCATAATCTTAGCGCCCTTAATCGCTTGCTCCAATCCATAGTCAGAACCTGCTGCACAAGTGAACTCTGGTGTATGAGCTTCTAAGCCTAATCCAATCTGTAATGTGGGCTGTGCTGTTGGTACTTCATAAGATACATTTCCTACATCTGTACTACCATCAGCCTCATCATCAGGCAATATACGGGGCGTTTCACCAAATTCAGTCATCACATCGTTAAAGAGATCTAATAGCTGTTTATCTTGACGCATATCCTTAAAGAGAGGCTCATAATGATGCATCTCAACACGGGCGCCATAAGATACTCCGATCTCTTTAGCAGCCTCTTTGATAGCCGGCAAAATAATACCTTCTAAATCGTCCACCGTACTACCGCGAACAGTCATACGAATCGTAGCCTTAGGAGTTACTACATTTGGTGCTGTACCAGCTTCGGTAAAAATGGTCCCTACAATAGCCCCTTTAGGGAACATTTTCTTTAACTCTTTTATTTTTTGATATAAATCTACAGCACAGTCTAAGGCATTAATACCAGAGTCAGTTAATGATGCTATATGACAAGACCGTCCATGGAAGGTAATCTCTAGTGGATGCGTCGCTAATGATGTGCCCCCCACCTCATTTTCACCGCCTGGGTGAATGATGAGCGCCGCCTCATAACCCTTAAATAAACCAGCCTCTGCCATGTATACTTTACCACCAATAGTTTCCTCCGCAGGACAACCAAAGAAGGTCGTTCCCCACGCTTCCGGTGCACTTTGGCTGAAGGCAACAGCAGCACCTAAACTCATCATGGCAATGAGATTATGTCCGCAACCATGACCGAGTTCAGGTAACGCATCATACTCTCCTAAGAATGCTATTTTATATCTCGCATCATGGTTATGGTCACCACGTAGTGCCGTTTGTAACTCAGGATAATCTGTTAATCCTACTTGAGATGTAAAATTATGATTTTCTAAGAATTGGTGAATTATCTTAACTGCTTTATGCTCGTTTAAGCCCAATTCTGGGTTATCGTGTAAATATGAGGAGATATCGCGCAATTCTTCTGTCATACTATCTATGATGGCACAGGCACGAGCCTCTCGTTCTTGTAATATCATAACTTCCCTTTTTAATTTCTAATTTATACTGTTTATTATTTATTCTATCTAAGAAGAATGTGTCTATTTCGTATAGGGATGAACAATTATGGTATTTGAAATATACCTAAAGTTAATCATCGCTCCTAGTGGTAATGTTTGATGCGGCATTCCATGACCTGTTGGGACATAACATACAAAAGGCTCCAACAATTCAGGGTCTCTATTTTCCTCCATGTAGCGTAACGCTTCATAGCCTAAATCGTAATCACGCTCATCATCGTCGCCTTCACAATCTGTAAATGTACCAATCACTAAACCTTTAATACGACTCAATAAACCACTGAGGCGAAATTGTTGCAACATGCGATCTAGCTTATAAGGTGCCTCTCCTACATCTTCAATGAATAGTAATGTATCCTCCCAAGATGCATCCTCTAAAAAATACGGTGTTCCCGACAACATAGATAACATCGTCATATTGCCGCCCCGTAAAATACCTTCGCCTAACTCAGTACCAATAGCACCACGAGGCGGTTCAGCTAAGGGTTCTATGACTTGTAATTTACCTTCTAAAGTATTAAATAAAGCATCAATATCTGCTTTGCGTTCAGGCTTAAAATCTACGCCCATCGGCCCGTGATAGGTAATGAGTCGGCTATATCGATTGATCGCCATGTGAAGTGCTGTACAATCACTATACCCAATAAAAGCCTTTCCATGCTTACGGATTGCTTTATAATCTAATAAATCTAGATAACGCATCGTTCCGTAACCACCGCGCAAGGCAAGTACCGCATCACAAGGTGCGGTGGTCATCATATATTGAAACTCTCGGGCTTGCTCCTCTGGTGTACCGCCATACAAGCCTTTGCGATGTGCACTTTCACCAAAGAGTACTTTATAGCCCCTTAGGTTACAAATTTCTTCTATTCTATGTAAATCTTCATCGCTTGCACTGGCAGGTGCCATAATACCTATGGTCATGCCCGGTGCTAAGCGCTTTGGTTCAATCCAGTTCATATGTCCTCATAAAATACAACAAAAGACGTACACATAGTGTACGTCTTAAGTGTATCTTATTTGTATGCTTTTTTAAAGTCAACAAGGCCCAATGTAGTCCAGAAATAATTTTGAATACTTCCATTTGTTACATATGGTTGTGTTGTGAAATACAATGGCATTACTAGAGATTCATCAAAAATCATCTGTTCTGCTTTATGCATCAACGCATCCCGTTCAGCCCCATTTGGTGTCGTACGAATACGCGCAATCAACTCGTTATAATCATCACTATGGTACTGACTATCATTGTCTTCAGCAGAGAATACTTCTAAGAAGTTTTGTGGATCACTGTAATCCGCAACCCAAGAAGCACGAGCAACTTGATATTTACCAGCTTCGCGGTCGGCTAAGAATACCTTTGTCTCTTGATTTTGTAAGCGCACATCTGCACCAAATGCATTGACCCAAGCATCTTGTACAGCTTCGGCAATCGCTTTATGTAATTCACTTGTATTATACAAAATCGTAATTGGAGGCAATGGATGATTTTTATCATAGCCAGCGTTTTTCAAGATTTCTTTAGCTTGTTCTACATCTTCATAAACAAGATAGCTACCCGCTTCACGGAAATCTTCACGTCCATTACTTTCAAGCATGCCGTAAGGAACAAAGGCATAGGCCGCCTCTTTACCACCGCGAACAATATTGTTAACGATGTTAGCACGATTGATAACCATGGAGAAAGCTTTACGCACCTCAGGATCTGTGAAAGGTTCTGCTTTCACATTGAATACGTAATAATAGTTACCAAGCATAGGTCCAATATGTAATAGACCTGCCTCTTCTAAGCGTTTTTGGTCCGCTACAGGAGGCTCAACCGTCATATCTGCTTCGCCACCTTCAACCAATGTAAGGCGTGTACTTTGAGATTCACTAATAGGCCAATTCATTTTCTCTGTTTTCACAGAATCTGCATCCCAATAGTCAGGATTCTTAATGAAATCCATTTCTCCATTATGCTTCCAGGATAGTAAGCGGTATGGACCATTAGATACAAATGTATCTGCATTAGCAGCCCAGTTTTCATGAGCCTCTACAGCTTTTTGGCTCACTGGATAATAGCTATGAGAAGCTAGTAATTTTAAGAAATATGCTGTTGGATTCTCTAAAGTAACTACTAATGTATTATCATCAGTGGCCTTAACGCCAACATCATCAGCTGTAGCATCACCATTATTAAAGGCTTCGCCATTTTTTAATACATATAACATATATGCATTGTCCGCATGGACTTCAGGGTCTAATACGCGTTTCCACGCGTATTCAAAGTCATGAGCCGTCAAAGGCTCTCCATTAGACCATTTCAAATCAGGTCGTAAATGGAAGGTATACTCGCGACCATCATCAGAAATATCCCAGCTTTTAGCAAGTGCTGCCTCTGGTTCACTTTCATCATTCAAACGAACTAAACCGTCAAATAATTGAAGTTGAACTGTAGCCTCCGGAGAGGTAGTAGACTTTGCTGGATCCAATGTGGATGGTTCCTGCTCAATAACATATCGAATGGTATGCTCATCAATTGGTTGTTCCCCGCGAGGATAACCAAATACAAATAAGAGCACACTCACCCCAAGAGCAAGGACCATGAGTTTTAACAAATTTCGTTTATCCATCATGGCAATGCTTCCTCTACAAATTCTTTCATGATACGCCCTACTTGAGCGCCTAACTCTTTACCTCGGTCATTATCGATATCGCTCATCAAGAGGATAAAGCAGAAATGACCTCTAAATGTTTCTAATACGCCCCCATCGTGCTCTACGCGGTCAAGGGATCCTGTTTTATGGTGAAAGCGTATATCTTCGCCCCAATAAAATGGCAAGATATCACGGAATTGTTGGCGCCCTAAAATATTCCACATTTCACGGCCATAAGCATCTCTATCGCGACATTCAAAAATGTGTTTATACAGACGCGCCAATGACAATGCAGTCAAATGATTCTCACGGCCTTCTGCTAGAGCGTCAAAGTCCATCATCATACGATTGAGTTCAATTTCATCTACACCAAGCTGTTCTGCACGGGCATTGATATTCTCCATGCCTAGAACAGTAATGAGTAAATTTGTCGCAATATTATCGCTAAGAACCATCATAAGACGACATAACTCAAGATACGTAAAGCTATGCTTTGCTACCAGTTCTTGTAATGCACCACCGCCTTCAACACGTGGTGTTCTAGATAGAGGAACAGTATCATTAAGATCCAACTGCTCTGTACGAGCTAAATGGAATACATACTCCATAATGAGTACCTTAATCAAACTTGCACTAGAGTGTACCGTATCTTCCCCTTTAGAAGCAATAATAGTCGGCTCCTCTTCATCGTCAAATTGAAGTACTACATAGGATATATTCCCCTTTGGTGCTAATTCTTTTATCACTGTATCGAGTTGATGTTCTAAGGACTTGCCAACAAGTAACTTTTCCATACTATTCTCCCATTATATGTGCCAGCATGCGATGCGGCGATCTGCCCAATCACGAAGAGGCGGACGTTCAGTAAAGCAACGACCTTCTGCCTCTGGGCATCGACCACTAAACAAACAACCTTTTGGTGGATTTAGTGGATTTGGTGGGTCCCCTTTAAGCGGTGCTCCAATGGGAGCATGCGGTATAACAGGACCGTTTAAGGCGGTCAAAGCACGAGTATACGGATGTTGTGGGAATTCATATAAATCCAACGCTGGACCTTCTTCCATAACAGCGCCTAAATACATAACTACCATGCGATGACTGATGTAGCGCACCATATTTAAATCATGAGAAATAAAGAGGTACGAAATACCATGTTGTTCTTGTAATCTCTCAAGCAAGGTCATAATTTGTACTTGAATGGATACATCTAGTGCTGAAATCGGTTCATCACAGATGATACACTGTGGCTGCATAATGAGAGCCCGTGCAATACCGATACGTTGGCGTTGACCGCCAGATAATTCATGAGCATAACGCTCACCAAAGGACATGTTCAAACCAACTTGATCAAGCACTTCTTTTACACGAATAACACGATCGCGAGGTGTATATTTTGGATCTAGCTCCAATGGTTCCTCTAGAATCGCATTAACGGTAAGACGTGGATTAAGAGATGCATAAGGGTTTTGGAATACCATTTGCATCACCGGATGAACAGCTTTTCGATCCACATACGGATCAATCTGACGACCGTTCATATAAATAGAACCTGATGTAGCTTGATGTAAGCCCATCAAAGTGTAGCCAAATGTGGATTTACCACACCCAGACTCACCTACGATACCAAGGGTTTCCCCTGGTGATTGATATAGGCTCACGCCTTGTACAGCATGTACCGTGTGTTTTGGCTTAAATAAGCCTCCTGACAGAGTGAACTCTTTAACGAGATTGTCAGTTTCCCATACGTAACTCATTAAAGTCCCTCCAACTTAGCTAACCAACATGTAAATTGATGATTTTCACCAACATTTGTAACCATAGGAATTCGATTACCACAGATACGCATAGCCCACTTGCACCGTGGATTAAATGCACAACCTCGCGGTAAATCAAATAAATCTGGCGGTTGACCTTCAACGGCTTTTAACTCACCATGCCATTTACCTTGTGGCAGAGCGAGTAATAACCCTAATGTGTACGGATGGCGAGGTTCATTAAATATGCCCTCCACTGTAGCAGATTCAACACATTTACCAGCATACATAACCATAACGCGATCGCAAATTTGAGCGATAACGCGTAAGTTGTGAGAAATAAAGATAATCCCAATCCCAGCCTCTACGGCTAATGTTTGCATAAGGCGTAAAATTTGTGCCTCTGTAGTAATATCAAGTGCTGTTGTAGGCTCATCACAAATTAAAATCTTTGGACGACCTGCTACAGCCATGGCGATACAAACGCGTTGGCGCATACCACCACTTAACTCGTGAGGATATTGAGACAATCGTCTTTCCGGTGTAGAAAGGCCCATCTTCTTTAACAAGTCGATGGCGATAGCTCGTTCGTCATAATCCTCACCATATGCATTAGTACGATGGATAACCTCATACAGTTGCTCCCCAATCGTCATGATTGGATTCAAAGATGTCATAGGATCTTGGAATACCATAGCAACAGTAGTACCACGCAACTCATTCCAGTCATCTTCAGTGAATTCAAGGCAATCATTGCCATCAATCATAAATGTATCGGCTTTGATTTTTGTTTTACCATATGGTAGTAATCCCATTAAGGAATTAACTAGTACAGATTTACCACAGCCGGATTCACCAACAATACCTAAAATCTCACCTGGTTGTAAGGAGATATCTTGATTGCGAATAACCCGTAAAGGGCCTTGGAAGGTATCAATGGTAATGGACACATTGCGCACATCAACAATTGCGTTATTCATTATCTATCTCCTTCCTTAGGGTCTAACACATTACGTAAGCCATCGCCAAGGAATGCGAAACCAAGCATGGTAACGCTAATGGCAACAGCAGGAAAAATCAATTGGAACGGATAAGAGCGCATGCTACTAATCCCTTCAGAAGCTAATACGCCCCAGCTCGCCATAGGTGCATTTACACCTAAACCGATAAAGCTAAGGAATGCTTCTGTAAAAATAGCCTCTGGGATGGCCAATGTCAAAGTAATAATGATTGGACCTACACAGTTTGGCAAAATATGACGTAATAAAATGCGATATTTGGGAATGCCCATCGCTTCAGCAGCAATGATATATTCTTCGTTTTTAACTTTCAAAATTTGACTACGTACGATACGGGCCATATTCAGCCAGTACGCAATGCCCAATGCTACGAAAATAGATGTTAAGCCAGGGCCAAGTACAACCATCAACAAAATTACATACAGTAAAAGTGGAATACCGTACAATACATCTACCAGCCCCATCATGATGCGGTCAACCTTACCGCCAAGGTAACCTGCAATACCGCCATAGGTAACGCCGATAACAAGATTGATAAATGCTGCTACAAAGCCGATGGTTAAGGAAATACGAGCACCGTACATAACGCGAGTGTAAATGTCGCGACCTAATGTATCGGTACCAAACCAATGACTAAAGCTTGGGCTTTGGTTCGCATCAATCAAGGATTGGTCCGCATAGGTATACGGCGAAATTAGGGGTCCTAAAATAGCCAACACAATCATCACCAAAATGATGGTTGCCCCTACTACGGCCAAGCGATTTACCTTAAATCTCGCCCATTTACTAGGACGTTTTATAAAGCTTGTAATTTCTTCTTGAGGGGTTCGCTCAATAGGTAAAAAATCTTCCTTATTCATCTGTCCCCTCCTCTGTCGTAACACGTGGATCAATTAATGGATAAATCATATCCACCAAGATATTAAGAAATACTACAAGAGCACTATAGAAAATCGTAATGCCAAGGATAACCGTATAATCACGGTTATAAATAGATGTTACGAAATACTGTCCAAGGCCTGGAATAGCAAAAATCGTTTCTACGATAAAGCTACCTGTCAAAAGGCTGGCAGCCAATGGGCCCAAATAGGTAATAACTGGCAAAATAGCATTCCCTAACGCATGACGTGTCAAAATAGTCCAAGAACTCAAGCCTTTGGCGCGAGCTGTACGGATGTATTCTTGTTGGTACACATCAAGCAACCCACTGCGTGTTAAGCGTGCAATGAATGCCATCGGTTGTGCAGCTAACGTTAATACTGGTAGCACCATATAAGATGGACCACGCCATAAGGCCACTGGGAACCAGCCTAGTTCAAAGCCCACCACATATACAAGAACGGCACCAATAATAAAGGTAGGCACAGAAATACCAATTGTAGATAATATAGTTACCGCATAATCAACAATACCATTAGGGCGCATAGCGCTAATAGCACCTGCTGCAATGCCACCTGCTACAGCCACCATTAATGATAATAAGCCGAGCTGTGCAGAAATTGGGAATGCATCGCTGATAATATCATTTACACTACGGCCTTCATACTTGTATGATGGTCCCAAATCACCAGTAATAACACCACCTAAATAATCACCATACTGCTTCCATACAGGATCATCAAGATGATACTTTGCTTCAATACTTGCTTTCACCTGAGGTGGTAGTTTCTTCTCAGTTGTAAAAGGTCCCCCCGGAATTGCATGCATTAATGCAAATGTTACGGTAATGATGACCCATAAGATTATGATTGCGCCACCTAGGCGTCGAAACACATACCTTGTCATTGTCACTATCCTCCATAAAAAGTCTATCTGTTTTATTATACTACATTATGAAGTTAATTTCATGAATTACATCATTACATTTACAGAAAGCCTTACATAACGTACAATAAAATATATAATATTTTGGAGGTGTCTATGACAGAAGTACCTAGAGTCTTAACAATTCAAGACATGAGCTCCATCGGCCGTTGTGCCCTAACCGTTATGATTCCAATCATCAGCGCTATGCGTTGCCAAGCGGTTCCATTGGCAACAGCTGTATTGAGTAATCATTTAGAATATCCACACTACGAGTTCGTAGATTTATCGGCACATATGAGAGATTTTATGGACTGCTGGGATAAAAACGAAATCGACTTTCACGCTATTGTAAGTGGTTTTTTAGCATCGCCAGAACAAATTCATCTCGTGGAAGAAGCCATCGATCGCTTCGGTAACAAAGGCCAAATGATTATCGTCGATCCTGCTATGGCCGATGATGGTCGCCTCTACTCTATTTATACACCTGATATGGTAGTAGCTATGCGCCAACTTGTTTCCAAGGCTCATATTGTAAAGCCTAATTACACAGAGGCTTGTTTCTTATTAGATATTCCATTTTCTACAGATCCTATTAGCGATGATGAATTGCGTGATCGTTGCAAAAGATTGTACCAAATGGGGCCTGACATGGTTATCATGACCAGCGTACCATCGGAAACGCATGCGGTTATCGCTGTCTATGATGGGCCAACTGATTATTTAAAAACTTATGATATTCCTCTTATCCCTGTGAAAGCTACAGGAACTGGGGATATCTTTACTGCTGTATTATCCGGTGCAGTAATGAGGGGATATTCACCTTATGATGCGGCAGAGTTAGCAATGAATTTTACTACCAAGGCGATTCAAGCCACAGTGGATACTGTAAAATCAATGAAGCAAGGTGTAGCCTTTGAGCTAGTCTTGCCAGAATTAACTCAACTATAAGCTATAAATAAAGGGGAACTTATGGATTTACTCTATGTTGTATTACGAACACTACTCATATGTACTGTCGGTTTGCTCATTGCATTCCAAGGTCGACGTATGGGATTATCGATTTTTAATCTAACGGGACGGTTAAATCGACTACAATTTATCATATGCTTCATTGTTTTAATGATTTTATTCCACATCGTTCACTACATTGATGATGTATTCTTGGACTTTGTTGTTTCTTTACCTGCCTATTGGTTTACAAGGGTTGTTATATGGATTTTATTAGCATCCTTATTCCCATTATCCTGCATCTTATTTGGCCGTCGTATTCATGATATCGGCTTTAATGCTTGGGCAGGGATTCTATGGTCGGTAATCATCATTTTCATCAATACCTATTCTGCTGTATCGCCATTCAATTACTTGCTTGAACTTTTCGTATGGCTCATAGGCTTCCTCTTTTGGGTTTTACCGGGACAACCGGAACCAAATCAATATGGGAATCCTCCATTTATGCCTGTAAATCGACCAACTTATGAGTCAATGCAACCGTCCATATCTCATAGGGAAAAAGAAATCCGCAAAACGGTGCGTAAACGACGTAAAAAACGATAACAAATTAATAAATAAAAAACGTATCTCTTCATAAAGAGATACGTTTTTTATTTATCACATGTCTTATTATATATAGTTCTTTATTACCTTAATAACTATACCATAATAATTTAAAAGAGTTGCAACCTGATTCTTTACAAACTTAAGTCAATAATATCAACTCTATTATAGTGCAAAGGATATAAGCAATGATAAACTTAACCTTTTGTTTGCGCGCTCTATCATCATCAGAAATCTTAAGTCTATTTTCTAGGAAGCGCTTATCCCGGATTTGCAACAATAAACGTTTAATACGTTCTTGACCTTCAGCGGCATTACACTCGCCGCTATCAGAGGTCAAGGTAGCTTGCTGCATGAAGATGCGCCGATGGAGCTTGCGCATTTGAATCTTGATATTGTTATGCACAAACGCACTTTGCCACTGTTTTCTAGAGTCAAAATACATATATAAATATCGTGGTGTATTCATTAGTAGTAAAGAAAGAATAAAAATCCCCAAAGATATTAAGAAATATGTAGAGAATGAAAACTCTAGTGTTTCAGTTGGTAAGTAATGATGCGCAAAGATAAAGGTAAGCCATACACCGATCGGCATCAAGAGCACTGCCGCAATATCAATGGATCGAAGCCAACTAGTACGAATTGGAACATCTGGCACCGTAAATGTATCTACTGGATCATGAAATGCATAATAATCTATTTGCAATACCGATTGACTAGTTTGAGGATTAGCTAAAAGTACAGGGCCTACACTCCCTATAGAGCGTTCTGGCAAAGGTATAAACTTTTTAAGTTGCGTATTGGGTATTAAATCAAAGCGAATAATACCTTTTTTTTCAAAGCGTACGGTAGATCCCTTTTCGCCTAATGCAATAGGATTAAAAAAGATGCCAAAAAGACTAAGGAACCAGTTACCTAGTAAGTGTAAGATGGAATTTAAAATAAATCCACCCGTATCTAAATTCTCTGTATCGAGCCGAATTGCAAAGGATGATGAGTAATCATCAAACCATAAGTCTTCTAAAGTAAATTCAGCGGTAATCACATTCCCCCATTTAGTAATAATGGATAGGAATATTTGATTATTTGGTTCAAACTCAAAAGTTATAGAATAAAAGAACTTATGATTCCGAAGAGCAGCACGCAACATGCGATTAACCACGTCTTCTTCTATAGATAACAAACGATGATCAAATAAATCTTGTTCTAAAGGTACTTGTTGAACAGGGCTTACCTTTTTCACCGTCGTATCACTATCAGATAATGCTTCATCCACCAATGCTCGTAATTTGGTGAAGATTTTAGTCATAATCCCTCCAAGGGTAAAAAACAGCTTTTGATATACAAATTATACCATATATTGCATGATTTATCGATAAAAGACTACTACATATACTATTAAATATAGGTATACATAAAGCCCCTTTTACATAGTAAAAGGAGCTTTATTACTGCAGTTTAACATTCACGCTATTATAGTTTAATATTTATAATAGATAGTTTAACTGATATTTATTTTTATTGAATACTTGCCATGGATAGATAACAATATTCATAGAAATGAACACGAAGGGCAATTAATTCTTCGTAAGTTCCATCTTCTATAATTTGACCTTTATCCATAAATAAGATACGGTCCATATGCTCTAATCCTTCTAACTGATGTGTAATATATAAGCATGTTTTATCCTGTACATATTCCATCAAATCACGATGCAGAGCCTTCCTCGTTACTTGGTCTAAACCTTCTAATGGTTCATCTAACAAAACAACTTGAGGTTTTCGCAAGAATAGTCGAGCTAAAGCAACCCGTTGTCGTTCACCACCACTTAGACCATGACCACCACTACCAACAATCGTATGAATACCATCTGGCAAGCGTTCCACTACAGAGCGCAACGAAGCACGATCAATAGCATACTCTAAATCAGCTTCTGAGGCATCCGGTCTTGCTAGTCGAATATTATCTTCAAAGGACGCATGAAAAATATATGTATCTTGCGTTATCGTCCCTAAAGCATTACGCCATGTATCGATAGAAATATCCTTTAATTCTACATCACCAACATGGATTGAGCCACTGTAGTCATATAATCGCTCAAGCATATTAAACAATGTAGTCTTACCAGATCCACTAGCGCCAACAATAGCAATCGATTGACCTTGTTTAATGTCTAATCTAAGATGTTCATAAATACGACGATGCGCATCATAACCAAAGGATACATCAGTAAATGTAATCTCTCGATTAGCATTAAATGGTTTTGGTGCGTTTGGTTCCACTACTGGAATTGGCTCATGTGCAAGTGCTATGAGACGACTTGTAGCCACTTTACTTTCAGCACCATGATGAACGGCAGCAATCATAGGTTGTAAGGCCTCAAACCAAGCTTGTGTACCAATAGCAGCAACTGCTACCATAACACTAGCCCAAGCTCCGGTTAACGCATTGGCTGCCAATATGGCTACAATGACAACTGTAATTTGGACCCCACCTAGGAACAGCGTATTGCCTAAGTTCATGCCTCGCTCGATAATACCTTTATTAGCATCCACAGCACTCATCATATGTTGAATACGATCGTATACTAACTGTTCATTGCCGTAGCTAATGACATCCTCCAAGCTATCCATGGTATCACTTAATAGGGATTTATATTCCCCTTGTTGAGGTCCAATTGCCGTCAACGATTGTTTGTTATGAGCATATACAACTAAAGGCAAAACTAGACCTAATATAAAGGCTGCTAAAACTATAGGCGCAACCAAACTATTATCAATCGTAGATACACCATAAGCAACTAAAATAGTTAAAGCAATGGCTGCTGCAGGCGGAATCAACGTACGCAAGTAGAAAAATTGTAGTACCTCTATATCCCCCATAATGCGGCCCAGCATATCCCCTGCACCAAAACGTTTAAGAATAGCCGGCGCCAATGGTTCTAAATGAGCATAAAACCATACACGCAAACCATACAGACCTTGGAACGCCATACGATGAGATGTATACCGTTCAAAATAACGACATACTGCACGACTAACACCAAAGAAGCGGACGCCCACAATAGCAAGGCTTAAATAAGTAAGACCCGGTTGCAATGCAGCTGATGCCAATAACCATGCAGATACAGTTAATAATCCCACATTCATAAATACCGTTAAGAATGTAAAAATCAAAGCTAATACTAAGGACCACTTTGCAGGACTTAGTACAGTAAATAATAATTTCCATCCTTGTATGCCCGTCTTAGAAGTTGAAACCTCAGGAGTCTGTATTGTATCTTGCCCCAATACGTAAGCATCTTGATTATCTACACAAATTGAAGGATCAATCTCTTCTCTATGTTCTAAGCTAAATGACTTTTCTGTTTTTAATTGTTCTTCGATAGTTGAAGAAAATTCACCTAAACCAGAGGTAACAAGATCCTTAAAATAACCATCTACTGAGAGAAGCTTCGCATAAGAACCTTGTTGAATAATGCGTCCATGTTTCAAAACGTATAGTGTAGATGCCCAATGCATCGTTTGTAGACGATGGCCAATGATAATGACAATTTTATTATCCATCAAACGTTTGATAGCACTGCTTATAATAGCTTCTGTTTTTACATCAAGATGTGCCGTCACCTCATCGAGAATTAACACTTGGCCCTTTCGCAAAAATGCACGTACTAAGGCAACCCGTTGACGTTCGCCACCACTTAGACCCAAGCCACCTTCACTAATAACAGTATCTAGTCCATCTTGTTGTCTATTGATCACATCTAGTAGCTGTACCTCTTTACAAGCTTCTATAATCTCTTCATCACTTACATTCATTCCAAAGGATAATACGTCACGCAAAGTTCCTTTCATAATATGTGGATGTTGAGATACATAGGTAATTTGTTGGCGCCACCACTCAATATCGATATCACATAGATCAAGACCATCTATAGTAACACTGCCTTTAGGAGCAGTTAAAAATCCCCCAATAATATGGGCAATTGTAGATTTCCCTGCCCCACTTTCACCAACAAGCATGATCGGAGAATTACGTTTAGCCTCTAATGAAATATGTTGTACACCATTTTCACTATCTTCATAGGTAAACGTTAAATCCTTAATTTCAATTGCTTGTACCTTACCTTTAAGTTGAGATTGACCACCTATAGGCAGCGATGGCTGGCGATTCATAAACTCTTCGTATTTTAAAATCGAGGTCTTACCTGCCATACCCGTATGGAATGCAGCCCCCAATTGTCTAAATGGCGTATAGAACTCTGGCGCTAATAGTAAAATAAAGAAAGATGAAAAGAATGAGATTTCACCATCCAATAATGTTAAGCCCAGGTATACCGCAATCAATGCTGTACTAATAGTACTTACGAGCTCAAGAACTAGAGCAGATAAAAACGCCACACGCAATACTCGTAATGTAGAGTCTTTAAACTCCTCAGATAAACGACCAATAACCTTGATTTGATCCTTTGCACGACCAAAAAGTTTTAATGTTGTAATACCTTGCAATACATCAAGAAAATGACCAGATAAGAAGCTCATACGCTCCCACTGTTCTTTATTAAGACGCTCCGCTTGCTTACCAATTAAGATCATAAAGAATGGAATTAATGGTACGGTAATAATTAGAATGATACCAATAATAGGTAATGTATCTACAATAGCAATACCCATAATAAGAGGAATCATAATAGCATATAGAATTTGAGGAATATAACGAGCTACATAAGCATCTACTTGCTCTAATCCATCAGTAAGCATATGTATCACATCGCCATGGCGTTCCTTATGTTGCACACCAAGTTTAAACATATGCTCTAAGGCCCGTTCTCTAAAGGTTGCTTTTACTGCACTACCTAATCGATTTGCTACGGATTCCTGTATATAATGTGCAAGCAATCTTACAATAATAGCAATTCCTAAATAGATAATAGAATACCTTTCATCATGTAAGGTATTCTCTGAAAATATAAAATTATTAATTAAGGTTCCAAAGAACCAAGCTTGCCCAACAATAGCCAAACTCTCTACTAAACAGGTTAATCCAAGTAGTAATAGCTGACCTTTATGTTCTAGCAGCGCTTTAAAAGCAGTACGCTGTATCATAGTATCCTCTACGGTAAAACTATTAAGAATATAAAATTAAATCGATTAGACTCCCCCTAACTAAGTCTAAATTAAATTTTATTTAAATATAATCTAAGTTAGCTCAAGTGAATCTAAATTTATCAATATCATATCCATCTTACCACAAAAAAGAGGCGTGCCGCTACGACACGCCTCACATTGAGACCTAAATTTTACAACTCACCAGAGTTATAAAGCTATTCTATTAATAGTGTAAGTCTTTTTCAGATACACGATGACGGAATGTCCAGTATACCCAGATTTGGTAAGCCAAGATAATTGGCACAAATACAAAGGCTACACAAGTCATCAATGTCAATGTGTAAGTAGAGTTACTTGCATTTGCAATAGTTAAGCTCCACTCAGGATTCAAAGAAGAAACCATGATGCGAGGGAACAAACCAGCAAAGTAAGCAGCCGTTACAGAAATAACGGATAAGGAGCTGAATACAAAGCCCAATTTTGTATTACGAGTACGTGTTGCGCCCCAAGAAATGAGGAAGAACACGATTGCCAACGCAAAGCAAACAATTGCTAATACAGAGTTAAACAAATCTGTAAATACATAAGTTGCACCTACCAATGCTAATGCACCGATAGCTGTAGGAACACCTACTACTAAGGAAGCTGCACGAGCGCGTTCAGAAACAGCACCAGCAGTTTTGATAGAAGTGAACAAGCCACCATGGTATGTGAATACCAAGATAAACGCAATGCCACAAAGTACTGTGTATGGGCTTAACAAATCAAAGAATGTACCTACATACGTCATGCTTGCATCGATTGGCGTACCTTGGATCAAGTTACCAACCGTAACACCCCACAACAATGCAGGAATCAAGGAACCAAAGAAGATGCAGTAGTCAAAAGTTTTACGCCATAACAAGTTAGGGCTCTTGGAGCGGAATTCAAAAGATACGCCACGGATAATAAGAGCCGCAAGCATTAAGAATAACGCTAAATAGAAACCACTAAACAACGTAGCATATACATGAGGGAAGGATGCAAATAATGCACCACCAGCAGTGATCATCCATACCTCGTTACCATCCCAAACAGGACCCAAGGCATTGATCATTTGACGACGTTCAACGTCAGTTTTACCGATGAATGGTAATAAAATACCAGTACCATAGTCAAAACCTTCTAATAAGAAGAAGCCAGCGAATAGTACAGTAATTAAAATAAACCATACCACTTCAAGGTTATTAAAAATTAATTCCATAATCTCGCCTCCTCTTTTTCAACTACATCGTGAGATGGGTTGCCATCTGGACCTTTTTTGATGTGTTCTACAGCAAGGTAGAGAGCCGCAATAGCTGCTACGATATACACAACTGTGAAGCCGATGATAGTAGTCATAATTTCTGGAGCTGTAACGGCTTTAGATGCACCGTCTACAGTTAATTGCAAGCCATTTACAAGCCATGGTTGACGACCTGCTTCTGCTACAAACCAACCTGTGGAATGAGCAATGAATGGCAATGGCAATGTCCAGAACATAATTTTTAAGAATGTGCGATTTCCAACCAATTTGTCTTTTGCATTAAGGATAAGACCTACGAATGCAACAAGCAACATAATGGAACCAGCTGCAACCATGACACGGAATGTCCAGAAGATTGCTGGAACATCTGGAATATAGTTACCAGGACCGTATTGAGCCTCGGATTTAGCTTGAAGATCTTTGATACCTTCTACTTTACCAGAAGTAAAGGAGTTTTGAGTTAAGAAGGACAAACCACCAGGGATTTCAAGTGCACCCGTATTCTTTTGAGCTTTAGTATCAATGTTAGCTACCAAAGAGAATGGAGCAGGATCTTGTGTTTCCCACAATGCTTCCATAGCAGCCATTTTCATAGGTTGTACTTTTGTAATGTATTGACCTTGATGATGACCTGCCAAAGCGCCTAAAGTACCGAATACAAGAGCAATAACCATGCCCCATTTAGCGGAACGACGGTAGAAGTCTGTCGCATTGTTGCGCAATAAGTGCCAAGCACTGATGGCCATGATAATTACGCCTGCTGTTAATAAACCATTCAACACGATATGGAAGAATTGGCCTGGTACATAGCCGTTTTGAACAATTGTTAAGAAATTGTCCATTTCTGCACGGCCATTGCGAATTACATAACCTACAGGATGTTGCATGAAGGAGTTCGCTACGAGAATCCAGAATGCAGATAGGTTTGTACCTAATGCTACCAACGTAGCTACAAGGGCATGAACAGTTTTATTTAAACGATCCCAGCCAAAGATCCATACACCCATGAATGTAGATTCCAAGAAAAATGCCATTAATGCTTCAAGGGCCAATGGAGCGCCGAAAATGTCACCCATAAAACGAGAATATTCTGCCCAGTTCATACCGAAATGGAATTCCTGAACAATACCAGTTACCACACCCATAGCAAAGTTAATTAGGAACAATTTGCCCCAGAATTTTGCCATTTTTTTGTAAACTTCTTTACCTGTAGACACATATGTCCACTCTAAGATAGCTACAGTCACTGTCATGCCTAGTGTGAACGGCACAAACAACCAGTGATAGATAGATGTTAGCGCAAATTGTAATCGAGCTAAATCTACAGCTTCAAACATGTGTTTTCCTCCTTAGAATTAAATACCTACATCACTTGATGAGCTTTCACTAAAAACCTTGTATCATTGCGCTTGTGAATATGGCAACGCTTCAGACTCAATCAACTGTTCACGTTGGGCAAGAGTTTTAAAGTTAACCATCTCCAACTGATTGATTAATTGGTCCTGAATTGTTCCCATCGCTTCATTGATAGCACAATGTCCCATACAAGACTTAGAGCAAGAACCTACATCATATAAACACCGTTGTAAATACGCATCCCCTTCTACCGCTCTAATTACATCGAGCAATGAAATCTCTTGAGGGTCTCGATTGAGGGCGAACCCACCATCTACACCACGAAAGGATTTCATAATCCCAGCTGCAATGAGACTACGCATAATCTTGAGCAAAAATCGTTCTGGAATCAATTCTTGCTCAGCCAATACAGAACCCGTTAGCTTCGTTCCCGAAGGTAAGAGCGCCATATGTAAGACCATGCGAAATGCATAATCCGTGGCCTGATTTAACTTCATAAGGTCTCCTTTCTCGTGCACTCGGACAAACGTATTACTAAATCTAGTATAATCGAAATAAAACAATACTGCAATGGTATTGTTTTATTTATTGAGAATTAGCATATATAGATTTATGTCCATTAACAATGGTTTTATCTGAATATTTTTATATCCATAAAATCACTTTTTGATTTATATTATCAAAAAAGACTGCCCACGTATGAGCAGTCTTAATTTATTATTTTGTAATTTCTCGTACGAGATGTGCCATTTCAGGAATGATGAGTTTACTCATCGCCAAAGTAACTGCACCTACAGAGCCAGGAACAGAGAACATTAACGTATTATTGTTCACCCCAGCTTCTGCACGAGAAGCCATTGCCTTAGTCCCAATATCTTCTGTATAGGACAAATATCTAAAGATTTCCCCGAAACCAGGGATATGTTTCTCATAGAGACTATTAGCTGCTTCAATAGTTACATCACGCTTAGCAATTCCCGTACCACCTGTAGAGATGATAACATCAATAGATTCATCATTACACCATGGGATCATTGCATTTCTAATTTCATCGTAATCATCAATGACAATTTTACGATCTGCCACAATATGGTCTGCTTGTTCTAAAAATTCTTGTACTTTATTACCGCCTTTATCAGTTTCAAAGGTACGCGTATCAGAAACTGTTAAAATAGCAACGCGTAAAGGTCTTGCTAATACTTCGTAAGACATAGTTCCTCCTAGAATAACGGAATAATAGATGCTAATGTAGGCAATCCATTATCACGTAAAAAATCACGTAATGACCATGTATAGTGAATGAATGGTGCACAATGTAGGCGTAACCAGAACGATAAGTACGGTGTGTCACCTTGGAATATAGCCAATCGATTTAAGGCATATAAATTATCGCCTGGCTGTACTGTACCTGGTTGTACTGTGAAAGCCATTTTGTAACCAGATTGTTTAGTTACATATTGAACGAGCATATCGTTAAACCCACCAGGATATGCTAGATACTCAATAGGCTCACCCAAAATCCCCTCCAAAGAAGTCTTCCCTCCAAGAAGAGCATCTGGTAATTCGGTAGGGTCAATTTTTGTTAAGATTTTATGATGATTTGTATGGCCTTGAATATCAAATCCACCCGCTTCCATTTGGTGCATTTGTTCTGTAGAAACAAAACCAGGCGTATTAGCTGCATCACTAATCATAAACAAGGTAGCCTTCATGTTGTATTCCTTTAAAATAGGCAATACATTTTTATAGTTATCTACATAGCCATCATCAAAGGTGATAACAATTGGCTTATTAGGTAATTCAGTACCATTTTCTAAATAATCATATAATTGAGCCAACGTAATCGTGTTATATCCCTGATTATGTAGATATTCCATCTGTTCTTTAAACTGATCAACATGAAGCGTCAAAGCAGAATGCTTTTCATCATTCACTTGGTGATAGTTTAGTACAGGGACACCATAAATCTTATAATCAGTAGACAGCCCCCACATAACGCCAAATGAGATAGCTAAAATTGCAATACATATTGCGAGAAAACATAATAATTTTTTAATACAGCTCTTGCCATATTTATACATAAAAACTAATCACTCCAATCCACTTAAGCATATAATGAGAATATCACACATACCTTGTATTATCAAGAAAATCCCTCACAAGATATTCATATTAATCTATGAATGAAAATATTTATTAGTAATATGCAAAAATAGACATAAAAAAGCCCTATAAACTTGGAGATCAAGAGTATAGGGATCGTTATTTACATATATTTAAAGTTATACAGCGGCTTTACGGTACGATACCATTGGTGCTACGCACCGCGGTATCGGTTAGATGTAGTTTATTTACATAAATTTGGAGCTACTCAACTAATGTACGATTCGGTAACATTGGCACGTTGTGCCACGTTACCGTATGGATAGAGTTGGATACTACCACTAGCCGCGGCTTCCTATCAATCCTCACTGTGGATTTCCCTTCTCTGCTCCGCAGCTTGGTAAATCTTACGTTCGGAAGCATTCATATGGTTCGTCTGCGTCGGGTGACTCTATGTCCTCTGCGGTTGCCCTACTTGCTTCCTCACTGTGGATTTCCCTGCTCTGCTTCGCAGCTTGGTAAATCTTACGTTCGGAAGAAAGCGATGCAGTGAATCTGTCGTCGTTTCACTCCTCCATCTTCTACTGCCCTGCTTTTCCCAATGCCGTCTTACACGGACACGTACATAGATAATACCTCTACAACCTTGGCTGGAGGCGTCTCTAGCAGGGTTAGCTAGTCGAAGACTAGCAAAAAGAAAAAGGCCTACCTTTAGGTAGACCTTTTTCTTTTCCTTAATCAGCGGCTTCCTATCCTCCCAGGCCGTCTCCAGCC
>ULSW01003936.1_pt1 | contig 33803 bp, 26 predicted proteins | sample 1957051 | NCBI WGS metagenome assembly ULSW01 (sample SAMEA4835719, study PRJEB28245) | human gut metagenome | biome: gut microbiome; material: fecal sample | place: Denmark | collected 2008 | reverse complement strand
TAATCAGTGGGTCCAGGGTTCGAATCCCTGAGGGTGTACTTTTCTTTGAGTTATTTTTTTAAAACGAAAAAGGCGGTTGTCATTTTGGCAACCGCTTTTTTCGTTTAAAAGCGATAACCGATACCTATAAAGAAAGAATGCATCAAGGGGTGCCGTTCAGGATTCAGTTTCCTGCCCTCGATGACAATATTCCGGCTTCCGCCATATAAGTCGAAGTTGGAAAGAGTATATCCCATTGACAGGATGATGCTGTCGTCTATTTCGAGCGATACGGCACTTCGGAGATGGTAGTAAACAAAGGTCGCATCTTTGTTTTTGACATGCTCTGTTTTAAAGGCGGTCCATGCTCCGGGCTTTTGCGGGAAGTACTCGATATTGAATTCCCGGTTCGGGGGCAAAGGCATGGTTATTCCGGGAGAAATGGAAAAAGATAAGGCGTAATCTTTATCCTCGCCCAGCCATATAGAAGGTGAGGTGAATAGGACGGAAGGGCGCAGGGCAAAAAGATAACTTCCATTATCGTCGTCCACTGCACTCCAATACCATTGTTTGTCTTGCGATTCTCCGATGAAACCGCTCTCGTTTATCGGATTGCAGAATAAGAGTCCCATCGTCAGTCCGATATAACGGACGGGTTGGTAGGTTACGGAAGGTTCTATTTCCCAGCCGTCGTAAGTGTTGACGGCTCCCGTTAATTCCACTTTCCAATATTTCACGGTTCCCTTTTCCTGTGCGTATATGGACGTTCCTATCGATGAGAAAATAAATATCAGGATGTACCCGAAAGTGTTATATCTGCTTGTTGTCATGCGGATTCCGTTATTTAAGTTTATGGCAGAGGAAGCGGAAAGCGTTACGGACGGGCCGCAATCTTTTCTGCAAATTTATTCCAGCCTCGGGCGGTTTTGTATGCTTCGACAGCCTGTGCCGGGACGAGGATACTTGTTACCGTTTTAGGGAATCCGTACCATTCGCCTTCGGGAGTAGCGGGTGGCGTGACGGCTTCTACAATGACCTCTTTAACTCCTGTATTGTCAAAAGCGGAAAAATTGATTCGGACAACACGGGACGGGATTGTCAGTTTGTTTACCTTTTGATTACCCGTTATCAGCCCTTGTCCCAAGATGCGGATACTCCGGGGTATTTCAAGCCGGGAGAGGTTGGGACATCCAACAAAACAATAGGCTTGAATCATGGCGTCGGGGTCGTTGTCCGAAACAGGACCATAGGTTGACACTTCCGTCAGATTGGGACAGTAATAGAAAGCGCGGTCTACAATGGTAGAGATACCGTTGGGGAGCTGTACATTGATGATGCCGCTTTCCCGGAACGCTTCCTGACCGATATATTTTACATTTTGAGGGATGACAACGGATTTCAGCTTACCTGTCTTCATCAGAGCCTGTACTTCTATGCTTTGGAGCGTAGACGGCAATAATACTTCTTCTACACCGGCGTATACGAAACTTCCGGAAGTCAAGCGGGTGATTTGCGTATGTGAGAGATCGGCGCGTTTCAACTGGTTGCAGTAATAGAAGATGTCTTGTCCGAGTTGTTTCAAAGTAGAGGGGAAGATTACTTCCTGTATGCTCGAATTGAAGAATGCTCTTTCGCCTATCGAAGTTAATCCTTCGTTCATTATTACTTTGGCGATTTGCCGGTTACCTTGGAATACCTGCGGCGCGATAGCCGTTACATTGGGGGGAAGCGTGATTTCACTGTAACCTTTAAGGACTTCTGTCAGCACTCCTTCCCGCACGCGAACGGGTGCAACTTGAATGATAAAGCTCACTTGCCGTTCTTCTATATTGACTGTTAACTCCAAATGCTCTGCGGGAGCTTCGGAAGAAAAACCGCTGATGTGTTCCGGACTGACAGTGACGGGATATTCTTTCCCGTCACTGTATAATCCGGTTAGTTGAAGTCCGTTTAGATTCAGTTCTTCTCCTAAAGTATAGAAAGTTTTATGAGGCAGTTGCGCGATTGATAACTTCTCGAGCGTAGCTTGTATCTCCGGTTGCTGTTCGGGTTTCTCTTCCGGTTGCCCTTCTGTCGTACTTTCCGGTTTCTCTTCCGGTTTTTCATCATTGCTGGATGGGGCGGGGGCTTCAATGGGTTTCTCCAAAGGAATCTGTTCTTTCTCGCACGCTACTATAAAAAACATGATACACACTAAAAAAACAATCTTACTCTTCATATTTTTACACTTTTATTATCGTTATTTTTGGTTGCAAAAGTAGCGAATCCGTTTCTTCGGGGAGTTACGATATAAACGTGTAAATCTAACAGGCTGTTTTCTATATTCCTGTTTTACAGCAGATTAATCTCCGGAGGATTTGTCTTTTTCTAACATGCGTCTGACAGTTATCCGAAGAGGGACATGAACAGCTCCGTATGAGGTGTTCCGGAAGTTTTGATGCGTGACTTTAACCGGGATTTACGCGCATAGATGTTTGCCACGCTTTCTTTCATGAACAAGCTGATTACTTGCGGAGAAAAACCGGTAAAAATATAACAAAGCAGACGGATGTCGTTCTCTTTCATCGCAGGAAAATCCTGCCGAAGCTTCTGCATGGCATTGTCGTGGCAGGTATTGACCATCTGCTCCAATTCCTGAAACATTTCATTGTTCTCTGAGAAATCGGTTATGATTCGTCTCACTTCCTGAAACATGGCAGCCTGTTGTGACGGGGTGTTTTCCCGTTCGTAATAGGTCTTGCCGAGTTTATCGATGATGTCGAAACGGGAAGCCACCAGATTCTTCAAACGTTTTTCCGTGTCGTATCGCCCTTCCATTTGCCGGGTGAGAGCCTGGTATTCGGCACGGGCTTCTTCTGCCAGCAGCAGATAATGGTCGTTACGTTCACGTTGCAGGTGCAGGCGCTGGCGGACAATATAGAAAGCTACTCCCGCAAGAAGGAATATCCCGCAGATAACGGCTATTTCCCAGAAAATGCGGTGCTTCATCCGGTACTCGGCGAAAGCGGAACGCTCCTGATAGTACTCTTTTTCGATTACACCGGCAGAAAACTGCATGATTGAGCGTGTCAGGGAATCCGTGAGATAGATATAACGGTGTATGTGATCGGTGGCCTGCCGGAAATTGCCGGACAAAGCCTCTATCCGGTAGGCGGTGTAATGCAATTCCGCCTTGTCCAGCACATCATTATCCTGAGCCGCCGCCAGTTTCAGATAATGGCGTGCGCTGTCTGTACGGTGCTTGAGCAACTGTACGTCAATCATGGTATGGTTGCCGAACAGTGTGTCTTTGCGTGCGGACCGTTCGATGCGTTGCAGCAGGTCTTGCGGAATCTGCTTTTTGTGCGACTTTACATAAAGGGAAGCGAGATTGCTGAGTGCTGTTTCGGCAAGCGCTTCACTATCTTGCTCGTCGGCAAGGTCGAGGGCAGCCGAGTACAGCCTCATGGCACGTTCCAGGTCTTTCTGGCGGTAGGACGCGGCGGCCATGTCAAGCGTGGCTTCCGTCTCTTCACGAAGGCTGTCGGATACTTGAAAATTCTCTCTGGCCTGCTTGAAGTAGTGGTAGGCGCGTACGTAGTTCATCTGCTCGTAGTATATGTCGCCGATGCGCTCGTAGAGCAGTCCTTTGCCGTAAGGGTCTTGCCGGCTTTTCAATTGCTCCTCAATCTGCAGGAAGATGCGCAAGGCTCCGGATTTATCGCCGGCATTGACCAGCAGGCTGTCCGCGATATCAAGGCCGGGAAGCGGCTTGCGTTCATGGCATCCGGCCAGCGGCAGGAGCATACATATAATCGGTATAATAAGGCGTTTCATGCCGTGAATGTAGTGATAAAAGATATTTTGTACAAGTGAAAGGCGGGAAATGAGGGGCTTTGCGTGAATTTCCTGCATTTATCTTTTTAGGCTTCGCGGAACTTCCTATCTTTGCACTTCTAAATGTAGATAAAACCGTAACACTTTGGAATGGCTATATAGTTTGTTTATCGAACACTCCGCTTTGCAGGCGGTGGTGGTACTCTCACTGATTTCAGCTATCGGATTGGGGTTGGGGAAAGTACATATTTGCGGTATCTCCCTCGGCGTGACTTTTGTTTTCTTTGCCGGTATTCTCGCCGGGCATTTCGGGTTGTCCATCGACCCGCAGATGCTGAACTACGCGGAAAGTTTCGGACTGGTAATATTTGTGTACGCGTTGGGCTTACAGGTGGGGCCCGGTTTCTTCAGCTCTTTCCGCAAGGGCGGGGTGCAACTGAACATGCTGGCTCTGGGAGTGGTGCTGATCGGTACGTTGATGGCCGTATTGGGCAGTTACGGACTGAACATATCGCTGCCGGACATGGTAGGCATCCTCTGCGGCGCCACAACCAACACGCCGGCGCTGGGCGCGGCGCAACAGACCTTGAAGCAGATGGGACTGGAGTCCAGCACTCCGGCTTTGGGCTGTGCGGTAGCCTATCCGCTGGGGGTGGTAGGAGTGATTCTTGCCGTACTGATAATACGCAAGGCATTGGCCCGTAAGGAAGATTTGGAACTGAAAGAGAAAGACGATGCGAACAAAACCTATATCGCGGCGTTTCAGGTACACAATCCGGCCATCTTCGATAAAAGCATCAAGGAGATAGGCGGTCTGAATTATCCGAAGTTCGTCATCTCCCGTTTGTGGCGGGACGGCAACGTAAGTATTCCTACTTCCGAGAAGATAATAAAGGAAGGAGACCGCTTGCTGGTGGTGACTTCGGAGAAGTATGCCCCGGCGTTGACCGTACTGTTCGGCGAGCAGGAACATACCGACTGGAATAAAGAGGATATCGACTGGAATGCCATAGACAGCCAGCTCATCTCGCAGCGTATCGTGGTGACACGTCCCGAGCTGAACGGAAAGAAGCTGGGTTCGCTTCACCTGCGCAATCATTACGGCATCAACATCAGCCGTGTGTACCGCAGCGGCGTACAGTTGCTTGCCACCGCGGAACTGACCTTGCAGTTGGGTGACCGCCTGACGGTAGTAGGTGAGGCCGCCGCCATCCAGAATGTGGAAAAAGTGCTGGGCAACGCCATCAAGAGCCTGAAAGAGCCGAATCTGGTTGCGGTATTTATCGGCATCATCCTGGGACTTGCCTTGGGGGCGATCCCCATTTCCCTGCCGGGCATCAGCGCTCCGGTGAAACTGGGACTTGCCGGCGGACCGATTATCGTGGGTATTCTCATCGGTACTTTCGGACCGAGAATGCACATGATAACCTATACCACACGCAGCGCCAACCTGATGCTGCGTGCATTGGGACTGTCGCTATACCTCGCTTGCCTGGGACTGGACGCGGGAGCGCATTTCTTCGATACGGTATTCCGTCCGGAAGGCTTGCTGTGGATTGCGGCCGGATTTACGCTGACTGTCGTCCCGGTACTGATAGTGGGCGTGATTGCCTTTAAGTGGATGAAAGTGGATTTCGGCTCTATGGCAGGCATGCTGTGCGGAAGCATGGCGAACCCGATGGCGCTGAATTACGCCAACGACACCATCCCTGGCGATAACCCGTCAGTGGCTTATGCAACGGTATATCCGATGTGTATGTTCCTGCGGGTAATCATAGCGCAGGTGCTGTTGATGTTCTTGTTAAGTTGAGAATTGAAAATTGAAAAATGAGAAATAATGTGTGTCAGGAGTTAGAGGAGTTATCGCTCCTGATAGTATCGATAACCGAATATAAATCATAAATCTGAAATCATATCATGGGAACTATTACTCCGGAAAGTATAATCAGCGACTTACGCTATTTGCAATTGTTGTCGCGCAGTTTTCCTACCATCGCCGATGCCAGTACGGAAATCATCAATCTGGAAGCCATTCTGAATTTGCCTAAGGGAACAGAGCATTTCCTGACGGATATTCATGGAGAGTACGAGGCTTTTCAGCATGTATTGAAGAACGCTTCGGGCGCGGTAAAACGAAAAGTGAATGAGATTTTCGGCCATACGCTGCGCGAAAGCGAGAAGAAAGAAATCTGTACGCTGATTTATTATCCGGAAGAGAAATTGCAGTTGATAAAGGAACAGGAAACAGACCTGGACGACTGGTATCTCATCACCTTGAACCAACTGGTGAAAGTCTGCCAGAACGTATCTTCCAAATATACGCGCTCGAAGGTGCGCAAGGCGTTGCCGGCAGAGTTCTCCTACATCATTCAGGAGTTGCTGCACGAGTCCAGCGTAGAGCCCAACAAGCACGCGTATATCAACGTCATCATCAGCACGATTATCTCTACCAAGCGTGCGGACGACTTCATCATCGCCATGTGCAACCTTATCCAACGGCTTACAATCGATTCCCTGCACATCGTGGGGGATATCTACGACCGTGGTCCGGGCGCGCATATCATCATGGATACGCTTTGCGACTACCATAACTTCGACATCCAGTGGGGTAACCATGATATTCTGTGGATGGGCGCCGCATCGGGTAACGATGCCTGTATAGCAAACGTTATCCGCATGTCCATGCGCTATGCCAACCTGGCGACGCTGGAAGACGGATACGGCATCAATCTGCTGCCTCTGGCTACCTTCGCGATGGATACCTATGCGGACGACGCCTGCGCTATCTTTGCCCCGAAGATGAACTTCGCCGACGCCAATTACAATGAAAAGACATTGCGCCTGATTACGCAGATGCACAAGGCCATTACGATTATCCAGCTTAAACTGGAAGCGGAGATTATAGACCGCCGTCCGGAATTCGGCATGGCCAACCGGAAGTTGCTGCATAAGATAGACTTTGAACGGGGCGTATTTATATACGAGGGTAAGGAATACGAACTGCGCGACGCCAACTTCCCGACCATCGACCCGGCTGACCCGTATCGCCTGACCGATGAGGAACGGGAACTGGTGGACAAGATTCATGCCTCGTTTATGAACAGCGAGAAGCTGAAGAAGCACATGCGCTGCCTGTTTACTTACGGCGGTATGTATCTGGTGTGCAACAGCAACCTGCTGTATCATGCGTCCGTGCCTTTGAATGAGGACGGAAGCTTCAAGCACGTACGCATCGGCAAGAAAGAGTACTGGGGGCATAAGCTGCTGCAAAAGACCGACCAGCTTATCCGTACCGCCTACTTTGACGAGGATGGTTCCAAAGAGAAGAACTTTGCGCTGGATTACATGTGGTATATGTGGTGCGGGCCGGACGCTCCGTCTTTCGACAAGGATAAGATGGCGACTTTCGAGCGTTACTTCATAGCCGACAAGGCGCTGCATAAAGAGAGCAAGGGGTATTACTACACGCTTCGCAACCGTGCCGATATCTGCGATAATATCCTGGCCGAGTTCGGAGTGGAACCGGGGCCTCATTCACATATCATCAACGGACACGTGCCCGTGAAGATTATTAAAGGCGAGCGCCCCATAAAGGCGGACGGCAAACTGCTGGTGATTGACGGCGGTTTCTCCAAGGCCTATCAGCCCGAAACGGGTATCGCGGGCTATACGCTGGTATATCATTCGCACGGCATGCAGTTGGTGCAGCACGACCCGTTCCAAAGCCGTCAGAAAGCGATTGAAGAGGGACAGGACATCAAGTCCACGACATTCGTTATCGAGTTCAACTCACAGCGCATGATGGTGAAAGATACCGATAAGGGCAAGCAGCTCGTAACGCAAATCCAAGATTTGAAGAAGCTGCTGGTAGCCTACCGGACGGGATTCATTAAAGAAAAGGAGATTTTCTAAAACAATACCACGCCGCCTTCCACAATAACCCCTTTGTCGAAGGCGGCGTTTTTGTTGTAATACCTGTCCCAGCCGTAACCGCCTGTCACGAACACTCCTGACTTTGCCGTCAGGCGATATTCGAGGTTGATGCGGGTTTGGAGAGAATACAGCCGGGCAGGGAAACCATAGTCTTTGTTCCTGAAGGTTTCTGCGTGTTGATAGCCCAAATCGCCACTGATGAACAGTTGCTTGTAAACAGGCAGTTCCAGTCCGGCACGGTAGAAAAGCGCGCCGGAGAATTTGTCGCTGAAATCGAGGAAATGCGTACCGCCGCCAAGAATGGTATAAAACAGCTTGTTCTTGAAGCGGGCCGCGAGATTCAGTTTCGTGGCGTTACCGCCGAAAAGCATCATCTGCACTTTGGTATTCGGATTGGCATTGACCAGTCCCAACTGGAAGCCGTCCAGCTTTTCCTTATAATAGTTCACCAGACCTATCTGAAGTCCTTTAGCGCGAACCGCCACATTGAGGGGAGCAAGCTGCACGCCGGCAGACGTACCGCCTGTGATGTTTCCCAAACCGGAAATCTGGATTCCCCTCATATCGCCGCCTGCCACATTCAACAGGCCGGATGCGGTGACGCCTGCAAAATTACCGCCCGAAATATTGGCAAGTCCCGCAAGTTGTACGCCGGCGGTCTTGTCACCTGTGATATTCAGCAGGCCGCCTGCAATCACTCCGCTGCTGTTATCGCCCGTGATATTGGCCAAGCCGGAAAAGACCGCTCCCTGCGCATGATTCCCGGTGATACCCACAAGTCCGGCAACGGACAGGCCGCTGAGATTATTGCCGTTGATATTGGTGATTCCTGCCATTTGTACGCCCCGCATACTTCCACCCACCATATTGGATATGCCGGAGAACTGCGCTCCGTTCATGTCTCTGCCCACAACGGCTCCCAATGCATTTACTCCCAAGCCGTTCAAACGGTTCATGGCCGAGAAGATACCGAGATTGAAGAAAGTGCTTCCGACCGTGTCCGTACGTTGTGTGGAGAGATTCTTCCAAAGGGAGAGGTTGACGCCCGCTTTTCCTTTACGGACGGGTTGCCGCTTGCCTGTCTGGGCATAGCCTGTCCCTGCCAACAGCAAGGACAGGCAAATAAGTGAAAATATACGTTTCATGATTCTTTATAATGTTTCATCAGGCCAGGGCGCCGGCTGTCGGGTGGCGCGCAGTATCGGACGCTGTGCGTCCACTGACCGCAGATAGTTGCTTAATTTTCTGGATAGTTTCTTTACAAGTTTCGGGTTCCCGGCTGCTACGTCATGCTGTTCGCCGATGTCGGCCGGGATATTGAACAATTCGCGCTTGCCGCTGTCAAAGTAGTATACCAGCTTCCATGCTCCGGAGCGGATGGAGCAGGTGGCTCCTATACCCGGACCGGAAGGACCCCAACTGTGCGGGTAGTGCCAGTATATGTCGCGAGCGGGCATTTTGCCTTTGCCGGTAAGCAAGGGCAGGAAGCTGATGCCGTCGCGTTCCTGTACCGTATTGTAATGCTTCACACCGGCTATTTCGAGAATGGTGGGGAAGAAGTCCTCTATCATCAGATAATGGTCGCATTTGGTTTCTGCGGCTACCGTGCCGGGCCAGCGTACAATCATCGGTTCGCGCACCCCGCCTTCGTAGGCGGAACCTTTTCCGCTGTTGAGCGGGTAGTTCTGCACATGCAGTTGTCCGGCGCGGGTGTGTGCGGCCAACCCGCCGTTATCGGACATGAAAAGCAGGACGGTGTTATCGGTGAGATTATTCTTATCCAGATAGTCCATCAGGTCGCCGAGGCTTTTGTCCATACCCTCTATCAGTGTGGCATACGCCGCTTCTACCGGGGGAAGGCCTTTGTCCAGATACTTTTGGTAGAAACGCATATCGGGCTGGATAGGAGTGTGTATGGCGTAATGAGCCATGTATAGGAAGAAAGGCTTATCCGTTTTCCGTGCATCGTCCAAGGCTTTTTCGGCTTCTATGGTGAGCGCTTCCGAGAGGAATATATCTTTTCCATGATACTTTTCCAATCCGGGTACGGCAGCCAGCGGGCTTTTTCCGTCAGGTTTGTTTCCGAAGTTCTGCATGCCGTAGTAGCTGGCGGGAGAACCTGCCGCATGACCGGCTATGTTTACGTCAAAGCCCATTTTCAGCGGATCGGCTCCGGGCGTGTCGTTGGCCCCGAAGTGGGCTTTACCGCAATGGATGGTGTGGTAACCGTTGTCTTTGAGTACCTGTGCCAGCGAGGTAACTTGCGTGGTGCGTTCCACACCGGGCTCCTGGCAAATGCCGTTAACGTTCCATTCGGGATAAATCATAACGGAGTCCGGTTGCTCGTGGGTGGTATTCTTACGTAGCGTCCAGCTTGTCACCCGGTGTCGCGCGGCGTTCATACCCGTGAAAAGGCTGACGCGGGTAGGCGAGCTGATGCTGCACGCGTAGGCTTGTGTAAACATCTTGCCCTGAGTTGCCAGACGCTCCATGTTGGGTGTATGGTACGTGTCGTTGTAGCGGGTGCGCTGTGTCCAGAAAGGCAGGGACGTGTCCTGCCATCCCATATCATCCACTAAAAATAAAATAATGTTCGGGCGTTGCTCCGCGGCGGGCATTGCCTCGCTTGACGGCATCGCCTGGACTGCTCCTGACATTCCGGATAACGGAAGTAACGCGGCGGATAATAATAATTCGTTTTTCATCGGAGAAAGAAAGGGTTAGTGATTAGGGGTTAGGGATTAGTGATTAGGGGGGATTGAATGAATGGCGGTGAACAATCAGCGCAGGCCGCATAACCCGTTAATCACTAATCACTCACCGCTATCCACTATTTCGTCTTATCCTTTTGCTTCCTGATACAAGAAGCGTTTGATGGACTTCTTGGGTGTCTTTTCAAATTCTTCGGGATATATCTTCATCTTGGAAATCTGACTGTAAGCGGGCAATTCCGCGTTCAGTGCCACACGGTTCTCTTCCATGACGCGTTCTATGTCGTCGTTGTTGAGGCCGTGGGCAAAGGCATCGTCAAAGTCGGGATATACCAGTCCTACGAGCTTTTCGTTCTGCTGTACGATGATGCTTTCGGATACGTACGGCAGGTTGTTCAGCTTATCTTCTATTTCTTCGGGGTAGATGTTCTGTCCGCTTGGGCCGAGGAGCATATTCTTGCTGCGTCCTTTGATGGTGACATTGCCTTCGGCATCCATCAGGGCGAGGTCGCCGGTATGCAGCCAACCCTCTTTGTCCACCACTTCGGCGGTAGCCTCTTCATTCTTGTAGTAGCCCAGCATGACGTTGGGACCGCGGCAGACAATCTCGCCGGGTACATTCTCCGGATCGGGAGAGAGAATCTTCACTTCCATGCGGGGAGCGGCCTTACCGCAGGAACCGGGCTTGAAGCGCGTCCAGTCTTCGTAGCAGATGATAGGGCCGCATTCCGTCATGCCGTAGCCTACGGTATAGGGGAAATCTATCATGCGCAGGAACTGCTCCACTTCCTGGTTGAAAGCTGCGCCGCCGACGATGACCGCTGCGAAATTGCCCCCGAACGCCTGTATCATCTGCTCGCGTACAGTGGCCTTTATCTTGTCGTTGATGATGGGCACTTTCAGCAGCAGCTTCATGGTAGGGGTTTCCAGCTTGGGCAATACGCTCTTCTTGATAATCTTTTCGATGATGAGCGGTACGGCTACGATGAGGTTCGGTTTCACGTCGGCGAAGGCCTGGAAGATAATCTTCGGGCTCGGCATGCGGGTGAGGTAGTAGATGTGGCAACCCACGGAGAACTCATACAAGAACTCGAATGCCAGTCCGTACATGTGCGCCATGGGCAGCATGCATACCAATTTGTCCCCGGCTTTCAGCGGCAGTACCTCGAAGGCGAACTTGGTGTTGGACCACAGGCTGCGGTAGGGCAGCATTACGCCTTTCGAGTAGCTGGTCGTACCGGAAGTATAGTTGATAACGGCCAGCTCTTCGGGTTGGTCTTTGTGGTAATCGATGTGTTCCTTGCGGAAGTTCTTGGGGAATTTCTTGCCGAACATCTCGTTGAGGTGCTCGCGGGCGTAAGTAACCCGTTCGTTGCGCGATACCAGCAGGGTGAAGTCGGTCATCATGAAGATGCCTTCCAGCAACGGCATGGCGCTTTCGTTGAGGTTTTCCCATACTTGGTCGCCTACGAAAAGGAGCTTGGCTTCGGAGTGGTTCACGATGTTGTGCACATTGTCGGCCTTGAACTCGTGAAGAATGGGCACAATGACTGCGCCATACGTCAGCGTGGCGAGGAAAGTCACTCCCCAGTGCGAACTGTTACGGCCGCAGACAGCGATTTTATCGCCTTTCTTGATGCCGCTCGCTTCAAAAATGATATGCAGCTTTTCTATTTTGCGGGCTACATCCTTGTATTGCAGGGTTGCCCCTTTATAGTCGGTCAGGGCGTCCAGGTCCCAGTTTTCCTTTATACTGTTCTCTATATAGGCGATAAAACTTTGTTCCATTATTATATTGCACATTTAGTTGAAAATTGTGCAAATATAAGGGTTTATATAGAGAATGCAAACTTTTAGGGGAAAATAGTACTCCGGCGGATTTCCTAAAACTCTACGGTAACGCCCAGGGTAGGCAGCAGGGTTCCGCTTTCCTGTTTGAGGTATTTCATCTTGTAACGTTGTTCGGACGCGGGGGCGGCGGGGTTTTCAATGACGCCTGTGCTCATGATGACATCCGGCTGCTTCAGTTTGCTGCCGGTCACGTTTTGCAAGTCCAGATAGAGCCCCACCATGCAACGGCGGAAGTAGAAAGACTTGTCCACACGCACATCCAGTTGGGCGAAGTCGGGAAGCCGCCCGGTATTGTAGAGCGAGTAGTCGTAATAAGGCTGTCCTTTGGCGTCCCAGGCCTGGACGAGCGATGATTTGTCCTCATCGTAGGGAGTGTAGGGCGCACCGCCTATGTAGCTCACCTTGCCGCCTATGCTCCAGCGCTTAGGCAGGTTGTACGTGCCGCTCATGTTGAGGATGAAACGGTTGTCCCATGCGGACGGAATGTAATCGTCTCCCGAATGGTTGCGGTATTCGCTTTTGTAGAGGGTGAAGGAAGATACCAGGTTGAAGCGGCCGGATACCTGCCACCTGAACATGGTTTCCAGGCCGTATGCCCTGCCGTCGGCGGTAGAAGCCAGCGGTTCATTGCCTACCACGCCGTAGTCGTTGCCTTTGCAGGCCAGCGGGATGTTATCTTGCAGGGAGAGGGGAATGCGGTTGTAACGCTTAAAGAAGCCCTCGGCGGAAATCATGATACGGTCGTGCAGATGCCAGTCTGCGCCGATGCTGCTCTCCATTACCCGCATATATCTCAATGCTTTGTTGAGGTAGGTCCCATCGTTGTTTTTGTAGCCCAGCGCCGTATAGGGCGGCAACTGGTGGTAAAGCCCGGCGCTTCCGTTCAGAATCCATTGCTCCGACAGCTTGTACGAGGCGGAGAGGCGGGGAGACAACTGTTTCCACAATTGTTTCATGCCACGGTTGTAGTTGTTGCCGTCCACGCGGATGCCGGCGGAGAGGGTGAAACGGTTATCGCGGGTGGAATAGTCGGACGAGAAGAAAGCTCCCCAGCCGATGATATTGAGCGAGGTCTTGTAGAGCGAGAACGGACTGTCGGTATTATTCGTATAGCCGGAGTTGGTAAGTTCCGCACCCTCTTTCAAGGTCCATTGTCCGAGACGGGTCCGGTTCTCGAACAGGGCGGTGGTTTTCTGTTCTACCGAACGGAGACGCAGGGTGAGGTTGTCTTCGGAAGAGTCATCATTATTCCGGTATTTCAGGTTGCGGTTGTTCAGATAATTGTGGCTGAGGGTGACGGACTGCGTGTGCTTTCCGGCGTAATGCCTGTACACGGCTCCTACGGTGAAAGTCTCCTGATGGATGGTAGGCAGGTAACTGAGCAGGTATTCGGCGTCTTCTCCTTTTTCGTCCGTATTCAGCTTCATTTTGTCGATGCCTGTCAGGGCGAGTACGGTCAGCTCGTCATGTTCCGTCAGCCTGGTTTTTATTTTGAATTGCCCGTCTATGAAGTTGGGCAGGAAAGGCAGCCCCAATGCTTTGAATAACAGTTGCAGGTACGATTGGCGTACGGAGAAAAGGTAGGTGGTGCGGTCATTGAAATGTCCGCTGCCGCTCAGGGACACTTCGGATGCTCCGAGCGTTGCCTTGAAAGTCTGCTTGTCCGGGTTGCCGTCACGAAGCCGGAAGTCGAGCACGGAACTCAATGCTCCGGAACGGTTGGCGGGGAATGCGCCTGTATAGAATGTAATCTCCCGTACGAGGTCGGCGTTGACGATGCTTACCGGGCCGCCCGACGCGCCTTGCGTGGCGAAATGATTGATGTTAGGTATTTCGATGCCGTCCATGTAGAAACGGTTTTCGGAAGGTGAGCCGCCCCGTACGATAAGGTCGTTTCGGTAGCCGACAGGAGAGAATGACACGCCCGGATAGGCGCGTACTATGCGGGAAATATCCCGGTTGGCTCCGGGGCTTTTCTCGATTTCCTGCAAGCCGATGACACGCATGCTTACAGGGCTTTCTATGCTTCTCCGGAAAGGAGAGGGCGTAACCACGACCGCCGTCAGCAGATTGGCGTCTTCTTCCATCTCTATTTCGATGAACGGGGTAGAGGCGGAGACTATATATTCCGGGCTGGATGCGGTGACGTACCCTATGCGCGTAGCCTCGAAACGGTATATCCCCGGCGGTACCTGCTCGATGCGGAATACGCCGAGCGAGTCGGTGGAAGCCCCTTTGCCCGGAAGGCCCGTTACCGTTACGTTGGCGTAGGCGACGGGCTTTCGGGAGTTCTTGTCAATGACTTTTCCCCGGACAAGGTAGGTTGTGGCAGCGGCTGTCGCCACTGCCGGGACGATGCAAAAGAGGAGCATCAGCCATACGATGCCGCCGATGTGCCGGAGTTTTACCGTCATGCTTATTTATCGTTGCTTAAATACCAGCGGTACATCCGCTCTACACCTTCCTCGATGTCTATCTTATGCTGCCAGCCCAACGCGTGCAGTTTGCCGGGGTCGGTGAGTTTGCGCATGGTGCCGTCGGGTTTGCTGCTGTCGAAAGTGAGCTTTCCGCGATACCCCACGGTGTCCGCAATCAGTTCGGCAAGGCGGCGGATGGTGATTTCCTTTCCCGTACCGATGTTGATGTGGCAGTTGCGGATATCCTTCTCTCCGGCTTTGCAGGTATCTTTAAAGTCCACGTGTTCCATGACGAATACGCTGGCGTCCGCCATTTCCTCACTCCAGAGGAATTCACGCAGCGGCGTTCCCGTACCCCATAACTTGACTTCCCCTTCGCCGATGCCGTATTTGGCAAGTATGTTCAGTATCTCTTCGTTGCTGTTGCCGCCGTCAATACCTTCTACGGGGCGCAGGTTCATGTCGCGGCGTACGGCATCCCAGTCGCCTTGTTGCAGGCAGTGGGCCAGGTGTACCTTGCGAATCATGGCGGGCAGTACGTGGCTGCGTTCCAGGTCGAAATTGTCGTTGGGTCCGTATAGGTTGGTGGGCATGACGGCGATGTAGTTCGTACCGTATTGCAGGTTGAAGCTTTCGCACATCTTCAGCCCGGCAATCTTGGCGATGGCATACGGCTCGTTGGTGTATTCCAGCGGTGAGGTGAGCAGGACGTCTTCTTTCATCGGCTGCTCGGCGTCACGCGGGTAGATACAGGTGCTGCCCAGGAAAAGCAGTTTCTTCACGTTGTGGCGGAAGCTCTCGCCAATGACGTTTTGCTGTATCTGGAGATTCTTGTAGATGAAGTCGGCGCGGTAGATGCTGTTTGCCATGATACCGCCTACGAAAGCGGCGGCGAGGAATACGTATTCCGGTTGCTCCTCATCGAAAAAACGGCGTACGGCGACTCCGTCCAACAGGTCGAGTTCTTTATGGGTTTTGCCTACGAGGTTGGTGTAGCCTTTCTCCTGCAAGTTTTTCCAGATGGCGGAACCTACCAGTCCGCGATGCCCTGCGATGTATATTTTTGCGTTCTTGTCTAACATTGTAATGAATGGGATGGTTTCTGAAAATTAATTATTTGGTTAAATCTCTTTGCTTCTCAAATGCAGTTTCCGTACGAACTTCATGTCATGCTCCGCCATGATGCGCACCAACTCTTCAAAGCTCGTCTGCTGCGGGTTCCAGCCCAGTAACGTTTTGGCTTTGGTGGGGTCGCCCAGCAGTTGTTCCACTTCGGACGGACGGAAGTATTTGGGATCTACTTCCACCAGTACTTTGCCGGTTTTGCAGTCGATGCCTTTCTCGTCTGCGCCTGTGCCTTCCCAACGAAGCTGTATGCCTGCTTCTGCAAAGGCCAGCGTGGCAAACTCGCGTACGGTGTGCATCTCTCCGGTGGCAATCACGAAGTCTTCCGGTGTGTCGTGTTGCAGGATGAGCCACATGCATTCCACGTAGTCGCGGGCATATCCCCAGTCACGGCGTGCGTCGAGGTTTCCTAGATACAGTTTGTCTTGAAAGCCTTGGGCTATGCGTGCGGCGGCCAGTGTGATTTTGCGGGTTACGAATGTTTCGCCGCGGCGTTCGCTTTCGTGGTTGAAGAGGATGCCGTTTACGGCGAACATGCCGTAGCTTTCACGGTAGTTCTTCGTAATCCAGAAGCCGTATTGCTTGGCTACGCCGTACGGGCTGCGCGGGTAGAACGGGGTAGTCTCTTTCTGGGGCACTTCCTGTACCTTGCCGAACAGCTCTGATGTAGAGGCCTGGTATATCTTCGTTTTCTTTTCCAGTCCGAGGATACGTACCGCTTCCAGCATGCGTAGCGTGCCTATGGCGTCTGTCTCGGCGGTGTATTCGGGCACGTCGAAAGATACTTTTACGTGGCTCTGTGCGGCGAGGTTGTATATCTCGTCCGGTTGCACCTGCTGGATGATGCGTATCAGCGAGCTGCTGTCCGTCATATCTCCATAGTGCAGGTTGACGGTACGTTTCTGCTTCATGTCACGCACCCATTCGTCAAAGTACAGATGCTCGATGCGTCCGGTGTTGAAGGAAGATGAACGGCGCATGATGCCGTGCACTTCATACCCTTTCTGCAATAGGAATTCTGCAAGGAACGAGCCGTCCTGTCCGGTGATTCCGGAGATTAGAGCTTTTTTCATTTATCTTTAATTTTGTATGACCGTTGTTTTGAACGAGCAAAATTCGTTATTTTTTGCGAGATGGCAAAATATAGCTGGGAAAATGCAATAAACTCCGGCATAAATTGTATGTCGGAGTTTACGGTAAATTAATTGTTTTGCAGTCCCTGCCGCCCAATTGGACAAATGGGTCAATCTCAACATGCTACCTTTGAAGTGCCACAGAACAAAGATAGTATAAAAGTTAGAATCTATGAAGTAAAGGAGAGTTTATTTGCTGCGTACAAGAATGGTCGGATCGATGCATTCAATCTTTTAATAACTTACGATTTTGATTATCATCACTTTCCAATATACTCATTTGATGGATGGCTATTTGGTTTAGCTTAACAAGACGTTCCCTTTGTGTCATATTCTGTTCGATAAATACAGCATTTAGATTCTCCATATTCGATAAACAGATAAGTTCGTTGATAGTAGCATAATCACGGATATTTCCTTTCAGTTCGGGATTCGTTTCCCGCCATTGTTTGGCTGTCATGCCAAACATCGCCACATTCAGTACATCGGCTTCATTGGCATAAATAATGCTTGCTTGTATCGGCGTGACTTCCATCGGAATAAGGTTTTGTTTTATGGCATCAGTATGTATGCGGTAGTTGATTTTCGACAATTCACGTTTTGCTGACCAACCAAGCAACCTTTGTTCTTCTGTCTTTAGCCGCTGATACTCCTTAACAAGAAGTAATTGGAATTTAGGAGAAATCCACATACCAAAATGATATGCTATATCCCGATGTGCATATGTGCCACCGTAGCGACCAGCCTTAGAATGAATGCCGATTGCACCGGTCTGTTCTATCCACGTTTTTACCGAAAGCACGAAATTGTTGCTCCCTGCCGCATTTTTAATTGTACCGAATTCGGTACAATTAAAAATGGGATTATATAACATTTCCCATTCACCAAGATATTCGATAGTGCTTTTAAGGCTAAGCCAACGGAAGATAATATGCTCTTGCAGTTGGCTTTTTGCCATGTCTGTAAGGCTGATGTAGTCTTCTTCATTGTACTTGACAACACTAATGTCTGTATTTTGAACGGTTATTTTTGCCATTGTAATTGATGCATTAAGTTTCAATTACAAAGGTCGCTATAATTTGCGAGACCGCATCCTTTTTAATGAACTATTTACAAAGATAGGATACGTTTTGGGAGGAGTAGGCACTATTTTCCAAATAATATGCTCTTATTCTCTCTCCCCATTCATCCCCTGTTACTCCCACAGCAACTCGGGAATAGAGCCATAGCTGAATGATTTCCAGTGACTGCTTCCCCAACCGTTTGAGGCTTCTGTGCTGTATCCGGGCCAGCCGGGAGTACCATTTCCGAATTGATTATTGTCCGAGGCGTTGACGTCTCCTTCCCAATTTATTCCGCCGTTCTCAGTGCATGTCATATCAGCCTCACGCTATAATGGACTAAAAAGCCAAAATCGCCCAGGAATACGTGCCGTTAGGGTCTGAATAGCGGTCATGTTTGTTAAGGCTTGATATTCGTTGGCTTACGGGAGTGGCTGCTACATCTAATACCAGTGCGGACAAACTTGTATTCGCGCTATCTTCCGAAGACGACCAGTACCGTCTATGGCTGGGAATAATGTTGTGTAATAAATCCTTCTGCTGCCAAATTTCATACAATTGTCCGATGGCGGGCAGGAACCAGCCGCTGCTTGTCGCTGGGGCTGCTACTTGCGTTTCATAGGCTATTTTGGCATAATAAGTGGCCGGGTATCCGTCAAAGTTTTCAGGATCGAGTCCTGAGCCGTTAGCAGTGGCATAATCATCGATTTTTTTGGTATATAAATATCCGCTCCAGTCTTTTTCGGGATAGGAGCCGTTGTTGGATACACTGCATCCTACAACAGGGCCGGGGGTGCCCCACCGGCATTCAGCGCCCGCGTCTTTTAAAGCTATCACATAGGCCTGGCATTTATCCTGACGGATGCCGGTGTTTCTGTAGTTGGATGTATCATAATCTGAATGGCCTACGGCGAATATGATGCCGATACATGTTTTCCCTGCGAGGGGCGGTACGTTTTCTTGCAGGCAGGTGCCGTCTGTCAGTAGCCGGTAGCCACCGTCGCTCCAGGTGCCGTCGCTGTAATAGTAGTCGCCTACATGGATATCTCCGTCGGGACGGACGTGGCCGCCTCTGCCGCTCATGTCAAGAAAATAGGAGCTGTTGACTCGGGTGTTGGTTAGGGCTATGACCTTATGATTGGATGTTGCAAGGTTTATTCCACCGGGAAATACGTAATACACTCCGTTGTCGGAAATGAAATCCGTTTTACTGGCGGTGGTGATGCTGAAACTGCCTTTGGCGGGCTGTATGTCTATGCTTTGGGGAATATTTGCAAGGCTGGAAGTGGGGGTAATGCCATTGTCCATTCCGGCTACTTCCACCCGTACCTGCGTGCTCAGAAAGGTTAGATTTATGGGTTCGGCAGGGGCTGTGACCTTAATGTTTTTGGTACTCGCTTTCATTATGATGCTGTTGTCCGCAAGAGTCATGGTGTTGCCGGACAGCGTACCTTTGGCGTAGATTGCTTCCACATTGACGTTGGCGCCTGCCGGGGCGGAGATGGGCGGGGTGAGCGCGCTCCATTTTTTTGTACTGCCGTTGTATGTGGCGGTGGAGTAGGCGTACGTGGTACTTGTGCTGACGGTTATTGCTGCGGCGAGATATATCTTGTCGTTATTCTCCCAGGACACGGCTTTGCCCGAATCCGCGATACGGGTATGGGGACGTGCATGCGAGTCGTCCCTGCCTGACGGCTGAGCGGCGGTGTTGCCGCTGCCTGCTGTCATTTCCTGAAAGGGCAGAGGCTCGTCTATGATGAAGGTGAGAGGTTGCAAGATGGCGGCGGAAAACTCGTCCTGTTCCGTGCAGGCGGTACAGAGCCATAACAGGCCTATGCCGCACCATATGAATAGACTGTGTATACGGCTCGTGTTGCGTGCACGGAATGTGTTACGTACACAGTGTATGCCGTGTGCACCATTGCATACGCTGCGTTTACTGTATGGGATATGTAAAATATGCTTTTTCATCGTTACGCTGTTTTTAGGATAAAGACATGGTATCTGCAAAGACATAACGCCTATAACGACGTCATATCTACATAATAGTTTATTTCGGGGTATGTCGGATCGGCCGGAGTCTGCTTCCAGAAATTATCGCTGTCCCAATTTATGATGTAAAGCATCGGGGGCATCGTATAGTATGCATTGATGGAAGAGTCGTACTTGGCGCATCTGAATGTTTTGGATGATTTAATCTTGCTGCTTGGTCTGAGAATTTCTTGTACCGTTTTCCCGCCTAATGTATTGCAGGAATAAGATGTTGAATTCGGGCTATCGGAGAACTCATAGCAGCTTATTTTATAATTGAAATAGCTTGTTCTGGGCAGAACCGAGCCGTCTCCATAGCAGTATCTGAATGTCGAATAATCTTGGGGTGTAAAACCGCCGAATTTAACAGTACCTATATTACCCTGCGAATCTATATCGGGGTACGTAAGGGAAAGTGGCGTATAACTATAACAAGACGTACACAGAACAGCGTTGACAGTGCCTATAAAACCGCCTGCGTTGACTGTTCTGGTGTCACCGCTGCTGGCCATTCCGCTGAAAGAGAGTGCTATGCTTCCTAAAGAATAGGAACCGTAAATATCGCCGCTATGGGCATCGCCGCCTAAAAATCCGCCGACTGTGACAATATACCCGGCGTTTGCGGGAATAGGTCCCAGCTTTATATTGCCTGAAGACCAACAGGATGCGATTCTGCTTTTGTTTGTTGACATGTATCCCACTAATCCTCCTATGGTGCAGGCATTCATGACGGCTGACGAGGTGTGATTGTAAATACCTCCTTCCCCTATATCTACATTGGCATGGCATAAGATTATTGAAGCATCCTTTGCATCTCCTATCAGCCCGCCTGTTATGTACGGCTGGCCGCCGTCGGCATTACATGGAACTTTCCTGATTTTTCCGGTGGCGGAACAATAGTTTACTTGCGTCTCTTGGTCGACCGTTCCTGCCAGTGTTCCTGTGTAGGTTACAGGAGCCCCGACCGTTATATCTGCGTCGCGCAGATTTATACCCACCAGCAGAGACTGAATTACCTGTCCGAAAAGGCCGATACCCTGGCTTGTCTTTCCGGTTTTTATCTTTAAATTTTTTATGGTATGTCCGTTCCCGTTGTATACTCCTTGAAACTCGACATTATATCCTATCGGTGTCCAGTCGGTGGCATCGTTGGAGAAGTTTTTCGAGGTAGCGAGGTCTTGTATGTCGATGTCCGCTACTTGTAAAGCTTTGATGGGACGGATTCTACTGTTATTCACATCATTGCGGAATTGGGCGAGGTCTTCGGCGGTGGCTATGATATAGTCATAGTCGGTGTCGGAAGGGATAGGGACTTTCAGTTCGTCCCATGTTATGTCGGAGTTCACCGTGATGGCGGTTATCTGGTTGTTTTGTATCGTCAGGGTGTAGCCTATGGCTTTGCCGGACAGCCAGTCGTTGGCACTGACGTTGGGCAGGGTGGCTGTTACGGTTGTGGAGCCGCTTCCATCGGCATAGGTCAGTGTTACTTTCGTATCTTTGAGATGCGAGGGTATCAGGAAGAATTCTTTTACGGTCTTTGCCGTGCCGTCGACCGCTATGCTGACGGTGGCCGTGCAAGTGCTTTTGCTTGTACCGATGTTCTCCGCGGTGACCGCGGTGTTGGCGTCGTTTATGCTGAAGTCGGCCGATGAGGCGCACTCGGTGCTGATACCGGTTATGGTTTTGGAGTCACTGCCGCCCGTCTTTACTTTAAAGACCACCTTGGTCATGGCGTGCTTCATGGTGAATTGCACGGGGCCATGAGTGTTGGTACAGTCTGTTACGCCTGTCGAGAGCAGCAGGTCGAGTTCCCCTTGGGGGGCGGAATAGCTGATAACAGGTCTGCCCGGGGCGTTGAAGGCGGTGGGCTTCGCTATCCGTATCTTGTCGTTGGCGTTGCCGGAAACGGCGGCGGTATGGGGCGCGTAAGCGAAGAATGATACTTTCTCGTTGGCGTTGGCAGGCCAATACCTTACGGGGCTGTACGTCCAGACGCCGCCCGTTTTCTTCACCGATTGGTTGTACAGGTGGTTGGGAGTGGAACTGCCGTTGCTGAAGTTGCCTGTGCCCGTAAAGTAGGCGAATACGCCCATTTCCGTAAGGTTGTCGGTGGTGGCTTCGGCACGTGTGCCGGGTTCCGCTTCACTGCTTGCTACGGTGGTGGAGAAACCAATCTCCCGGGTGGACATAAGGCTTTCGTCCTTGCTGTCGCAGCCGGCGCACAGGGTGCACAACAGCGGAATCAGGATGTACGCGCCTTTCATTCTTCTCGTCATATTCATTGCTTGCTTCGTTTACTGAAAAAGTTTGTTGTGTGCCCGGAGAAGGACATTCAACCTTGACCGGGCGATGGGAAATCGTCTTATTATCGTTTTACTATCGTTTCGTTACATCGGGTTATTGAACGGTTACGGGTGTGTCGCTTTCCGTTCCCCAGCCTTCTACGGTAGTTACGTTGAAGGAGATGGCGTTCAGGCTCACCGTGAAAGTGAATTTTTGGGCTGTGCCTTTCTTGAAAACACCGGCAGGCAGGTTCACTGTCTTTTCCACCGAGGATTTGGTGTGGGTAGCGGCACCTGTCTTGTTCACCATGTCGTATGCGATTTTTACTTGTACATCACCGGCTACGGCTGTGCCTGTGGCATTGCTCACCGGGAGCAGGAACAGGTATTCATTGGCGGGGAATAGCGATGTGGCGGTTGTTCCGGCGGAAGATATGTCGATGGAGCTTGTGGTGTAGCCTGCGAAGTTGGCTGCCGTCAGGTTCAATATGCCGTTGGATGAGGCTGCCGTCAGCGCATAAGGAGATGCCAGATAATCCGACGTATTGCTTGCCCACGTCAGGGCTTTCATGTCCAGCGTACCCTTGCTGTTCAGCTTGCTGGTATGTATCAGCGATACGGCTGTGATGAATACCTTTGTGTCGGTGTTGGCGCTGATGTCCGTACCCGTTTTGGCTTCCATGGCCACTCTGGTCAGCGGGTGCAGGAACTTGAAGTTTACCGTGCCCGAAGTCGAATTCTTGTCCATCGTATTGTTGGAACCGTCCGTAGGATCGGATACTACCAGGTCTACCATATTCTTTTGGTTGGTTTGCAGCTCAAATTTTACTTTCGGGTTGTTGCTTACGTCGGCGGACACCGGTGTGATGCCGTTGCTGCCCGCATAGGGGGCGTAGGCGAAGAACGAGATTTTGTCGTTGGCGCCTGCCGGCCAGAATTTTACGGGGCTGTATACCCATGCGTTGCCGCTGCTGTTCCATGTCACTTTCTGGTTGTTCATGAATTCGGACTTTGCTCCGGCGGTGCTGTAAGCTCCGTTGGTCTGGTACGCCATTACCCCGAAGCCGGAAGTCTTTACAGCGGGAAGCCCGTTTTCCGCTCCACGGGCTTGCGCCGCGGTGTAGGTGTCGAAACCGATAGGCTTGTTGGCGTCCGGGTTCTGTTCGGTAATCTCATTTTCCGAACATCCTGCCAAGGCCATTACGATGATGGCCAGTGAGAATAAACTCTTTGCTTTCATAACTGAATGTTGTTTTTAGATTGATAAATTATATCTTTAAATTTGTATCTTTAGCTTTGCGTCTTTAGGTTGATGAGCCGTATTTCTTAAATCGGAATCTCTGTATCGTTCTCTTGTCCCCATTCGTCTACATTGGCGTTGAATCCGGAGTCTTCCGAGATGGTTACGTCGGGCAGAGGTTCGGTGATGTCGGCTTCTATATGCAGGGTGGTGACGCCGCTGCCGTCCGCCTCTTCGTTCGCTTCGATGTTCTCCACTTCGCGCTCTATAACGGTGGTGTTGTCTTTCAACAAGGCTCTTACCTTGATTTGTACTTCTTCGGTAGAGGGCAGTCCGAAGAGGTGGATGGTGCCGCTGAGCGTGCCGTTGGCGGCGAAGTCCTCGTCCGGGGTGATGTCCTCTACTTCAAACTCCTGCACGCCTTTCTCGGCGTTGTCCGTATTGCCGTCGTGCAGGTAGATGGAGAGGGGCACGCCGCTGAGTTGGCACGTGGCCTGCTTGAGGTTGTTGATGCCCGTGATGTGCAGCTTTACTTTCACCTTGCGGGTGAGGGGCAGGGGAGTGAATTGCAGCCGGCAGGCTCCGTCGGGACAGTCGGCCACGCTGCGTGCTCCGGCCGGGGCGTAGTTGCCCAGCATGTTGTCCGTCACTTCAAAGTCGCGTATCACGGCAGAAGCCAGCTTGCCGGGCGCCGCGGTGATGATTTTCGTTCCGTAGCGCGTCTCCGTTTGCAGGGCGTAGGCTTCGAGGGTGTGCAGTTGCTCCTGTCCCCGGAAGGCCATTGTGCCGAACTCGTCGAACGAGCGGTTGAATAGTATGGCGTCGTAGCGTCCATCGGGCAGGCGTACGGTAGTTTGCGTACGGTCTCCCATCAGTACGACGCGCGGTGTGCCTCCGTCCTGCGGATAGAAAATCAGGGTGGCTCCGTATTGGCTTTCTTCCTGCTGGTCGGCACGGCTCCAGTCGGCCGTCACGGTTATTTCGGCCTCCGTATAGAAGGTCAGTTCCCTTCGTTCGCAGGACGCCAGCCAGAGCGGCAGTAGCAAAAACAAAACTGTATTCTTCATTTATTTCTGTGTTTTAGTATTAACAATCTATCAGTTTTATTTCCGACAGATAGAGCCTTGTAATATAGTTGACCACTCCCAGTTTCTGCGCCATCTTTCCGTAGCGGGTGTAGAACGCTTCGGATGTGGGGTGGTTGCAGTTCAGGTGTCCGTTTATGGCTTCGAGCACTTCGAGCAGGGAGATTTCGCATAACGGGCGGCACAACTTGTAGGAACAGGTGGTGTATGTATCGGCGTCGGCATCTTCGGCTGCTTTTTCGGTTGCCTTTTCGGTTGCCTTTTCCTTGCGGCATATCATTCCTTTCTGTTCGAGGCGTGTGTATATGTATCGCAGCTCTTCGGGAGAGGTGCAGTGGCCTATCGCTTCATGCGGTTCGTGCATGGCGATGTCGTGCAACAATGTTATTGCTATTTGAGTCAGAGGGGATAGCATATTCTTTTATTTTTTGTTTTTTCCTGTAATCAGCCAAACGAGTGATATTTTCAGTTTTGTGGGGCCCAGCCAGGTGTACTCGCCGTTTTCCTGCCAGAGCAGGGTCCGGTGGTTGTCTCGGGAGTGGTAGTGGCGATAGTCGGTTCGGAGCATTCCGATGCCGATGTTGTATTCCAGTCGGAGATTGCGGGCGATGCTGTGGGCGTAGCCGTAGCTCACTCCGGCGGCAATGAAGAATTCTCCCTGATAGCCGTTCTTGTCCCATTGCAGGTCGTATTTTCCACCGCCCGCGTAGAGGCCGATGAAATGCCCGGTGAGTACGTCGCGTCCGCTCCTTTTGCCCGGCCGGTAACGGACTTCCAGTCCGCCCATGAGTATTTGCAGGCAGTATCTGTCATCGTTTATCAGCCACCAGGGGAACATGTATTCTCCGTTGAGCGACCAGCGTTTGCCTATGGGGACTTCCAGCTCGATGTTGGGCATGAGCGCCGCATCAAAGAGGAGATTGGTTTTTACCGCGAAGAGGGGGCGACGGCGGGATTTGCCGGGTGCTATTGCGTTGGCGCTGCCTGTTGTTGGGGCATTGCCTGTTACTTTCGTACTACCGATGATTGCTGTGTTGTCCGTTAGTTCTGTACCGTTAGCGTTTGTATCATTGCCTTTCGCAACTCTTACACCGTTTATAACTTCTGTACCGTCCGGGTTTGTATCATTGCCTTTTGCAACTCTTACACCGTTTATAACTTCTGTACCGTTTGCGTTTGTATCATTACCTTTCGTAACCCTTACACCGTTTATGACTTCTGTACCGTTTGCGTTTGCAACATCGCCTTTTGCAACTCTTACACCGTTTATAACTTCTGTACCGTTTGCGTTTGTATCATTACCTTTCGTAACCCTTACACCGTTTATGACTTCTGTACCGTTTGCGTTTGCAACATCGCCTTTTGCAACTCTTACACCGTTTATAACTTCTGTACCGTTTACGTTTGCAACATCGCCTTTTGCAACTCTTACACCGTTTATAACTTCTGTACCGTTTGCATTTGCAACATTGCCTTTCGTAACCCTTACACCGTTTATAACTTCTGTACCGTTTGCGTTTGTGTCATTGCCTTTCGCAACTCTTACACCATTTACGACTTCCGTATCATCCGTAATCTCCGTTCCGTCTGCCTTTTGGTACTCTTTTCCGTTATTACCCTGAGCATCTGCTACAAGCCTGCTACCCTGCTGTGCATGCCTTAGCGGCCGCATATAGACGGTGCATATAGATGCGTTTCTCAGTTCAGGCAAAATCCATTGGCTTATATGCCGATACGGAATACCTGTATTCAGCTTCTTCAAGAGAGCCTCTTTCCGTTTTTCGCCTGTATTCAGCTTTAATATCTGCAATATTTCGTCCCGGCAGGGCAGGAGCGTGTCGTTCAGTGCGACATCACGCAGGGCATCCCAGCTCTCCGCCTGCGCAGAGGTGCGGATGCGGTACTGGTTCAGTCCGGGGTATTTCCAGACCAGATACCCTTTGACGGCCTGTGCGCGTCGCAGAGCGAGACGCCGGTTGTAATCGGCGTCTCCTTCGGGTGAGGAAAAGGCTTGTATGCACACGGAATCTATCCGGGATACACACAGGCTGTCTGCGAAGATTTTGTGCATGGCGGCAAGTATCCGGTTATTGTCACGATATCCGTAGTCGACCATTGAGCGGTCAAAGCGGAAATGCAGTACGAGTTCTGTCTTTTGTTCGGTATCGGCGCTGAAGACCTCTTTTTTTGTCTCTCGCGCTTCCTGTGGATATATCGGAAAAGGCAGTACCTGCATAAACCCAATGATTAACAAAGGTTTCAGGTTCATAAATGTTATTTGTTTGTTTGCTTGTTTGCTTGCTTTTCAGGGCAAATTGTTTATTAAACGTACGTCTGAAAAACACCTTTTCGGGGCTCTCTTTCAGCCCCGCCCTTTATACTTATTCCTTTGTCAGAGTACTATTTTTATTTCGGATGTAAGCGTCTGTTCCACAACATATTGAAAAATTATTTTGCTGTCATCCGAAATTAATATTATCAAAATAATTTGGTATTATGAAAAGTATGCGTATCTTTGTGTTTATCAAACGTACGTTTAAAAAACACCTCCGTTTTCGTTGAATTTTCGTTACAACATTCACCGCCGTTATTTCTCTGTTCTTTACAACTTTTCCCTGATGATACAAGTTTCATATATATAGTACATGCGCGTGTGCGCACGCACGGGCGTATTCTTTCTTTTTTTTCTGAGAAAAATCGCCGATTCATTAGAGAGGGGGATATACCCTCCTGCCTTTCTTCACGGTGTCGGCGATTTTTTTTTATTCTCAACAAGTTTCCGGCGATTGTTTTGCCCGCGTTTAATAAATGTTTAAATTTGCCTGTTAATATTAATTGAAGCCTTTAAATGTTAAACGAAAAAAGAGAAAAGAGTATGAAAAGTGCTATTTTTAAAAAGCGGAGTTTGTAGATTGCGACCGTTATGTGTTTGTTTCGAAGGATGAAAACCTTGATGTATCCCGCATCGTTACGGGGATTGACCTGATGCTTGACGGCAAGGTGCACGTGGATACGGGCAAACAGCTTCTGTTCGAGGCCGTTGCCTGCCAGATACACGGCCATCAGGCGGCGGGATGTCCTGATTTAAGTATAAGCCGCGAGGTGAGGGGCTGGGCTCATATTCTGCACGCGTTCTGCTTTGTGGAGAAAGACCGCGACCGCAGTTCGGAGATGAAGGAACAGTCCATCGAAACGGCGCTGTACAATACCCTTGCCCGTCTTTTCCCGAAAGAGGAGCAGGGCGCGTCCGATGAGCGTCCGAAATAAGTGAAGCGGATAGTCCTTTCCTGTGGAGAGGACTATTTTCGTATCCGGGAGCGTACGCTTATCTTTGTTCCCGCCGATAGGGCAAACTAAAACAAACATCGATGAAAGACCTCATGATTACCGCTTACAGCGGCTTCTCCACCGTTTCCGGCGAAACGAACCTGACTACCGTGATAACCAACATCCGCAACGGCGCCTACTTCCATACGGTTCGGAAAGTGGAGCAGCAGTTGCGTCTGGGCGACCTCCCCAAAGCGAACGCCATCAAGAAGCAGCTCCCTTTTTTTACGCTCACGGGAAACTACTCCGCCTTGCGGCAGCCTTACAGCCTGCTTCGCTACAACCCCGTCATCACCGTGGACGTGGACGAGCTGGCGGACGACCATGTGGATGCCGTCCGCCGTTTGCTTGAGGCTGACGCCGACGTTGTGGCGTGCTTCCTCACGCCCAAGCGGCACGGCTTCAAAATCTTCCTCTACCTGCGCACGGCGTATGCCCGCCGCCTGCGCAAGATGACCTTCTCCGTGCCTTTCATCACGTACGCGGAGCTTGAGAACCATCATGCGCTGATGTACGAGGCCGCCCGCCTGTACGTGGAGCGCCTCATCGGACTTCCGGTGGACGTGAGCGGTAAGGATATCGGTAGGGGCTTCTTCGCTTCGTTCGATGCGCAGGCGTATCTGAATACGGCTCTGCTGGGGGAGATTGAGGAAGTGACGACCCGGGTGCTCGTGCCCGGGAAGACGGAGAGGAAGAAGAAAGGGGCGGGGGATAAGCCGGCGGAAGACGGGTTGCCGGGGAAGCTGCCGGACGAAACGGCGGGTAACGGAACATTGCAGGGCAAGAAGAGTGACAGGCCGCGGCGTGACGACGCTTCCGCCCTGTCTGCCGAAATAGCCCCCTGGCATCTCATGGAGTATAAAAAGGCGCTCAACACCACCCGCCGTTCCGAGGTTTTCCGTAAGGGCAACCGTGACAATTTCCTCTTCATACTGGGCAACCGCTGCTTCCGCAAGGACATCCCCCGGGAAGTTGCCGTGCTCCTTGCCGAACGTGACTTCCGGCAGGACGATCTGGACGTTGCGGGGGCTATCGGCAACGCCTACCTGTACGTGAGCAAGACCTGTGCGGCCGAGAAGGCGAAAGAGGACAAGGTTCCCGTCGTCAGCCGCGTCATGGATTTCCTTTCGCTTCGCTACCGCTTCCGCCGCAATACGGTGCTGGACCGTCTGGAGTTCTGCGAGCAGGACGGTGCGTGCGGGACGGACTCCCTTACCGCTTCTCCCGTTTTCAGCCCCCTGCGGAGCAAGGATTTGAACTCCATCTACGTAAGCCTGCTGACGGATGGTATCAACTGCTCCCTGAACACGCTGAAGGCCATTGTCGACTCCGACTACGCCACGACGTTCAATCCCTTTGAGGACTATCTGCTCAATCTTCCCCCGTGGGACGGCGTAACGGACTACATCGGCGAGCTGGCCGATACCGTACGGACGGAAGACGGGAAGTTCTGGCGCGAGAGTTTCCGCCGCTGGCTGGTGGGCTCGGTGGCCTGCGCGCTGTACGAGAAGAAGGTGAACCAGCTCGTGCTGATACTTTTCGGCGGTCAGGGCAAAGGTAAGAGCACGTGGATAAGCCGTCTGCTTCCGCCCCAGTGGCGCGAGTACTACCACACGGGCATGATATGTCCGGACAGCAAGGACGACATGCTGCTGCTTTCCACCCGCTATCTCATCAACATGGAAGAGTTTCAGGGTGTGAAGGCGGCCGACCTTGCGGGGCTGAAGCGTATCATCACGCAGGAGAGCGTGACGCAGCGCAAGGTGTACGATACGCAGGCTTTCTGTTTCGCGCGGCATGCCTCGTTCATCGCGAGTACCAACAAGCGCCAGTGTTTGCAGGACATCGACGGTAACCGGCGTTTCCTGCCCTCATCGGTGCTTTCGGTGGATTATCGGCGTCCCGTGAATTATCAGGGGGTGTATTCGCAGGCTATGTCGCTGCTGGGCAGCGGATTCCGGTATTGGTACGAGGGCGACGAGATAGACGGGCTGAACACTCATAACGAGCGTCACCGGATGAAGGACCCGGTGGAAGAGAACCTGTTCGTCTTTTTCCGCCGTCCTCTGGCAGAGGATTTGTCTGTTCAGTGGATGCCCGCTTCCGCCATCCTTACCCATCTTACGATTTACGGTAAGGTGCAGGTGAACCGGCAGACGCAGCAGGAGCTGGTGCAGGCGCTCGAGAAGTATGGTTTTGCGACGCGTACGAACGGTCAGGGCAGTACGGAGTATGAAGTGGTGAAGTTCCAGTCGGACGAGGTGGAGCGTAACTTCCGGCAATAGGATGTATATCAAAAAAAGTTCTGCCTATGTTGCAACTTCCGTTTGATGTACGGCAAACGGGATTGGCGACATAGGCAAAATATTATTCTTTTCCGTAGGGAGAGGATGGTTCACAGACTTCGAGAGGACAGGATTTTAAAGTGTCGGGATTTCGGTAGGTATGCCAAAAGAGATGTATTCTAATAATCTCTCCTTTGATAGAATAGATTACTTTATAAGGCTTTACAAAAATAAATCTGTATTCATGCTCTTTATCGGTGAGCAGCCATTCAATGCTTCCTGCCAAAGGATGCTGTTTTAATCCGTTGATGTTCTCTCTCAGCTTCTGTATATATCTTAAAGCGGTTTGAGAACCGAAGTTACTTTTTCCGTATTGAAAGATTTCTTCAATCTGATACCGGGCTTTAACGTCGTATCGTATAATCATTACCGCAGTGAGTTAAAAAGCTCTTCCATTTGTTCCTCACTGATGTATTCTCCTGCATCAAACCGCTTTTCAGAAGCTTGCAGGTGTTGCTTTACCTCACTGAAATTCATCCGGCAGGGTGCATGATGTCCCGTACCTTTCAATATGATTTCTTTTATATCGTCCAGCACTTCTTTGTTGTCAATGCTCAATACTTCCCTTGCCAACTCTGCCTTATAAGCTTCTAATTCTAAGGTATTCATAATTACTTTGTTTTGTACACTGACAAAGATAGGTAAAAAACTCGGTATATGTTTGATATCGGTGGTATTATGCAAGTGAATCATTAAATTCATTTGATATACTTCAAACGGGATTAAGGATATAGGTCATTATCCGAAATAGTTTCTTATATTTGCCGAATAGAGATGATATGAGCTGAATATGAATGTAAAAGAGAGATTACACCACCCTGAAGGACGGAGATTGGAGTTTAAGGCAGGTTTGCCGGAAAATTCGGATTTGGCAAAAACTGTTGTGGCATTTGCCAATGATGCCGGTGGAGAGTTGTTTATCGGTGTGGCTGATAATCCTCGCAAGATTGTAGGAGTTGATGAAGATAATTTGATGGCTATTGAAGAGAAGATAAGCAATATTATTTTTGACCGATGCTATCCTGCCATTTTACCTGAGATAAAGTTTATCAGCGAGGGAAACAAGCATCTGATTCAAGTGACTGTTTTCAGAGGCAGTACACCACCTTATTACCTCAAAGACAAAGGTAAGCTACAAGGCACATTTATTCGTGTAGGTTCAACTAATCGACTTGCAGATGAAACTATTATCTCGGAATTGGAGCGTAGAAAACGTAACATCTCTTTTGATAGCGAAATGATGTTCGATAGACCTGCAAATGACTTGAATATAGACAGCTTTAAATCTATATTCAAAGAGAAAACAGGTGAAGAACTATCTGAGGAAGTGTTGAGAAAATTGGATTTGGTAAAAGAAATGCAAGGAACGGAGTATCCGACGTATGCTCTGATTTTATTTTCAGACGATTCTTTGAGGAGCTCGCTATTTCATTATGCAAAGGTAGAATGTGCCCGATTCAAAGGTACTAATACTGAAGAATTTATAGATCAGAAGAGTATAACCACCAATATTGCCACACAAACAGAAGAAGCATATAACTTTGTGCTTCGCCACATTAACAAAGGGGCCAGTGTTGAGGGAGTTTATACTGTTTCCCGATGGGAATATCCTGTTAAAGCAATTCGTGAGGTTATTCGTAATGCAGTGGTACATCGTGATTATTCTCTCACAGGAAAAGATGTCAAGGTGGCAATTTATGATGATATGGTAGAGATAACAAGTCCTGGACTTCTACCGCCATCCATTGATTATGCGGCAATGGAGAGCAGGCAAAGCGATGCACGAAATAAGGTTATAGCACCCATTTTTAAACGGCTTGGGATTATTGACCAATGGGGTAATGGTTTGAAATTGATTGCTGATGAACTGAAAGAATATCCCGGTATTGAATTGCGTTGGAAAGAAGTAGGGTTATCATTTCAAGTACAGTTTGTCAATATAAACCATAACTCCACTACCGACACGGATGTCGGTAGTGATGTCGGTAGTGTCGGTGTTGTCGGTATTGGGATGAATGATAGCGAAAGTTTGCTAATAGAGTTAATCCGACACAACTCAAAAATCACAGCAAAAGAGATTGCAGATACTTTAAAACTAAGTAAACGGCAGTGTGAGCGTATCATTGCTAATTTAAGGAATCGGGGGATATTATCTCGTCAAGGCACAAATCGAACGGGATATTGGGTACTTACTTTATAGAAGCCTTACGGCTCTCCCAGCGTCTCTACAATCAGCCTCACCTGCCGCCTCGTATAGCGGTGGTCTCCCCTTGCTTCTCCCGACCTGTACATAGCCTCGTACAGTTCGGGATTTCTTTGTATCCAATACCTCATCTTGCGCATGGCGGGCACAAGCGGCATATCGGGATTATATAAGTGCGCCAACTCCGACTTTCTGTAAGAACGGATAATGAAAGGTTCTTCAATGCAATGATTTTCCATCTCTTTGTTATGATTTTAAACGTTTTATGATTACTGTTTTTTTTGTTTGAGCCATCTCTCGGATATACCTCAAATATACGGAAAAAATACGGACTACGGAAGCGAACCGCACATTATAATCACTTGAAATCCAACTATCGACATACATATACCGCCGCACCCATGTACGACAAAACAGCGGTGCGTACTTCCGTATCTTTGTCCTACGGAACAAGAGAGGGTATGGTTAACCGCCAATTGCGCACCCCGGCTCAGTCTCCCTATTTTTTAATTTTTAATTCTCAATTCTCAATTTACTATGGCAGTACCATTTAAGAAAGTGGGTTATCGGAAAGACCCGAAGAATAAAAATTCCGAGATAGTGTTTCATCCCCGCCTCGTTACGATGGGTCAGACAATGACGCTGGAGAGTATCGCGTACGAGATGAAAGAGAAAAGTTCCCTTTCTTACGGGGATATCAAGAGTGTGCTGACGAACTTCGTGGAAGCGATGCGGACGGCGTTGTATAACGGTCATTCGGTGAATATTCAGGAGTTCGGCGTATTCAGCCTTTCGGCACACTCGGCGGGAGTGGCGGATGTAAAGGATTGTACATCCAAGAATATCAGGACGGTGAAGATAAACTTTCGGGCTTCGAGCAGTGTGAAACCGAATCTGACGTCTACGCGTGCAGGGGAGAAGATTGAATTTCTCGATGTACAGGCGGCAATGGACGGAGAGACAGGCGGCGGTGGCAACGGCGGCGGAAACGACGGAGAAGAAGAGAATCCGTTGGGCTAAGAACCCGCCGGACTGAAACAGGGTAAAAGACAGGGCAGAACGGATTTCAAGCCTTATCCCGTTATTGAAAGGCCGTCTGCCCGTCCGTACCCTATCCCCTGATAACATTTCAATCAATTTTCATTATTATAAATAACCCATAAGTAAATATTGAAAACCAGTTTATATCAAGATAGTATAAGCCGATTATGCGTATTTACTTAACTTAACCCCAATTATTATGTCAACAAAATCAACCTGGTGG
>ULSW01017160.1_pt1 | contig 34112 bp, 29 predicted proteins | sample 1957051 | NCBI WGS metagenome assembly ULSW01 (sample SAMEA4835719, study PRJEB28245) | human gut metagenome | biome: gut microbiome; material: fecal sample | place: Denmark | collected 2008 | reverse complement strand
GTATCAACTTCTTCCTGAGGAACTGAAGAAGAACCGTGAAGTACGATAGGGAATCCCGGAAGTTTCTCCATTACGGCATCCAATACCGCAAATTCCAGAGGAGGAGGAACCAGGCGACCTGTCGCGGGATCTACGTGGCATTGTTCGGGTTTGAACTTGTATGCACCGTGAGAAGTACCGATAGAGATAGCCAAAGAGTCGCAACCTGTGCGAGTAGCGAAGTCAATAACTTCTTCAGGGTTAGTATATGTGTGGTGTTCAGCAGACACTTCATCTTCTACACCTGCCAATACGCCGAGTTCGCCCTCTACTGTAACATCGAATTGGTGAGCGTAGTCAACAACCTTCTTTGTCAGAGCTACATTTTCTTCGTATGGAAGATGTGAACCGTCAATCATTACAGAGGAGAAACCTGAATCGATACAGCTTTTGCAAGTCTCGAAAGTATCTCCGTGGTCAAGGTGAAGAACAATTTCAGGATGTTTGCAGCCCAGTTCCTTGGCATATTCCACAGCGCCCTGAGCCATGTAACGCAGCAAAGTAGCGTTAGCATACTGGCGAGCACCCTTGGATACCTGAAGGATAACCGGAGACTTAGTCTCTACTGCAGCCTTGATGATAGCCTGCATCTGTTCCATGTTATTGAAGTTGAATGCAGGGATTGCATATCCACCTTTGATAGCGCGAGCAAACATTTCTCTTGTGTTTACAAGGCCTAAATCTTTGTAATTAACCATTTTGTTTAAAGTTTATTGTTAGTGAATTAAAATTCTACGCAAAAGTAAGCATTATCCTTTAAAAAGAAGAACGGGAGAAGAATAAAATATCTCTATTTATCTGTCAAATCTGTTCTATTTTAAAGCCATTGGCTTGAATTAACAGAATATTGTAATCTCCATATTACAAAGTTCTTGCATCTGTCTGTTCATTCAGCCTTTTGCGTTCTCACCTCTATAAACAAAAAAGCCGGAAAACAAGTTTACGTTCCGGCCGATTATTTACACATTATTATATATAAAGTAAATACGCGTAATCAGCTTGTACGCTCTGAATGACAGTTACTCCTGATATAAACCAAGAGCTTGTGTAACATCCGGCGCCCGCTTACTTTTTCAGATAAACAATCGTAGGCAGATGGTCGCTGTAACCGTTCAGCCATACACGCCCGCCATGGGTACGCAGAGGCGCACCTTTGTACTTGCCGTCCTGCTGAATCAGATAGTCGCGGATAAAGACCTCGCTATGGTCGTAGCGTAATCCTTTCTTCGCTTTCACCACCGGCCTGGACAGTACAATCTGGTCGAACAGGTTCCACTTGCCGCGATACAGCAGAGTTCCCACGCCCTTATCCTCCAGTATCTCCCACCAGGGATTGTAGAACTGATTCGCTTTCATACCCGACACATATTTACGGGCTCCCAGAGTCTGCATGCTTTCGTCCATCGGGTCATCGTTCATATCTCCCATGACAAAGAGTTTCAGCTTTTTGTCCTCACGCAGCAAGGAGTCCGTCAGCGCCTTTACCTGCTTGGCGGCATGCACACGCACCGGTGATTTCGCTCCGCGGGAAGGCCAGTGATTCACGATGAAGCACACACGCTCACCTGCCATTCGGCCGTCCACAATGAGGAAACCGCGTGTCAGATGCACCGTATCTCCTTCAAACGGAGTGGAGAGCACCAGTTTGGAGTTCGTCAGGGTAAACTGTTGCGGGTCATACAGGAGCGCGCAGTCGATACCGCGTCTGTCGGGTCCTTCATAATGCACAAACTTGTAGTTGGATATGGCCGGCCGGCTGACAAGGTCTGTCAACGCCCTTCGATTCTCGACTTCCGCCACGCCGATTACCGCCGGCCCCTCTGGAACCAGATCCCGTGACAGGGAGCTCAGTACTTTCGAGAGATTATGCAGTTTGGCTTCGTACTTCCGCGCACTCCACCGATAACTGCCATCGGGCAAAAACTCATGGTCGTTCTTGCCTGCGTCATGAATGGTGTCAAACAGATTCTCAAGATTATAAAACGCTATGCTGTACAGCTTGCGCTCCGTATTCTGGGCGGTGACTATTGTAACGCCGAACCAGAAAGAAAAGAATACAATCAGTTTTCTCATAGGTGATATGGTATTAATCTCCTGCAAAAATCTAAAATAAAAAGCTATAAACCTATCAATTTCCGGCTTTTTTTGCAAAAAACCTTTTTTCATTTCATAGAAAAGCATTATCTTTGCGCACTGAAAAAGACCATTACACTATTTATTACCAAAATAGTAACAGAATATAAATTAAAAGACAAATATTGAAATGAAAAAAGGTATTCATCCTGAAAATTACCGTCCGGTAGTATTTAAAGATATGTCAAACGGCGACGTGTTCTTGTCTCGTTCTACTGTAAATACTAAAGAGACTATCGAGTTCGAAGGCGAAACTTATCCATTGGTCAAGCTGGAAATCTCCAGCACTTCTCACCCGTTCTACACCGGTAAGTCTAAGTTGGTTGACACAGCCGGTCGTGTTGATAAGTTCATGAGCCGTTACGGTAACCGTAAGAAATAATCTGTTTTTTAAAGAAGCAGAAAAAGGGAGTCTGATACAGATTCCCTTTTTTTATTATACCGCGCATACTCAGGTTCAGCCAAACGACAGGATGTACATCAAAAAAAGTTTTCAAGCCTATCAAACAGACTTTTCAAGCGCACCAAAGACGATTATCACCGTACACAAAAGCGTCCCGCAAGATGAAATTATTTATCCCGCAAGGCGGATTATTTTGTCTTACGGGATAGATAAATCCGTCTTGCGGGATGGTTCTTTTCGTCTCGCAAGACGGATTTACTTACACAATACCTCCGTGCACATTTGCCGGCGCCCTTCAAACATTTCAAAGCCGAAAACAAGGTTTCACCCGCTATCCCGCATAAACAGGCGTGTGGAAGGTGAAGGCAAATATCATCAAACTGAAAACGGAGAGAGCTTATGCCTAAAAGAAACAAAATAAAAAGTGGACAATCCATTCTCTCTTAACAAAAAACTACTTATCTTTGCGAAAGTTCCGTTGAGCGCAACGAAACTAATTATTTTTTAAGAAGCGTTATTGAAATTATCTTCTACAATCAAACTTCGCAACTTTGAAACCCATGAAGATGATAACAACAACGCTCACGTCTGTGTTATATACCTACTTTTCCATCGGTGTATCCGGTAGAGGAGTATCTATATACAAAATGGCGTGAGTGGCTGTTGTTTATCCATGGGTGGGGCAATGCGAAGGCCTGATTGTAGGATAAACAAATACAGCAACTCACGTTTTTTGTATGTTTAACTTAACAATATAACACATGGCTCAAAGCAAACAAACTCTCCAAGACACCCCCTGCACTTCTCACCTTGTTCTCCAAGAAGAAGCATCACCCCACACGTCTTACACAGACAACGGCAGACGCCAGCATATCGGCAGAAAAGCAAACAACAACAATACTTACGGATATATTATGAAAAAGAACTTAGTTTTACTGCTCACGGTCATAGCGGCTCTGAGCGGTTGTATGCAAAATGATTTAGCCGAGATACGCAGAGAACAGGCAACTCTTGCCGCACGCATATCGGCTATTGAGAAATGGCAAGCATTGGTAAACGACAACATCGCCGGCTTGCAGTCCATCATCAATGCACAAAGCGACAACGACTATGTGACGAGCGTAACTCCCCTCACCGATGGCTCGGGCTACGTAATAAACTTTGTGAAAAGCGGAGCCGTCACCATCAGAAACGGCGAGCAGGGTATTGCCGGAGCCACTCCCCAAATCAGCGCAAAAGAGGATAACGGCATCTACTACTGGACTTTAAACGGCGATTATCTCCGTGTCGACGGCAAACGGCTGCGTGTCACCGGCGAACCGGGAGCTACCGCCCCCACTCCCCGGCTGAAAACAGGCAGCACGCTCAATTCGGAAAGCGGCGGTTCCGCTTATGAGGCGGATGCGACCTATCTCAGTGTGGACAACGGCGCCAATTGGACAAAAGTAACGGGACCTCAAGGCGACGCCATCTTCACAACGGACGGTATCGATACCGACAACGACGACTATATAGAGCTGACGCTGGCCGACGGCACAACCAAAATCCGGCTTCCCCGCTACAAGACTTTCCAAATAGGTACGGATACGGAACACACCAATGCCGCCATCTCCCTCACCGAACTTGCTACCGACATTCCTCTCAGTCTGCCCAGCGACCTCAAGGCAGACAGCTATACCGCTATCATGGCTCAAATCACCAGCGACCGGGGTACAAGCACGGATATCAAAACCCGCGGCGCGGTTCTCCCCTGGACAGTGAGTGTGGAACATCCTACATTTGACCCGGCTACCGGCAACTGCAAGAATGACGCCAAAGTAACGGTTACCGCTCCCGAGGACATTGCTGACGGCGAAACCGCCATGCTCGAAGTAAGCATTATAGGCGCAGACGGCCGGAAAACAATAGCCACCCGCGCTTTGAAATACACCGCAATAGTCAACACAGGTGACTATTATTACAGCGACGGCACTTTCTCCGCCTCTCTTATCTCTTCCAAAACATGCATAGGCGTAATCTTTCATGTGGGCGATGTAGCAAAAGACGACGCTGTATTAAGAGCAAAGATAGGCGACACGTCTACCGGTAACCACGGACTTGTGGTAGCATTGAAAGATGCCGGCAAAGGAGTAGTTTGGCAGACAGCCGATGCAGCTATCGGCGATGCCGGCCTTTCCGAGCCTTATGTCAGCATCCTTATCGCAAAGACCAAAGATGAAGACCCTGACGGCAATCTGAATATGATGTTAGGATATAACAATACGGAAGTTATCAAAAAATACAACAAAAGCAATAGCGGCAGTAAAGCCACCATCCTACAATCCATAGATACTTATGCGGCAAGCAATACGGCTCCCGGTAAGAGTAGCGGGTGGTATCTTCCCTCCATCAAGGAACTTTCCCTTATATACTCGGGGGTTATCAACGGAAGTATTTGGGATCTTGGGTATGATATTCCTGCAAACACATCCAACAAAATCTTAATCGAGAAAAAGTTCAGTACATTAAACACCCAAGCAGCCGGTAGTGCCGAGAACTTTTCAATACGCAGGAACAATGACCCTTCCAATAACTACTTAGGCTATTGGTCGAGCTCGGAAGCTCCGGAGAAACACACTGCAAATCCTAATCAAGATTATTTCAATCGCGCATGGTATGGTGATTTTCTTGACAGCTACATTAATCAAACCTACAAAAACGATGACAGGCGTCTTTGTGTCAGAGCAATTTTAGCATTTTAACTCCCGATATGTAATAATATTGAGTTTTAGAAATTCAGGCCTACCGCTATCAAACAATAAAGACTGAATTAAAATTCAGCCTTTATTGTTTTAAATAAAATAAGATATCTTTATTTCATAATCCTATACTTTGCCCCGGAACGGCGGACGTACCACCACCGCTTTCAGCTTGCGCCCGCGCATATCGATACAGATTTCCGTACCAACCTTGCTATATTCGGGCTTCACATATCCCATACCGATACCGATTTTACGGGTAGGCGACATGGTACCCGACGTAACCACGCCAATGGGAGCGCCTTCCGGGCTCTGCAATTCATAACCGTGACGGGGAATACCGCGATCCACCATTTCAAAGCCAACCAATTTACGCGCCGTACCCTCCGCTTTCTGTTTCTCCAGCATCGGACGGTTGGTAAAGTTCTTACCCTCCGCAAACTTGGTAATCCATCCCAGCCCGGCTTCGATGGGCGACGTGGTATCATCCAGGTCATTTCCATACAGGCAGAACCCCATCTCAAGACGAAGCGTATCACGGGCACCCAAACCGATAGGCTTGATACCGAACTCCGCACCTGCCTCGAACACGGCATTCCATATCTTCATCGCCGCTTCGGGATAGAAATAAAGCTCAAAACCTCCGGCTCCGGTATAGCCGGTATTGGAGATTATGACATCCGGCTCGCCTGCAAACTCCCCATGCGTAAAGGTGTAATACGGAAGCTCGGAAAGATTGACAGGCGTCAGCTTCTGCAATGCCTCGACAGCTTTCGGTCCTTGTACCGCAAGCTGCGCCATACGGTCGGAAGCATTCTCCAATTCAGCCCCCTCCGTATTATGAGACACACACCAGTTCCAGTCCTTCTCGATATTGGAAGCGTTGACAACCAGCAGATATTTCTCCTGTTCGTACTGATAGACCAGCAAATCGTCTACAATACCGCCATCCTCATTGGGAAAGCAAGTGTACTGTACTTTACCGGGCGTAAGGGCGGCCACATTGTTAGAAGTGACTTTCTGCAAAAAGTCCAAAGCATGCGGGCCTTTCACCCAAAACTCTCCCATGTGGGAGACATCGAATACGCCGACGCCCTTGCAAACGGTGAGATGTTCGTCGATGATACCGGAATATTCGATAGGCATATTGTATCCCGCAAATTCGTGCATCTTAGCGCCCAGCGAGATGTGTGTTTCTGTAAACGGAGTGGTTTTCATGGTATGAGGAATGAGTTATGAGTTATAAGTTATGAGTTATATTGGGCGGCAACGAGTTCGGCGATCTTGACGATAACATTCATGGCCTTCTCCATGTTCTGAATGGGAACGAACTCGTAACGTCCGTGGAAATTCAGACCGCCGGCAAAGATGTTGGGGCAAGGCAACCCTTTGAACGAAAGTTGCGCACCGTCCGTACCGCCGCGAATAGCTTTTACGTGAGGCTCTACGCCGACAGCTTCCATAGCCTTGAAAGCGGTATCGATGATGTGCATCACCGGTTCAATCTTCTCGCGCATATTATAATATTGGTCGTGCAGCTCCAGTACGGCCGTACCCTCGCCATATTCGGCGTTAATCTTGCGGACAAGGTGTTCAAACTCTTTCTTGCGGTTCTCAAAACGAACACGGTCGTGGTCGCGAATGATGTAGGAAACCGTAGTCCGCTCCACTTCACCCGTAATGCCGATGAGGTGATAGAATCCTTCATAACCTTCGGTATGTTCCGGCGTTTCGTGGCCGGGAAGCATGGAAATAAAACGGTTGGCTACGCGGATAGAGTTTATCATCTTGTTTTTGGCGTATCCCGGATGTACATTGCGTCCCTTGAACACAATCTTGGCGGAAGCCGCATTGAAATTCTCGAACTCCAACTCGCCCACTTCACCGCCATCCATGGTATAGGCCCATTCGCAGCCGAATTGCTCGACATTGAACTTATGCGCTCCCAAACCTATTTCCTCGTCGGGATTGAAACCGATACGGATTTTACCGTGTTTGATTTCAGGATGCTCTTTCAGATAGGCTATCGCCGAAACAATCTCCGCGATACCCGCTTTGTCATCGGCGCCCAGCAAAGTCTTTCCGTCGGTGACAATCAAATCTTCTCCCTTATGGTCGAGCAGTTCCGGGAATTGGGCGGGAGAAAGAACCACTTTCCCTTCTGCGCAAAGAACAATATCCTTACCGTCGTAATTCTCTACAATGCGCGGAGAAACATCTTTTCCGCTCATATCGGGACTTGTATCCATGTGCGCGATGAAGCCGACAACAGGCACAGGCTTATCTGTATTGGCAGGAAGGGTGGCAAACAGATAACCGTTTTCATCCAACGTAATATCTTCCAAACCCAAAGATTCCAATTCTTCTTTCAAGAACCTGGCAAATACCATTTGCCCCGGAGTACTCGGAGTTACTCCACTCTCCTCATTCGATTGCGTATCGAAACTTACATACTTTAAAAAACGTTCTACTAAAGTCATAATGATTAGTGATTAGGGTTTAGTGATTAGTGATTAGCGATGAACGATTAACGGTCGGTAGGCTGCAACCGCGCCCTCCCTCTTTATCCGAACGGCATTAATCACTAATCACTAAACCCTAATCGCTATTTTACTGTTTTCCTGCCGTAAAGTTAAAAAAAGGGTCGTGAACTGCCAAGCAATTCACGACCCTTTTTTATTCCTTGATAACTATTTTGTCAATCAAAAGTGGCTGCTACCGTCAAAGCAGTGGGTACAAAGTTTACATTTAGGCAGGCCGATAGCCTCAACCAGTGTCTCCAGCGTATTGAACTTTAATGAAGACAGGCCGAAACGCTCGCGGATAACTTCTACCATTTTCTCGTACTCCGGCGAACCGGTAGTGGCGTATTTCTCAAGATTTTTGTTTTCATCGCCTTCCAGCTCCTTAATGACACGACGGGTAATCAACTCCAAATCGCCTTTGGATGCCGTGAAGCCGACAAATGGACAGCTATATATCAACGGCGGACAGGCGATACGGATGTGTACCTCTTTCGCTCCATACTCATAAAGCACCTTTACATTATCGCGCAACTGGGTTCCGCGGACTATGGAGTCGTCACAGAACAACAGGCGCTTACCTTCCAGCATGGCGCGGTTGGGAATGAGTTTCATCTTCGCCACCAGCGAACGCATTTCCTGTCTACTGGGCGTGAAGCTGCGCGGCCATGTCGGAGTGTATTTTGAAATAGCGCGATGATAAGGCACTCCCTTTCCTTCGGCGTATCCCAACGCCATGCCTACGCCGGAATCAGGAATACCGCAAGTGCAATCCACTTCCGAAGTATCGGTTTGTCCCATCTTCAATCCGGAAGAGAAACGTACGTCTTCCACATTCTTTCCCTCATAACAGGAAGTGGGGAAACCGTAATAAACCCACAGGAAAGAGCATATCTGCATCTCCTCATCGGGCTTGCGCATCTGCTCTACTCCATCGGCATGCAGGCGGACAATTTCGCCCGGACCCAAATAGCGGTCTACCTCGTAGCCCAGATTCGGGAAACTGCTCGACTCGCTGGTGGCCGCATAAGCGCCGTCTTTCTTGCCGATGACAACGGGAGTACGCCCCCAACGGTCGCGTGCGGCGATAATGCCGTCTTCAGTGAGCAGAAGCATGGAGCATGAGCCTTTAATATGCTTATATACATTCTCAATGCCGTCTACAAAATTCTTGCCCTGTATCAGCAGCAAAGCGATAAGTTCTGTTTGGTTGGTTTTGCCGGAGCTTAATTCGGCAAAGTGCATGTTTTGCTCCAGAAGTTCGGCTTCCAGTTCTTCCAGATTCACAATCTTGGCAACTGTGACGATGGCAAAACGACCGAGATGGGAATTTAAGATAAGAGGTTGAGGGTCTGTGTCGCTGATGATGCCGATGCCGGAATTTCCTTTGAATTTATCCAGCTCATCTTCAAACTTCGTACGAAAATAGGTACTTTCCAAATTGTGGATAGAGCGCTTGAAAGTCGCTTCTTCCTGATCGTAAGTAGCCATACCGCCACGTTTTGTCCCTAAGTGCGAATTATAATCTGTGCCGTAAAACAAATCTGCCACGCAACTTGCTTTGGCGACTGTTCCGAAAAAACCTCCCATAAGTTCCTTGTGTTATTAGTTATTTTATTAACGGCCGCAAAGGTACAAAGAAGTTTCCTTGTTAGCGCCATTTTCCACCTCTAAAAAAATAATAAAAAGACTCCCCGCCGAACGAAAATCCGGCGGGGAGCCAACCAATACCTAATCGGAAACTCTTTTTACCCTGATTATTTCCACTTCTTCACAGCTTTCTTGTCAGCCGGAGTAGCTTCAATCAAGCTCAGCGCAAAGCCACCGCTACGCGCTTCCTTAACGGACATTTTGGTTTTGGCGGTTACGATGCCTTTCTTTATCCGGTAGGAAGTGGGGTTCTCTTTGTAGTCGGCATCCTTACCGTCGGCATACAGGGTAGCCACATATTGCTTGCCCGGTGTCAAGAAATCGAGCGTAAAGTCGGCCGTACGGGCGTTTTCATCTGTAATACCGCCTACAAACCAGTTATCGGTACCTTTCGCCTTACGGGCTACGGTAATGTAATCTCCCGGTTCGGCCTCGATATATTTGCTATCATCCCAATCTACGGCTACATCCTTGATGAACTGGAACGCATCCATGTGCTTCTCGTAATTCTCCACCAGGTCGGCAGCCATTTGCAGCGGACTGTAAAGGGTTACGTAAAGAGCCAATTGCTTGGCAAGCGTGGTTTGCACCTGTCCGTGAGGTAGGTCGCCCATGAAATCCAGTTTTGTATCGAAAATACCCGGAGTATAGTCCATCGGACCGCCGATAAGACGGTTGAACGGAAGCAGTGTAGTGTGGAACGGCTTGCTACCGCCAAATGCCTCGTATTCGGTACCGCGGGCGGATTCGTTACCAATCAGGTTCGGATAAGTACGGCACAGCCCGGTAGGACGTACGGCTTCGTGTCCGTTGACACAGATTTTATAGTCGGCGGCTTTCTTTACGGCATGGAGATAGTGATTGTTCATCCACTGTCCGTAGTGATGTTCACCGCGGGGAATGATATCGCCTACGTAGCCGCTCTTCACGGCGTTATAACCGTTGTCCACCATAAACTGATAGGCTTTATCCATATGGCGTTCGTAATTGCGGACGGAAGAAGAGGTTTCATGATGCATCATCAGCTTAACGCCTTTGCTCTTGGCGTATGCATTCAGCATCTTTACATCGAAATCGGGGTACGGAGTTACAAAATCGAAAACATAATCCTTGGAATGCCCGAACCAGTCTTCCCAACCTTCGTTCCAGCCCTCTACCAGCACCTGGTCGAAACCGTTGGCGGCCGCAAAGTCTATGTATCTCTTCACATTCTCATTATTGGCGCCATGACGTCCGTTGGGTTTTGTTTTGGAATAGTCCGTTTCGCCCAACTTAACGGAAGGAAGATCGTCCGTATATGCCCATGTGCTCTTACCGGCAATCATTTCCCACCATACGCCTACATACTTCACCGGTTTAATCCAGGAAACATCTTCATAAGCGCAAGGCTCGTTCAGATTCAAAGTCAGCTTGGAAGCGAGGATATCGCGCGCATCGTCACTTACAATCACCGTACGCCACGGCGACTTGCAGGGAGCCTGCATATAACCTTTATCACCTACCGCATCGGGTGTCAGCCAAGATTCAAAAATAAGGTTCTTATCATCCAGGTTCAGGTGCATGCAAGAATAGTCTACCAAAGCGGCTTCGTGCAGATTGATATACAGGCCGTCGGCCGTTTTCATTTGAAGAGAAGTCTGTACGCCTGTCGGAGAGAACTGCGTCTGCGACGCATTACCGGTAATGGCTCCTTTCATCAGGCCGCGGATTTCGGAGAGTTTGGACTCTGTAAAGTCATACTCCTGCGTATCGTAGTCACCCGGAATCCAGAATGCCTTATGGTCACCCGCCATGGCAAACTGGGTACGTTCTTCTTTGATAACGAAGTAATTCAGATTCTTCTGCAAGGGGAACTCATAACGGAACCCGAGACCATCGTCGAAAAGACGGAAACGGATAATGATATTACGGTCTTGCGCTTTCTGGTTCAGCGTTACGGCCATTTCATTATAGTGGTTGCGGATTTGTTTCACTTCACCCCACACCGGTTCCCATGTTTCATCGAATGTGGAAGTTTGGGTATCGGTCAGAGTGAATCCGTTCATCAGTCCCGGATCGTTCTTCAGTTCCAAACCGAGCTTTGAAGGTTTAATAACGGCCTTTCCTTTGTAGAAAAGTTCATAGACAGGTTCACCTTGAGGATTGACGGAGAAGTTTAATTGAAGTTGGCCGTTGGGCGAGGTTATGCTCCCGGCCATTGCTGCGCTGCCCATAAAAAGGGCGAGCAGGAAGCAGGTTAGTTTAGTGCAAATTGCTTTCATGTTTCTCATGCTATGGTTTATAATTTATTTGATGCAAATATAAGCAGGAAAGTCTCCTGATTTAAAGTTATCAAATGAAAATAGATATGAAATAAAAGCAAACGTTTGCATAAGTGATTATAAACCTGTTTTTTAAAGAAAAGACGCCCAGTCGAAAATACAAATGGGATGAAAACATTATCTTTGCCAACCAAATACCAGACTTCGATTATTATGACTAAAATACTGATAGCCATATTTCTTGGCGGCGGCACCGGCAGCGTATTGCGCTATTGCGCGCAAATGGCGCTCCACGAACGGATAGTACCCTACTCCTTTCCCTGGGCCACATTTGCCGTAAACATCATCGGAAGTTTCCTGATAGGATTGTTCTATGCCTTGTCCGCGCGCTTCAACTTATCCACGGAAGTAAGAATGCTGCTGACTACCGGCTTGTGCGGCGGCTTCACCACCTTTTCCACATTCTCCAACGACGGATTGATGCTGATAAAACAAGGATTCTACGGGTTATTCGCCCTATATACCTTATTAAGTATTTTATTGGGATTTTTTGCGGTATTGGGCGGAAGTATTTTAGGAAAGACCTTTTAAGATGGCAGCCATGAAACCGAGCAAACCTTTCAGCATGCCACCCGTACGGATTGTTTCGCCCACTCTTGAAGGACAGGCCGAGAGTTCCAAATCACTCAAGGAATGGTTCGTGACAGAAGAAACCGTCAGAGGGCTGCGCTTCAACAAACAGACGGAAGAGTCTATCGATTGCTCTTATAAGAGTATCACCAATTGTACTTTCAGTCATGTACAATTCAACAACTGCAAACTGAAGGCAACCCACTTTACGGATGTCCGTTTCGAGCATTGCGATTTGTCCAATATATCGTTTGCGGAGAGCTCCCTTTTCCGGATAGAATTCATTTCCTGCAAGCTGGTCGGGACAAACCTGCCCGAAACGATTCTGAATCATTGCAGGATGCGGGATTGCAATGCAAGATATCTCAATCTGTCCATGAGTAAAATCAACCAGGCGGAATTTGCCACCTGTGATTTGCGCAACAGCGACCTCAACGACTGCAAACTGACTTCCGTCGCCTTTACAGATTGCGAACTGGTGGAAGCGGAATTTTCGCATACTCCGCTAAGAGGCATCGATTTGAGTGATTCGCATATCGAGGGCATACATGTCAATCTGCCGGACATACGGGGAGCTATCGTCAGTACCCACCAAGCCATGGACCTGACCAGCCTGTTGGGACTCGTAATAAAAGACTGAAAGCCCGAACAATTTTCCGTTTTCGCTTGTTATAGTCATAGAATTTACATTTAAAATAAAATAAGATGAAAATAGAAAAGATTATCGGACGTGAGATTCTCGATTCAAGAGGAAACCCTACTGTAGAAGTTGATGTAATATTGGAGTCAGGCTTTATCGGCCGCGCTTCCGTACCCTCCGGCGCATCCACCGGCGAACATGAGGCTCTGGAATTGCGCGACGGCGATAAGAAACGTTACGGCGGCAAAGGCGTGCTGAAAGCCGTTGACAATATTAATAATATCATCGCTCCCAAACTGATTGGCATGTCTGCTCTCGAACAGATGAGCATCGACCATGCCATGCTGGCGCTGGACGGCACAAAGACCAAATCCAATCTGGGCGCCAATGCCATTCTGGGTGTTTCACTTGCCGTAGCCAAAGCGGCGGCGGCCTACCTCGACGTTCCCCTTTACCGCTATATCGGTGGAACAAATACGTATGTAATGCCGGTTCCGATGATGAATATCATCAATGGCGGTTCGCACAGTGATGCCCCTATCGCTTTTCAGGAATTTATGATACGCCCGGTAGGCGCCAATTCTTTCCGCGAAGGTCTGCGCATGGGTGCAGAAGTGTTCCACGCCCTGAAGAAAGTATTGCACGACCGCGGCCTCAGTACCGCCGTTGGCGATGAGGGCGGTTTCGCTCCCGGTCTGGCAGGAACGGAAGACGCTTTGGACTCGATTATTGCCGCCATTAAGGCTGCCGGCTACGAACCGGGTAAGGACGTAATGATTGCTATGGACTGCGCCTCTTCCGAATTCTATCACGACGGCATTTACGATTACAGTAAATTCGAAGGCGAGAAAGGTAAGAAACGCACAGCCAATGAGCAAGTTGATTATCTGGAAAAACTGATTAACAAATATCCTATCGATTCTATCGAAGACGGAATGAGCGAAAACGACTGGGAAGGCTGGAAGAAACTGACCGACCGCATCGGAAATCGCTGCCAACTGGTAGGTGACGACTTGTTTGTCACCAATGTGGACTTCCTCGCCATGGGTATCGAAAAAGGTTGCGCAAACTCTATACTGATAAAGGTAAACCAAATCGGCTCCTTGACAGAAACGTTGAATGCCATCGAAATGGCGCACCGTCATGGCTACACAACCGTTACTTCCCACCGTTCCGGTGAAACGGAAGATGCTACGATTGCGGACATTGCCGTAGCGACCAACAGCGGTCAAATCAAAACCGGTTCTTTAAGCCGCTCAGACCGTATGGCCAAATACAATCAGCTGTTACGCATCGAAGAAGAGCTAGGAAACAACGCCGTATACGGATACAGAAGAATAAAATAAGTACATGTAAAAGTCAGTAAATGACAGGTATTAAAAAGTTAAAGGGAGTACACCATAACAGTGTACTCCCTCATCTTTTATAGCAATATTATAAAGAAAAAAGAGATGCGTCATTACTGATGCATCTCTTTTTTGAGCCTCTTGTCGGATTCGAACCAACGACCCCGAGATTACAAATCACGTGCTCTGGCCAACTGAGCTAAAGAGGCAGGCGGGTAAGCTTTCTATATCGCGCCGCTACAACCAACTACCTTTGCTGCGATCAAGCCCTGGAGGATTTGAAGGGAGCTGGCCGTATAGGACTTACCCATGTTTGCGGGTGCAAAGGTAGATAAAAATTTTAAATCCGCAATACCTTACCCTAACTTTTTTCAACTTTAACAAGAATACAGGGTCTACAACCAATATTATTTATAACTTTGCGCCATATTTCTAAGAAAAATGGCAGAAAATAAAGGTTACATGCAATACGCGATGTTGTTCGGCACCTATTTGGGCGGATATTGGATTTTAAAATTCATTCTCTTTCCCCTGGGGCTGACAATTCCGTTTTTATCTTTCCTTTTCGTAGGGCTCACGTTATGTGTTCCTTTCATGGGGTATTATTATGTACGAATGTATCGTAATATTGTATGCGGTGGCGGTATCAGCTTCCTGCATGCATGGATATTCACAGTATTTATGTATATGTTTGCCGCATTGCTGACGGCTGTGGCACATTACATTTATTTCCGTTTCATCGATCATGGTTTCGTTATCAATGCCTACGAGTCGCAAATCGATATTTTAAATCAAAGTGGCGTACCGGGCATAGAAGCCTACGCAAACATGTTTCAAGAAACACTGGAGACTGTGAAATCGCTCACTCCCATAGACATCACCATGCAATTGGTGTCATGGAATGTATTTTGCGGCTCATTACTTGCTCTTCCCACCGCCTTATTTGTAATGAGACGTAAGAAGGAATGACAAGCAAAGACGGATTTCAGATAAATTCAGGTATAGTGTAAATAGTAAAATCGTAAATAAGCAAATGGATATTTCAGTTGTCGTTCCTTTATATAATGAAGAGGAGTCTCTTCCGGAATTGTTTGCATGGATTGAGCGGGTAATGAAAACCCATAACTTTTCTTATGAAGTTATTTTCGTCAACGACGGAAGTACCGACCGTTCCTGGCAAATAATCGAGCAATTACAAGCAAAGTCCGATAAAGTACGTGGAATAAAATTCCGTCGCAATTACGGTAAATCACCGGCGCTCTATTGCGGTTTTGAACAAGCCCAAGGCAATGTCGTGATTACAATGGATGCCGACCTGCAAGACAGCCCTGACGAAATACCGGAACTATACCGCATGATTACGGAAGATGGTTACGACCTGGTATCCGGCTGGAAACAAAAGAGATATGATCCGCTGTCAAAGACCATACCGACAAAGCTGTTCAACGCCACAGCACGTAAGGTGTCCGGCATAAAGAACCTGCATGATTTTAACTGCGGCCTGAAAGCCTACCGCAGAGACGTTATAAAAAACATAGAAGTGTACGGCGAAATGCACCGTTATATCCCCTATCTCGCGAAAAATGCCGGATTCAAGAAAATTGGCGAGAAAGTCGTACATCATCAGGCACGGAAATTCGGCAAAACAAAATTCGGCGGGTGGAATCGTTTCTTCAACGGATATCTGGACTTAATATCGCTTTGGTTCCTTTCCACGTTCGGCATCAAACCTATGCACTTCTTCGGCATATTGGGTTCGCTGATGTTCTTTATCGGATTCGTCGCTGTCATTATAGTCGGTGCCAGCAAGCTGTATTACATGAATCAGGGTATGCCATACCGCCTTGTGACAGACTCCCCTTACTTCTACCTGTCACTAACATCCATGATTATCGGTACGCAGTTATTTGTGGCCGGTTTCCTCGGAGAACTGATATCCCGCAATGCGCCGGAGCGCAACAAGTACCAAATTGAGAAAATGATTTAACCATGAAAGCATTAGTCAAGTTCATAATATTCGGGGCTATTCTTTTCCCTGTTTTCAGCGTAGTAATATCCTGTTCGGAAGAAGCAGACTGCTCAATGGCGACACGAGCCATGATGCAATGTTACCTATATACATTAGATCCTGAAACCAAAGTGGTATCTAATGATACACTGGATTCGTTGACGGTTACTGCCTTTGGTACGGATTCCATTATCATCAACAACCAAAAGAAAGTGCACGACCTATCATTGCCATTGAGATATACCGCCGACTCCACTGTACTGGTATTTCGTTACAGCGAAACATTGACAGACACACTTGTAGTCCACCAGACCAATACGCCTTACTTCCTGTCAATGGATTGCGGTTATCAAATGAAACAAGCCATAACAGGTGTCCATTATAGTCGTCACAGCCTTGATTCTATTCGCATTGCAAATAAAGAAGCCGGAATTTATGGAGCAGAAAATCTTAAGCTATTCTATTAGTCTGGCACTCTGTTTACTGTTGTCTCTTCCCTCGCAGGCGCAAAACAGCAACCTTTCTTCCCCACCGGCAAACAATCCGCCCAAAAAGGAGAAAAAGGAAGCCAAAGAGGAAGTGTACTATCCGCTATACAATGGTATTTCTGTCAGCGTAGATTTATGGGGTCCCGGAAGCAAACTGCTTGGAAGCGACTTCTTCAGCAGCGAAGTGGCTATCGATGTAAATCTTAAAAACCGTTTTTTCCCCATTGTAGAATTAGGATACGGCAATACCGATACTTGGAGTGACAAAGGAGTACATTATAAAACCGGCGCTCCCTATTTCCGTATCGGCATGGACTATAACGCACTTTATAACAAGAAACACGGGCATATGATTCTCGTCGGCCTGCGCTATGCGGCAACCGGTTTTAAATATGATGTAGAGGCGTTAGCGGTCAACGATCCTGAATACGGCGGTAGTTTGGGTAATCCGAATTTAGTAGACGGCATTTGGGGAAACAGTCTGCCTTTTAATTATAAAGGAATGAAAGGCTCGATGCAATGGGCTGAATTTTGCGTTGGCATACGGGCACACGTATGGAAAGACCTGTATATGGGTTGGGCCCTACGATTTAAATTCCGTCTGAGTTCTTCCGTTGCCGGGCACGGAGATCCGTGGTATGTACCGGGCTACGGCAAATACAACGGAAACACAACCGGGGTTACCTATACAATAACTTATAAACTACCATTCTGAGACAATGACAGGATTAGAAATCTGGCTGCTTGCTATAGGGCTTGCGATGGACTGTTTCGCCGTATCTATAGCCAGTGGGATTATATTAAAACGTATTCAGCTGCGTCCGATGCTGATAATGGCGTTGGCTTTCGGCTTTTTTCAGGCGCTCATGCCATTGCTTGGCTGGATAGGCGCCAGTTTTTTCAGCCATCTCATTGAAAGTATAGACCATTGGGTAGCTTTTGCCATTTTAGCTTTTCTTGGTGGACGCATGGTCATGGAATCTTTTAAAGATGAAGGCTGCAGGCATGAATTCGACCCAACCAGTCTGAAAGTAGTCTCCGCATTAGCAGTAGCCACCAGTATCGACGCTTTGGCGGTAGGCATTTCGTTTGCATTTCTGGGTGTCCGTAATTTTGCAGCCATTCTGCCGCCTATCGGCATCATAGGGTTTGTGTCTTTTGCTTTATCATTTATCGGACTGATGTTCGGTATCCGATTCGGATGTGGTATTGCCCGCAAGCTGCGTGCAGAACTTTGGGGAGGTATTATCCTTATCATTATCGGTACAAAGATATTGATAGAGCACTTATTCTTGAGTTAAGAGTTGCAAACCAGAGAAAGAAAAATTTGATTCATTTATTTTAGTATCAGACATTATGGATAAGAAAGTACAACGGAACTTTTTATGGATTGCCTTACTCGTATTAGGTACTATCGGAATACTTGCGCGTCACAATCGCACGGCTCCTTATCAGACTGCCAGCGGACTGATTTTTGGAACCGTCTACAACATAACTTACCAGTACGACGGTGATTTAAAAGCAGAAATAGAAACCGAGCTCAAACGATTTGACGGTTCGCTGTCGCCATTCAATGACACAGCTACCATTACTCGTATCAACCGGAACGAAAATATTATTCCCGACACATTCTTTGTCAACGTATTCCACCGCAGTATGGAAATATCCCAGGAGACCGAAGGAGCTTTTGATATCACAGTAGCCCCATTAGCCAATGCTTGGGGATTCGGATTCAAGAAAGGGGCATTTCCCGACTCCACCATGATAGACAGCCTATTGGATATTACAGGCTACACAAAAGTTTCATTATCCGCCGACGGAAAGGTAATCAAGCAAGACCCTCGTATCATGCTTTCGTGCAGTGCCGTAGCCAAAGGGTATGCAGTAGATGTCGTTGCACAGCTGTTGGAAAAGAAAGGTATCAGGAATTTTATGGTAGATATAGGCGGAGAAGTAGTAGTTCGCGGAGAAAACCCGAAAAAAAGTTTATGGCGAATCGGTATCAACAAACCGATAGATGATTCGCTTGCCGTAAATCAGGAATTGCAAACGGTATTACAGGTCACCGATGTGGGTATAGCGACTTCGGGTAACTATCGAAACTATTATTATAAAGACGGCAAGAAATATGCCCATACCATCAACCCGCGTACAGGATATCCGGTACAGCATAACATTCTGTCGGCCACCGTAGTGGCCCGCGATTGTATGAGCGCAGATGCTTACGCCACCGCCTTCATGGTGATGGGATTGGAGGAAGCCGAACGTTTTGCCGACGCCCATCCCGACCTTGACGCATGTTTTATATATACTGATGAAAACGGAGAATTCCAGATGTTCTATACGAAAGGAATGGAAAAGTATATGACAGGAAAATAATAAATTAGCGGGTAAAACCCGCTAATTTATTATTTATAGAAAACGAAATATACTGCCAAGACCAGGCATACGAATGCCGCAAAATGGTTCCAATGCAAAGATTCCCCTTTAAACAGCACAGTGGTAAATATCGTAAAGATAATAAGCGTTACCACTTCCTGAATAACCTTTAACTGCATTAATGAGAAAGGACCGCCGTTACCGATAAAACCGATACGATTTGCCGGAATTTGAAAAGCATACTCACTTAACTAAACAAATTTGCCCAAGTAAAATTTTACGCCTATATTTGCTTTATAATCAATATATTACATTATGGCAAAAATTATAGGATATGCACGAGTTTCTACAACAAAACAAGACTTATCTCGACAAAAACTAAAGATTAAGGAGTTCTGTGAGAACAACAATTATGAGCTAATTGAAATTATTGAGGACTTTGGAATATCTGGTGTGGTTGCAGACAGAAAAGGTTATATCGAATTACAAAGTAAAACCTACAAAGATGCAGACATGATAGTAATTTCTGAGTTATCACGGTTGAGCAGACAAGAAGATGTAACAGAAACAGTTTACAACATTCAACAGATTATTAATAAAGGATTATCTGTAATACTCTTAGACAGTCCAAGTAAAATCTATGAGGCTAATAAACTTTTAGACATTACAGAAATACTTATCCTCACTATTAAAGCATGGGCAGCAGCACAAGAAAGATTGGATATTAAAAAGAAAAACCAAGATGGGAAGCAGGCTCTCTTCCAATCTTATCCCTATGCAGTTGTAGACCAGAAAATACCTTATGGATATAAAGCTGTTCCTAACCCCAATGGGAAACGTCCTAAATATATTTTAGAAGAAGTACCAGAAGAAGTAGAGAATATAAAAAGGCTTTTTGCTTTAGTAAACTCAGGAAAGACACTGGGAGCAGTAGCCAGATATTTCAATGAAAGAAATATTACTTTTAGAGGATATTACAGCACTGTTGCCATTCTAAGCAACTATATCCATAGTGATATTTATAGAGGAATCAGAAGAAGAACACAGAAATTAGGGAGAGAAGAACCCTACACTATCGAGGTCAGAATAAAACCTATTATCAGTGAAGAGGATTTTATGAAAGCACAAGAGCTGATTAAAAACAACTATAAAAATACTCCAACTGGAAAAGTCAATCATAATCCATTGAAAGGAATCATCAGATGTAGATGTGGAAGAGCCATGACTGTAAAAGATAAAAAGCCAGCAGCAGGAATTTCAAAACTAACATATAGATGCAGCTGTGTTGATAGGAAATCTCATCCAGACTTTTGTAAATACAATATTGATGAAGTTTCTTATGACCTTACAAATGAAATATTATACAGTCTTTTCAAATCTATGCACACAGCAGAATATATTAACTTCTTTAGGAATCAAACTGACAATAGAGTTACAGAACTACAAGAAGAAGTAGCAGGAATTGAAAAACGATTATCCACCCTATATCTTGATAAAGAGAACTTATCTAATGAAAGTAAAGAGAATGCCAACAAGTTCCTACTAACCACTAACCCTACCCTTTTAAACATTATCCAAGAAAGACAGAATCAGTTAGATGAAAAGATAAAATCTATTGATAAAGAAATTATAAGATATAAAAAATCACAGAGCAAAAAGATAGCAGACATCGAAAGAATTAAAGATAATAATGGCAAAGAGAAGCTGCAAAACCTCACTATTGAAGAACAAGGAGAACTATATCATAAATATTTGGAGAGAGTAAATTATATCCCCGTTACTACTATGCAGGGATATTATATCGTACAGTTCCTTAATGGAATTAAATTCTATATAGCCATTACGAAAGTCAGAAGCATAGCAATGGCTTCTCTCCTATTAGATAACTGGACGATTGATGAAAAAGGAATCATAACAGCTAACTATGACACTTTAAAGTCCAATTCCATGAAGAACTTTAGCATAGAAACAATTAGGAAAACAAAGACCATGACTTTACAAGAATATCTTAAATCAGACCTTGCTAAAGAAAGAGCGTTACATCTTGACCTCAGTTATAGAAAAAGATATTTAGAAGAACTACATAAAGCAGGATTGGACGGTAGGCTCAGACCATTAAAAAAGGAATAACTTCATCCTTTTTATTATCTTTGCTTCCAACACCATATAATCAAGGATATGACTCCAATAGACAAGTTTACCAATATAGATGCAGTTTATCCTACTACTGATGCAAGAGAGGAAGATACAATATTAGATTATGTTTGGGATTTTGCCATGCTGATACACCCTGCAATGCCAAAGATTATAGATGAAAGGCTTGCATTAGAGGGCAGTTGTGCCATATCTACCTTTAAAAGAAGATATAATGAACGACTTATCAAAATGCCCCTTACCTATGAGGACTATAAGAACAATATAGAAATCAAAACAGCCATATCGGCCTTGAATTTGGATAGTGATAAATTTTGGTTTGCCACACTGTTTATATGGGACTATGTAAACGGTGAATGTTGGCAAGCATTTGAACTTGCTGATTCTCCAGCCAATGAAATAAAGAAGTTACTCCAAACCATATCCCAATATGAAGAAAATACCAATGCCAACCCTTTGAAAGACTTCGTAACTTTTAAGGAAGAACTTACTTTATCCTTGCAGGTAAACGGGAAAACTGTACACACCATAGAGACAACCAATGCAATCAAATTCATACTCTCCTGCTGTCAGGAGCATCTGGACGATTTAATGCTAAAGAATGAGTTTGACAGGGAACACCTATATGATAATATTGAAATGATGACTTACAATCTGACAAAGAGACAGATAACAGCCAATACAACCAAAAGGATATGTCTCTTTGCACGAACATTCCAACTATTCTTTGATTCCATGTCTCCCTTTTTCACCAATTACAGGAAAGGGGAAAGAAGCGCATATAATATAACTTTCCTAATATCACAGCTTGTTTATCTCACAGGAATATCAGATAATGAAGATTTTCTTGTCAGCAAGACAACATTAAAAGGTTATTTAAGCAAATACAAACATTTGAATTGGAATGTGAGAAATAATATCTACTAAAAATCAACATATTATCTAAGGGAGAGTAACATCTCCCTTTATTTTACTCTCCTTAATCCTCATGGCTTCTCTCCATCTTTGCAGCGTCAAAGGAACAGGACTTGCAAGGCAGACAAGTAAAGAGAGAACCAATTCCACTAAAATTTTACTCTCCCTTGGTTCTCCTAAAAGTTCTCACCTTTGCAACATCAAAATCAATTAAAGCTGGAGCGCACCAGTCTAAAAACTGCAAAGAAGACATGATGAATATTTATTTTTATGGCAGCAACCGTGAAATCGTAGCAGAGAATGTAAAGAAGTGCTATTCCATGATTCAGAAATACGGCTTCAATGCTGCAATGGGTAAAATTAAGTTAGTCGGCAGTGAGGACTTAACAGGAGAAAAACTATTAAAGGTCACTATTGAACCCAAATCTAATGCCAAATCTCTTTCCATAGATAACTGGATGCTAAAAACAGAAGAAGTTACAGATACAAAGGAAAGAGAAACAGCCAAAGCCCCTGTTGATGGACAACACAGAATAATAGCCATGTTCATATTGGAGGCAGAAGGTCATCTCAATTTTAATGAGGAAGAAATGACTGAAACCATTAAGAAGCCAGAGAATATGAGTTTGGCATTATTTACAGCGTCTATCAACAATGGTAGACCTTGGAACTACAAGGATTTTGATAAATCAAAACTTCAAACTGGATATAAGAGAATTGACTATATTGAAACACGCATTCAAGAAACAAAGTTAAAATCTGACGTAATTTATAGCCTTTACACTTTAGGGCAACCTGACATCAAACCCAGCGTTGCTAAAGACCTTAAAATGGGCATAAACAGACTACCTAAGTCTTTAAAGTTAGATGCAACTACCCAAGAGTTAGGCGATGAAATCCTAAAGGCTTTTAAGAGCAGCAAAATTTCTGAATCCACCTATGACAATGGAAGATTAGCCAAAGGATTTAAGTTGTTCTACAATGAATACAAGCCAGAGATTAGCCAAATTCAGCAGTTGATTACCATGATTGACAAAGATGTGTGGTTTGATAATCAGAAGCCAGAAGGTAGTGCAGAAGCGAAACATTATCATAAGAATTTTGAAAGATGGTTCCAATATATGAATGATAGCAATAAATCAGAAGATAATGAATAAACTTTCGACAGCAAAGCCCATCTGACAGGTGGGCTTGCTCTCCCCAAGCTCTTAGATATTCTGAATGGTCTAAAGTCTGATTCTTAAATGTGTGGTCTTATCATTAGTTCCCCACCTGTAAAGTTCTTATCTTTATAGCACTTCAAACAGATAATCCCACCACACAGATAAGCAGACTACAAACTATTCAGAATATCTAAAATGGAAGAATTTACTTATGGACAGATAAGAGCTAAGGCTCTTAAACAGGGAGTGAAAGATAACAAAGTCCATATTGGATTATGGGCTAATCTTAATAACTATCTAAAGACAAGGAGAAAGAAAAATGGAAAGGTTACTACCTATTATATTTCATTGCAGAAGTTGGCTTACTGACAAGATAAAAATTGAAGCAGAGAGATTCATATTGTTAAATCTTTGGAGTGTGCTTATTCACTTTTTACCCCGTGCCTAAACACCCCATCTCTACACTCCTACACTACAATCCAATAAGACCCTTGCAATGTCCTAAAGGACACCGCACAGGTAATCTGTAAGTTGGGAGTGGATAAAACCAATGATATGTGGATTTATAACAACAATTCTTATAACAAGCTGAGCGAACTTAGGAAATCCAACAGGTTAAGTTCCTCTAAAATGAGATTCTTATTAAAGACCAACCAAATCATTTTAATCAAACATATTGAGCGATTGCCTTATGAAACTACCATTCAAGGAATATACAGTAATGAGCAATAATCTGATTCAAAAATTGGGTTGTGCTGACGTTTATAGGACATACGTGTTACTACTGACAGCAGACAAATATACATTGACTACTGACACCACAATAGACCAACTTGCATCATTCGTTGGTGATAAACCTGCCAACTATAATGGTGGTAAGAGTTACAAACCATTCAATGACAAGTTAAGAGCCACAGGAGAAGTTATCATACAGAACAAAGATAGTGGCAGGAATGACAGGACTTGGACTGATTATATATTCTCTCCTGTCAGTTTTGGGCATTACAGAAGAATTGACAGGGAGTTCTACGATTCATATAACAATACTCTGGATTTAAAACTCAGAGGATTTATACTCAAACTATTCAGTGCAGCAGAACCACACAGCCATATTATTACCTTATCTGTAAGAAAACTGAAAGAACTAATCCACATGGGGCATGATACTATCTCCAACTATATAGAACAACTAAGGAATTTGGACTTATTGGACGAAATTGGAGGCTCAATCATTTTAAAAACCAAAGGTCTTATTATAGACTTACCCAAAGATAAATATGTGGAGGAAGTGAAAGCTGACTTTGAACACATGATAGCATTTAACGAGAGTAGAGGAAACCCCATTTCAAGGGAGTGCATGATTTACAAGAAGTACAAGGAGAATAACTTTGAGGAAGTTAAGGATATGCACGCTCTTATGAAATCATTATCAAGTGGGCTGGTGGGCAGAAAGCAAGAGATAAAGGACAAGGAAGAACTGCCAGATTTATACTTATGACATGACAACATTTAAGGTGAAAAATGGATTTTATAGCCCCAATTCCAGTTGTACGAGATACCATACCACTAATTTAGCCCCCTCTTGCCAAGTCAAAGGAAAATGAGAATTGGCAGACACCTACCCACCCCCTCAACCATTATAAATTTTACTATTCACCTCACATCATTCATAGACTTCTTAAAGCGATACACAATACAGACATAATGGTAATATAGTCTAATTGTAATATCACTTAAATGTAATTCAGCGAATTGTAGTAAAGTCAAAATCGTTATGGAGCAATCCAAAGCGATAGGAACTTTACCAATTCCAGAGTTAATTCAATCAATAACCATTTAAACAATTTATCATTATGAGAAATTTAGTTATCATGCCAGCTATGGCACAGAACCGTGAGAGAATGAATTTGGGTGAATATGCAGAGGAAGCAACCATCATCATGGATGAACCTGTAAGACCTGCCAACCATTTCATTGAAGCCAACACACAGGAAGCAACCTTGCATCATCTAAAGCATGACTGCATTACTCCTGTGTTCTCTAAAGACAATGAACTTACCATTAACCATGCTGCATTTGTAGAAACCATACAGGATGCAGCCCAATCATTCTTTAGTGGTGAGAAAGTGGAACAGGCAGATATTCGTGTGAGCCATATTATCAAAGGCAGAATCCCTGAAGCCATACACAAGCCAGCCAACCAACTGCTGGAATCTGACAAGACCATTTATTATGAAAGGGCAGCTTTCAGCATTGATGTTCCTACCATCTATGAAACGGTTGGTGGAAACAAGCTCAATCTTTCCATTGTAGGTGTGAGGGCTTATAATCAGATGAATTTATACAGCAAGAAAGTGCCAGAGTTATTCCGTTTGGCGATTGGCTTCAAGAACCAAGTCTGTTGCAATATGTGCATTTTTACGGATGGGTACAAAGATGATTTGAGAGTAAGTAACACAACAGAACTCTATCGTGCAGCATTGGAACTGTTCAGCAACTACAATCCTGCCAGACATCTTTATCTGATGCAGCAGTTAGGCAACACTTCCATGAGTGAACACCAATTCGCACAGATTATAGGTAAGATGAGATTATACCAATGCTTGCCAACAGGCTATCAAAAGGCACTGCCAAGAATGTTGCTTACAGACACTCAAATCAATTCAGTAGCCAAAGCATACATCAATGACGAGAACTTTGGCAGCTTTGGAAGTGAGCTTAATATGTGGAAATTCTATAATTTGCTTACAGGAGCTAACAAGTCAAGCTATATTGATTCATTCTTAGACCGTTCCTTGAATGCCACTGAAATGGCTTTGGGAATCAATTCAGCTTTACATGGTGACGAGAGATATAAATGGTTCATTGATTAAATGGGCTTATTGATTGAGGGAGGAAAGGGCAGCTATTCAGTTAGTTGTCCTTTCTTTATTTCTAACAACTTCTAAAAATTACAATCATGGATAAACAGATAGACAGACTTATAGAACATATCAGAGAATTGGAAGCCCGTTTGGGAGAAGTGGATAATAACCTTAGATATATAAAGGTGATACAGGCATTGAAACATTCTTTGGATAAGTTGGATAATATGCTGAAAGATAATACCACATTACAAAGAGAATACCAAGCAATATATCTAAGCTACTTCCACACAGGTTGTGGATTCTCCTTTTATGACAGGGTGTGCAACTCTATTTTGGAATACCAATATGGGAACAGACCATTTTAAGGAATACCATATATAATAAGGTGTGGAATGTCTTAATAAGGTGTTCCCACCTCTATTAAATTCACTTTGGATAAAAATAAATGTTTCCTTAGTAATCAATGAGTTAGTAAATCCAACTCAAAATTAATATTCACTTCTATTCATTTACTTATAAAACAGAACATTATGTCACTTAAATATTCAAGCACAACCGCAGACTATTTAGTTTGGTCTGATGCAATGAACCTCATAAGGAAGTTAGCCAAAGACGAGAATTATAAAATCTCACTCCTTATAGCTTTGGGATGCTTCACAGGATTAAGAATATCTGATATTCTATCTCTAAGGTGGAAGCAGATATTAGGTGCTGACGAGTTTACAGTAATTGAGAAAAAGACAGGCAAAGTAAGGACTATCAGACTGAATCCACAATTACAGCAGCATATTAAAGAGTGCTACGGGCATATAAACCCAGTTGGAATCAATGCGCCAATTCTTATAAGTCAGAAAGGCACTATCTTCACAGTACAGAGAATAAACATCATTCTTAAAGAGGTCAAGAAGAAGTACAGGCTAAAGATTAAGAACTTTAGCTGCCATTCACTAAGAAAAACATTCGGCAGACAGGTCTATAATATGAACAGTGATAATGCTGAACTTGCCTTAGTAAAGCTGATGGAGCTGTTCAACCATAGTTCAGTAGCCATTACTAAAAGATACTTGGGATTAAGGCAGGAAGAAATATTGCAGACTTATGACTGTTTGAGTTTCTAACAGGTAGGCAGAACAAATTTAGAGCAAGGTCAGTCTTATACATCCCAATCCAAGTTTGTCCTACCCTTAAATTCAGACGGAGAAACTAACTTTAGCTTTATAAATCCATGTGGGTAACAATTTCTATAATTCAGCTCTTATAAGGGGAATTATCATTTTGATACCCACATGGATTTACAGAGTTCAGATGCAATTCAGACTAAATATTTCATGCTGACTATGTTTAATGACACAATAGTTACTATTTATCCTCACTCCATGCTCATTAATTTAGAACCTTTCGCTATCTTTGCACCAATTCCAATGAACTAATGAGATAGGGAGTTGGAAGGACATATTTAACGAAAGGTGTTATTGAAATTATCTTCCGCTAACAAATTCTCGCAAAATTTGAAACGGTACGAAGATGATAGCAGTAGCACCCACACTTGGATATATACCTACCTTATATTTGTAAGGTTTCTATATGCCCTTTGGTGTGGGTAGCTATTGTTTTATCCGTACCAAAGGCAATGCGAGAAGCCAGTTAGCGAGATAAAACCAATAGTGTTCCCACATCTTTTTTTATTTAATAACTGCTCTTCCATAGGGAACAGGTGGGCATAGTTAATTTAGTAATGAAAACTATTAGATTATTATCAACTACATTGTTAATTACATTAAGCATGGGGCTTAGTTCCTGTGGGGAAGATGAATTAGAATCCGCTCCTACCACAAATCTTGATACTGAAACCATTTACGATAAAACAGATAAATTGTTTGCTGAATATATAGAGGATTATTCCAATATTAAATGCAGAAGCGGCTTAAAAGGAGAAAGTTCTGTTTTATTGTCAGGATTGAAAGACAATCATTTATGGTTCAGTGAATATGATGCAGTTTCCAAACAACTTAAATCTGAATGGACTGATATAGAGAAAACTGATACAATATTGAATATTTATAAAGGATATGGGGAATATGAAACAGTTAAACTCAATTATGTTGTACCAGCATTCTATAAAAAGACAAGTACAGGAGATATTGTTACATTGAAACTGAATGGCTATAACCAAACCATATTTACTTTCAATAAGCAGTCAAAGCGTACAGAATTGCAGTCTGACTATCAGAAAAATGTTGTAGCTAATGATTGGTACGCTGAATCTGTCTTTATTGGCAACTGTTGCTATTCCAATGAGGGTGAAATCATCTATGAAGCTAAGGAAGCTCCACGATTTGAAAATGGAGAGATAGATGCCTTACTTATCTCTTATGAAGAGGGAATAGAATGTAAAGGCAGGCATATAAGCAAGTACAGCTATAAGGATTCTAAGACAGTTTGGAGTACATATATTGAACCGCCTTTTGAAATAGCTTCTGACGCTAAGATTGATTACACATTATTAAATAATAGTTCCAATGTTTGGCAATATAAATGCGAAGTAACATCTTACGATGGAAGTAAAAATGAATTTACTTTCAAGATTGACATAGACAACGGTAAAATCATCAATAACATTACAGGCATTACATTGAATGAGACTTCCAAGGAATTGGATATTATAGACAAGTTCCAACTGATAGCTACCATTGAACCTGCCAATGCAACCAATCAAAATATAATATGGAGTAGTTCTAATGAGGAAGTAGCAACGGTTAATCAGAAAGGATTGGTAACAGCCAAGTCAATAGGGGAAACTACAATCACAGCAACCACAGAGGAAGGCCATTTTACCGCATCAGCTACTATCACAGTGAAGATGATGCAAGAAATAAGTGCTTATATTGAAACAGAAGTAGTGGCTAACGGAAGTAATTCAATGGGGCAGTTCTGGGGAGTACTTGATTGTACAATAACCAACAACAGTGCATATCCAATCATGCTGACTAAGATAGAAATCTTCAGTGGAGAAAGAACTATATTTGAAAAGCATTACGACAATCAGATTATAAATCCCAAGCAAAGCCATTTAGAGGGAGCAACAGGTTTACCTGCTATTTACTCTCCAACAGTCAAGTGGACTTATACTTATAATGGAATAGAATACACAACATCTAAAACTTATCAAGAATGAAAACATTAAGATTAATTGGAATGACCTTGTTTATGGTCATGTTGGCTGTAAACTTTACAGCTTGCAGCGATGATGAAGATGAACCCAACTCTCCTATTGTTGGTACATGGGTAGGTGGAGAAGTTGGCTTCAACTTTGAAGAAACACTAATCTTTAACAACAATGGAACAGGGCAATGGGATGAAGATTCATTCAATTACACAACCAATTCCAATAAGGTAGTAATTGATTATGGAGACGGAGACCCTGAAACTTGGACTTATTCTATATCTTCAAATACACTTAACATGACAGCAGAAGATGGTGTAGAATATCGTTTCACCAAGAAATAATCAAGTAAACAATGAGAATGGAGCAGCATTTGAGGAAACTCTTATGCTGCTCTTTTCTATAACTATTTCATAAACACAAAATAGACAGCCAATATTAAGCATACAAAGGCAGCTATATGATTCCAATGCAATGCTTCACCCTTAAAGAATACAGTTGTAAAAACTGTAAATATAATAAGAGTTATCACTTCCTGAAGAACTTTCAGTTGCATCAACGAAAATGGTCCTCCATTAGCAATATATCCAATGCGATTCGCTGGAATTTGACAAGAATACTCAAAAAAAGCTATTGACCAACTAAAGGCTATTACTCCTATCAACGGAAGAGCTGCAAACCAAGAATATTCCTGTTTCATCTTTAAATGACCATACCAAGCAAAAGTCATAAAGACATTCGAGACTATAAGCAATAAAATTGTGTAAAGAGCTTTCATCTTATTCTAATTCTCCTATACATTATTACATATCAACGTAAAGTGTTAAATTTCCAGTTGGGTTTTTCCGTTTTATTATACTCTGCCAGCGCTATCATCCATGAAAACAAGATAACGGCATAAAGCGGCCAATTAGAGATAACTTTCATTTCTTGCAGTTTCAAATGTCCGTACCAGGCAAATGTCATAAAGACATTAGATACAATTAAAAGTAAAATGGTATAAAAAGCTTTCATATAATAATTGAATATTTAGAAATTACTTATTAATGGTCTATCCTATCTCTGTTCTTTTCGGCAACAATTCATCTTGTACATTACTCATGCTCCCCCATAAACTATACCGGGCTTCAGGATTCATCTCTTCCAACTGATGTAAAATACCTTTCATCGTGCTTCGGCTCGACTGCGATTCATAAGGACAGTTCTTCATTTGTTTCCGATAATCCCTTATCCTCGCCAATTCTATCAAGTCTGCTTCGTGTACAAGACACATCGGCCGTATAATCGTCATATCGAACTTCTTCATTACCAACCGCGGTGGCATTGAACTGAATGCCCCCTGATAAGTAATATTCATCAGCAGAGTCTCCAAAATATCATCCATATGATGTCCCAATGCAATTTTGTTGCATCCCTGCTCTTTAGCTACAGTAAATAAAGCCTTTCGCCGATTCCAAGAACATAAAAAACAAGGGGATTTACGAGTATCAGTACTCGCATCAAACTCTGTTTCATACAGAACAAAAGGTATGCCCCATGATTCTGCAAAATTTCTAAGATACTCCGCATCGCTCTGATAAGGAATATTCTTCATGACTACGTGCACGGCAACCACCGAAAACTTCGGTTTAAAAACCCGGGCGCGACGAGCCAGCAGTTCAACCAACGCCAAAGAATCTTTCCCACCGGAAAGCCCGATGAGAATCCTGTCGCCGTCTTCAATCAGTCCGTATTCCACCATACCTTTACTGAACCGTTTTTCAATACGTCGCAATGTCTTTTCTTCCCCTGTAAACCGTGCCATAAAAATCAGTTAAAAGTCGGCTGCAAAAGTAACTGAAAAGAATCATTTAAAGAAGAATTAACATAATAGAATCACGGAAAACAGCTTTATTCCCGATTAATTTGTATTTTTGAACTCATTAAAAAGATTTTTAGTATGAAGAATAAATATATACTGCTTTTACTTTTTGTTTTTTGGGGAATACATGCTTCAGCGCAAGCCCTTGCCCAGGCTAAAGCGCTCTATGAAAAAGGCCAATATGAACAAGCAAAGCCCGCTTTTAAGAAATTTGTGAAATCACAGCCCAATAACGGAAATTACAATTTGTGGTATGGAGTATGTTGTCTGAATACGGGAGAAGCGGAAGAAGCCATAAAGTATTTGGAAACAGCCGTAAAGCGCCGGGCTACCAGCGGGCAGCTTTTTCTGGCACAAGCTTATAATGCCACTTACCGATTTGAAGACGCCGTTAACACCTATGAAGATTATATTGCCGAACTGGCAAAAAGGAAACGTTCTACCACCGAGGCCGAAAAACTTCTGGAAAAGAGTAAAGCAAATCTTCGTCTGCTGAAAGGCGTAGAAGAAGTGTGCTTCATCGACAGTTTTGTTGTAGATAAGAAAGATTTTCTCGAAGCATATAAAATCAGTCCCGAATCCGGGAAATTGTTTATGTACGATGCCTACTTTGAGAATTCCAATGGTACAGGCGGTACCGTATACGAAACGGAGCTGGGAAATAAGATTTATTATAGCGAGTTACAGAAAGATAGTACGCTCAATATCCTGTCGCGCAACAAAATGATGGACGAATGGGGGAAAGGCAGTATGCTCCCCGGCAGTATCAACGAGTCCGTGAATGCCAGTTATCCATACGTATTGGCAGACGGCATCACGATCTATTACGCAGCAGACGGTCCTTCATCAATGGGCGGATACGATATTTTCGTAACACGCTACAACACGAATGCAGACACTTACTTAACTCCGGAGAACGTAGGCATGCCGTTCAACTCGCCTTACAACGATTATATGTACGTTATAGATGAGTTCAACAATCTCGGTTGGTTTGCATCTGACCGCTATCAGCCGGATGGTAAAGTCTGTGTATATGTATTCATTCCTGCCTCATCCAAACAAGTATACAACTACGAAAGCATGGATAAAAACAAGCTTATAAAGCTTGCCCGGCTCCATTCCATTAGAGATACTTGGACAGATGAAAGTTTGGTAACTGATGCAAGAAAACGCCTGTGGGAAATAATGCAGGAAAAGCCGGAAACAAAAAAACACCATGAATTCGAGTTCGTGATTGATGATCGAAATACTTATCATTATGCTGCCGATTTCCGCTCTCCGCAGGCAAAAGCGCAATTTAAAAAATATCTGCAACTGGAAGAAAGCTACAATCAGCAACTGGGTAAACTGGAAAATATGCGTACCCAATATTCACGTGTCAATCAAAACGAAAAAAACAAAATGGCTCCGGCCATACTTGATTTAGAAAAACGAGTGCAACAGTTGGTAACCGAAATAGACCGTGCCGCTATCCAAGCACGGAAGTTAGAAAAGCAAATCATTAAATAGAACAGCCATGGACATATTCATCATCGCAGTTTTAATCGTTGCAGCAGTTATACTGTTCCTCGTAGAACTATTCATAATACCGGGTATCAGCATTGCCGGCTTTTTAGCGGGCGGTTGTATCATTTACGCCAATTACTACGCTTTTGCCAATTTAGGAACAACAGCAGGATTTATCACACTCGCCATATCCGCTATAACCTGCGTTGGTTCATTAGTGTGGTTCATGCGCTCCAAAACCCTGGATAAGATAGCTTTGAAAAAAAACATCACTTCAAAAGTAGATCGTAGTGCCGAAGAGAAGGTAAAAATAGGTGATACCGGTATTACCACTACACGTCTTGCTCTCATCGGATATGCCGAGATAAACGGTGACATCGTAGAAGTAAAATCCACAGACGGTTTTCTGAATGAAAAAACTCCCATTATAGTAAATCGCATTACAGACGGAGTAATACTTGTGGAGAAGAACAAATCGTAAATTACAAATCACTAATAAGTAATCATTAATAACTAAAATCATGGATCCAAGCACGATGTATCTCACCGCCTTTATTATCATAGGCGGTATCATTTTTCTGGTACTGTTTTTCCACTATGTACCATTCTTCCTATGGCTGTCTGCCAAAGTTTCAGGGGTTAACATATCACTGGTTCAACTATTCCTGATGCGTATTCGTAATGTACCGCCTTATATCATTGTGCCGGGCCTGATTGAAGCACATAAAGCCGGTTTGAGTAACATCACCCGCGATGAACTGGAAGCACACTATCTGGCCGGCGGACACGTCGAGAAAGTAGTGCATGCCTTAGTATCGGCTTCTAAAGCCAACATCGAATTACCTTTCCAAATGGCAACTGCCATCGACCTTGCCGGACGTGATGTGTTTGAAGCAGTTCAAATGTCGGTAAATCCAAAGGTTATTGACACCCCGCCTGTTACAGCTGTGGCAAAAGACGGTATCCAGCTGATTGCCAAAGCCCGCGTAACAGTACGTGCCAACATCCGTCAGCTGGTAGGTGGTGCCGGAGAAGATACTATTCTTGCTCGTGTAGGCGAAGGTATCGTATCATCCATCGGTTCTTCTGAAAACCATAAATCGGTTTTGGAAAATCCCGATTCCATTTCCAAGTTAGTGCTTCGTAAAGGATTGGATGCCGGTACGGCTTTTGAAATCCTGTCTATTGATATTGCCGACATCGACATAGGTAAGAATATCGGTGCTGCCTTACAGATAGACCAGGC
>ULSW01005003.1_pt1 | contig 35065 bp, 34 predicted proteins | sample 1957051 | NCBI WGS metagenome assembly ULSW01 (sample SAMEA4835719, study PRJEB28245) | human gut metagenome | biome: gut microbiome; material: fecal sample | place: Denmark | collected 2008 | reverse complement strand
ACGCAAAAGAGAACTTAGCCCCAATGCAAAAGCGCTCTGACCCCGCGCCCACCGGCGCGAGAACCAGTTCAAAGTTCCTTCAAGAACCCATCCAGCTCCCGCTGGTTCCGGACCAATACATATTTCTCCGGATACTTTTCCCCGATCCTCTCCATCTTCGCCCGCTTTTTGGCGGTACGCCCATCGTGGAGGATCCAGCGGACAAATTCGGCATCTATCTTCTCTTCGCACCCGGGCGCAGACGACTCCCTCACACGGCCTTTGTTCTGCTGCCAGCGCCGTACCGCCCGCCAGAGGCAGACCAGCGGTGAAAACCAGAGCACGATGATCTTATCCGCTTCTTCCAGCCGCCGGGCATAGCAGGTCTTGCTATAATTGCCGTCGATGACCCAGCCGCCTGCATTCTCGTCGAGAAACTGCCGGACAATGGCTTCTTCCTCGGCGAAGGGCCGCTCCACCCAGCCGGGCAGGAAATGCACGGTATCCATATGGAGCACCGGCAGGCCGTATCTCTCTCCCAGGCGCTTTGCCAGCGTGGATTTCCCGCTGCCGCTGGTGCCAAGTATCGCTATTTTCATCTCTGCCTCCCTTTACCTTATATAAGACGTACCAGACAGTATACGCTGACCGTCTGATAACGTCAAGTTCCGGCTTGACATTTCGTCTGCCTGCTCGTATGCTATAATCATAGAGTCTATGACAGGAGGTCTTGCAGATGGCATCTCCAAAAAAACGTGTCAATCCGCTTTTTGTTGCTTTAGCGGTCGTGCTGGTGGCCGTAGTGGCCGCTGTGGGCGTGGTCTTTTTCCAGCTGCACAGCAAAATCTCGGCTCTGCAAACCGGTGCATCCTTCACCTTCCGGTATGAGATAGCGCCCAACAGCCCGGATAAGCCGCCGCTGCTGAACATCCTCGAGCGGGTGAACGCTTCCAGCGGAAGCGTCAGCGGGCAGTATGCGCCCGGAAAGCTGCAGCTCTCTTTCTACCAGCTCAACGAAGACGACTCCGTCAAGACGTCTCCCTTTACCCGGGTCTATATCGACTCGGAAGAGACGCTCTTCGACATCGGGCAGCTCTACACCGTTCTGCGTCAGGCTGTCACCGATAAACTCTCCCTCGCAAGCGTTCTTCTGCCCGAGTGGAGTCTCGGAGACTACATCTCCCAGACGCAGGCTGCCGCCGTACTGGGCGTCGAGACGAACAAGGTCGAGCTGCAGGAGCTTTCCGGCTTCACCCTCTCGCTCAAGGGGCTGAAAAAAGTCTCTCCTTCCGCCGCGCGAGACGGCTACCGCTACTATCAGTTCCCCGCCGCAGCCGACGGCACGACCCTCGTGCTCGGCTTTTCGACGGACGCTCTCTTCTCGAAGACCACGCCCATCCATGTGCTGCTGACCATCCCGGACCACAACGTCCACATCCAGCTCACCGGCACGGTGACTTCTGCCACGACGGTGCTCTCTCCCCCGGCTTCCCGGATGAGTGACGAGGACATCGCCACGCTGGCTCAGATACGCCAGAGCGTCGAGTCTGTCTGGAAGATGATACAGTCCGCCGCCCAGACCACAAACTGAATGATACAAAAAAAGCAGACGCTTTGTGCAGCGTCTGCTTTTTTGGTTTGCGCTTTTCGTTGTCATGACCACAAAGAGAGAGGAAGTTCTTCTCAGTAATGCACGACATTGCCCGCATTGCGGATGCGTACCAGCACCGGCTCTGCCTCCGGGCTGCGGAAATAGTCGAGGCTGGTCCTGGGCAGCAGCGTCTCGAGGGTATCCCAGTCGCCGCTCTGCAGGCACTGGCGGACGGTGGAAGCACTGATGGCCTTGCCGTTTGCTTCTTTGCGGGGTACAACGACACACTCAATGCCCGCTTTGGGCAGCTGCTCGCACATGATCTGGTTGTAAAGCCCCGTCACCTGACTGGCAGGCTCCTCGCCCACATAGCGGGCAGTGATGTTCAGCGCCGCCGCGATTTTCGTAAAGACGGCGAGGTCCAGCCGGGCGTGGCCGTCGATGACAGCTGCCTCATCCTTCAGGAAGTAGCTGGGGAAGGTGGCATTCGAGATGATGTAGGGGCCGCTGTCGTGGAGCACGACGTTGGGCAGATGGGCCACGCCCGCCTCCACCAGCTTCCTGCGCACGGCGAAAGGCACGAGGCTGGCGTCCTCACTGACCACGAACAGGTGGAGCGTGTCGCAGGCGGCAGCGGCTTTTTCCACAAGATATTGATGACCGAGGGTAAAAGGGTTCGCGTTCATGACGAGGGCCGCACTTTTGCCCTCGGTTTTGGTCTTTTCCAGATCGCGCAGATAGGCCCCGAAGCCGTCGCGGCGGTTCTCCATGAAGACAAGGGTATCCTCCACCCGGGCGATCTCGTAGAAGCCGAGGTCGCCGAAAAACTTGGAGCTTTTCACCTTGGTGTAGAGAAACAGGTGCATATTCCCCCGCGCGCACTGCACCTCGATGAGGTGGGTGAGGATCTGGTTCAGCAGACCCTCGCCCTGATGGGCGCTGCTGACGGCGAAGCACCGCAGGGTGTTGCCGAAGCAGCTGCCGGTGCCGATGACGTTGTATTCCTCGTCGAACATGGCGCAGATGTAGTCCAGATTGCCGTCGCGGCGGATGCCCTCCTGACCCAGCAGTGTGTCGATTTGGGCCAGAACGGTTTTATCGGTCGGATAGACCTGCGAAATGGTATATTCACTCATCGATATTCCCCTCAGTAGTAACAAAATGGAGCAGCCAGGTCAGCGCCAGCAGGTCGGCACTGCCGCCGGGCGAGAGATTTTCTGCAATGAACCGGTCATCCAGCGCCGCGAGCGCATCTTTGTCCGGGTAAGGTGTCTGGGCCAGAAGGGCCTTCAGCTCTTCGGTGAGGGCCAGCTGACGCTCCCGGCTCGAGCGGGCGATGATGTTGGTGTCGGTGCTGTTGGCCAGGATGGCCAGCAGTGCGCCGCCGCCGACGCGGTCGAAGTCGTAACCCCTGGCAAGACCCTCTTCCAGCACCGGCAGACCGACATTCAGCACCGTGGGAAGTCCAGCTTCCACCTGCCCCCGCACACCGGTGATGCCGTACCGGATATAAAGCTTCTGGCCCACGGTGGCGGCGTTCTCGGCAGTGACGCCTGCAAAGTCCTTCTCGGTCAGGCCCGCCGTCATGGCGGATACTTCCGCCAGAACGCGGGCTGCATCCACCCAAAGAGAGCGGTCGAGGCGTCCCAGCGCCGCGCAGACGATGCCCACCGAAAAGACCGCGCCCTTGTGGGTGTTGACGCCGCCGGTGGCGTCCAGCATCTCGCCCTCGGCCTCACAGCCCAGAGGCCGCAGGGCCGCGAAGGTCTCGGGCGCGGGCTGTTCCGCCGTCTCGCGGCCCGTCTGGGCGCAGGCTTCAAAATAGGGGTAGAGCGCCGCGGCGCTGTCCATGAAGGTGAAGACATCCATGTCCCTGTGGCTTCCGCTGTTGCGCCGGTCCACAAGGCCGGGCTTTGGGGTGGTGGTCACTTCGTAGAGCAGAGCGCGGACGGCCAGACGGGCCGCGTCGGCGATGTCCTGCGCGTCCCGGGCCTCGGTCAGGATCTCCGTCGTCTTTTCCTGCAGTTCGGCCACGGTATGGATGCGGCGGCTGCTGCACACCTTAGCAGGCCCGCCGCAGATGAGACAGCGGCGGCCTTCGAGGTTTAGCTCTTCTCTGTCCACTTTGAGGCCGTCCGGGCGGATGACGTCCATGTCGAACAGCCGCCCCAGCGGGGTGGCGTCCTCGATGTCGGTGGTGAATTTCTTGATGGTCAGCGGGTCGGCGTCCAGCACATAGAACGCCTCACAGCCGGTCACTTCCCGGACGGTGTCCTGATACAGCGGCGTCAGCTTTGCCCGCAGAAACTGCTGGCGCAGCAGCTGACGCCCCCGCCCAAAGCCCCGCCGGATGAGGGGCGAATCCTTTACCGGGCCGCAGATATTCATGGTAAAGCAGATGAGGGGCTTGTGGTACCGGGCCAGCAGCTCCTGCTGATGCTGCACCCGGCGCTCCCGTGCATCCAGCATCTGGACCAGCGAAACAGTCGTTTCCATGTTTTTCTCCTCTCAGCGGTGCTTTTTGAGCATATCCATAAAGAGCTGCACCTGCGGCAGTGCAGCGGCGTCTCTCTGGCAGAAAATATAGGTGCGCCGGACGAAGGGCTCGCCGTTCTCGAAGGTGCAGGGCTTGACATATCCCTTGAAGTTATCCAGCGCCACTTCCGGCATCAGCGCCCAGCCGAGACCCCGCTCCACCATCTCGCGGCAGACCATGATGTTGTCCACCACAAAATTGCCCGCATCGTTGGTCACGCCGTTCTCGTAGCGCCAGCGGGCCATCTGGGCGCTGATGGTGGCGTCGCTGCTGTGGTCGATATAAAGGTAATCGGAGATGGGTCTGTCCTTGTTCTCCTCGCTGCAGATCAGGCAGATATTCTCCTGCGAGAGCAGGAACTGGGTACCGTCCCACGGATACTCGCCCCGCAGGACTGCCACGTCCAGCGAAGAGTCCAGCATTTGCTGGTAAATGTTCCGGCTGTGACCGGTGGCGATGTCGAGGCGTACCTTCGGGTAGGCTTTGTGGTACTCGGTCAGCACCTCGGGCAGACGGTAGTAGGAGAAGTTCACCGAGATGCCGGCCCGCAGGGTACCGCAGGCTTCGCCCTGGATGGAAGCCAGCTGGCGGCGCATCTTTTCCATCTCGCGGGCGGCGGCGGCGCTGTGGAGCAGCACCTGTTCACCGGCCGGCGTGAAGCGGATGCCCTGCCGCGAGCGCAGGACGATCTCCACCCCCAGCTCCTGTTCCAGCGCCTTGATGCGCTTGGAAAGTGCCGACTGGGTCATGTACAGTTTGTCCGCTGCGTGGGTGATGTTGCGCGTCTCGTCCAGCGCGTGCAGCAGCTCGTAATCTTTTTCGTCCATCGTAGCTCTCCCCCTATTGCCCTTTATTTTATCATTCCTGTTTGCGCTTCATCCAGGCGCATTTTGCTCAGATTCCATATCTGTTATTCATAATACAACAGATTACAGTAAATGAAAAGGGGGATATTCGCCTTGATTTTCCCGAAAGTCCATTCCAAGATGGAATAACTCGGCACTTTTCTTGCAGTTTTCTTAACCCTGCCTTAATTCCATCTTAACGCAGTGTTGTTGTACACAACATCTTCATTTTTTCTCTGCCGATGGGCGGTCTTCCTCCCGCAGTACAGAAAACGCAGCTCTCTTTTCATTTTTGCCTGAAAAATCAAAAAAGTCCAGTTTATTGGACATTATTTGCATTATCATAAAAACAAGAAAAACTCGTTTCTTTCTTCTTTGGCACATTGCAGATTTTTCCGTCTGCTTTTTGTGCAAAGTCCCAGAATTCTTCGTCGAAAAGCGCGTTTTGTTGACAGCCGCTTTTTGAAAAGCGTATCCTTATTGCAAACCAGAGTCAGGAGGTCATTTTATGGAGCACTCTACCCGTCTTGCCCACATCAGCGAGGACGGCACCCGCGCCCAGACCGTCTACGACCATCTCGCCGGCACTGCCAGGCTGGCCGGTTCCTTCGCAGCCCCCTTCGGGGCGCAGAGTGAGGCCGAATTTGCCGCGTGGCTCCACGACGTCGGGAAGTACAGCGACGCCTTCCAGCTGCGGCTCAAAGGCGGCCCCAAGGTGGACCACTCCACCGCCGGGGCGCAGGAGGCCCTGCGGCGGGGGCATCCTCAGGCCAGCTTTGCCATTGCGGGACACCACAGCGGCCTGCCCGACGGCGGGAGCCCCGCCGATGACCCGGGCGACGCCACCTTATATGGCCGGAGCAAGAAGCCGGCAGCCCCCTACGACGGCTGGCAGGAAGTAACGCTCCCCGCCTCGACGCCGCCCGCGTGGGCCTGCGCCGACCCGCTGAGCCTCGCGTTCTTTACCCGGATGCTCTACTCCTGCCTCGTGGACGCCGACTTCATCGACACCGAGACCTTCATGGACGGCAAGGCCGCACCCCGGGGCAGCGGCACGGACATCGCCGCGCTGCGGGACATCGTCTCGGCACAGGCGCAGCGCTATCTCAGGGCCGAGTCTCCCTCCCCCGTCAGCGTCCAGCGCAACATCGTCCTCCGCGCCTGTCTCGAGAAAGGCGCGCACGGCCCGCAGGGGCTCTACACCCTCACCGTACCCACCGGCGGCGGCAAGACCTTCGCCTCCCTCGCCTTTGCGCTGGAGCACGCCGCCGCCCAGAAGATGAAGCGGGTCATCTACCTCATCCCTTATATGTCCATCATCGACCAGACCGCCGCCGTCTTCTCGGGCCTGCTGGGCGCAGAAAATGTTCTGGCCGACTTCTCCAACGCCGAGTACAAGACTGTTGAGCAGGACGACCTGACCCCCGCCCAGTACCGCCAGATGCTGGCCAGCGAAAACTGGGACGCCCCCGTCGTGGTGACGACGGCGGTGCAGTTCTTCGAGTCGCTCTACGCCAACCGCAGCAGCCGCTGCCGCAAGCTCCACAACATCGCCGACAGCGTCATCATCTTCGACGAGGCGCAGACCCTCCCGGGCGACTACCTTGCCCCCTGCGTCAGCGCCATCGCCCAGCTCATCCAGTATTACCACTCCACGGCCGTCCTCTGCACGGCCACCCAGCCTGCCCTTGAGCCGCTGTTCCGGCGCTTTGCGCCGGAGCTCCACCCGCAGGAGATCACGCCCGACGCGGCCCGCCTCTACGAAGTGCTCCGGCGCACCACACTGCAAGACCTCGGCGCCCTGCCGCAGGAGGAGTTCGCCGCCCGGCTGGCAAATCATCCGCAGGTGCTCTGCGTGGTCAACCGCCGCAAGACGGCCCAGCAGCTCTATGAGTCCCTGCCCGCCGAGGGCAGCTACTGCCTGACCACCCTGCTCTGCGCCGCCGACCGCCGCCGTCAGCTGGACGACATCCGCCAGCGGCTGAAAGAGGGTCTGCCCTGCCGGGTGGTGTCCACCTCTCTCATCGAGGCGGGCGTGGACGTGGATTTTCCCGTCGCTTACCGGGAGCAGTGCGGTCTTGACTCGCTCTTACAGACTGCCGGGCGCTGCAACCGCGAGGGACGGCGGGGCGCAGAGGAAAGCATCGTCTACCGGTTCCGGCTGGACGAGTGTTCCACACCCCAGATGCTCAGGCAGAACGTCAGCGCGCTGGACTACACCGCCCGGCATCAGGACACACTGGACACGCCCCGGGCCATTCAGCGCTACTTCAACGAACTCTCCGAGCTGCGCGGCCCCGACGCCGTGGACAAGCACGGCATTCTGGGTGCCTTTCTCCGGGGCATCCGGGGCTGCCAGCTCCCCTTTGCACAGGTGGCGGAGGAATTCCGCCTCATCGAGAACGCTGCCCGCACGGTCTATCTGCCCGTCGGCGAGGGCGCAGCCCTCTGTGAACAGCTGCGCAGCGGTCATGTTACCCGGACGCTGCTGCGGAAGCTGGGCGTTTACAGCGTCTCCTGCTATAAAGACCAGTTCGACAAGCTCGACGCCGCCGGGGCGCTGGAACTGCGGCCCGATGGCTCGGCCATCCTCACCGACACCGGCTGCTACAGTGAAAAGACCGGCCTTGCCATGGATGTGGAGACCGGCATCGGCCTTTACTTCTAAAAGAAAGAGGTGGTTTCAATGACCGATATTCATCTTAGTCTGAAAATTCAACTTCACCCGGAAAGGAGGCGATGCTGATGTCCATGCTCATTGAAGTATGGGGCGACTATGCCTGTTTCACTCGTCCGGAAATGAAGACCGAGCGTGTGAGCTACGACATGATCACCCCGTCCGCTGCGCGGGGCCTTGTGGAAGCCATCTACTGGCACCCCGGGCTGCGTTATACGGTTGACCGCATCTATCTGCTCAAGCCCTTCGGCCTTGACCCCGAGGATGAAGCGTCCACCGAGGAATACACCCAGCGGCCCATCCGGTTCACCAACATCCGGCGCAACGAGGTCAAGTCCACCCTGCTGTCCTCCGCCGCCCTCAGTGCGGCCAAAGGCGGCACGCCGCCGGTGCTCTACACCTCGGAGGACATCCAGCAGCGGGCCGCGATGGTCCTGCAGGACGTCCACTACGTCATCGAGTGCCACTTTGATTTGACGGACAAGGCCGCCCCCAGCGACAATCCCGGCAAGTTCCAGGACATCCTGCGCCGACGCCTGCGCAAAGGTCAGTGCTATCACCAGCCCTGTTTCGGGTGCCGGGAGTTCCCGGCCAATTTCCGGGAGTGGCCGGGCGGCAGCATTCCGGCGCTGAAGGTCACGCAGGACCTCGGCTTCATGCTCCACAGCCTCGATTACTCTGATTCGGCCAACATCCGCAGCCAGTTCTTCCGCGCAAAGCTGGTGGACGGCGTGATGGAATGCCGGGACGTGGAGGTGTTTACATGATACTCCAAGCACTCACCGCCTATTATGAGCAGCTTCTGGCTCAGGGCAAGGTGGAGGCCCCCGGCTGGGACAGTAAGTTCAAAGTCAGCTATGAACTGCGCCTCGGCCCCGACGGCCAGCTCCTCGCCCTCAACGACCTGCGGCAGGAAGTCCCCAAGGGCAAAAAGACCGTCATCGCCCCCCGTGAGCTCCCTGTCCCCCACCGGGTCAAGCGCGCCTCCGGCGTCGCCGCGAACTTTTTGTGCGACAATACGTCCTATCTTCTGGGCGCAGACGAAAAGGGCAAGCCCGAGCGCTCCCGCCAGTGCTTCGAAGCCTGTGCCTCCCTTCACCACAAGGTGCTCGACGGCGTGGACTCCCCTGCCGCCAAAGCCATCCTCGCCTTTTTTGACAGCTGGAACCCCGCTGCGGCATCTACCCACCCGCTGCTGGCAAAGCAGTGGGCCGACCTGAACAACAACGCGAACCTTGTGTTCGGCTACGAATCCCCCGACAGTGCCCACTGGCTGGCCACCACAGATGACGCCATCCGGGACGCCTGGCAGTCCGCCTTTGACACCTCTGATGCAGACGCCGAGACGGCCCGCTGCCTCATCACCGGCAAAGAGGCCGGCATCGCCCGCATCCACCCCGCCATCAAAGGTGTGATGGGCGCACAGGCCGCCGGTGCGGCACTGGTCTCCTTCAACGCACCCGCTTTCTGCTCCTATGGCCATGAGCAGGGTGCCAACGCCCCCGTCAGCGAGTACGCGGCTTTCGCCTACACCACGGCCCTCAATCTGCTGCTGGCTGACCGGAACTGCTGTCAGCGCATCGGCGACACCACCATCGTCTGCTGGGCCGAAAACGCCGCTCCCGCCTACTCAAACGCCATGCTGATGTTTTTCTGCGGCGGTTCCGAGGCGCGCGGCGTCTCGGAAAGCGACCTTGCCGCCGCACTGAAAGCCCTTTCTCAGGGACGTCCCGTCTCCTTCCTCGATGACAAGCTGGACCCGAACCAGAACTTCTATGTGCTGGGCATCTCGCCCAACGCGGCCCGGCTCTCCGTCCGGTTCTTCCTGCACAGCAGTTTCGGACAGTTTGCCAAAAATCTGCAGGACCACGCCGACCGGCTCGAAATCACCCGCCCCGCCTTCGACAAGCGGGAAAACCTGTCGGTCTGGGCGCTGGCGCAGGAGACGGTCAACCAGAGATCTCGGGACAAAAATCCATCGCCTCAGCTGGTGGGCGATCTGCTCCGGGCCATCCTCACCGGCGGACCCTATCCCGCCACTCTGCTCAACGGCGTGACCCTCCGCATCCGGGCCGAACGGGAAGTCACCCGGGGCCGCGCCGCCATCCTGAAAGCCTACTATCTCCGCAACTACCCCACCGAGCTCAACAAGGAGGTATTTACCGTGAGCCTGAACGAAAGCAGCAATGTCCCCTATGTTCTGGGGCGTCTCTTCTCTGTGCTGGAGACGATCCAGAGCGTCGCCAATCCCGGCATCAACGCCACCATCAAAGACCGGTACTTCAACTCGGCCTGTGCCACCCCGGCAACGGCCTTCCCTACGCTGGTCAAGCTGGCTCAGAAGCATCTGCAGAAGATGAGCACCCCCAACGAGGTGCATTTCAGCAAACAGCTCACCGAGCTGATGGCCCAGCTGCCCGAGACAGGCTTCCCGGCGCGGCTCAGCCTGCCGGAGCAGGGTGCCTTTGAGATCGGCTACTACCACCAGACCCAGAAACGCTACGCCAAAAAGAATGAGGAGGAATAAACCATGTCTGAGCCCATCAAGAACCGCTATGATTTCGTCATCCTGTTCGACGTCGAGAACGGCAACCCCAACGGCGACCCCGACGCAGGCAACATGCCCCGTATCGACCCCGAGACGGGTTACGGTCTGGTGACCGATGTCTGCCTCAAGCGGAAGATCCGCAACTATGTCGAGACCCTGAAAGAGGACGAAAAAGGCTATCGTATCTACATCAAGGACGGCGTTCCCCTCAACCGCAGCGACGCCGAGGCCATCAGCACGCTGGGCATCGCCCCCGACCTGAAAGCTGCCAAAAAGGCCGACCCCGACATCGATGCCAGGCTGCGGGACTATATGTGTGAGAACTACTTCGACATCCGCACCTTCGGTGCTGTCATGACCACCTTCGTCAAGGGTGCGCTGAACTGCGGTCAGGTGCGCGGCCCCGTCCAGCTGAGCTTTGCCCGCTCGGTGGACCCCATCGTCCCGCAGGAAGTCACCATCACCCGCGTGGCTATCACCACCGAGGCCGATGCCGAGAAGAAGGGTACCGAGATGGGCCGCAAGCACATCGTGCCTTACGCCCTCTACCGCGCCGAGGGCTATGTCTCGGCCAACCTCGCCCGGAAGACCACCGGCTTCTCCGAGGATGATTTGAAACTTCTGTGGACTGCTATTCTGAATATGTTCGAGAACGACCACAGCGCCGCCCGCGGCAAGATGGCCGTGCGGGAGCTCATCGTGTTCAAGCACGATTCTGAGCTGGGCAATGCCCCGGCCTATAAGCTCTTCGACTCCGTCGCTGTCCAGCGCAAGCCCGATGTGGACGCCGCCCGCAGCTACCGCGACTACACCGTCACGGTGGCAGACACTCTGCCGGAAGGAGTCACCTGCGAGAGGCTGTCTTGATGGGCGGCCCGGACGACTGGCTGCCCCTGTCGGGCATCCAGCACTTCTGCTTCTGCCGCCGCCAGTGGGCGCTCATCCATCTGGAACAGCAGTGGGCGGAGAACCGCCGCACCGTCGAAGGCCAGCTCGACCACGCCCGCTGTCATGACGCAAACCAGACCGAACGGCGCGGCGGCCTGCTCATCACCCGAGGGATGCAGGTGGTCAGCCGTCGGCTGGGCCTGAGCGGAAACTGCGACGTCGTCGAGTTCCGGGCCGACCCGGAGGGCATCCCCCTGCAAAACGCGGAAGGGCTCTGGAAGCCCATGCCTGTCGAGTATAAGCATGGCCGTGCCAAGGCCGGCGACGCTGACCGGCTGCAGCTCTGCGCACAGGCCATGGCGCTGGAAGAGATGCTGGTGTGCAGCATCCCGGAGGGTGCGCTCTTCTACGAAGAGACGCGGCGGCGGGAGGTCGTGCCGCTGACCGAAGAACTTCGCCAGACCACCCAGAAGATGGCCGATGAGATGCACGCCTATTTTGCCCGGGGCTATACCCCCAAGTCAAAGCCCGGCACCCACTGCAGCGCCTGCTCCCTCAAAGAGCTCTGCCTCCCCGTGCTGTATCAGCGTGCCGACCCGAAAGCCTATCTCCGCGCCCATCTGGACGAGATGCAGGAGGCCGCGCCATGAGAAAGTTTTTGAACACGCTCTACGTCCTCAACAAGGACGCCTACCTTTCCCTCGAGGGGGAGAACATCGTCCTGCTCTGCAACAAGGCTGAAATGGGCCGGGTCCCGCTCCACACGCTGGAAGGCATCGTCTGCTTCAGCTATCCCGGCGCAAGCCCTGCCCTGATGGGCAAATGCGCCCGCCTCGGGGTCGATTTGAGCTTTTTCAGCCCGCAGGGCCGCTTTCTGGCCCGGGCCGTAGGCGAAGAGCGGGGCAACGTCCTGCTGCGGCAGACCCAGTACCGCATCGCAGACAGCGAGGCAGAGAGCTGTCTCTATGCGCGCAATTTCATCCTGGGCAAAGTCTATAACGCCCGCTGGGTGCTGGAACGGGCCACCCGCGACCACCCCCAGCGGGTGCCGGTGGAACAGCTCAAGCGCACCAGCGCCCAGCTGGCGGCGGCGCTGCCCCTTATCGAGCAGTGTGACGACCTCGACCAGCTTCGCGGCCTGGAGGGCGAGGCGGCACAGCGGTATTTCGACTGCTTTGATTCGCTCATCCTGCAGCAGCACAATGATTTTTCTTTCGCTGGCCGAAGCCGCCGCCCGCCTCTGGACAACACCAATGCCCTGCTCTCCTTCGCTTATTCGCTTCTGGCCTCCGACTGCACAGCGGCTCTTCAGAGTGTGGGCCTCGACCCCTACGTCGGCTTTCTCCACCGCGCCCGGCCCGGGCGCAGGAGCCTCGCCCTCGACCTCATGGAAGAACTGCGCACTGTTTACGCCGACCGCTTCGTGCTCTCCTGCATCAACCAGAAAATCATGACGCCGAAGCATTTCCAGAAGCAGGAGAACGGAGCTGTCCTTCTCACCGATGAGGGCCGCCGCGCCTTTCTGGGTGGGTGGCAGACCCGCAAGCAGGAGACTATCACCCACCCGTTCCTGAACGAAAAGCTTCCGTGGGGCCTCGTGCCTTATGTGCAGGCTCTGCTTCTGGCCCGCACCCTGCGGGACGATATGGAGCTTTACCCGCCATTTTTCTGGAAGTGAGGGATGTGTATGCTGGTCCTTATCACCTACGACGTCAACACCGAGACTCCTGCCGGGCGCAGACGTCTGCGCAAAGTCGCCAAGCGCTGTGTGGACCACGGCCAGCGGGTGCAGAACTCCGTGTTCGAGTGTCTGCTGGATGCCGCGCAGTATGCCGTTCTCAAGGCGGAGCTGACGGCCCTCATCGACCCCGCGCTGGACAGCCTGCGCTTCTACCAGCTGGGCAACAACTATAAGAGCAAGGTGGAGCATATCGGCGTTCATCCGCCCTTCGAGCAGGACGGCCTGCTGTTGTTCTGAGTTTTGCGCCCCGGTGCGAAGGGTGAGTCCTCAGCATCTTTCCGGCACCTTCGCACCGGATTTTTGTGTCATTTTGCATGATTTGGATAGTTCTTTGACCCGTTGTAAATCAAAGCTCTTCTAAATTCGTGCAGAATGTTGTATAATTTATAAGAAAATAGAGATTTTGTCTCTGTTTTTGCTGTCGCCCTCCTCGCGGAGGGCGTGGATAGAAATGAGCTCGGCAGCACGACGACGACGTGGGCCCGTGTGTCGCCCTCCTCGCGGAGGGCGTGGATAGAAATAACCAGGTGCCGCGCCTGGACATCACACGAAGCCGCGTCGCCCTCCTCGCGGAGGGCGTGGATAGAAATACCAGCGCGCTTCCTTCCCCGCAGAAAGCGGGAGGTCGCCCTCCTCGCGGAGGGCGTGGATAGAAATTCTTGGATCGCGCCCAGCATACTGTTCCAGTCCTGTCGCCCTCCTCGCGGAGGGCGTGGATAGAAATCAACGAAGCAGGCAACGACGGAGTAGACCAAAAGCGTCGCCCTCCTCGCGGAGGGCGTGGATAGAAATCTCAGTGGGCCCCTATAACCCTCTTGATGTTATAGGTCGCCCTCCTCGCGGAGGGCGTGGATAGAAATTGCTTGAGCTTGGCGAAGAGTGCGTCGTTTGCTAGTCGCCCTCCTCGCGGAGGGCGTGGATAGAAATTTTGCTGCCGGTATTGCCATAGCCTGCGTATGCCCGTCGCCCTCCTCGCGGAGGGCGTGGATAGAAATAGATCCTGACGCTCTTTATCTGCGACCATTTCAAGGTCGCCCTCCTCGCGGAGGGCGTGGATAGAAATACTCGTTGTACCCAAGGATCTGTGCGAACATGTCGTCGCCCTCCTCGCGGAGGGCGTGGATAGAAATAGGGTGTGGCTGCCGTTCACGACCTTCAGCCACGCGTCGCCCTCCTCGCGGAGGGCGTGGATAGAAATTTCGCAGATCCGGCGATCCGCGCCGCATACCTCGGTCGCCCTCCTCGCGGAGGGCGTGGATAGAAATTAGTTTCCAGCAGCAGAAATTTGTAGGGTGTACAGTCGCCCTCCTCGCGGAGGGCGTGGATAGAAATTTGGCGGCCGCGTTTTTATTTCCAGCCGCAGGGGTCGCCCTCCTCGCGGAGGGCGTGGATAGAAATCCAGTCATGGTGAAATCGTAGCTCTCAGGCTCGGTCGCCCTCCTCGCGGAGGGCGTGGATAGAAATGGGTCTGTGCGGCCCTCAAAAACCCAGTATCGACGTCGCCCTCCTCGCGGAGGGCGTGGATAGAAATGATGGTACGAAAAGCGAGAACGCGGCCGGGTTTAGTCGCCCTCCTCGCGGAGGGCGTGGATAGAAATCTCGTTGAGCTGATCGAAGGCTGCTAAAAGAGTGGGTCGCCCTCCTCGCGGAGGGCGTGGATAGAAATCACTAAACCTCGGATAAAAGGTCATTGCGCACATGTCGCCCTCCTCGCAGAGGGCGTGGATAGAAATCGATGACTGCGCCCCGCGGCAGGTTTCCGCCGCCGGTCGCCCTCCTCGCGGAGGGCGTGGATAGAAATCCTCCAGCGTCTGGCCGAAAGGCTGGATAACCAGGTCGCCCTCCTCGCGGAGGGCGTGGATAGAAATTACTTTGACCAGACGTGGACGCGGGCAATGCCGAGTCGCCCTCCTCGCGGAGGGCGTGGATAGAAATTTGCATGGCGCGGGATGCATCTTACCGCGTTTCAGTCGCCCTCCTCGCGGAGGGCGTGGATAGAAATATCGTTCGTTCCTCCGTTTTGTTGTTCCTCTTGAGTCGCCCTCCTCGCGGAGGGCGTGGATAGAAATCAGCCCGGGTATCTCTGCTCCCACCAGTAGGCGTGTCGCCCTCCTCGCGGAGGGCGTGGATAGAAATTGCATCCCCTCGCGATTGTTGCCGGACAGCTGCGGTCGCCCTCCTCGCGGAGGGCGTGGATAGAAATTTGAATTCTTGTTATCCGTATGATACAATTTATACGTCGCCCTCCCCGCGGAGGGCGTGGATAGAAATCACACACCGGTCACGGTCAGGCCGTCCAGACTGCGTCGCCCTCCTCGCGGAAGGCGTGGATAGAAATATGTGGTCCAGAACCGTCATATCAGGCAACCTCCTGTCACCCTCCTCGCAGAGGGTACGGATAGAAATCAGTTTCCACCGCGAATCGGGCATCGCCACAATTTTTCCAAAAAGGAGTTTTCCATGCATACAGTTTCCCTCACCCATCAGCTCGTCGCCATCCAGGACGACTTTGACCTCGACAAGATCATCGAAAGCGGCCAGTGCTTCCGGCCGCAAAAACTGGCCGACGGGCGCTACCGCTTTCTTTCCGGCAGCGCACTTCTTTATCTGACTCCGCTGGGCGATGGTCAATACGACGCCGCATGGTATGGCTCAGATCGGGAGTACTGGGCCGACTACTTTGATTTGGGCCGGAACTATGCCGCGCTGCGGTGCAGCTTGGCGGGACAGAGTAGCTATCTGGACAAATCGCTCGATTTCGGGCAGGGCATCCGAATCCTGCATCAGGACCCATGGGAAATGCTCATCACCTTTCTCATCTCCCAGCGCAAGAGCATTCCGGCCATCCGCACCGCCGTGGAACACCTTGCCCGGTGCTGCGGCGAACCGCTCAGTGCCGAAGGCGATGAAGTTTTCCTCTTTCCTACCCCGCAGCAGCTCTGCGGCCTCTCTGAGGCGCAGCTGATGGGCTGTGGTCTGGGCTACCGCACCCGTTACATCCAGAACGCTGCCGCTCAGGCTTCCAGCGGCGCATTCGACCTCGGTGCTCTGGCGGCGCTGCCCGACGACGTGCTCTTTTCCCGCCTCCTCGAGCTGGACGGCGTCGGCAAAAAGGTAGCAAACTGCGTCTGCCTCTTTGGCTATGGCCGTACCGCGATGGCTCCCATTGATGTCTGGATACAGCGACTCATTGATGAGGAATTCGGCGGCCACGACCCTTTTCCTTCCTATGATCAGCAGGCTGGCATCGTACAGCAGTACTTGTTCTACTACAAGCGCAGCACCAGCCGCAGCGTCGCTCACAAAAAATAAAAAAAGTTATTGACAACTCTCCTTTCAGCTGGTATAATAACACACGTCGTCAGGGACGGCACAGGCTATGGGGGATTAGCTCAGCTGGGAGAGCGCTTGCATGGCATGCAAGAGGTCAGCGGTTCGATCCCGCTATTCTCCACCAAAAAAGCACCATACTTCATGTGAGGTATGGTGCTTTTCTTTTTGCTTTCTTAGAGGTTGCATCGAGAATCAGCCAAATGCCTGATTTTGCAGGCGCATGGACGGCAACCCCCAATTCTTGCTGTTTCGTTGTTTTTGAAAATGCTTGTTCGATGCCTGACTGTTTTGCAGGCGGACGTATCACTCCCCCTCAATGTAAGGAGTGAGATCGAAGCTGTTTGAGAATCTTCGTGGTCTCCACTTTCACATAGGCATCATCAGGCACCTTGGGGAGATACTTCATCAGGAAATCAACATCCTGTTGGATTCGCCGGACGGCAGCTTCCAGTGCAGAATAGTTGATTCCGTAGAATAGAAATTCTGCTTGCTTTCATAATCTGCTAAAAGTACGCAAGTATGAAGGAAAAGCAAGAAATACGCAATGTACCCTCTTTTAAAAAGAGGGTACAAAGAAAGGAAATTCAAAAAACTGTAGTTTGAGTTATAAATACTGGATAAAGAATTTCTGCGCGGCCTGCACTCGTTCCTTTTCACCAGCCTCATGGGCGAAGCCCGGAAGGATCGTCAGCTCCGTATGGACGCCGTGCTCCTGGAAATTTTTCTGCAGGCTCTTCATACGGGCTACGCGGTTATCGCCATACGGGGAGTCGCCGATAAACTTGTTGTCGAGCTCGCCGACACTGATGAGGACGGGTACCTTCTTTACGGCTTCGAGGTCGACATCATAACCGAAGTAATCCTTGAAATCACGGATACCCCAGAAGTAGTCCTCGTCTGGATTCAGGAAGGTCGGACGGCCAGGTGCACCGATGGAGCAGGCCTTCAGGCGATCAGGGTGAGCGAGCAGGAAGCGGTTTACGAACTGCCCGCCACCAGAGTGTCCGAACATGAAAAACTGATCTGTGTGAACGCCTGGATAGCGCTTCGCCATATCCTCGATCATATCGAGGAGAATCAGATCATAGCGGATGCCGTCGCAGGAGAGGAGCTTATAGCTGTTGAAGTCATCGCGCTGAATGAGTCCACCCGGGAACATAGGTGCAAGCACAGCCATATGATATTTGTCGGCGAGTTCCTTCGCCTGCTTGATGTACTCTTCGATCGCACAGCCGGTTCCATGGATGATGACGAGGAGAGAGTACTCATGCTCCTCTTCGTCGTAGTAGTAGTCTGGGAGATGCACCCAGTAGTGGAAACGCGGGTCGGTCGGACAGTGCCAGAGCATATTTAAGTAAGCATTGCCGAACAGATTTTTCTGCTGCTCAAGCGTGAGATTCGTAGCCAAAGGATTCTGATTTGCCATACTGTACCTCCAGGATTACAGGAATTTACCGAAGACGAAGCTTGCGATGACGAGCATGATGGCACCACCGATTCTGGAAGAAATCTGAGCATAGGACATCAGCTCCATGCGGTGTGCAGCGCCGAGACACTGTACGTCGCCGGCACCACCGCCGTTTGCCATACAGAGTCCGGCAGTCAGCATTCCTTCTACAGGATAGAAGTGGAACAGCTTACCGACGATGAAGGTTCCGATCATCGCACCGATGACAGTCGCCATGATGATGACGATATACGCTGGGTTTGTGAAGACCTTCGCGTAGTCTGTGAGGTTCGTACCGATACCAACGGTAATCATCAGTGGGAAGGACATATACTTTACGAAGAATTGCTGCATGCCCCTTGCGCCGGCCTTCACGTTTTCCGGCAGGATATTCGTCATATTCAGAATCGCCATCAGGATGACCATGAAAGCGAAGGTATGAATACTGAAGCCGAGGTTTGCATGGTTGATGATGGAGATGTGCTTTGCGTAGAGGTTAGCTACATTGAAGCATACGACACCGAGTGCGAGACCGGTTGCGTAGTCGGCTGCGGTCGGCTTCACGTCACTGGACTTCGTGCTGACATTTTCTTCACCGACCATGAGACGACCATTACCCGTCATGGATGGCTTGATCTGGCCGAGCTTGTTCAGCAGTGCAGACATGAAGACGGCGCAGAGATTGCCAATGCTGATGATTGCAAAGGCAGATGCATACCAGGAGGAGGCATCACCGCCGGTTGCAGCAGCCCACATCTTGCTCATCGGTGTGATACCGGCACCATTGCCACCGCCCATGACTGGAATTGCATAGGTGGCGATCGCCTCGATTGCGCCGACGCCAGTGATGGCACCTACGAGACCAGCGAGGCCGAGTGCACCTGCAATACCTGCAAGAATCGTCGGAATGAATCCAGCGAAGGATTTGATGAGCATCTTACGATCAACCGAGAGCACAGAGCCGGTGATCAGGACGAGAATGTAGAGATCGAGGAAACCGGTGGAGCCGTTGAAGGTATTCAGGGCTTCCATCGAGCCTTCACCAATCAGGTGGAAGGTGTTCATCGCGCCGGCTACGAGGCAGGAGAAGAGCATGCCGCCGCCGAACCAGGTCTTCCAGACCGGGATATGGTCACCGACCCAGCCGAGCAGTGTGCCGATGATCATCGCGAAGGCGAGTGCGCCGACCATGTTGGTCAGCATCCAGTCATTGGCTGCCATCACCATCATCAGTATACTGAATATAAGGTACATCCACAGAGGGAACCCAAGGATCTTCGTTTCTTTTAACTTATTCACAGTAAATCCTCCCAAAAAGTGATACCGAATTTTTAAAGCACTTTTATTTGCCGGCAAATTTGATAAATGTATTGTACAAAATTGGGAGTAATTGTGCAAGATTGTGACGATGGCGATTCCTCTATGGGACGATAACCATTTGGAATGGACATAGCGCCATAAAACAGAAAAAAAGCACTCGCTCTGTACTGCAAATTGAATGACGAATGCTTCTCCTTTTTCTGTTATGAACCTGATTCCAAAATGTTATCGGTTTTTAGCAGATGCGCTGATCATGTAGCGCCAGACGATTTCTGCAGAAGGGGATAGGTTGCGGCCCTTCTTTCGGGCGACGATGACATAACGATACAGAGTATCGCCTTTTATCGTGCCATAGACCGGGTTTTGACCAGTAGATGAATTACGAATCGTCATGTGCGGCAACAGGGCGATGCCACAGCCGCTGCAGGCAACGAGATATCGTGTGTCAACATAATCAATGCGCTGCGGATGAATCGGTGTGATGTGATATTTTCTGAAAAAAGATTTTTCAGCATCATACAGCCCCTGACCTGGCGTCGCCAGAATATATCGGAGTGACGGATTACGGAAACGGCTGATGTCGATTTCAACCGGATGCTCGAGTGAATTATCGGAGATATCCAGGTCCTCCAGAATCGGTGATTCCTGTGGAATGACAAATACGAGCGGATCCTCCTGTACTGGCATATACTCGATGTTTTCGGAGTGTACAGGTTCAGTATAGATGGCTAAGTCGATGGATTCGCTTTCCAGCTCTTCTTCGCACTGCTGAGAGTTGCGATTCAGGTAACTGAGATGTATCTCTGGATGTGTCATCATGAAAGGTGCTGCCTGAACAGCAGCGTAGGCGCCACCACGATGCGTTGTGGCGATCAGTACAGGCTCTGCTGGAATCTGATTAAACTGTCGAAGACTATCCATCATCTCGCTTTCGAGCTGCACATAGCGCCGAGCAAAATCGAGAAAAATCTCGCCCTGTGGTGTAACGCTGATCGGGCTGTGCGTGCGGTCAAAAGGCGAAAAGCCCAACTCTTTTTCGAGCTTATTCAGCTGTTTGGTCAGTGCCGGTTGCGAGATAAACAGTCGCTTCGCCGCCTGGGTGATGTTTCTGTATTTTTCTACCTCGAGCACATAACGGAAAATACTTGTATCCATGTGGACCTCCGAAATCGATGTCTTAACGATAGTATATCAGAATCAGAGCGAAAGATAATTGAAATTTCGGGTGATGCGCTGTTTCTGCAAAGCAATAAGGTCTAGCTTATCCATGCCGTTGAAAGAAAACAGCTATCGAAACTATAGATTCCAGTTGCAAAAACATTGAAGAAAATGCCAAAAAAGAGACTCCGGATACTGAAATGAACCCCAAAAGTTAGACAAAAATGGGTCTTTCCCAAATTTTGTGTAAAGTCCAGACAGCTATAAAACAAGAGCGATTTTAATATGAGGCGAAAGACGGCGAAACCGGCTGTCGCCTTAACAATAACATAACGCCGGCAAGGGGGAATGTCAAGGGCGGCAGCGGCGTTCATGCTGGGCATGAGGCTGCCGGTGTCGTCGATGCGGATGGTGACAGGGTAGGTGGTGGTGCCGGCGGAGGAGATGCTGGTGACGACGCCCTCAAAGGTGCAGTCGTCGATGGCGTCGGCGGTGATCTCTGCTTTCTGGCCCACCGCGATGTCGAGGATGTCCAGCTCGTCTACGTCCAGGGTCATTTCGAGGTAGCTCAGGTCGTTGATGACGCACATGGTCTCGGTGGTGGAAGAACTGCTGCCCACGGTGTCGCCGACCTTCGACTTTTTTTTGTCAAACCATTCATTTTTAACAGAAAGGCTCATACGGTCAAGCAGGATGCCGTACAGAGTTTTTGCATCGGTTGACAGATCTTGGAACCGCTGCTCCTGAAAAAGAGCCTTTGGAATGCGGTAGAAGGAGAAAAGCTCTCCAGTCTGTCCGTAGAAGTAGTCAAGGGTCATGCGGTTGGTTCACAGATAAAAAACAGCGATAATATATCGGCATCGTTGAGAAAACCTCCTTGTCAATACTTTTGGGGAAAATAAAAAGCGCAACTTTGATGTGTAAAATCAAAATTGCGCTAAGTAAGCTGTCAGAAAAAACTTTTCTCTTAAATGACCTTCTCTCTGAGCAAAACCCATTGACACACTTGAAAATTGGGTGGTAAAATTGCCTTGTAGGCGGAGCATGATTCCTGGAAGCAGGATGCAACTGTGAACCTTTTTGGTGGATAGAACGTATCAACGCGATATTAAGCCTGTCCCCGCACTTTCGTGTGGGGGTGTGTTTCGATACCGTTCGGGAGAGCGCTTGCATGGCATGCAAGCGGTCAGCGGTTCGATCCCGCTATTCTCCACCAAAAAAGCACTGTACTTCGTAGGGAGTATGGTGCTTTTCTTTTTACTGAAGCCGATTTTTGGGGCTGCATTGAGTCGCCTGCATGTCTTTTGGGCTTTTTGCGGAAAACCGAGATGTTCCCGCAGATAAGCGGTTCCCCATAACAAAAGAGACCGCCGTCCAGCAAGCTGCTGTACGGCGGTCTCTTCTTCTTTTTTCAGTTCCGCGGGATGGCCATTCGGCGCTCTGCTTTCTTTACGAGCCATGCTCCCGCCCATCCGCAGGCGGCTCCCAAAATGACACCACCCAGAATATCCGTCGGGTAATGGACACAGAGGTACATCCGCGAGAATGCGATGAGAACGCCTACCGGCAGAGCCGCCATCGCCCACTGCTTTTTCCCGGCCATCCAGAGGGCTGTCACCGAGGCGAAGGACGCCGCCGTATGGCCCGAAGGAAAGGAGAAATCGTCCGGGTACGGGATAAGCAGTTGTACCTCCGTAAGGATGTCGCATGGACGGACGCGGGCCACCAGCGGCTTGAGAAGAAGATTGCAGAGGACAGCGTCGATGAGGAGCGCCGCTGCCAACACACATCCGACCCGCCGCGTTTTACGGAACACCAGCAGCACCGCTGTCAGCGTCACCCAGAGAATACCGGAGTCTCCCAGACGGGTAATAAAACACATGCTTCCATCCAGCATAGGGCTGTGCAGGGATTGCAGGAATTGCAGGAAAGTGAGTTCGGCGTTCATAAAGCTCCCTCTTTCTCGTTTCGTTATGTACAGGATACCAGAAGTTTATGAACAGAAAAGCACAAAGTCTTAAACAGTAGTTAAAACAGCCGGCTCCGCCGCTGAGTTTTGCAGCGTTTCAGTTCTCGGCGTTTCGGATGGACAAGGGAAAAATTAAAAAGAAAAGCCGACTGAGAATACCTCTCAGTCGGCTTTTTCTATGCCGGTGGTGGGGGTCGAACCCACACGTGTTATTAGCACAAGGGATTTTGAGTTTTCGTCACCGTCGCTCATCTGGTGTCATCCAGTGATATCTAGTGATATCTGGTTCCCACTGTGCAAAGGCAAAATTCACGCCTCAACGAATAATAATTTGAAATGTCCACGATTTTTCGTTACGTTTTCCCTCGGCTCCGATTTTTCGATTTGGAACGCAAAAAAGGAAATTGGAGGGATGTTCAGGAGGGATGCAGGGCAAAACGCTGTCTGCTTAGGCACAAAACGAAAGGAAAGTCAAGGATAATGAATCAAAATCAAGCAAAAGAGTATTATGAAAAATTATTTGTGAACTATCCTGATGTGCTGTCTGTCGAAGAAGCAACAACTTTACTCGGTTTCAAAAGCCAGACTGCCATCATCAGAAGAATCCATCAACATAGAATTCGCTGCCTGAAAGTCGGATGATCTTTCATGATTCCGAAAGAATATCTCATCGACTATCTTTTGGATAGCTAAATTATACAGCCATTATATTACATAGCGCACTACTTTTCAATAAGAAAAGAGTGCGCTTTTTATTTTCAAACGAAAGGCGGTCGATTTTTTGAACACAAGCTGGAGCAAAACGTTGAAAAAGCCACATGACCCTTGACTACTTCTACGGACAGGCCGGAGAGCTGTTCTCCTTCTACCGAATTCCCAAGCTTTTGTTCCAGGATAGCCGCTTCCAACCGCTTTCCACAGATGCCAAAACCCTGTACGGCATCCTGCTGGACCGCATGAGCCTGTCTGTGAAAAACGGCTGGCTGGACGAGCAGAACCGGGTGTTCATCATCTTCACGATAGAGGATGTCAAGAGGGCATTGTGTTGCGCAGACAACAAAGCGACCAAGCTGCTCCGGGAACTCGAAAAGTTTGGTTTGATTGAACGAAAACGAAGAGGTCTGGGAAAGCCAAGTTTGGTGTATGTGAAGAACTTTTCGGCAGAATCGTCAAAATCAATATTCCAGAATCGTGATTTTCACGATTCTGGAGGCTTCAAAAACGCAAGTCAAGACCCTTCAAAATCACGATGTAATAAGACTAAAGAGAATGATACTGAAATGAGTGAGACTGATCCCTTCTATTCTGAAGAAGCGGATGAGATGAGCAAACGCACCCAACTGGAAGAATTTTTTTCTCAGTCTTTAGAGGTGGAACTTCTGCTCCGGCTCTGCCCGGACGATGAGGACACCATCTATCAAATCGTGGATTTACTGGTAGACACCTGTGCCACCAAACGCAAGATGCTGCACATCGCCGGGGACGATAAGCCCGCCGAGGTGGTACGCAGCCGGTTTATGAAGCTGAACGCCGACCATATCTGCTTTGTGCTGAAGCGCCTTGCAGAGAACAGCAGCCCGATTCGTAACATGAAACAATACCTGCTGGCTTCTCTGTACAACGCACCCACCACGATGCAGCTTTCCTACCAGAACCAAACTAATCACGACTTAGCGATGCGGGGGTGATAAAAATTTCAAAGAAAGCAACCACAATAGCCATCGTCAACCAGAAAGGCGGCACCGGCAAGACCACGACCTGTGAAAATCTAGGCATCGGTCTGGCGATGGAGGGCAAGAAGGTCCTGTTGGTGGACGCTGACCCGCAGGGCAGCTTGACCATCAGCATGGGCTGGCAGCAGCCCGATGAACTGCCCACCACCCTTTCCACTCTGATGGCAAAAGCCATGAACGACCAGAGCATTCCGCCCGGTGAAGGCATCCTGCACCATGCAGAGGGCGTTGACCTGATTCCGGCGAACATCGAACTGGCAGGGCTGGAAGTGTCTCTCGTCAACTGCATGAACCGGGAAAAGATGCTCAAGCAGGTGCTGGAAGGAGCAAAGCACGAATACGATTTCATTCTGCTGGACTGCACCCCTTCCCTTGGGATGCTGACCGTGAATGCGCTGGCAGCGGCGGACACCACCCTGATTCCGGTGCAGGCGCAGTACCTGTCTGCGAAAGGCTTGGAACAGCTTTTGCAGACCGTGCAGAAGGTCCGACGGCAGATCAACCCGAAACTGAAAATCGAGGGCATCCTGCTGACTATGACAGATAGCCGCACCAACTATGGGCAGCAGATCGACAACCTGATTCGGGGTGCTTACGGCAGCAAGATCAAGGTGTTTGACCAGACCATTCCCCGGTCTGTCCGTGCTGCGGAGATCAGTGCTGTGGGCAAGAGCATTTTCCAGCACGACCCCAAAGGCAAGGTGGCAGAAGCCTATAAATCTCTGACCGAGGAGGTGATGGCGAATGCCGAAAGGCAGCTTAAACGTGTCGCTGAAAGGGGCAGATGACATTTTCTCCACCGAGGAATCCCGGCAGGAACAGCAGCGGGAACAGGTGCAGCAGATTCCTATTGGAGAGCTGTTCCCCTTCAAGAACCACCCCTTTAAGGTCTTGGATGACGAGTCCATGCAGCGCACGGTGGAAAGCGTAGAACAGTACGGTGTGCTGTCTCCGCTGATTGCCCGTCCTCGCCCGGAAGGTGGTTACGAGATCATCTCTGGGCACCGCCGTCAGCACGCCGCCCAGCTTGCCGGGCTGGAAACCCTGCCGGTCATCGTCCGCAATATGGATGATGATGCCGCTGTTCTGCTCATGGTGGATAGCAATCTCCAACGTGAGAACATCTTGCCCAGTGAACGAGCTTTTGCCTACAAAATGAAGCTGGAAGCCCTAAAAAATCAAGGTGCTAGGTCGGATTTAACTTGTGGCCAAATTGGCCACAAGTCAAATGGTGCAAAAGCGCGAGATATTGTCGCTGATGAATCAGGTGACAACGCTCGAAATGTCCAAAGGTTTATCCGCCTGACCAACCTTGTCCCGGAACTGCTGGACATGGTGGACGAAAAGAAGATCGCTTTTAATCCCGCTGTGGAGCTGTCCTATCTGGACGAAAGCCAACAGCGGGATTTTTTAGAAGCCATAGAGGACACCCAGAATGCGCCGTCTCTTTCCCAAGCGCAGCGGCTCAAAAAGCTGGCACAGGAAGGGCACTTCTCATATGATGTTGCCTTTGCCGTCATGGGAGAAGAGAAAAAGGACGAGCTGGACAAGGTGGTCATCAAAAACGACACCCTGCGGAAATACTTTCCCCGCAGCTACACCCCGAAACAGATGGAGGACACCATCATCAAGCTGCTGGAACAGTGGCAGCGCAAGCAGCAGCGGCAGAACGAACGCTGACTTATACCGTAACGAAAGACCCGATGGGGTCTTTTTCTTTTGCAAGCAAAGGAGAAAACGCCTATGAAAAACAACGCTACCCGTACCATCCGCTCCGAGGAGATCACCATTGACGTGCGCATCTGCGCTGCACTGGCGGTAAACCGGGGCGGCGAGATCTACCTTGCAGCCATTGCCCCGGATATGGAGCTGACCGTCATCACGCTGGACGAAGCTCCGGGCATCCTGCCCTGTTTTGAGGAGGACGATGCCTACCTGAACCTCCCCAACACCTCGCTGCTGCTCTGCTACAACCCTGCGCAGGTGCTGAAGATGGGCGGCAAGCACTACCTGACTGGCCCGGTGATTCTGGCTCGCACCAACATGGATGGCGAGGTCATCTCGCTGACCATTGATGAGGTCTACCTGTTCCAGAAGTATCTGGAAAGCCACAGCATCACCCTGATGGCAGACGATCAGAAGCTGCCCTGCATCTGCATGGAGTGAGGTGTGCCATGCTGAACTTTTTTATCGGTTTCGCATTTTTTGAAGCCGGCGCTTTTTTCGGCTTCTTCGTGGCGGCTCTGCTGAACGCTGCCCGTGCCGGGCAGGAGGATTAAAAGCGCCCTGCTGCACGGGAGGTGATGGCAGTGCAGGAAGAAATCGAACAGAAGTCATTCAACATTATGATCTCCACCACAAAGCTGTCCGCCCGGACCGTCCTGCGGGCAGTAAAAGCGGCGTTTCGGCTGTACCAGTCCAAAGCATCCCAAGGTAAGCAAAGCGTCCGCACCCTTCTGCGGCAAAACCGTGGCGTTTCCAGCGTGGAGATCAGCAAGACCGGCATCCGTGGTCTGGAACGCTATGCTAAGCGGTATCACATCGACTACTCCATCCAGAAAGACCTGTCCTGCAAGCCGCCCCGATATCTGGTCTACTTCAAGGCACAGGACACGGATGCCTTGAGTGCAGCGTTCAAGGAATATTCGGCATCGGTGCTGGATAAAACCAAGCGTCCTTCCGTGCTGGCAAAGCTGCATGATCTGGCGCAGTCCGTTGCAAATCTGCCGGACAAAGTGCGGCACAAGCAGGAGGAGCGTGGCCTATGAGCAAAAAGAAGCTTTCCAAGCTGCTGGCGCTCTATCTGCCCTATGTGGTGATTGGGCTTGTAGCTACCAATCTGGGCGAGGCATGGCGGCTGGCTGTGGGCAAGGAACTGGGCGACAAAATCGTATCGCTGATGGATACGCTCCCGGCTGTATTTTCAAATCCGCTGCCCAGCCTGCACCCATTTGACTTGTTCATTGGTCTGTGCTGCGGTGCTGGAATGCGGCTGGCGGTGTACCTGAAAGGTAAAAACGCCAAGAAGTACCGCCACGGCATGGAGTACGGCTCTGCCCGGTGGGGCGGACCCAAAGATATCGAGCCGTTTATGGCTCCGAAGTTTGAGGACAATATCATTCTGACCAAAACAGAACGCCTGATGATATCCAACCGCCCGCCGGACCCCAAGAATGCCCGAAACAAAAATGTGCTGGTAGTCGGCGGCTCCGGCAGCGGTAAGACCCGGTTTTGGCTCAAGCCCAACCTTTTACAATGCCACAGCTCCTATGTGGTAACAGACCCGAATGGCGAATCAGCAATAAATCTGCTACTGGCTTCGGTGACATTATGGCCACCGAAACCTACGGTACCCGCCGAGCCAACGCTTACAAGATTTTGGAGGATACCTTGAATTTGCGTGACAGCCGCGTTTATGATACCATCGAGGAGAATGGGAAAGAAAAGCGTGTGCTGAATCAAAACGAAACCACCCTCGCCCAGCAGAAACAGCAGGCCATCAAGGACGCATTTGCTGGCTGGGTCTGGAAAGATCCACAGCGACGCGCCCTACTGGTAAAAAAGTACAACGAGCTTTTTAACAGCACCCGCCCCCGTGAGTATGACGGTAGTCACATTCATTTTGTGGGCATGAACCCGGAGATCAATTTGCGAGAGCATCAGCGCAATGCGGTTGCCCATGTGCTGTATGGGTACAACACCCTTTTGGCGCACGAAGTCGGTGCTGGCAAGAGTTTTGAGATGGCGGCTTCCGCTATGGAACTGAAACGTCTGGGCTTGTGTCAGAAAAGTCTTTTTGTCGTGCCAAACCATTTGACGGAACAATGGGCCAGCGAATTTTTACGCCTGTACCCCAATGCAAAGCTGCTGGTCACCAGCAAAAAAGATTTTGAACCCAGTAATCGCAAAAAATTCTGTGCGAGAATTGCGACCGGTGATTATGATGCGGTTATCATCGGACACAGCCAGTTTGAAAAGATACCCTTGTCCGCAGAACGACAGGAGCGTCTGATTCAGGAACAGATGGATGAAATCGAGGAGGCCATCGAAGAAGCAAAAGCACAGGTTGGTGAGCATTTCACGGTAAAGCAGCTGGAAAAGTTGCGCAAGTCTCTGAAACAGAAACTGGAAAAGCTGCAAGGCGCAGACCGTAAAGATGATGTGGTTACGTTTGAGCAATTGGGCGTAGACAGGTTGTTTGTGGATGAAAGTCAGGCGTTCAAAAACCTCTACTTGTACACGAAAATGCGTAATGTCGCAGGTTTGAGTACGAGCGAGGCGCAAAAATCCAGCGATATGTTCGGCAAGTGCCGCTATCTGGATGAAATCACCGGAGGCCGTGGCGTGATTTTTGCAACGGATACACCCCTGAGCAACAGCATGACCGAGATGTACACCCTCATGCGCTATCTCCAGTACAACACCTTGCAGCAGAAAGGGCTGACCCATTTTGATGCGTGGGCTTCTACTTTTGGTGAAACTACTACTGCCATCGAACTTGCGCCCGAAGGCACTGGATACCGTGCACGCACTCGTTTTGCGAAGTTCTTCAACTTGCCTGAACTGATGGCGATGTTCAAAGAAGCAGCAGATATCAAGACCAGCGACCAGCTTCATCTCCCGGTGCCTGATGCAAAATTTGAGACGGTGGTGGTCAAACCTTCGGAAATCCAACAGGACATGGTGCAGGCGTTGAGCGAACGTGCAGCCGAAGTCCACAGCGGTTCTGTTGACCCCTCTGTGGATAATATGTTGAAAATCACGTCGGATGGCCGCAAAATCGGTCTTGACCAGCGGTTGATGAATTCCGCTCTGCCCGATGACCCCAACAGCAAGTTAAATGCCTGCGTCAACAACGTCCTGCGCATCTGGAACGACACCAAGGAGCAGAAGCTGACCCAGTTGATTTTCTGCGATATGTCTACTCCCAAGGGGGACGGTTCGTTCAACGTCTATGATGATATTCGCACCAAGCTGCTCAACGCCGGTGTGCCCGAACAGGAGATCGAGTTCATCCACAACGCAGATACGGAGAACAAGAAAGCAGAACTTTTCTCCAAGGTACGCAGCGGACAGGTGCGTGTGCTGCTGGGCAGCACTGCCAAAATGGGAGCAGGGACCAACGTCCAGACGCTGCTCGTAGCGGTGCATCATCTGGATGTAGGCTGGCGTCCGTCTGATATGACTCAGCGCAATGGCAGAATCATCCGTCAAGGCAATCAAAACAAACAAGTGTACGTCTATAATTACGTCACTGAATCGACATTTGACGCCTACTTGTACCAGACCTTAGAGAATAAGCAGAAGTTTATCTCGCAGATCATGACGAGCAAATCGCCTATGCGATCTTGCGATGATATTGACGAACAGGCTTTATCTTACGCAGAAATCAAGGCTCTGTGTGCAGGCGACCCTCGCATCCGGGAAAAGATGGACTTGGACGTGCAGGTAGCAAAATTGAAGGTGCTGCGCGGTGACTTCCAGAATCAGAAATATCGTCTGGAGGATAAGCTGCTCAAAACTTTCCCGGAGGAGATCCAGAAACAGAAAACCCGCATTGCTGCTTTACAACAGGACTCACAGATTGCAGCAGCACACCCGCAGGACAAAGAAAACTTCTGCGACATGACCATCAAGGGCATGGTGTACGATGACAAAAAGGCTGCAGGCGAACGGCTGCTGCTGGCTCGGCAGGAGATGCCCAATGCTGATATGATGCTGCTGGGCACCTACCGTGGCTTTGAACTGAACATTCGATTCGACAGCTTCAAAAATGAGCATCAGGCCGTACTCCGGGCAGAGTTGAGTTACCCGGTGTCGCTGGGCGATGATGCGCGCGGCAATATCACTCGTCTGGACAATGCCATCGACAATTTCGCTGACCGTATTGCAGATGCCGAAAATGCTCTGCAAAATCTGGAACAGCAGAAACAGGCCGCAGAGATTGAAGTGGAGAAGCCCTTCCCGCAAGAGGAAGAACTGGCAGAAAAGTCTGCTCGCCTTGCCGAACTGAATGCTCTACTGAACATCGACCGTGACCGCAGTTCCTCGCAGGATGCTCCCGAAGAAACCGAGGAAACCGAAACACCTGCAACTCGTCCGTCTGTTCTGGCTGCACTGGATGAAAAGGCCAACCAGCCAGAACCTGTAAAGCCGTTCAAGAGTTATCTGGATAAGGAGGGCCGATAATTTGAAAAAGCGGGAACACCGTCTCTTTATTCGTGTGACTGACGAAGAACGGAACTGCATTTTAGATAAGATGTATGGCATGGGCATCCACAGCCTGAGTGCCTATATCCGCAAAATGGCATTGGATGGCTACTGCCTGAATCTCGACCTTCCGCAGCTGCGGCGCATGGCTTATTTGCTCCAGAATTGCAGCAACAACTTGAATCAGGTAGCAAAACGCGTCAACGAATGCGGCAAGATCTATTCTGCCGACCTTGCCGATCTACGCACCCGGCTGGATGAACTGATTGATATCGGCAAGCAAATTCTTTCCAAGCTGGCAGAGCTATAAAAATTCCCGCAGTTGGAGGACTGCGGGTGTACATATAACGCTTGACATCCTTGCAACGTAGTAGTCGATACCTTTATAATAAGAGCGAACAGAAAGGAAGTGCTTGATATGATGTCTATGCTGAAGAAAATTGCTCTTTTCCCGATTTCTCTCTTTGTGGCGTTTCTAGCTCTGATGGCAAGGTGGCTGCTAACCCTGTCCAGCTATGTAGTTGCTCCGCTGATGCTCTACATCTTCGGCTGCGGCATCTACACTGCTTACCGTCAGACTTGGAATCAGTTCCTTATCTTGCTGGTAGCCGAATTCCTCTGCTTTGTCCTCTTTTTCGGCGCAACTGCCATCACCGAGGGCATCGGGCGGTTCAGTGAGTGGTTGGCCGAACTGTAAGGAGCATTTTCAACCTTTTGCCGCCTTCGGGCGGCTTTTTCTTTTATGGGGGTGATTTAGGATGGCAGCAACACGGCTGATTGCGCTACACAAAAACAAGGGCATGACCGTTGCGGCCTGCCTGAAAAATCGCACGGACTATATTGAAAACCCGGACAAGACCGAGCAGGGGCAGTATGTCAGCAGCTATGCTTGTAGCGCCCTGACAGCAGATGAAGAATTTATGCTGTCCAAACGGCAGTACGACCTTGTGAACGGACGCAGGCAGAAAAGCGATGTAATCGCTTATCAGATACGGCAGTCCTTCCGTCCGAGGGAAATCACCGCAGAGGAGGCTAACAAGGTGGGCTACGAACTGGCCATGCGCTTTACCAAGGGCAAGTACGCCTTTGTAGTGGCAACGCACACGGACCGGCAGCACATCCACAACCATGTGATCTTCAACTCCACAGCGTTGGATGGCAGCAGAAAGTTCCGGGATTTTTTCTTTTCGGCGTTGGCAGTGCAGCGGTTGAGCGACCTGATTTGCTTAGAACACCAGTTGTCCGTCATTGAAAAGAAGCCCTACCGGGAACGGCAGAAGCGCATCGTCTACCCGCCTAAGGAGAGCAACCGTGACCGCCTGTGCGGAATCATCGACACAATCCTTGCAGAAAAACCGGGGGATTACGAAGCGTTTCTGCAAAAGCTGGAGCAGCAGGGCTATGAGGTGAAGCGTGGCAAGTACACGGCGGTGAAAGGCAAGGGACAGAAACACTTTATCCGTTTCCGCACACTGGGTACCGGTTATGGCGAGGACGAGATCAAGGCGGTGCTGGAGGGAAAGGCGAAGCACCAGCCGTACCAGAAAAAACAGCCCAAAGAGCAGCCCTTCCAGTTGCTGGTGGATATTCAGGGGAAAATGGCAGAGGGCAAAAGTGTCGGCTACAAAAGGTGGGCGACCAAGTTCAACCTGAAGGAGATGTCCAAGACGCTGCTATTTTTACAGGAGCAGAAGATCAGCAGTGCCGACGAACTGCGGGAACGTGCAGCGGCGGCAACGGAACGGTATCATGCTATGGGGGATTCCATCAAGGCGGCAGAAACGAGGTTGGCCGAAATCGCCGTGCTGAAAACCCACATTATCAACTATGCCAAGACTCGCCCGGTCTATGATGCCTACCGCAAGTCGGGGTACAGTAAAAAGTTTTTGGAAGCTCACCGGGAGAAAATCACCCTGCACAAGGCGGCGAAAGCTGCCTTTGACGAGGCAGGATTGCAAAAGCTGCCGAAGGTCAAGGAGTTGGATGCGGAGTTTGCAGAACTGCTGACCAAGAAGAAAGCATCTTACCCGGACTACCGCAAGGCACGGAACGAGATGCAAGAACTGGTTCGGGCACAGAAAAACGTGGAACGATTTTTTGCGGAGGAAAAGCCAGCACAGGAGAACGAGCAGGTTCGATAAACGCAGATTGCGAGAGTTGACCGCAAGAGGTCGGCACTCGGCAATCTTTTTTCGTTGGTTCAATCTTTAACGGAATGGTTTATTTCTTTCGATTGTGTATGTTGGTGCGGTCAACAGGTATCCTATGGAGTGTAAAGAACACGATAGGATGAGGTTGCACTATGAAAGAGCTTTTTGGACAGCGACTACGGGAGCAGCGTATAAAGCATGGGTTGACGCTGGAACAGCTTGCGGAAAAATCCGAGCTTTCCTCCAACTATATCGGCATGGTAGAGCGTGGCTTAAAGGAACCCGGTCTTGCCACCATTGTCAAACTTCTGAATGCTCTGAATATTTCCGCAGACACATTGCTGTGTGATCTGGTTCCCAGTGCATCCCATGTGACCGACGACGAGATCTGCAAGCGGCTGGAAGGCTTGACCCCTATTCAGAAAAAGGCAGCACTCGACTTGCTGGACACCTATATCGCCAATCTCCCTTACCTCACAAACGAGGAATAAACCACAAACTTTGCAAGCGCATCGGCTGAAATCTAGCCGGTGTGCTTTTCTTTTGCATTCCTTTCGACTATAATAATTCTTATAGGATGTATTGTTTCCTAAAGAGTCGATTGTTTGGGGGTATCAAAATGAGAGAACCACGGTACGACATTTTAGCTGATATTCAGGATGCGATCGAGCGAGCAAAACAAGGCAAGCTGGCGTTGTACTGGCAGCGCGCCATCCAGCGGGAATACCGATGCAAGAAAATAACCCCTGCCGAGCAGCAGGCGTATGAGCAGTTGCAGAGCATTCTTTTCGAAGTGCCACAATGGAGCGATGAAGAAGAACTGCACCATGACATGGAGAATATCGGCGGCAGGGTTCGCTTCTGTCACTTTTGGGATGAGCACTACTCCATGGTGCAGTTGACGGAAGACCGCAACGGAAAATACTCCGCAGCCTACGTTCTGGATGCAGAAACCACCCCGGATGTGCGTAAGGAGGCTGCACTGCTGGCGCAGAAAGAACTTGCGGACTGTATGCAGGCGTGGGGCATTTCGCTTCTGGATGCGCCTGTTCCTGAACAGATGAAGTACGGTTCTCTTGCAGAAGCCGCTTCTCACCTCATGCAAGTTTTGAACGACCCAGAGCACATCACCGGGTAAAAAGCGTCCCGAAGGGATGCGCAGCCTGCATTGGGAAATGCAGAACAAAGGGGTTTGGGGCACTCCCCAACAAGCATTTTGCAACGCAAAATAAGCAGATGTATATACGTCTGCACTGCTTGCCACAATGGTGTTGGTTCTGAGAAGCTCACAGCCAGTGAGCTATACAGATGCCCAAACCTAAGCTACAATGAAGATGTGCTGAGAGAACGAAGCATTGCTTGAGCTGAACAATTGTACTTCGGCCTTTCGAGGTCCACCACACGAACAGTGACTTGAAAAAGCTGGCATCCACACTCAAAAACTGGGAGGCGATATCCGTATTGTAATGGAACATACCAGTACGTACTGGAGACCGATCGCACTGACATTGAAGGAAGCGGGCTTTTTTCCGTTGTCAATGCGATTTGCGGTCGAATAGGAGCTTCTTGTCCTTCATCTGTCTGCTTCTCCCTCATTTCTGCGCTGAGACGCAGAGCCAGCCTTTCTTTTTGTGTATCTGCACCTCGTGAAAGCCCGCCTGCTCCAGATACGCCTTCAGCTCGGTGTCCTTATAGATGGTCATGCCACCGATGATCTCCGTCCACCTCTCATCCTTGTCCGTGTCGCCGTTTGCTTCGTTGCAGATGAGAAATGTCCCGCCGACCTTCAGCACCCGGTAAACCTCCCGGAAGCACCGAGGCAGATCAGGCCAGAAATAGACGGTTTCAAAGGCCGTCACCGCATCGAACCAGTTGTCCGTAAACATCATATCTGCCACGCTGCCTTGCAAAACGGCGCAGCGACCCTCCGCGATGGCGACGTCGTTGACCTTTTTCGACTTCTCCACGCTGACGGGCGAATAGTCGATGCCCTTGACGACGCCCTGTGGGCATTTTTTCAGCAGCCGTCGGATGTTCGCCCCACCGCCGCAGCCGCAGTCCAGCACCTTGGCGTCCGGCGCAGTATTCAGAAATTGAAGCCCCCACCGGGCCACGGCGCTGTGACCGAGATTCATCATGGCGACCATAATTTTCCCGCCAAAGCCCACGGGCTTGCGGGTATTTTCAAAGAATGACATATCACACCTCCATTTTTACACACTCGGCATAGGTCAGCGGGAACGAAGCTTTCAGGACAGCGCTTTTCCGCACCGTCCAGTCGTTTTGCCGCAGGAAACGCAGGTATCCCTCGCTCGTCCATCTGCTGTGGAGAGGGAAGCCCGCCAGCTTCATGAAAAATGCCTTGACCTTGCCGGAAAACGAGTTTCCCGCGTGGGTGAAGGTCGGCGCAATGAGCACGCCGTCCTCTTTCAGCACCCGCTTGATTTCTTGCAGGGCTTTTTCCGGCTGCGGCACGATGTGCAGCGCATTGGACACGATCACCACATCAAAGGACTTATCCGCATAGGGCAGGCGGAACATATCCTGCACGGAAAAGTGCAGCTTGGCAGAGTGGTTATCACGCTTGGCCTCGGCAATCATCTCCGCGGAGGCATCCGTCGCCTCGATGTGCGCTGCCGCGTTCACAATGTGCTTTGCAATCAGTCCCGTGCCGGTCGCCAGCTCCAGCACCGTTTTGGCTTTCACCACCGGCCGGATCAGCTTATACATCTCTTCGTATGCCGCCCGATCCTTTTGCATAAAGCGGTCGTAACGACCGGCATTTTTGTCCCAGAAGGTCTTTCGTTCTTTCATAGCCGTTGCCCTTATCTCTTCTTTATTTTTTGCCGCATTGTGCCTCTCGGAAAGGATTCAAAGTGCCACTAAATTTTCCCGTGCAGGCATCTGTCCCGCCGCTCTCAGGCGTATTCCAGCAGTGCA
>ULSW01016433.1_pt1 | contig 36551 bp, 47 predicted proteins | sample 1957051 | NCBI WGS metagenome assembly ULSW01 (sample SAMEA4835719, study PRJEB28245) | human gut metagenome | biome: gut microbiome; material: fecal sample | place: Denmark | collected 2008 | reverse complement strand
TTTTGCATTAATTTACGATATTTCTTCTTTATATGGTAAATAATAGCTTATTTTGCACCGTTTTTGCGAACAACCAAGTTATTATATAACCGAAAAAATGGAAATAGTACATACTATCAAGGACTTGCAGGCCGGACTTTCGGCTATGAGAGCCCAAGGTAAGAAGGTGGGTCTGGTACCTACGATGGGAGCCTTGCATGCCGGTCATGCTTCATTGGTAAAACGTTGTGTGGCGGAGAATGATGCCGCTGTGGTAAGTGTTTTTGTAAATCCTACTCAGTTTAATGACCGGAATGATTTAATCAAATATCCCCGTACGCCGGAGGCCGATTGTCGTTTGCTGGAAGAATGCGGGGCGGCGTTTGTCTTTGCTCCGGCGGTGGAAGAGATGTATCCGGAACCGGATACCCGCAGGTTCAGCTACGCGCCTTTGGATACGGTAATGGAGGGAGCCTTCCGCCCGGGACACTTCAACGGTGTATGCCAGATTGTGAGCAAGTTGTTTGATGCGGTGCAGCCGGACCGCGCTTATTTCGGTGAAAAGGATTTTCAGCAATTGGCTATAATCCGTGAAATGGTGCGTCAGATGAGTTATCCGCTGGAGATTGTGGGCTGTCCTATCGTACGTGAGGAAGATGGCCTGGCTCTGAGCAGCCGTAACGCCCGTCTGTCCGCCGAAGAACGTAAAAATGCCTTGAAAATTTCGCAGACTTTATTTGAAAGTCGTACCTTTGCGGCCTCGCATACGGTTGCCGAGACACGGAAGTTTGTGGAAGATGCCATTGCGGCCGCTCCCGGCTTGCGTTTGGAATACTTTGAGCTGGTGGACGGCAATACGTTGCAGAAGATTGCCGATTGGGAAGACACTGCGTATGCCGTAGGCTGCATTACGGTATTCTGCGGAGAAGTCCGTCTGATTGACAATATCAAGTATAAGGAGTAATAAACATAAAAAAGCCAATCTTATGATGATTGAAGTGTTGAAGTCGAAAATCCATTGCGCCCGTGTCACGGAGGCTAATCTCAACTACATGGGAAGCATTACGATTGACGAGGACTTGATGGATGCCGCTAACATGATTGCCGGCGAAAAGGTTTATATTGCCGACAATAATAACGGTGAACGTTTTGAAACTTATATCATTAAAGGCGAGCGCGGTTCGGGTAAAATCTGTTTGAACGGCGCGGCGGCCCGTAGGGTTCAACCGGATGACATTGTTATTATCATGTCGTATGCATTGATGGACTTTGAAGAAGCCAAGACGTTTAAGCCGACGGTGATTTTTCCCGATCCGGCGACAAATAAGGTGGTGAAGTAGTCCTTTATCAGATAGAAAGAAAAAGTCCCGTTTGCCGAATGGCGGACGGGACTTTCTTTTTATGGTGAAGTAACTTTAGTGCTTCAACTGCTCATTCATGGCTGCGGCGGCTTTTCGGCCGTCACCCATGGCGAGGATTACGGTAGCGCCACCACGAACGATGTCGCCGCCGGCATAAATGGTCGGGATGGACGACTGCATACTGTCGTTTACGGCAATTGTTCCTTTACGTCCCAATTCGAGCCCTTTGATAGAGCTGGGAACGATAGGGTTCGGGGATACGCCTACGCTGACGATGGCAAGGTCTATGTCAATCGTTTCGGTGGCTCCCGGAATGGGCACAGGACTGCGGCGTCCGGATGCGTCGGGTTCGCCCAATTCCATTTTTTGGAGAACTACCTGTTTTACTTTTCCTTGTTCATCGGCAATGTATTCTATCGGGTTGTGGAGTGTCAGGAATTCTACTCCTTCTTCTTTGGCATGTTTCACTTCCTCAATACGTGCAGGCATCTCTTCTTCCGAACGGCGGTAGATAATCATGGCACGTTCGGCACCCAGGCGACGGGCCGTGCGGACGGAGTCCATGGCCGTGTTGCCGCCGCCGATGACGGCTACGCATTTGCCGAAAGGCACAGGTGTATCGGAATCCTCGCTGGCAGCGTCCATAAGATTGACACGTGTCAGGTATTCGTTGGACGACAGAATGTTGATGGAATTTTCACCGGGGATATTCATGAAGTTCGGCAGTCCGGCGCCGGAAGCGACGAATATGCCTTTGAAATCTTCTTCTTCCAGTTGCTCCACGCTTAATGTCTTACCGATGATGCAGTCCTTGACGAACTTTACACCCATTTGGGCAAGGTTCTCGATTTCGACATCCACGACCTTGTTGGGCAGACGGAATTCGGGAATACCGTATTTCAGTACACCGCCGATTTCGTGCAGTGCTTCGAATACGGTAACATCGTAGCCGTATTTCGCCATATCCCCTGCAAAAGACAGGCCGGCAGGACCCGAACCGATTACGGCAATCTTGATGCCGTTCTTTTCTTTGATTTCCGGTACGGAGATTTGTCCGCTTTCACGTTCATAATCTGCGGCGAAGCGTTCCAGATAGCCGATGGCAACCGGCTTTTCGTTCATCTTTAAGTGGATACATTTGGACTCGCATTGCTTTTCCTGCGGACATACGCGACCGCAAACAGCGGGCAATGCGCTGGTTTCTTTCAGTGTCTTGGCGGCTTCCAGAAACTCGCCGCGTTCTATATTCTTGATGAAACGGGGGATATCTATACCCACGGGACATCCCTCGGTACAGCCCGGATTGGCACAGTCCAGACAACGTTTGGCTTCTGTTAAGGCTTGTTCCTCGGTCAATCCCCGGTTTACTTCTTCCTTACGGCTGTGTGAACGGTATTCGGCGTCCAACTCGTTCATTTCCACGCGGGGAATGGCGGTACGCTCTTTTGCTTTCATGGATTTGCGCAGCTCTTGACGCCAAGCGGCATTACGGCTTTTTTCGTCCTCTTCCGGGGTGTTTTCTCCGGTTGCCTGACAAGTTTGCGGTTCTTCCAGCTTATGCATTTCTTCGCGTTCGATGTTTTTGAATGCGCCCATACGCTTCAGCATTTCATCGAAATCTACCTGATGGCCGTCAAATTCCGGTCCGTCTACGCATACGAATTTGGTTTTACCGCCGATAGTGATGCGACAGGCGCCGCACATTCCTGTTCCGTCTACCATGATGGTATTCAGGGATACATCGGTAGGTATCTCGTATTTCTTCGTCAGCAAACAAACGAATTTCATCATAATGGCCGGACCGATGCAGAAGCATTTGTCTACTTTCTCGCGGTTGATGACGCTTTCCACGCCTTCCGTAACCAGCCCCTTATTGCCGTACGAGCCGTCGTCTGTCATGATAATGACTTCATCGGAACTTTCCCGCATCTCTTTTTCGAGGATAATCAGCTCTTTGGTACGGCCTGCCAATACTGTAATCACACGGTTACCGGCAGCTTTCAATGCCTGTACGATAGGAAGCATCGGAGCTACGCCCACACCGCCACCGGCGCAAACAACAGTTCCGAAGTTCTCGATATGGGTGGCTTGTCCCAACGGACCAACAACATCGGTTATATAATCACCCTCGTTCAGCTCGCACAAACGGGTAGATGAGAGACCTACCTCTTGTACAACCAAAGTGATAGTTCCTTTTACAGGATCGGCGGAGGCGATGGTCAGCGGCATACGCTCGCCTTTTTCGCCTACACGTACTATTACAAAGTGTCCTGCCTTGCGTGATTTAGCAATTAACGGTGCTTCGATTACTAACTTGAAGACCTTTTCTGAGAAATGTTCTTTGCTAATGATTTTATTCATTATCTTATAATTTTGTTGGTATAATTACGTAATCTCTTTCAGAATGATAGATTTTGCAAAGATACGGGTTATTTGTTAATAACAAAGAATGTATAGGGAAAAAAGAGTGCGGTGGGAGTGGATAAGGCGATTTTGAAGATAGAGAATAGTTTTCTGGGAGAGGGGTGCTTGGGGGGGGAAGTTGTTTTGGGAGAGAATAGCTATTTTGAAATAAGGTTACTTATTTGCTTAAAGATTTTTATTGGCCTGAATAATATTATTGGCTTGAAGAATCTTAATTTGCTTAAGAGCTTTTATTTACTTGAAGATTTTTATTTGCTTAAAGATTTTTATTGGCTTGAATAATCTTATTTGCTTAAAAACTTTTATTTGCCTAAAGAACCTTATTTGCTTGAAGAATCACTTTTATACAGGAAGGCTGGAAGCCTTCTATCTTATAGCCCGGGGTATCACCCCGGGGAAGTATATATTTCTCTTTTGCGCCCTGAAAGGGCATAAGAATCAAATCCACAAATATTCTTCTTTATATTCAATTTTATAATTTTTTAGGAACTCCACAAATTCTTCTTTAAAACTTTTCTTTGTATGATGCTCTTTCTGGTTTCGGATATAATTGGTGACGGTATCCACTTTTGATTGGCTGACTGAAAATGCGGCATAACCGTTTTGCCATGCAAAGTTGGGATGTTGGGGGTAGGCGCATTTTATCCATTTGGAGGAGCTTCTTTTGATTTCTTGTAACAGTATGGCGGTAGAAACGGTGCTTGTCAATTCACAAAGAATATGTATGTGGTTGGCGGTACCGCCTATGATAATGCTTTTACATAGGTTTTGATTGATGATTCCTCCTATATAAGAGTGTATTTCATTCAGATTTTTTTCGGGTAATAGGTCTTCGCGATTTTTGGTGGAGAAGATGATATGTATGTAGATTTTGTTTAAGGATTGTGACATGATGTGGGGTTTTGCCCTTTCAGGGCGTAATAGAAAATAGGGGGATGATTTGATAATTACCCCAGGGTGTTACCCTGGGCTGTAAGATATAAGGCTTTCAGCCTTCAGTTCTGTATTTCAGCTTTTCAGTTCAGTGTTTTCAGTCTTCAGTTCTGCACCTCAGCCTTCAGTTCTGTATTTCAGCTTTCAGCTCAGTATTTTCAGTTCAGTTCTGCATCTCAGCTTTCAGCCCAGTATTTTCAGTCTTCAGCTTTGTACCTCAACCTTTAATTCTGTGTTTCAACCTTCAGTCTTGTATTCTTAGCTTTTAACGTCATGGCTTTTTGTTCTAATTTTCATGACTTTTATCCTTATTGCTTTACCTGTCTTAGTTTTTGTATAAAAAAGGTGCGTCAGAATATGAAATTCCTATATTCTGACGCACCTTTTATTATTTTGAATTTGAAATGACGCTTCTTCAGTCAATCATTTCGAATCCTGTATACGGAACCAATGCTTTCGGAATACGGATACCTTCCGGAGTCTGGTTATTTTCCAATAAAGCTGCTACGATACGCGGCAGTGCCAGTGCGGAACCATTCAAGGTGTGGCAAAGCTCTGTCTTCTTTTCTGCCGTACGGTAACGACATTTCAGTCGGTTGGCCTGGTAAGTATCGAAGTTGGATACCGAACTTACTTCCAGCCAGCGTTTCTGTGCTTCGGAATATACCTCGAAGTCGAAGCAAAGGGCGGCGGTAAAGCTCATGTCGCCACCGCACAGGCGCAGGATACGATAGGGTAATTCCAATTTCTGAAGCAATCCTTCCACATGGTTCAGCATTTCCTGATGAGATTCTTTGGAATGTTCCGGCTTGTCGATGCGTACTAATTCTACTTTGGAGAATTCGTGCAGACGGTTCAGGCCGCGTACGTCTTTACCGTATGAACCTGCTTCGCGACGGAAGCATTGTGTATAAGCGCAGTTTTTGATAGGCAACTGCTTCTCGTCGAGGATAACGTCGCGATAAATATTCGTTACGGGAACTTCGGCGGTCGGAATCAAGTACAAATCGTCTACCTCGCAATGATACATCTGACCTTCTTTGTCGGGCAACTGGCCTGTACCGTAACCGGAAGCGGCATTAACCACCGTCGGAGGCATTATCTCGGTATAGCCGGATTTGCGTGCTTCGTCCAGGAAGAAGTTGATAAGCGCGCGTTGAAGTTGTGCGCCTTTGCCTTTGTACACGGGAAAACCTGCGCCTGTAATCTTAACGCCCAGGTCAAAGTCTATCAGGTCGTACTTCTTGGCCAATTCCCAATGGGGGAGCGCGTCTTTGGGAAGTTCGGTCTCCATGCCGCCCATTTTCTCTACCACGTTGTCGTCGGCGCCTACGCCTTCGGGTACGCTGTCGTAAGGAATATTGGGGATTGTATACAGTAAGTTCTGTAAATCGGTTGCGGCCTGATCCATTTCTTCCTGCAACGCCTTGTTGGCTTCTTTCAATTCGGCTACGCGGCTTTTTGCGGCTTCCGCTTCATCTTTCTTACCCTCTTTCATTAACAGTCCGATAGACTTGGAAAGGGAGTTTACTTCCGACAGGTTCTTATCTAAGATTGTTTGGGTATTGCGTCGTTTGTCATTGGTTTCCAGCACTTGCCCGATGGTTTCTTGGGCGTTTTTGAAGTGCTTTTTCTCCAGTCCGCGGATTACCGCGTCGGTGTTGTCTGTAATTTGTTTAATGGTAAGCATATCTTATACTTGTTTTTATGATACTCGGGATTTGCGAGGGCAAAGATAGTGCAAATCAAAAGTAATACAAAAAAGAAACTTGCTTATTTTTAAGTATAAAAAGAAAGGGATGCAATCAATCGGATTGCATCCCTTCGCTTTATTTTTTTGTCCGGAAACTTATGCTTCTGCGCTTTCAGCGGGAATAACAGAAACAGAACGTCTGTCTGCTCTACCTACTTTGAACTGTACAGTTCCGTCTACCAAAGCGAAAAGAGTGTGGTCTTTACCCATACCGATGTTTTCACCCGGATGGAATTCAGTACCTCTTTGACGAACGATGATGTTACCTGCCTTGCAAGCTTCGCCACCAAATATCTTAACGCCTAATCTCTTACTCTGTGATTCGCGGCCGTTCTTAGAACTACCGACACCTTTTTTATGTGCCATTTCTTCTTACTTTTTTAATTGATTAAGCTACTACTTCCTTAATTGTTAACTCTGTGAATTGTTGACGGTGACCGTTCAGTTTGCGATAACCTTTTCTTCTTTTCTTGTGGAAAACAAGAACTTTGTCGCCTTTTACCAGACCTGAAACAACTTCGCAAACTACTTTTGCGCCTTCTACGGTAGGAGCACCTACAGTGATGTTACCGTCTTTGTCTACCAAAAGAACTTTCTCAAATTCTACCGTTGCACCGGCTTCTGCATTTTGCATGTGGTGTACAAACAGCTTTTTGCCAGCTTCTGCTTTGAATTGCTGACCGTTGATTTCTACAATTGCGTACATTTCTTATATATAATGTATAAGTTAGCTCCGTCGGGTGGTCTCTAATCACTTAGAAAGCACTTAATTAAACCCGGTGCGGAATAATCGGGCACAAAAGTACCTCTTTTATTTGTAACGGACAAATCTTTCTTTCTCTTTTTTAAGACAATTAATACTTTATAAGTAAGGTCCTAAGAATTGATTCCTATCAAGAGCATCTGTCATTCGGAGCGTGGCGCTAAGCGGCGGAGATACGACTGTTTATTCGTTCCATCATGGTGAACATTTTGTTCCGCTGTGAGGAAAGTTTTGTTCCACCATGGTGGAACAAAACTTTCTCCATAGTGGAACGATTTAATTATAGCAAGGAAATTCCTTGAACGTCATACCAAGGTGAGAAAGCAAATGAGGGCGGCGAATGCGGCGAAAAGTACTAACAGAAGTACGATACGGCGTACACCTATGTTCTTCGGCGATGCGGCGGGTAATGGTTCCCGTTCCAATAATTCTTCCAGACTGCTCATTATTTTCTTGTGCGGGTATTGCCGCAGTTCTTCGGCGGTAGTCATGCCATGCGTGATACCTGCAAAATCCACTCCTGCCTTTTGTGCGGTTTCTGCGTCTACCGTACTGTCGCCGATGTATAATGTCTCGGCTTTGGTAGCATGGAGTTGCTTGATGGCAAGCAACAAACCTTCCGGAGACGGCTTAGGGGTTTTTACATCTTCTCCGCCGATAATGATGTCCAGAAAATCATCGGGAAAGTGCTGATTCAGTAATTCCTTGATGCGGTAACGAAATTTGGTGGAGATGATTCCGATACGGGCTCCGGAATCTTTTAACGCCATCAGCACGGATTTGGTTTCGAGGAAAAGCACCGTATTGACAGTCATATGTGTATCTGCCTCTTTTACATATTCCTTTTTGAATTCTGCAAGCTGCTGAGGGTCGGTTACACCGGAAAGAATGGAAAAAGAATCTTCCAAGGTCTTGCCGATAGTACGCTTGATGTCGTCATCGGTGGGGTGAATGTAGCCGTGACGGTTCAGTACATTGCGGAAACAGGTAACGATGCCGCGCGAGGAATCGGCAAGCGTATAATCGAAGTCAAAGAGGTAGGTTGTATAATTCATATGCCTTTTTGCGGCAAAGTTATGAATAAATTGGCATTTTATATTTGTTTGTTACTCTTTTTCATTTTACTCTTCCGCCGCAGAGCCAGTGTTGCGTGTAATATTTCTCTTTGAGACTGCTCACGATAACTCCTTGGCTGGTACTGGCATGGATGAATTTTCCGTCTTTCAGATAGATGCCTACATGAGCTACTTTTTTACGGGACGAGCGACTGGTGAAGAATACCAAATCACCTTCACGCAAGTTGCGGCGGGCTATTTTATTGCTTTCTTTTAATTGTCCGTCCGTGCTGCGCGACAGACGCATACGGTAGGTCTTTTTATAAAGCTGGGATACCAAGCCCGAACAATCCGTCCCATGCCTACTGTCGCCACCCGCACGATAGGGAGTGCCTATCCATTCGGCGGCATTGACATACAATTTATGGTTGTCCGTCAGCTCGATATCCATACCCAGACGTACCGAGGCTTGCGCCAGAGCTTTATAATCGAGCCGGGGAGCGGAAGTATGGCAGGAACTTAAACAGAACATTAGTCCGAGAAGGACAATTATATAAGAAAAGGATTGCTTCATGTTTATTCTTCTGTCGATATTTCTTCGTCCGTATTATTTTCAACTTCAACGGCTTCTTCTACGCTGACATTGAAATAGGCTTCCAATTCTTTCTCAGCCGAATTGTTTTCGTTTTGTATGTCACGGATAATGACGCCGTGCTCCAACAAGGCGATACGCGGGCATACGTCTACCGTATGGTTAAGGTTGTGGCTGGAGATGATGACGGTCGCTCCGTGCTCCTCGTTGTACTTTTTCAGCAGTTGCTTGATGATGGATTGCGAGCTGGGGTCGAGGAAATTGAAAGGTTCGTCCAGTATCAGTAGTTGCGGATGGTGCAACATGGCGGAGATAATGCCTATCTTTTGTTTGTTTCCCGCAGAGAAATTGCGTATGAACTTTTTCTGTCCCATGACCTCGCCGTTCATAAAACGTTCGAAAGGAGCGATGCGTTCATCTACTTCTTCTTTTTTCAGGCCGTACATCTTGCCGATGAAATGGAAATATTCTTCCGGGGTGAGATAGTCTATCAGGAAGCCGTCGTCGATGAAAGCGCCGGTAAAGTTCTTCCAGTCTTCGCTTTTGCATACGTCTATATCTTTGATGGTGACATTTCCGCGGTCAGCTTGCAACAAATCCAGTATCAGGCGGAAAAGGGTGGTCTTTCCGGCTCCGTTATTACCTACCAAACCCAACATATCACCTTGATTGATGATGTAATTGTCAATATTTACAGCGGTCTTTGCGCCGAATTTCTTTTGCAAATTATTTATCTGAATCATAACCATAAATCTTAAATAGTAAATCTTACTGTCTGCTGTCTCTGAATCCTTCCATGTTTTTGTAGCGCCGCTTCATAAAGCGGTGATATACATTTTTCAGCCAAAAGCGGGAAGTGAGTATGAAGCCCGCGCCGATAACAATCAATATCCAGGCTGTGACTGTGGGGCCGAAAAAGGTTGTCAGCACAAAGTTCATAAGCAGAGGTACGCCGAATGCTGCTCCGGAAATCAGATTTTGCAATCCGGTTCCCATATTCTGGCGATTGGTCATTTTAGCATTCAGGTCTACGGTCTTGTTATTGTAGACGGCCAATTGGAACAGGCAGAAATACACACCGCCGGCAACGAATATAGCCCAGGCAATACAGCTCAGGACGGACAGTTTACCGGTTGCCATAGCCGGTATCATCAAGATTAGAGGTATGAGTATGGCGATGCTGTATAGAATATATTTGGCGCGGAGCAATGTGTAGATGGATTCCTTACGGCTCATCAGGCCATCGATGTAGTTGCCTTCGTAACTCATCAGGCTCGATAAAAACAGAATACCGAAAATCACAAAGTTGTAGACCATGATAAAGTTTTTCATTCCCTGGCCATCGTATGCTTCGGTAAAACTCAGGATACAGGTGAAAGCGACGACTACCAGGAATACCGTGCGCAGAGCTGTCTTGCAGACTTTGTTGCGCAGTAACATTTTCAGTTCCAATCGCATGTATTCGCCGATTTCTCCGTAACGGTCCAGGAATTTGTATTCGGATACGTGTTTGACTTTGGTGTCTTCCACTTTATTGATTTCATTATAAATCAATTTAATCATCAGTCCGCGGTTGATGAGCCATAGTGCCACGATAGCCGCGAATGTTCCGATGAAAGTAAGAAAGTGTCCGAGGATAAATCCTTCTCCCAAGTCGATAGACCAGTCGAACAACGGGCTGTCATCCGGTATGAACATTCCGGCAGCGATAATCCCGTATACCAGTATAGGCAGGATTATCCACCATACACGCTCGTTCATCAATGTCCGGCATAGCAGGAACCAATAATTGTTGAGTATCATCAATAGCCAGATTCCGATGCTGTAGGTCAGTACCCCTGTTATTCCGTAAAATTTAGTAATGCTGATGATAGCGAACGGAACAAAGAAAAACAGCCATATCAGGTTGAAGCCGTTCAATCCGGAGCGTGTCAGCAGGAAATCGATAAGACGGTTGCGCTTTACCGGTAATAGCAGATAAGGCTTTACTTCCTGAGCGGGTGTTTTCTGAAATGGAAAGCGCATGAGAAAGTCCAGGAACAATACAAATATCAGTCCGCTGTTCAAGACATGATATGCTTCCGTTGCCCCGTCGCCGAATGCAAAAGCGAAAGTCGTTCCGAAGAATATCAGGTAGCCGGCCCAGAATACTGCCATGAAGTACATCCAGAACTTTCCGAATTTGTTCTTCTCATACATCGGATTCCGTTTGGCAGCCAACTTTCCGTGCTTACGTAATTCTATAAAGAGGCTCATAATGGATGGGTGGTTAATGTATATGAAAAAGGCTGCGCTGCTTCACGAACAACGCAGCCTTTGGGTAAGCTCTATTTTTTATTTCTTTTCGGGACTGATCATTGAAACAGTGATTTGATTCTGCTGCTTCAGGAGCTCATTGGCAAATTGACGGACATCTTTTGCTGTGATGCTGTTGACGATTTGCTCGTAGTCCTTCACCGGGTCGATGCCTGTATACAGATATTCGTCTATGCTGTTCAGCCAGTAGCCGTTTTCTTTCAAATCCTCGTTATGTTTCTTCAGCATATATTCTTTCACTTTGTTCAAGCTGGCTTCATCAGGACCGTTCTTGGCGAAAGCGTCCGCTTCGGCATAGATAATCGTCATCAGTTTTTCCTGCTTTGCGGGGGCTGTGTTGAAGAAGATTTGCAGAACGGCTCTTTCGACAGGGTATTTAACGAGTTGCCCCATAGGATATACACCGTAAGTACCGCCTTCGTCTTCACGTACTTTCTCCGTATAGATTAAGTTGAGAAGCTGGTCGGTCATGCTCATAAGGATGTCGTTGCGGAGATTATATTGGCAGGTGCCGCTATAACAGATGAAGTTGTTTACTTTCGGAGTTTCCTGTTGGCGGATAAACTCGTTTTTGTAGATACCCTTACGCATGGCGATATGGTTGTCCTTGAATGTCTCTTTACGGTTGATGGAGGGTAATGAACCCAGGTAAGACTCAATCAGAGGTTTCACAGCTTCTACATCGACATTACCAACTAAAATAAAGGTAAAGTCGCTGGCATCTTTGAAACGGTCTTGGTACATGGACAGAATCTTGTCATAATCCATCTTGTCTACCATATCGGCTTTCATTCTTAACGTTCTGGGATGCTTCATGTAGAGAGTGGACGTGATGGAGTCGCTGAAAGAGGAACTTGGATTCAGGTCCATATTCTGCAGTTCGGCCTTGCTGCGGTTTTTGTAAGACGCAAAGGCGTCGTTGTCGCGTCTCGGAGCTGTGAAAGTCAGATAGGTGAGTTGCATCATTGTTTCAAAGTCCTTGGGAGAGCAACTGCCGGTTACGGCTTCGGTCTTGTCGCCGATGCCATAGTTTACGGAAGCCTTTTTGCCGGCCAGAACTTTTTCCAGTTCAATAGCGCTGAAATTGCCAAGACCGCCTAATGCTACCGCGTCCAGTCCGTTGATATTGATGATTTCCGAGTCGGGGAAAAGTGAACTGCCACCCATACTTACACCTTTCATACGGATTTCGTCGGCTTTGAAATCTGTCTTTTTGATGATAACCTTAACTCCGTTGGACAGTGTCAGCATGGTGGTTCCGAAGATATCGTCTTTCTTTTCAGAAACGATTTTACCGCCTTTCGGGGCTTCTTTCATCAAAGGCTCGTTAGATACTTTGTCTACATAGGGAGTAAGCTTCTCTGATTTCACTTCTTTCAGGAGATTCTTGATATCTTCCTCTGTCGGGAGTTTCAAACCCTCTTTCTCAGGACCGAACAAAGCTACTACCTGGTTACTATCTGTCACCATTTGCTGCATCATCTGGTTCAGGGCGGTTACCGGAATGGCCGGCGCTATCTGGTTGATGATAGTATATTCGTTGGCGATTCCCGGAATAGGCTCGTTATCGAGGAAATGGCGGACGTATTCTTTTACGTAATTCTCATTTTTGCGCTTGTCGCGTTCCTGGAAAGCCGATTCCAACTGGCGCAGATATTCTGCGCGGGCGCGACTGTATTCTGTTTCGGTGAATCCGAATTGGCGGGCACGCTCTATTTCACGGAGGATGGTTGAGATACCGTTCTCAATCGCATCTTCTTTGCAGACTACAATGCCGGTGAAGGCGTCCTTTGTCTTGGCTACGAAGAAATCGTCATCATAAGTCGCGGCATAGATGTAAGGTGGATTGGCGGCCTGGAGCAATTCGTTCAAACGTGCGTTCAGCATATTGGTAATCAAGGTTACCGCGTAGTCCTGCATCAGGTAGCCTACATTATTCTTTTCTTCTCTGGGAGTGGCTTCGTGCTTGTTGAAGATAAAGGTCTGCACGTATGGCTGTTCCTTATCGCGGGCAACCAGCACGATAGGTTCCTTGTTGTCGTTTACAGGATAGTATTCGCGTTTGGCGCCGTTAGGCTGTGCCGGAATATCGGCGAACATCTTTTTGATTTGAGCTTCGACGGCATCTACATCGATGTCACCTACCACTATTACGCCTTGCAGGTCGGGACGATACCATTTCTCATAATAATCCCTTAATGTTTGAGGTTTGAAGTTCATTACGACGTCCATTGTTCCGATAGGGAAGCAGTTGGCGTATTTGGTCCCGGCAAACATAACCGGAAGCATCTTTTCCTGAAAACGCTGCATGGCGCTCATACGGGTACGCCATTCTTCGTTGATAACACCGCGTTCTTTGTCGATTTCTTTCGGGTCCAGAGTCAGGTCGTTGCTCCAGTCATGCAGAATCAGCAGGCAGGAGTCGATAGCCCCCGGAGTGTTGACCGGTACGTTGGAGATATTATAAACCGTTTCGTCTACGGAAGTATATGCGTTCAGGTTTTCACCGAATTTTACGCCGATACGTTCCAGGTACTGTTTCAAGGCATCTCCGGGAAAATGGGTCGTTCCGTTGAAACACATGTGCTCGAGGAAGTGGGCAAGACCGCGCTGGTTGTCCTCTTCTTGTATGGAACCTACTTTTTGGGCGATATAAAAGTCTGCCCGGTTGGCGGGAAGACTGTTTTTACGGATGTAATAAGTCAATCCGTTATCCAGCTTGCCGATACGGACATCTTGGTCGATGGGAATGGGTGGTAATTGTTGCGCAAATACCTGTTGGAAGTTACAGCATGCGATGAGTGCAACAATCCATAAGTTACGTAATAAATGTTTCATCATTATTTGATTTTAAAATGTTTTGCCTTATCTGTCGGAGTGATAAATAATAAATCACAAAAGCGTCTTGTTTTTTTATTTAATAGCTTCCCGTATGCGTACCAATTTGGTTAAAAGTCCTTCCAGTAAATCCAACTTCAACATATTGGCGCCATCGCTTTTGGCTACGGCGGGATTCTCGTGTGTCTCGATAAACAGGCCGTCCGCACCCACGGCGATACCGGCTTTCGCTATGGTTTCAATCAGTTGCGGCATACCGCCTGTGACGCCGCTGGTCTGGTTGGGCTGTTGCAGGGAGTGGGTAACATCCAGGATAACGGGGAAACCGAACGTTTGCATTTCCGGTATTCCGCGATAGTCTACTACGAGGTCTTGATAGCCGAACGTTGTTCCGCGTTCTGTAATCATAACGTTCTTATTTCCGGCCTCTACCACCTTGTCTGCCGCAAAACGCATGGCAAGCGGAGAGAGGAACTGTCCTTTCTTTATATTGATGACTTTGCCGGTTTTGGCTGCGGCTACCAGCAGGTCGGTCTGCCTGCAAAGGAAAGCGGGAATTTGCAGGATGTCTACATATTCGGCGGCCATGGCGGCTTCTTCGGCGGCATGGATGTCCGTCACGGTGGGTACTCCGAATGTATCGTGCACTTTCTTTAGGACTTTCAATGCTTTTTCATCGCCTATTCCCATGAATGAGTCCAGACGCGAACGGTTGGCTTTACGGTACGAGCCTTTGAATGCGTAAGGAATCTGTAATTTTTCGGTAATGGCTGCCACGCGTTCGGCGATACGCATTGCCATATCTTCTCCTTCGATAACACAAGGACCTGCTAACAGAAAGAAGTTGCCGGCAGGATTATTTTTCAGTTCAATCATACGTTTTTATGAATTATGGGTTATGGATTGCGAGCTATGAAAAGGTCATATCTCAGTTTGGTATAATCAATGTTATCGCTTCGTGCAACACGCCGATGTCCAATGGAAAATGGCGGTCGAGGATGCGTCCGTCCAAATCGACGGAAGCATTTTGTGCACGTAGTACTTTTATCTTTTGAGTACGGTAGGGCTTTACTACTTTATGGTTTAGAATCCGTCCTTCCATCAGCATCCATATTCCCGAAAAGAGTTGCAATAATTCGGGACGATAGATAACCGATACGTCCAGCCAGCCATTGTAGGGTACTGCGCTGGGGGCTTGTCCGTATCCCCATGCACTGCCTATACACACCGTCATAATGCGTCCGCGTATATGCTCACCGTTGATTTTAAGGTGCATACGATATAATTTCCGTTCAAAGATTAAGGAGATGAATGCCATAAAATAGGAGAGGAACTTTACGCCCCAGAAACGTTTGCATTGGTCGGTGATTTTTACAATGCTGGCGCCGAGACCAATGTTGATGGCATTCAGGAAATAGCGGGTCATATGTTTTTCACCGTCATAGTAGTAGCAGGTGCCTACGTCTATTTTGCGGCGGCGATTATTTATGATACAATCTACGGCTTCCTTGTATTCCGAGCTCATCTCCCAATATTTGGCAAAGTCATTTCCGATGCCGTTGGGGATAATGCCGATGGCGATATTCTCTTTATCTTCCGCATTGGAAAGCATAATGCCGTTGATCGCGTCGTTCAGTGCGCCGTCACCGCCTACCACGACAATGGTGCGGTAACCGTTGTTGGCAAGTATGCCCGCCAGGCGCTCTACCGAACCGAACCCTTCGGACTGTACGTAGTCATAAGACACGCCTTTGCTATCCATATACGCCTTAATCTCTTTCCACCGTTTCTGCACTTTGCGTGTTCCGGCTTTGGGGTTATAGATTACGCCCCATTTATCGGGTTCTACACTCATATATCCGTTCCTTTCAATCAGTCCAATATTTTCATAATCCGCCGTTAATCGGCGCCGCCGTCAAAGATACTAAATCTCTTTGAGTTTTGACTTTACAAAAGCTATCTTTTCTTCCATAGGCCACCGGGCATCCATCCAATGAATGGTAAAGCCTCGTCTCTCCATTCCCCGGAACCAGGTCATCTGGCGTTTGGCAAACTGATGGATGGCTATTTCCAATTGGCTGAACATTTCGTCGTAGGTCAGTTGGCCGATGACGTAAAGTGTCAGGTATTTGTATTCCAATCCATAGTAGATAAGGTCGTCCGGATGAATGCCTTGGGCTATCAGCCGACGTACTTCGTCTACCATTCCTTCGTTCAATCGTTGGCGCAGACGACGGGTGATTTTCTCACGCCGAAGCTCCCGGTCTATGTCTACACCGATGATGAGGCTGTTCAGTTGTGGAAACGAACGCTCGTCTACCGGAGTATGAGCATAATATTCTTCGATTTCAATAGCGCGGATGGCGCGTTTCACCGTATCTACATCCGTTGTATTGTGCAGGCTTTTATAGGTTGCCAATACCTCTGTCAGCTCATCCAATGATTTATTCGCCAGACGGTTGCGTAATTCCGGATTCTCGGGTACAGGCAGTAGCTTGTATCCTTTGAGTACGGATTCCAGATACATTCCCGTTCCGCCGCATACAACGGGCAGACAGCCTTTTTGTTTAATGCTTTCGTAGGCATTCAGGAAATCGCGCTGGTATTCAAATACATTGTATTTATATCCCGGGTCAGCTATATCGATAAGGTGGTAAGGTACTTGCTTTCCGTTCACAATGTAATCGGCCAGGTCTTTACCGGTACCGATATCCATACTTCGGTATATTTGCCGGGAGTCGGCGCTGATGATTTCTGTATTGAGTTCTGCTGCCAATGCGGCGGCAAATGGAGTTTTGCCGGATGCTGTAGGCCCTAATATGGCAATTAAATCATAGTCAGGCATATAAATTAAGTATTTATTAATTTGAATACAAAGATAAGGATAAAAACCGAGAGTTAGAGCGGATTGGAGCAAGAAGGTTGTAAACAAGGGGTTTAGAGAGTAACGAACTGCGATGTCGAAGCCAAACTGAAGCCATTGAAAAGCCAACTGAAACCGGAGTTGCGTTACTATCCCGTTACTCTGTTCCGAATGGCAACGATGGTTTGGGGAGGATTTCAAAGCGCTGAAATACAAGCTCTATTCGTCTTGCTCCGACTGCAAATATAGCCGGATTTCCGAAATTCGGGCAGAGGGAGGCGAAAAAAGTTCTATTTCGGGTGCGATTGCGTTGATATGCTGCAATTTGCATATCGAAGAACAGCTCTACAAGGAATAATTTTGTAACCAAAAAAATTGTAGAGTTATGAGATCGACATTCAAAGTTTTATTTTATCTCAAACGTAATGCCCCGAAAAAGAGCGGGCTTATTCCGGTCATGTGCCGTATTACCGTAAACGGCAAAATCGCTCAATTCAGTTGCAAGCTGGACGTGGAGGAGAAATCGTGGAACGTAAAGTCGGGATGAGTTTCCGGTCGCAGCATCGTGGCGCAGGAGGCCAACCGGATGTTGGATAAGATTCGTGTGGGTATCAATCGAGCCTATCAGCAAATCAGCGACCGCGACAATTACGTTACCGCCGAGAAAGTTCGCAATGCCTATTTAGGATTGGGCATGAACCACGAGACACTGCTCGCCGTATTCCGTCAGCATAACGAGGATTACGAGAAGCAGGTCGGCAAACTCAAAAGCCTGCGCAGCTATTGGAAATACTGCGTCGTTTACAAACACCTCGCGGAGTTCGTCGAAAAGCGGTACAAGGTCAGCGACATTGCGCTCAAAGAGCTTACTCCGGCATTCATCACGGACTTCGAGTTGTTCCTGCGAGTGGAAAAGAACCACTGCAACAACACGGTCTGGTCATATATGATGCCGTTTCGGAAGATTATCTATATGGCCGTCAATAACGGTTTGTTGCAGCGCGATCCGTTCTTCGCGTACAGCATCACCAAAGAAGAGACCAAACGGGGCTTTCTGACCAAAGAGGAAATTACACTCTTAATCAATGGCACATTCAAGAAGAAAAGCTATGAACTGATTCGTGATTTGTTCATCTTCTGCATTTTTACGGGATTGAGCTGGACGGATATGGCGAACCTTACCGAAGCGAACCTGCAAACTTCGTTCGACGGGCATTTGTGGTTGAATACCAACCGTCAGAAAACGGGTGTCGAAACGAATATCCGACTGTTGGATGTCGCCAAGCATATCATCGAGAAATACGACGGTATGGACAAAGGAGACAAGTTGCTGCCCGTTCCGTGTTACGATAACTGCAAGAACAGTATCAAGGTCATAGCGAAGAAATGCGGCATCGAGAAAAACGTCACGTGGCACATGAGCCGCCATACCTACGCCACGACGGTCTGCTTGTCGAACGACGTACCTATCGAAACGCTCTCGAAGATGTTGGGACACCGCAGCATCCGCACGACGCAAATCTATGCGAAGATTACCGCCGAGAAAGTGAGCCGCGACATGGAGAAACTCGCGCAGCGTATCGAGCAGATGGAAAGCTTTATTTGTCAAGCGATTTAATGAACTTAAAAAAACAGAATACGATGAAAAGAGAAATAATCACGATAGACGAGTACGGCAGGTTGAATATACCGACCGACACGGTAAGCGTATGGATGACGGAAGCGGAAATAGTCGAATTATTCGGCACGACTGCCGGAACGATACGTGCGGCTATCAAAGCCATTCTCAAAGAAAACGCCCTGCACGACTACGAGGTCTGCACGTGTATCCGTCTGGACAGCGGCAATCGGGCGGACGTATATAACATGGAGGTCGTCGTAGCCCTCGCGTTCCGGTTGAATACTTACCCTGCGTCGGTTTTCAGAAAGTGGCTGGTAAAGACAGCCACCGCACCCCGACGCACGACACCTCCGATTGTCATTCGATATAAGGACGGGCTTCTGAATTAAACCGGACAAGCAAGGAAACGGGCAGGCTTCGACACCTGCCCGCTTCCTTGTTTTCAGAGGATTGCCTTGCGGTAGTTTTCCGCGAGCATCTTCTCGATGTCGGATTCCCGATAGAGGACTTTGCCGCCGAACACGATATAGGGTATCTTGCGCTCGGTACGATACTCCTGCAAGGTGCGTCGGCTGACTTTCAGCCGGGCGATAACCTCCTTGTCGGTCATATACCGTTCTCCTCCGAGCGGTGGATGAAAGCCGTCCGTGAGTTTATCGACCTCTTTCGCACATCTCTTCAAGGCGTGCAATGCCGATGCGATGCGTCCATCCTCCGACGTGATTACGTTACTGTCATTCATCTTTTCTGTGAATTTAGTGGTTGGTAAAAATAAATATTAGCCGGAGCCATCCCTGAACTGCCCGGCTATGGGCATGAGCCTGTCTATCTCTTCGGGCTTGTAATAGAATTTCCGGTTGATTTGCGTACAGCCGATTGTCCGATTATCCCGCAGGGATTGCAGCGTGCGGGGGCTTATGCGCAGCAGGCGGCACACCTCCTGCCCGTCGAGCCACTTTTGCATCTGCTTGTCATTGCAACGGCGACATAACGCGCCGACTTTCCCCGTCAGCGACTCCACACCGGAAAGGAGCGCTTCAAAGGTTTTCTTTTCTACGATAACTATTTCCATGTCCTACGATTTTTAAGATTTGCGGCAAATCTACTCAATCCCTTCCGCACCTGCCTACTGTCCGGGGCTTCTGGCAGCTTGTGGCGTCTGTATGGCACAATTTGGCGTCGTGCTGGTCGCATACTGAACCCGCTCTTGCCGACAATAGCAGGTATGTTGCCCGTTTTTATTTTCAGTTGCTGCAAATAACTTTACCCGTAAATCTTTGTATATAGATTGGCTTATATTCGGACACTCTTAAATCCATACGACGATACGACAGTAAATCCATAAATCTGTACGACACCGCTTCTCTACGGAATTGTTTCCTTAATGTATTGTAGATTTCACTCCGTAAGAAAGCACACAAGCAAATCCGTAGAATTTCAACATACGGAAACGAGAAATTCCGATTCATACCGCACGGAGTGCTTTATGTTCGTCGGAACATAGCAAGGTGTGTATCGAGAAACAAGAAATGTGATTGTAATCTATTGGATAATAGACTTTTGAAGAAGAAGAGTATAACAATGGGTAACGATATAGAAACGAGCGAACTTCTTTAGTTTGCTGTGTTTTTCCATTGTTTCAAATAACTCTACTACAAAGATAATCATTTTTATAAATATTACTCCATTTATGTGTATCTTTGTTGAAAACAAGATAGTTATATGGCTAATTTCAATTTATATATAGAGCAACTTGATTATAATCCGATAATAGACCTAATAAAAGAAAATGGCGAGCAACGTATATTAAAGAAACGGGAATGTTTTGTGCGACAACATGAAACATCCCGATATGTAGCATGGGTTAAAAGTGGTGTATTTTATTATACATGTATTGGGGATGATGGTTGTGAACACATTGTTGGATATTCTTTTGAAAATGAATTTATCTGTGATTACTCTTCTCTTATAAAACGAGGGCAGTCGTTGGTTAATATAATAGCACTAACTGATTGTACAATTTATGTGCTATCCTATAAGGACTTGCTCGAATATTATGAGAATGATATAAATACTCAACGTATCGGAAGATTAGCAGCAGAGGCATTATTTGAGATGATATATAAACGCTTATTGGATTTTTACTGTGATACGCCTGAACAACGCTATATAAAGTTGATGAAACGTTGTCCAGACTTAAAATCAATAGTTCCTCTGAAGGATATTGCATCCTTTCTTAATGTTACCCCCGAAACAGTAAGCCATATCCGAAGAAAATTATTGCAAAAATGAAACTCTTGAAATAATTCAAGGATTTTCCGCTTTAAATTATAGAATTTTGCCTTTTTCATAATGGAGATAGTTAAAATGTATATGAAATACCCCATTAAAACCCAAAGGTTAACCATACGGCTCGCTGAATCGAAAGATGCAGAAAGCATTTTTTCTTACCGTTCTGACTTAGAAGAAAATAAGTATCAGGGATGGTTTCCTGATTCTGTCGAAGAAGTCCGTGATTATATTAGCAATATGCCACAGACAATGGATGTTGCAAATATATGTTTTCAGTTTGCCATTATTTATACTGATGAAAAAAAGTTGATTGGTGATATGGGGATTATTTTTACCAATCACGAAAATATGCAGGCTGAAATAGGATGTACACTACATAAAGATTATAAAGGGCAAGGATATGCCACAGAAGCATTAAATGGAATGGTAGATTTCCTATTTAGAACTCTGAATAAACATCGGGTTATAGCCTCAATCGATCCGAGAAATTCAGCTTCTATCCGGTTAATAGAACGGCTTGGATTTAGAAAAGAAGCCCATTTCCAAAAAAGTTACTACCTGCATGAAGAATGGGTGGATGATATAATTTATGCGAAACTTAAAACAGAATGGGTTAATAATGATAAATATACAAATAAGAGGTAATGGTAATGACTACAGATTACAAAGTTGGCGAACTGATTTATGACGCAAATATATATGATGGGTTAAATGCCTGTCTCTCTGATTTGCAATTCTATAAAAAGCAGTTGCCGACTAATAAAGATGCTCGAATACTTGAACTCTGTTGTGGTACGGGTAGGCTTACTATTCCAATTGCACAGGAGGGATATAATATTTGTGGTGTAGATTACACCCCGTCAATGCTCGAACAAGCACAGGCGAAAGCTATCAAAGCAGGGTTGGAAATTAATTTTATTGAGGCAGATATTAGAACACTCGACTTGCAAGAGCAATTCGACTTTATCTTTATTCCGTTTAACTCCATTCACCATTTATACAGAAACGAAGATTTGTTCAGGGCGTTAGAGTGTGTAAAAAAACATCTTAAAGACGGAGGCTTGTTTCTATTTGATTGCTTTAATCCCAATATTCAGTATATTGTCGAGAACGAAAAAGGGCAAACTGTAATTGCTGAATATAAAACGGACGATAATCGGAACGTCTTGATAAAACAGACAATGCGGTATGAGAGTGCAACTCAAATAAATCGTATTGAGTGGCACTACTCTATAAACAGCAAGTTCCATTCAACCCAAAATCTTGATATGCGATTGTTCTTCCCACAAGAGTTGGATTCATATCTGAAACAGGTAGGATTTAATATTATTCATAAGTTTGGAGGGTTTGGAGAGGAGACTTTTAGTAATGAATCGGAGAAACAGATATATGTTTTGAATCTAAATCAGTGATATTAGTTTTTAATAATAAGATAAATCATGAATATTTGGCAACTAAATAATTTCGAATACGGAAAAGCAATCGATTTGGCACTCAATGTATTTATTGAGTATGGATTAAAATATACCCTGATGAATAAAGTATAAAATTCATTCTATTAGAACTGTCAGTGAAAGTCTTGAATTTTTTCAAGGCTTTTGTTGTTTTCAGTCTCTACCTTTGCGCACAAAAATAAGTCTTAAAGATTTGTATGGCAAATATAGGCACATTCCCAAAATACCATATTATGAATTTATAAATGTATCAATTATGAAAGACTTATCAGATTTGAGATTTTTCCGACTATTGTCAGAATACTCACAGAAAGGATTTGTTGTAAATGATTTTACGGCTGCATTGCAAGAACTTGCCAATCAATTGGCAAGCATTGCTATAAGTGAATAGGACTATGCCGTATTGTTACGCTATTTCTCTTTTGGATTAAACAGGCTCAAATCGCATCGGGTGCAGTTTGAGCAGGGGGAAAAATGCTTTGTTATTGCTTGTTGATGAAGCAATAGAAGTTATAAATACAGAAATCCGCATACTTAATATGCGTATCAAATATCCGATTCAGTTCCAAAATCGAAAAAACAACTTTCCACTTTCACCGCTTTATTTCACTGATGAAACCAACCTCGTTGAAATCATGGAAATGGTTAGTGGGCTATTCCTATCTAAACGAGTGGTTACCCACAACGGAACAGAATCACCACTAACCGAAATTGGACGAGCTTTTGAATATCTTTTCAATATCAAATTGGGTGACATCCACAAAAAACACGAGAATGTAATTTGCCGTAAAGCCAATAAACGAACCGAGTTTTTAGATATGCTTCGCAAAGCCATAACCGAAGAAAGTAAGAAAAAAGGCTATCTATAAATCAGTGACTTATCAAGAATTATTAGGGGTGTAGTATATCTACTCCCCTAACTTATTTACACCTATTTGCCGAATTTTGCTTCATCAATCGATTGGTAATCTTAATATTGAATTTAATAATGAAGCAAAATGTATATAGACAACGAAAACTTCGACAAGTGGATGGAACGGCTATCAAAAAAGCTCTCCGAAATCGGGCAAGACCTAAAATCCCTTATCAATACTGACAAGGTATTGGACGAAAACGATAAGATACTCGACAATCAAGATTTGGCTTTCCTGCTAAAAGTATCTTTCCGAACCCTGCAACGTTATCGGGCAAGTGGCAAACTTTCTTATTTTACGATAAGCCACAAGACCTATTATCGTGCAGCCGACATCCGGGCTTTTATTCAAGAAAATGCCGATAGTAAGACCTATGAACGGTTCAAAAAGGAAAATCAACTCGATAAGCAAACCGAAGCAAAACAAGGTGAGTAATCTTACTACCTGATGAAGTGCTAACAATCCCCATTTAGCAGAAACCGCCTCGCCCTGTGGCTCGGCTCGTTTCGCTAAATGAAGCAAGAGGGAACCGGACAAGTCCTGTTCTTCCCTCTTGCCCTGCGGGGCAAAGCCTTCGGCTTTAATGGGTTACATTCGTAACCGTTTATAACAGTGATTATAAGCAGAAAATGTATTTCGCTTATAATCAACTGGATAAATTTCATTTTCCTTATAAAAAAGTTATAATCATGGATAAGACCAGTAATATATCCACACTCACCACCATCGGGATAGACCGACAGACAGGAAAGCTGATAGATAAGTTATGCAAACGCTATTCACTGAAAAAGGGGGAAATAGTCCGGTTGGCATTTGTCTATATTGATAAAGCGTGTATCAACCCATCGGAAGCACCGGAATCCGTAAAATCGGAACTGTCGAAGATAAACAAACGGCAGGATGACATTATCCGCTTCATCCGACACTACGAGGAAGAACAACTAAATCCGATGGTACGAACGGCAAATTCTATAGCCGTTCGCTTCGATGCTATTGGCAAGGAATTGGAAAACCTTATACTTTCCCAACTGGCAGCCAGTCAGGAAAGACAAACAGCCGTACTGCAAAAGGTAAGTGAACAGTTCGGAAAACACGCCGATGTAATCAACCAGCAGGGAAAGCAACTGACCGCCCTGTATCAGATACACCAACGGGATTATAAGAAGCTCCTTAAATTGATACAACTCTATTCTGAGTTATCCGCTTGTGGTGTGATGGATAGCAAACGAAAAGAGAACTTAAAAGCGGAAATCGTCAATCTGATAAATACATAGAGCCATGCACATTGATTTTGCCCCACCATCGGGTGGAACATATAACAATGCAGGAAGCAGCCGACAATTAGCTTCATATTTGGAGCATGAGGATTTAGAACGGATGGAAAAAGGTATCTATACCGATGGTTTTTTCAACCTGACGAATGATGACATCTACAAATCAAAGGTTATTAAGGATATAGACTGCAATATCGGACAATTACTGAAAACGGATGCTAAGTTTTTTGCTATCCACGTCAGCCCATCGGAAAACGAACTTCGGGCAATGGGGAACACTGAACAGGATAAAGCCGAAGCCATGAAACGGTATATTCGGGAAGTGTTCATTCCTGAATACGCCAAGAATTTTAACAAAGGGCTATCCGAAGCAGATATAAAGTTTTACGGCAAAATTCATTTCGACCGTAGCCGTTCCAACAATGAACTGAATATGCACTGTCATTTAATTGTGAGCCGTAAAGACCAAACTAACAAAAAGAAGTTATCACCGCTCACTAACCACAAGAACACCAAGAACGGAGTAATAAAAGGAGGTTTTGACCGTGTAAATTTGTTCCGACAAGCGGAACAGGGATTTGATAAGCTATTCGGTTATAATCGCCAACTATCGGAATCCTTTGAGTATGCCAATACCATGAAAAACGGTAGCATTGACGATAAACTGAAAATGCAGGAGCAGGAGTTGAAAGAGCCAAAACAATATTTTACTGGCGAAAATAAAAAAGAAATATTCCAATCCGGTGAAAAAGGAAACATGATTTCACGCAATCTTGATAGCAAGGCGGATAATAAACAGTCTTACAATCAGCAAAATAGCAGTATCGGTGATTCTCTATTATCTATCTTCTCATTGGGAGAAAGCAATAATTATGATGCAACATCGGCAGAGGAATCACAGGCAAAGAAACTCAAAAAGAAAAAGAAGAAAGGGATAAGGCGATGATTGAACATGAAGAACTAAGGAATAATATAGACCGCTACCTGATGGAGCGTTTCAAGTATCGTAAATCACTTGTCTCCCTGACGATAGACAATGTTATCATCACCCGAAGAAATAGCCGTATAGACCTGTATTTGCGTGTCAGAAAGATTGAAAGCCTATTTCCACCTGATTGTTTGATTATAGCCCGATTGAGTTTTAGTAAAGAAAGGATAGGGCATGGAACGCACTTTATCCGATTTCTGGCAGGAATAGCCCGAAAGTACGGTTTTAACCATATCGGTATTGAGTGTGCCAATATCAAAAGCAGTACATTTGCCAAGAAATTAGGCTTCTACTCGATTGATGGCGAGAACTACGCCATATCCGCAAATAGTCTAATTGATTATTTCTCAATAGAATAAATACAATATTGAAAAAATATCCATACCTTTGTAGCATTAAAAACTAACTAACGATGAACGATAAAAAATTTAATACTTTATCACTTATAACTAGTATAACAGCTTTGGTTATATCACTTGCAAGTGTGTATTTTCAATTTTTTTATATAAAACATTCTTTATTGTATATAGCAATGCCGATTGAGCACAATGACAAGAAAGATATAGACATCCCTTTAATTTTTAGAAATGGAGGAAATCAAGAAGAAATTATTTTAAGCACAGTGTTATATTTGGAGCTTAAGACTGATTCTGTATCTCACTACAAACGAATTAGCAACTTGAAATCAGATGCATATCCATTAATGTTAGCTCCTAATGAGCATAAATTAGTAATGTTGTCGGGTAATTACGAGGAGTATTTTAAAGGGCTTATATTGATTGATAATGACTCTATATCAGGCTATTGTCCTGTCAGATATTTAGATAACCTTTGGTTAATTATGGATATAGAATATTTATCATCTAATGGAAGTATGAATAAAGTATCACACAAAATTGCTGAGATTTCATTTACTAGCAATAACACAATAAAATTAATACATGGGGAACCTGCAATTTTGTATGAGTTAGAAATGGATACAGATAGTGAAAATGCAGGATATTATTCTATGCCAAAACAATACTCAGGACACATAAGTATAGATTTACAAGATAGTTCCTCTATGAGAAAAAACAAGGACAAGTTACTAATGATAGAAAGCCTTATTGGTGATTCATTAAAAAACTTATTGTCAAAATAATCCTTTTTTTCTCTAAACACAAAGGTATATTCCGAGCCTGAAGCGTCAATGCTAAGCCCTACGTGTTTGGAAAAATTTCTTCCTTTTTGCTCCACAAAAAGAATAAATTTCTCCAAAGCATTGCCTTGTTCATTCTCTCCCGATAGTAAACGTTTATCATTGAAAAATGGTTGTAAAAAAACACTAAAAATATTGACATAAAAATATGCATTGACTATCTATGGTTCTTTTTATATGGAAGAAAAAATAAAACTAAGGTAATATGACACTCCAAGTTTTCTTATTCGCATTATATTGAATTTTATTCTTATAATGTGGCAATAATAATAATGCGGAATCTAATTTAGGAGCCATTATGGTAATATATGAATCTGTTTCTTTAAAGCTAATATCATAATTTCTTCTTGCAAGTGAGAGTTTTAGCTCATTATGGCGATTTGCATTTTTCAACGAATCATTTTCTTTCAACAAATCAGAATATGTTAATGGTTTTCCGTTTATAGATTTATAATATATAGTTCTATTTCCATTTATAGAATCATAAGATAAATCCATAAATTTAGTAAATAAAGAATCCGACCATTGAAGGTTATTGATTGTATTTCTTTTTTCTACAATATCATCGTTTAAAAGACTAATTTGATTATCGGCTTGATATAAAGAAACACCAAAGTAAATAATTACCCCAAACATAAGCAACATGGCATACCCTATGCCTTTATCCGCTTTCTTATTTTCGTCAATAATTTGATTTGCTTCATCTAACAAGATACTAACTGCATCTTTATTTTCTTGACTCTCATTATTGTTGATTTCTTTTCTTATATCAACAATAACGTCACTTAAACGTCTTATTTTATTTTTTTTGCTCATATCTAATTTTATAAAGATTACATTCGTTTTTTAAATCGACAATTTCTTTTAGGTATTTTTCTTTCGCATCAAATAGAGCATTATTCAGCTTGTTTTCCATCTCGTTTTGTTTTCTCAATTGAATAATTTCCTCATGTATTCTACCAACCTTATAACCAGCAATAACAAAAGCACCAATAAGAAGTATTCGCCCCCATGTAGAGTCTAGCTTACTAAAAAACAACTTTATTTTATCAATAGAGTCATCTCCTTTGGATACATATCGCTTATTAGAAACTTTGGTCACGCTATTTGTTATTATTACACGAACACATTAATACTCAATCAAATAAGATTCATGTGCAAATTTACGACTTTTACATTTATAATACAAACATTGGTCTAAATAGTCAAGTATATATTTATTCAATCAATTCATATCTTCCCTCAATCCGTTCCGCTAAATTCGTCATATCCTCATTAATCTTAGTACGGGTTATATCCGCATAGATTTGAGTAGTGGAAATACTTCGGTGTCCCAGTGTTTGGCTAATCGTTTCTATCGGAACACCCATTGAAAGACAAAGGGTTGCATAGCTATGTCTTGCCATGTGGTACGTCAGCCGTTTATCAATTTTGGCTGCTTTTGCTATCTTTTTCAACTGAATATCAGCATTTTCTATTGTACATAATCTAAACACCTTTCCACCAAAACCAGCAAAAGCAGTATCCCAGTATTTTTCAATAAGTCGTAATGGAATATCAAGTAGTGGAATATAAGAAGTACTTCCAGTCTTTTGACGGCTCAGGACAATCCATTGTTTGCCATCTTCTTTCCGTACAATATTATCATGTCGTAAGTTCTTCAAATCCACATAGGCAAGCCCCGTAAATGTTGAAAATATAAACATATCACGGATAAAATTGGCACTCTCATGTTTCATATCCACTTGTATCAATCGTTCTATTTCATCTATAGATAACCATTTCCGTGTAATTGTTATCCGCTGCGGACGATAACCAAAGAACGGGTCTTGATACATCAAACCTTTGTTTAAGGCTCGCATTACAACCCGGCGTAATGGCTTTATTGTATTGTTGGTGGTACTTGCACCCATTTGTAGATTGATTTTCAGATAGTAAACATACGATTCTATAAAATCGAAATCAACTTGGGTAAATGGAATATCCGTTACTCCATATTTGTATTGTAAAAACTCTTTCAAATGTTGATAGCTACGACAAAGATGTACATAAGTGGTGCGGACTATCAAGATACCGACAGACTGCCTTTTTTCTTCAACTAAGGCTGCAAACTCTTGTATCAGGCTGTTTTGCTTAACATCAATTCCCTTGATAGCGTTTTTAAGTATTTCAGCAGTAATATAGCTTTTGTTTTCCAGTAAGGTTTTATAATGGCGAACAAGCTCAGCCCGATAGTTTTCTATCTGTTTATTGATATTTGTTTCTTCCTTTGATTTGCCTGTGGCTATCCCCTGTTTGGCATCCCATTTTTCGGGAGATAGTTCTAAACCCGTGCTGAAAGCCGAGCTTTTACCGTCCACACTGATACGCCCCATGATGGGGCAGTTACCCGATTTTTTCTTTTTGCTGGTATTCAGATAAAAGAGTATAGCGAAAGTGCTTCTATTATTTTGCATACTATTTCTATTTAGAATGATTAAAAGTTGAATTTAGAAGCAAGACGTGCAGATAGTTGCTGCATATCATTACTTATCTTCTCATTGTTAAGACGTGCATAGCGTTGGGTTGTCTCAATATGCTTGTGTCCTAACATTCGGCTGACACTCTCAATCGGAACGCCTTGAGAAAGGCAAATTTGAGAAGCGAAAGTGTATCTTGCTTGATGAAAGGATAAAGCCCGATTGATACCGCAGTTTCTCGCAATCCTTTTTAAGCCGACATTGACTTGTCCCAAACTCATAGGAGGAAATACTTTTCCATCGGGAGCAAGCCCCTTATAATACTCTATAATTTGAATAGGGATATTCAACAGTTTTACATTAAACTCCGTATGTGATTTTTGCCTGTTGGCTGAAATCCACAAACTACCATCATCTTCGGTAATAATGTCTTTCCAAGAGAGTTTATGCAGGTCTGCATAAGCCAAACCCGTGAATGTCGAAAACAGAAACATATCACGGATAAACCGTTGAGTGCCGGATTTAAGGGGAGTTTTCATTAACAAATCCAATTCATCACTGGTGAGTGATTTGTTTTTAAGCTCGGTCTTTTCCAATTCAAAACCGTCAAAAGGTGGACGGGTGATAATTCTACGATGCAATGCCAAACGTATCATCTTGTTTAACAGAATAATTCTTGCCTTAACCGTTCTCGGCTTCATCCTGCGTTTTACCCGAAAGAAGAAATTCAACGCTTCGATGAAAGACAAATCTAACTCTGTTAGGGGAATATCCTCTACATGGTATTCTTCCCGAAGAAACTGTTTAAGCTGTTTATAAAGTACTTCATACTGCTTGTAGGTGGATTGTGCCCTGTCAATACCTATTCTTCCTTTGAAGTCTTCCATCATTTCACCGAATAAAGCAAGGAGCATTTTTTGTGCTGTGGCAATTCCTTGAAAGGCATTCTTCACTTCGATAGCGGTTACTTTTCCTGTCCGTTTAAAAATGTCCCTATAATGCGTATGTATGGAGAGATTAATTTTATTAATCTCTCTGTTGAGTTCAACGGCAACACGACTTTTGCCGATTGCCCGACCTGATTTTACATTCCAAAGCCGTTCCTCTATTTTCAGCTTTGAGCCGAATTGTGCGATGGTGTTACCGATGATGATTTTACCCACAATCGGGTAAACGGTATCGGGATTTGTTTCTGTTCTTTCTGTGTTCCCCTCTCGTTTGAGGTAGAAGGACACCTTTAGTTCGTTGTTCATAACGCTCACATTTTAAGTTCGTAAAATTACTTTCAATATGAGTTATTTGAACAATGTAAACCACAGACAAACAACGCTATAACCAGACGCTTAACGTCATTGTTTTGCCCTGTTTTTCGTCTATTGGAACGGGTAACGGTTTAGAAGCGGAAAATCTGCTCCAATCCGCTTTTTCCTGCTATTTCGCTACTCGGCATCCAAAGACACTAAAAGACATACGTTTCTATTAACCAGCCAATTACCTCGCTTTTCTCTAATTCTTCTTTCAGGCATCTTGTTTTTGGGGTTACTCGATACCTTTTGAGTTACTCTCAAAAAGCCTTGCCCTGACGGGGAACAATCGCTCCTCCGAAGTCGGGCGATTAGAGCAAAATAACAATATTCGATGAACTTTCTGAACGCGCTGGAGCGCATACCCAAGCTCGTGGAGCAATACAAGGCGCAGAATGTAACCTATGAGCGGGATATTCCGATTTTGCAGGAAACGGTCGGCGGAGTATGGAAAAAAGAGGATGAACTGAAAGCGCTGAAAGCGGACGTCGCGGCGTTGGAGAGAAAGATACAACTTACACTCGCTCCGCCTAACCCCGAAGCCGGGCAGGAACAGACCGACGGCGTGCAGCAAGAGAATGAAAAACGCGAACAACCAACGCAAACCGTTAAACCCGAAACGAGCGGCGATTTTATCCGCGATCATGTGCTTGTAGTGAGGCCGGGAATATCGGATGAATCCAAAATGCAGAATAAAGGAATGAAGATTTAAGTAAAGAACAGCCGTTTTGTACGGCTGTTCCTATTTGTATCTATATCAAATATCTTGTTGTTTAGCAGACAAATATATCCTTTCTATACTCTGACGGCGTTATTTTCATCCTCTTCTGTACATATCGACTGAAGTAAGAAACAGAGGAGAAATTCATCCGCTCGGCAATCGTAGTTAAAGACAACCCTTTTTGTCGTAGCAAGCGGGTGATCTCCTGAAGGGTAAAGCGATCGATCCAATACGTGGCAGGTTTACCACTTACTTTTTTGCATATTTCCGACAGGTAATGGGGAGTAATGCAAAGCCGGGCGGCATAAAAATCAAGATTACGGTTGCGGATATATTCACCGTTGTACAGCAGTTCCATGAAATTCCGAAGTAAAGAGGTTATATGTTCCGATACTTGCACATTCTTCTGGCTGCGCGCATGAATATCATAAAGGTCGAGAATATGTGCCGTAAGCAGGCTTCCCATCAACTCTTCCCAAAACAGATGCTCTTTATCTTCCAGACGTTGCCGGATACAGCGCATCGCCTGCTCGCACACCTGAAAATCATGGGAGGAAAGTTTCATGACCGGATTCTGCAAGAGTGACAGATACCCGATAATACCGTAATTACTGCGGATGGCAATCGAGGAAACGAACGCATCCGAAAGGTTCATCAGGATACCTTGAAAGTCTTCGGAGTCCGAAAATTCCGATACGAGTGTAGCGTTGGGCAGAATTACATAGTCTCCGGCCGCGATGTTATAACGGGTATCCTGAAATGTGAAACCCATATTTCCTCCGCTGCAAAGAATATGGATTACTCTTCCTGCATATCGTAAGGCATTAAACTCCTGCAATGTATCAGCGAAAATAATCCCGTCGAAGTCTGTATGTGTCATTTCTCTTTCATTTCCTGCAAAAATAACGAAAAACCACGAATAGTGAAAATTTCTCTCCGAATAATGTAACAATAAAATGATAGGTACCCTGTAACTTTGCATCAGAATTAAAAAACATAAAGGATATGAAAAATGTAAGATTAAGCAATGGAGTAATGATGCCTGCTATCGGGTTCGGTGTCTTTCAGATTCCTGAAAACGAAACAGAACGAGTCGTGAATGATGCTATTGAGGTAGGTTATCGGAAATTCGATACGGCTGCAGCCTATTTCAATGAGGAGCAGTTGGGAAATGCCATACGGCAAAGCGGCATCAAACGGGAGGAGTTTTTTATAACCACCAAATTGTGGGTACAGGACTACGAGTACGATGATGCCCTGCGAGCTTTCGACCTCTCGATGAAAAAGCTCGGATTGGATTATCTCGACCTCTACCTAATGCACAAGCCATACGGGAATTACTATGCCGCATGGCGGGCAATGGAACGGCTCTATAAAGAGGGACGTATCCGGGCTATCGGGGTTACGAGTTTCTCCAATGAACGGCTGCAAGACCTGTTCTTGCATAACGAAATAAAGCCTGCCGTAAACCAACTTGAAACGCACCCGTTTTTTCAACAACAGGCTGCCAATGTATTCTTGCAGAAAGAGGCCATCCAGCACGAGGCATGGGCTCCCTTTGCCGAAGGACAGAATGACATATTCAATCATCCTACTTTGAAAGCGATAGCCGAACGACACGGTAAGGGTGTCGGAGCCGTGATTCTCCGTTGGATGAATCAGCGTAACATCGTGGTTATCCCGAAATCCGTACACAAGGAACGGATGATCGAGAACTTCAATATCCTCGATTTTACGCTTTCCGACGAGGAAATGGCAGCCATCGCCCTGCTGGAGACGGGAAAAAGCCCTATCTATGACGATATGGACTTGCCTACGGTAAAAGGTATCGGATTGCACAAAATTCATGAATAAATAAAACGGTACTATTCGTTACAAACTTTGAGCTTCTGAATAAAATCAAATAGAAAGGTTCGCGATAATTTTGCACTATAAATTAAAAGTCTATTAGCAATTATGAAGATAGTTATCTTAACCGGAAGTCCCCGTAAAAAAGGAAATTCCAATTATTTGGCAGAGCAATTTGCTAAAGGAGCAAATAATGCCGGGCATGAAGTGTTCGTCTTTGATTGTGTAAAACAAAAGGTCGGAGGATGTCTGGCTTGTGATTTTTGCGGGATGAATGGCCCGTGTTCTCAAAAAGACGATTTTACAAATATACTTCGTCCTCAATTAGAAACGGCCGATATGATCGTACTCGTTTCACCGATTTATTATTATGGATTATCGTCTCAATTAAAAGCTGTCATTGACCGGTTTTATGCGTTGAACGGAAGTATGCGAAACAAAAAGAGCGCTTTGCTTGTAACGATGGCAGATACGAATAATGCTACGGCTTTTTCCGCTGTAGATTATTATCATGCACTTGGGAGATATTTGGGTTGGAAGAATGTCGGGGAGGTCATAGGAAAAGGACTTTGGGGTAAAGCCGATGCTTTAGGTTCTCCGGCAGCAAACAACGCATACGAATTAGGCAAAAGCCTATAATCAAGATTTTAATTATTACGAATTAGAAAGCAAAAAATATGTTACGTCATGTATTTATCATCAACGTCAAGGAGGAAATTTCCGATGACGTGGTAGAACAAAAGATGGCCGAAATGCGTGCCATGAAAGAGAAAGAAACGGTTATTGAAGAGATCATGGTAGGTCGTACACGCGGACTGTTCGGGCGTCCCGATGCCGTGATGATGGTCGTCGATCTTAAAGACAAGGCTGCTTTCGATGTGTTGATCCGGAGTCGAACACATATCGACATTGCGGAAAAAGCGGAAGAGGCTTTCGATATGCAGAGCGCCGATATTGCTCAAATAGAATATTAACTCTTAAAACAGAATTATATGCAGACTGTAAAATTGAACAACGGCATTGAAATGCCGATATTGGGATATGGTGTCTTTCAAGTATCGCCCGAAGAGTGCGAGCGTTGCGTACTCGATGCCATCAGCGTAGGTTATCGGTTGATAGATACGGCGCAGGCTTATTATAACGAAGAGGGCGTGGGTAATGCCATCGCAAAATGTGGTGTACCCCGTGATGAACTTTTTCTTACCACCAAAGTCTGGATTACCAATGCCGGAGAAGCAAAGGCAACCCGCAGCATCGACGAATCGCTCCGTAAGTTGCGCACCGATTACATTGACTTGCTGCTTATCCATCAGCCGTTCAGTGACTATCCGGGAACATGGCGGGCTATGGAGAAAGCATTAAAGGCCGGAAAAGTCCGTGCCATCGGACTCTCGAACTTCTATCCCGACCGCTTCGTGGATATGGCCGAATGTGCTGAAATAAAACCCGCCGTGAACCAGCTAAAAACCAATGTATTCAGCCAGCAGTGGGACGCTGAAGCTGAAATGAATCTCTATAACACACGTATCATGGCTTGGGCGCCGCTGGCACAAGGCGATCCCGCCCTGCTGACTAATTCCGTACTGACGGCCTTGGCCGAACGATACGATAAAACGGTACAGCAAGTCGCCCTGCGTTACCTGCTCCAGCGCGGCATCATCGCCATTCCGAAAAGCACGCACATCGAGCGAATGAAACAAAATCTGGATGTATTCGATTTCACGCTCACACCGGAAGATATGGAAAGCATCCGTCCGCTCGACAAACCTGCCGACTTCCGCTGGTCGCACCGTAATCCCGAACTTGTAAAATTCCTTCTGAATTACGACAAGCAATTTAACCCTGACAATAAGAAATAAAAGTATGAAATACGGAATATTGGGAACAGGCGATGTGGCTCACGCCATCGCCACGAAATTGGCCGAACTCGGTCACGAAGTCATGATGGGGGCGCGTAATGCTACCAACGAGAAAGCTGCAAACTGGGCGAAAGCTAATGGTGAGTGGGCTTCTCACGGCACTTTTGCCGATGCTGCACGATTCGGTGAAAGAGTATTCAACTGCGTGCAGGGCATCCACTCGCTCGAAGCTCTGAACACTGCCGGAAAAGAAAATCTGAACGGGAAACTGTTGATTGATTTGGCAAATCCGTACATCTACAAGGATGGGCATATTTCACTCGATTCGAAGTGGAGCGGAACAACCAGCTTGGGAGAAGAAGCCCAAAAATTTCTACCGGACACAAAAGTCGTAAAAACACTGAACTATCTCTGTAATCATTTGATGGTTCATCCGAGGCAACTACCGGAAGCCATTACGGGCTTCTATTGCGGTAACAATGCTGACGCGAAAGCCGAAGTAGCGGTTCTATTAAAGGATTTCGGCTGGGAGGATACCCTTGATTTAGGAAATATCAGTATGTCCCGCTACACTGAAATGCTCGGTGCGTTCTGGGTAGCCGCGCTTAGTGCTACCGGAAATATGGATTGGGGAATAAAACTCGTAAGATAAACAAGTAAAAGATACAGAATGATGAAGACAAGAAAATTCGGGACATTAGAAATCTCGGCTGTCGGTCTTGGCTGTATGGGTTTCACGCACGGTTACGGGAATTGTCCGAGTGAAGAGGAATCCATTCGTCTTATCCGTAAAGCATACGAGGAAGGCTGTACCTTCTTCGATACGGCTGAAATATATAGTTGTTATAAGAATGAAGAACTCGTGGGAAAGGCATTAAAACCTTTCCGGAATGAAATAACAATCTCTACAAAATTCACTCCGACTGTCCTGCCCGGACAAGAGAATCCGGAAGGCAAATTGAGCCGAACAGGAATCCGACAAGCTGTCGAAGGTTCTTTACGACGTTTGCAAACCGACTATATCGACCTTTACACGGAACACCGTGTGCCCAAAGAGAATGATCCTGCGGAGGTTGCCTATTGGATGGGGGAATTGATCAAGGAGGGGAAAATTCGTGCATGGGGACAATCCGAGCCTACTCTCGAACAACTCAAGGCGGCCCATGCCGTTACGCCTATAACAGCCGTACAGAGCGAATACTCGCTGATGGAACGCAAGTGGGAGGCGGACGTAATTCCCTATTGCAAGGCTGAAGGCATCGGTTTTGTCGCTTATTCGCCTATGGCAGGCGGATTTTTAAGCGGTAAATACCACTCCACGGCTGAATTTAAGGGAGACGATGTAAGGCGCGTGATTACCCGTTACTCCGAAGAGAATATGCGTGCCAATCGAGTCCTGCTCGATCTTGTCAACCGCTATACGGAAGAGAAGCATTGTACCGCCGCACAAATCTCTTTGGCTTAGGTGATGTATTCCGGTCATATTGTTCCTATACCCGGTATGCGTAGTGATGCCCGTATTCTTGAAAATCTGGGTGCTGCGGAAGTGACTATTACGGCTGACGAATATGCCGCTATGAACGAAGCTCTAAGTCATATTACCATACACGGAAACCGCACGGACGAGGATATTGCCAAGTTGGGGACTATCGAAGGACAGCAGCAGACTGTGGCCAAAGCGGAGAGATAGCAAACGAAAATCAACAAAATCAAAAAAAGAAATATGTATCCATCATTAAATC